>Ga0209986_10003038_pt1 | contig 14913 bp, 18 predicted proteins | sample BlataG_FD_183168 | JGI IMG/M metagenome (GOLD analysis project Ga0209986, IMG submission 183168) | Deep subsurface microbial communities from Black Sea to uncover new lineages of life (NeLLi) - Black_00105 metaG (SPAdes) (version 2) | ecosystem: Environmental > Aquatic > Marine > Oceanic >...
AGTAATGACGAGACTAAACGATGAAGACCTAAAACAAATCGATGCTCTCGTCGAAGTTGAAGTCTTCAAAAGCAGATCCAAGGCCGCAGCATTCTTCATAAAAGAAGGAATGCAAGCTCGGAAAGACCTTTTCCAGAAAGTCATGCCAACTGTGAATAAGATTAGAGAACTGAAAGAACAGGCAAAAAAATCGCTAAGCCAAGGCAAAACGCAGTAAGCGCAAAGGCATACATCATATCAACATAACCAGCTTTTTTCCTCTGCATCTCATAACAGTCTCTTTAGATATTCTTGAAAACGCATTTCATCCGCAACTTCCATTCCGGCTTTCCTGAAAAATCGTTGAAAAACTTATGCTTTGAACCTGCCATGTTCTCAAACATTTCAAATGCTTTTATGCTTGTATCAGATAGAAGGGTTGAAAGGAGGTTCATAGTAGTGAAATTGAAAGGAAGTAGAACCGAGAAAAACCTGATGGCCACATTTGCAGGTGAATCCCAAGCCAGAACCAGATACACTTTCTATGCTAGTGTAGCCAAGAAAGAAGGATACGAGCAAATATCTTCCATCTTCCAAGAAACGGCCCGCAACGAAAAGGAACACGCTGAGCTGTTCTTCAAACATCTCAAAGACGGAATGGTGGAAATTACAGCCGCCTATCCTGCTGGCATCATTGGGTCAACAAGGGAAAACTTGAAGGCAGCGGCAGAAGGAGAGAAAATGGAATGGGGAACCATCTATCCTGACTTTGCTGAGGTTGCGGAAGAAGAGGGTTTCAAAATTGTAGCCAACACTTTCCGTATGGTCGCTAAAGTTGAGAAATATCATGAACGCCGATATCTGAAATTGGTAGCAAACATAGAGCAAGGTAGCGTCTTCAAAAAAGATTCCCCTATCAAATGGAAATGCAGGAATTGCGGATACGTTTATGAAAACAGTGAAGCGCCTGAGGAATGTCCTGTTTGTGGACACGCAAAAAGCTACTTCGAAGTTTGGTGCGATAACTACTAAAGCTGCCTTTTTTCGATTCTGTTGGCACAAAGATGATGCGAAAATGAAATTGAAAGCGAGAACCGTCAAGAATGCCCATCAAAGGCTCTGATTGACCGTGAACTAGAATAATTGAACAGAAACGAGCGCAAAAACATTTTTGTAATGTTGACAATTAAGGGGTTGTGGGATTGTGTTGGATAGACTTGAAGAGTTTAGGCGTTATCGTGAGCGCATGAATGCACGTATGCTTTCCACTGGTAATCTTGGGATTAAACGGTTTTTCGCGTTGGACAGTCGCGTGTACGAAAAGGGGGCTTTGGATGTTAGAACTAAGGAGCTTCTAGGCTTGGTTGCTTCCACCGTATTGCGCTGCAATGATTGCATCACTTATCATGTCATCCGTTGTGTGCAGGAGGATGTTTCCGACGTGGAGTTTTTTGAAGCTTTAAATGTTGCATTAATTGTCAGCGGATCAATTACGATTCCTCACATACGTAGAGCAGTAGACATACTTGACCAGTGTAGAGAGAAGCAGAGAAAAGGCGAGCCCGTTGATATTTAGGCGAAAGAAGACTGTAACAATTAAGAAAACTACAGAAGGAGAATACATGAAGAAAAAAGCGGAATCACTAGATTTCCTCACAGAAAAAACAAGAGAGATTGCAAACAGCGAACTGGATAAAGATGAAAAACTCAAAGCCATCTGTAAACTGCTCAGGGACAACGTTTCTCATTATGATTGGGTCGGTTTCTATTTTGTAGACAAAACAAGACAAAATGAACTTATACTTGGCCCCTTTGAAGGAGAACCCACAGAACACGAGAGAATACAGTTTGGCAGAGGCGTATGTGGTCAGGCAGCACAACTCAAAAGAACGTACGTCGTACAGGATGTTTCAAAAGAAACAAACTATCTCTCATGCAGCCCAAACGTAAAATCTGAAATTGTCATACCAATTTTCAAGAACGGAAAAATTGTCGGTGAACTCGACATAGATTCGCACACTCTCTCAGCATTCACCCACCAAGACGAGGTGTTTCTCGGGAAGATATGTGAAATAGTATCTAGACTTCTTTGAGGTGCCACATGCATGCAAAAATGATGGGTAAAAATAACTTCGAAATTGCTATCTGGGCTACCGGAATTGTACACAAATATCTATCGACGGTTCCAGAACATTTCTTAGAGAAGCGATGCCGCAACACCTCCGCCACGAGGGTCAGCTACAAACTCGAGCACACCATCGCGTCTCCTCCTCGCAGCTTGAACTATCCCAGTGCTCGGCGACTGGTAACGAATCTTGCTGACCCAACCAGGTAGCCCGGACGCCCAGACACCTTCCTCCACTATCGCCTTCAGATGACTCTTCTGCCAAGAGGTTAAGATATACCTCGGCGCCTCCAAGGCCTTCGAGAGAGGCATGTTGTAATCCACCACGTTTATGAAGACTTCTGCATGTATCTGCGGCCTGAAATCACCTCCAGCACACCCTATCAAATTGTCGCCTTGATCGTCGTGGCGGGCTAGCAGTATCGAGAGCGTATGTAAAGGCCTCTTTCTGGGAGCCGGGCTGTTGGGAAGCCCTGGGCTCTTGGCGAAGCCGGCACCTCTGCTCTGGAAGGGTATGTCGTGGACCACGATACCTGAGCCGAAGCCATGAAAGACGCTCTGTATAAAGCCTACAAGGTTCCCGTATCTATCGGCTACAACGAAGAATGTGGTGTCATTTGGATTCAAGACGCCTCGGCTGCTGGACCCGCTACACGCCCGCTCCCTTAGATATGCAGAAGAGAGGAGCTCATCAACTGGTGTCTTAAAGTAGTTCGGGTCAGCAACGTATCTGTCCCTATCCTCATAGACCCCAATAGCAAGCCTAAAGAAATCCTCCACTCTTTTTGGGCTTCCGAAAGGTAGTTTGTTGAGTTCAGCCACCTCAACAGCCTTCAGGAGCTGGAGCGTTGATAGCCCCTGAGTATTCGGAGGCAGCTCATACAACTCGTGACCTCTATACTCACACTTAATGGGAGTCACCGCCTCACCTCTATGCTCAGCGAAGTCCTCGTATGTTAAAGACGTCCCGTGCTTCTTGAGCTCCTCCACAATCTCTTCCGTCAACCTACTCCTATAGAAAGAATCAGCCCCTCTCTTGGCCACGGCCGTATATATCCTCGCCAACTTCGGGAAACGAGTCCACGAACCAGTCTTCATCCAACCGAAAACCTTGCTCCAGCCCTCACACTTTGCCAAGACAGGCTGGGCAGACTCGACCGCCCGGGCAAGAGACTCCTGTACATAGAAACCATTCTTAGATAGGGAGATAGCCCTGCTGAGCATTTGACCGATGTCCATCGACCCGTAATTCTCGTTTATCCACTGCCACATATCTATCAGACCCGGCACCGTGACGGTTAGGGGACCCCTAGCTGGCTTCTCGGTCAGATATCTCTCTACAGGGAGATTTTGAGGCGACCTACCTGAGCCGTTGTAGGCTGTTAGCTTGGAGCCACTGTGTAGTGCGAGGAGGAAGCCATCGCCGCCAACACTGCTTGTGTTTGGCAACATGACCGTTAAGATGCTACTTATCGTAATAGCTGCGTCAAACGCGTTGCCTCCCTTCTCCAGAATCTTGAGACCTTCGATGGTGGCTAAATAAGCCTGTGACGCCACGCCTCCCTTAGTGCCGAGAGCCGCATATACGGGCAATGTTCATCACCAGTAACCCTTCACATTATGCTATTTATTACATTAGTTGCTTCGCTTATAGCTCGTTGACTGTTTCACTTGGCATCACTATGTGCATGCATGTTTAGTGCTAATTCCTGCGCGCACATCAGATTACGCTTCCATAAAAGGTTACAATGAACATCGCTTCCCCGGGAAAATAGACAAAAGAAACAAATGGAAGCTTTTTGAAGGACTTGGGCACATCACTCAGCGGCATGGTTTCGCCCAGATAGTTGAATAATGCATCTGATCCACCAAGATGTTCCATAACCTTTGCATAAGCGTACTCTTCTGTGATCCAAGGAGCCCAAGCAATCAAACAAACTATAATCAAACCAACTGCAACCAGAACAGAAAGGATAATTTTGTTACGTCTTATCATTTTTCTCCTTCTCTAATATGAATTTAACGATCGTGATAAACATAATCACTGTGCACGCCCTTACGAGAAAAACTCTGGAGGTCTGCTAGTATTCCACTATTTCGGGCAGTTCACACAAATTTAAAACTATGCGGGGTCTTATCATAACCATAGTGATGCCATATGCCTGAAGTTCTGATCATCTATTATTCAAGGTCTGGTAATACAAAGGAAATGGCTGAGTCAATAGCCAAGGGCGTGAAGAAGGTTAAGGGTATGGAAGTAAGGTGAAGACTGTGCAAGAGGTTAGAGTTGAGGAGTTGCTTGATGTTGACGGCGTAGTTTTTGGGTCTCCAACCTACTATGGGTCGATGGCTTCCGAGGTTAAGAAGTTCATAGATGACAGCGTCAGATTCCATGGAAAACTGGAGGGAAAAGTTGGTGGAGCTTTTTCCTCGTCAGCCAACATAGCTGGTGGTAATGAGACGACAATAATGGATATTTTGAAATCTCTGTTGATTCATGGTATGATAATTCAAGGATCGTCGAAGGGAGACCATTATGGACCTGTTTCTATAGGGAAACCAGATGAGAGAAGCAAAAGCTTGTGTATAGAGTATGGTGAAAGAATAGCTAAACTCGTTTTAAGAACTCAATTAATTTCACAACACGTGCCCTGAAGGAAAACTGAAACATGCTAGTTGACACACACGCGCACCTCCAATGGGCAAGCTTTGACAAAGACAGGGAAAAGGTGATAAGTCGCGCCAGAAAAGCCAGCGTGGAACACATAGTAAATATCGGATTTGACATTGATGGCAGCAGAAAGGCCATCGAACTAGCCGAAAAATACGATGCGCTTTATGCAACAGTTGGAATTCATCCTCACAACGCTAAACAACTGAACCAAAATGTCTTAGATGAACTAAGGAAACTATCTGAAAATCCAAAGGTTGTAGCCATCGGGGAGATCGGACTAGACTACTACCGAAACCTATCTCCTAGAGAAACCCAGAAGAAAGCCTTCGAAGCTCAACTGTTTCTAGCCGAAAAGCTGAAGTTGCCGGTTGTAATCCACAACAGAGAAGCACATTCCGATACTCTCAAAACGCTTTTGAAATTTGAAGGAAAAATTGAGGGCATAATGCACTGCTTCTCAGGGAATAGAGAAATGGCTGAACAATGTGTCAAGTCAAACTTCTACATATCCTTCGCAGGACCCGTCACCTTCCCCAACTCCCACGAATTACAAAAAATTGCCAAATGGACACATTTGAATAAGATTCTTCTCGAAACCGACAGCCCCTGGCTTGCCCCTCAAAAAAAGCGAGGAAAACGAAATGAACCCGCCTTTCTCCCCTTCATAGCTAAAAAAATTGCAGAGCTTAAAGGAATCTCTGTGGATGAACTGGCTGAAGCAACTACAGAAAACGCTAAAGAAGTCTTTCAACTACCCTAGTGCACGCTTCAATACCTGCATTCGACATAAGAGAAGGAGTTTACGGGGATCATCTCCAGATTCCTCTGTTGAACACCTGCTTTTAGGTAACACTGTTGATAGTTGCAATATCTGTGTTTTGTGGAGTGAAAAAATCATGAAAGAGTTCGTCTATACGCGCCACTGTCTAAAGTCATTTTGTAAAGAAATGGGGTAGAGGTGAATTTTAGATTTCTATGCTTTCCTTTGCTTCTGACCTCTATTCGTGTGCGTACTCTATATGGTATCCAGTCGATTCCTAGATAAGGATCAACTCTTTTGTGCGCCAGATATTTTGGGTTAGATTTATATTGACAGGTGGCATCTGAACAAGAACTAGGTCGTGTGAATTATGGCCAGAGACGAGAAAGTAGCCATTTGCAATGGAGGTATATTTCGCCCTGATCTTTGGCACGGGGAAAATGCAGAAGAAGGCGTAGCTACAGCTTATCAAGATTTGCTTAAGAACGTGCCTAACCTAACGGCAGATGATATAGATGCACTATGCATGAGCTATTTTAGCGATCACTTGAATGGGCAGCTGTGTATGGGCTGGATAATACAGGACTATTTAGGCTTACATAATAAGCCAGGTTACAGAGTCGAGTCAGGTGGATCCACATCAATAGATGCCATAGTTAATGCTTACTACATGATAAAGTCAGGAATGTTTGACGTTATATTGATTCCTGGTTGGGAGTGGATGTGCGAGGTTTCCGTTGCTGCAACAAATGAAATGATCGCTTCAGCTGCAGATACCGACTGGGACTTCCCAGTTGGTGGATATTACAACGCGTTCTATGCTGCTCTTGCAGTCCGACATATGCAGTTATATGGAGAAACCTGTGAAGATCTTGGCAAGATTGCCGTCAAAAACCACAACAATTCCACTCATTGGCCCTATTCTCAATGGGTGAGCCAGCACGGCACTGCTCCTATAACAATGGATGATTACTGGAAGAACAGACTAGTATGCTGGCCCTATAGAGTCCTCAACTGTGCTGTAATGAGTGAGGGGGCCTGTGTTCTATTGATGGCAACGGAATCAAAAGCTCGCCGGTTCACCGACACACCTATGTGGATAACGGGAGTTGGCTTAGGGACAGATTCGATGAGACCAGGAGATAGAACGGCTGATTTTGCCTATGAAGGAATGAAAGATGAGGCGAAAATATATCCCGACTTTGTTGATCCGATAAAAACGCCTTATCCAGATATGGCAAACTTTGCCTCTTTGCATATTGCTGCAAAAAGAGCATACCCTCAGGCAGGTATAACCAATCCGCTAAAGGAATTGGATCTGGTAGAGCTTTTCGCTCCTTATGATGGTGTTGAGCTTTCTTTATGGGAAGATTTGATGCTTTGCCCTAGAGGAGAAGGAAAAACTATGATAAGGGAAGGAGTAGTTGAATATGGTGGTGAATGCCCGTCTAACCTCAGCGGAGGTTTGACAGCATCAGGACACCCTGTGGGTGCTACAAGTCTTTATTATACACTCTTCTTATATTGGCAGCTTGCTGGAAAGATAAAAGAAAAATGTGGCCCGAATGGTTTACAGGTACCAGATGCAAGAAAAGCGCTTATTACCGGACATGGCGGAACTGGTTGCCAAGGGGCCGTGGTAACTTTCGAAGGTGATTAAGAAGGAGAGAATGAAAATGACAGAAGTTGGAATGGAAGAAAGAAAATTAAAAGTAAGGAAAATAAAGCGTACGAGACGTGAAGCAAAATACAAACATTATCCAGTAGTAGAAGACCACTCAACAGCAGCTCAAGAATACTGGGAACCAATAGTCAATACAGGATTATGGGCAATCAAGGGACACAAGATTCTAAAGGGCCCTTGTGGTGGGGGCACGGTTGAAGAAGCTCTAAAGAGAGAGCCAAAAGAATTCATGGTAATAGATCGCGCCGCTTTTGCGTTATATTCCCACAGTTATGGGCTGGTTTCACCTTTCTTTAGAGGATTACTAGAGGGAAAGCTAAAAGGAACAAAATGTCCCAAGTGCGGCACAACATATTGTCCTCCCAGGGCTCATTGTTGGAATCCCAAATGTAAAGTAGCTGATTGTGAATGGGTCGATCTTCCATTGACGGGTGTTATCCATACTTTTACTGTGCAATGCCTTGCAGCCGCTCCTTTTGAGCACCAATTGCCGTTCTCAATGGGTTGGGTTAAAATTGATGGCGCTGATACTACTTTAGCCATGATGTTTCATATACCCCCAAGGGAACTCTTCATCGGGCAAAAGGTAAAAATCAAGTTTGTGCCGAAGGAACAGCGGAAAGGGGATTTGACGGATTGCTATGCGGTGGCAATCCCAGGACAGAAAGTTCCAGAGTGGGCTTGCCTCCAGAAGGATCCAGAAAAGTTAGAATCTTTGGAGACGTCAATGAAACAGACTATTCAATTCATCAAAAAGAGGTACGGTATAGACAACAGCCCTGAAGTGCGGGGTTGGTAATCGGCACACAGTTCACCCTAGAATGCAGAGCAGTCTACTCATCCATATTCGCGCACGCAGAAAGGCTTTTAGATTGCCTCTGCATGCACGCAGGGGTCTTACGGGGGGCATCTCCACTTCTGAATGAAATACTTTTATCTTTCCTCAATGGGATTACTAGGTTCTAAACAAACTCGGCAAAAGGAGGTTCCGCTAGTTGGTTGGCAAACGGTTGGCAACTATAGTCTCAGCTGGGCTGTCAAAATTTGGAAGAAGAGAAGGATTATACGGCAGAGAGCTTTTCGCCGAAGCCGCAAAAGAGGCTTATGAGAGATGCCCCAATCTCATTCCTAAAAAGGACATTAAAGCGCTTTTCGTCGGGCATATGGGCGAATCTTATGAACATCAGGGGCACACCGGACCAACGCTTGCTGATTGGGCTGGCTTACTTCCTGTACAAGCAACGAGAGTTGAAAACGCATGCGCATCCTCAGGAGTAGCGTTGGGATTAGGGGTTTCCGCCGTATTTTCAGGCATGTACGACATAGTGATGGTGGGCGGAGTAGAAAAAATGACCCATCGAACCACGTCTGACGTAACTGAATTCTTAGCAATGGCCTCAGACTTTCCATTTGAACAATGGCATGGAATAACGTTTCCAGGACTATACGCTCTCATGGCAACGGCTCACATGCATCGGTTTGGCACGACAGAAGAACAGATGGCAATGGTTGCGGTGAAAAACCATCATAACGGAGCTCTGAATCCGAAGGCGCATATGCAGAAGGAAGTAACGTTAGAAAAGGCGATGTCGTCCAGAGTAATCGCTTGGCCGCTGAAACTCTATGACTGCTCCTTGATAACGGACGGAGCCAGCTGCTTAATTTTGACAAAACCTGAACTCGCCAAGAAATTTACGAACACCCCAGTGCACATTATAGGTTCAGGACAAGCAAGCGACGCCATAGGCTTGTACGAAAGAGAAGACATTACCACTCTAGAGGCGGGCAAACTCGCGGGTCAAAAAGCCTACAAAATAGCAAAAATCAAGCCTCAAGACATCGACATCGCAGAAGTTCACGACTGTTTCACCATCGCGGAGATCATCGCATATGAGGACCTCGGCTTCTGTAAGCCCGGAAAAGGAGGAAGCTTGGTAGAAGAAGGCGCCACTGAGATTGGAGGGAAGATTCCTGTTAACACCAGTGGAGGCTTGAAATCGAAGGGACATCCTGTGGGAGCGACGGGAGTCGGTCAAGCCTATGAGATATACCTACAACTAACTGGGCAAGCTGAGAAAAGACAGGTGGAAGGAGCTGAAATTGGGCTAAGTCATAACGTGGGTGGTTCAGGCGCCACTGCATCCGTGCACGTTTACAGGAGAGGATAATGATGGCTGAGACTTTTCCGTTCACAATAGAACAGTTCTACAAGTTTGTGAGTGAAAGAAAGCTGATGGCTGCCAAATGCAAGAAATGTGGAACAATGCTTCTGCCGCCTAGGCCCATGTGCACGAAATGTTTTTCATCGGATTTGGAGTGGGTTGAACTCAAAAACAAAGGAAAGCTTTTGACTTACACTGTGATTCACGTTTCGTCTAAGCAGTTTGAGTCGTTGATTCCTTACGCTGTGGGTATTGTGAAATTGGAAGATGGTCCAAAACTGCCTGGTATGATTCAATGGGTCGAGCCTGAAAAAATTAGTGTAGGCATGAGCTTGGAAGTTGACTTCGACACGACCATACCTTCTGAATGGCCTACGTGGCCTCGATATTTCTTTAAACCGTTATGACTTATTGAGTTGTTGTATTAGAGTTGGTAGCTCAGTGAATGATGAAGCTATATAGGTAGCTCCCGCCCGAGTTAATTCTTGGAGAGAGGAGATGCCGGTGACTACACCTATCGCAATGACATTGAGTTCATGAGCGCACATCATGTCCCACACGCTGTCGCCTACAACTATTCCCTCTTCAGGCTTAACATTCAGTTTGCCCAATACAGCTTCCAAATGGGCTGAATCTGGCTTAACTGCCGAGCCAAAATCACGAGTAATTACTGCATCAAAGAAAGATTCGAGTCGAAAGCACTTGAGAATGTAGCTTACTGAATTTTCGCCGTTTAGAGTGAGAAGTGCCATCTTTAATCCTTTTTTCTTTAGAGCTTTGAGCGTTTCCAAGACGCCTGGTATCAAACGGGTCGACCGAGCAGCCTCTAACTCGTGACTGCCAACCAACGAAAGCACGGCTTTTTTACTCTTCATTATCTCTTGTTCTCCCTTGCCGTTGTTTTTCATATAGATTTCCATTTTCTTCAGCATTTCAAAGACGCTTTCATTCATGGAAAAGATAGATTGAGGGAAGCCTTGTTTAGTGAGAAACTGTATGACCTCTGCTCTTACGGCTTTATAATTGAGGTTGAAATCTACGATGGTTCCGTCGAGATCGAATATCACTGCCTTGATCGTCAATTAGACTTCCATCCATCGGTAGTTTAAGAGAGGCTTTATTGCTTAAGAGCCGAGAGATATAATTTGTGGTTTCAAAATGAGCTTAGAAGATTACATGGGCAATCCACTCTGGCCAGTTCTCGTAGAAACAGTTCACGCCATGATCATGTACTCCCATCACAAGGCTTACACTAGAGACGTGATTCTCCATGAACAACCAGACATGACGTCCCAAAATCTAGCGACAAAACTCAGCATACCGTTAGGTGAAGCACTTGTTATTCTCCACGAACTTCAAAAACAGAAACCTGAAAGCAAATGAACAAAGATCGTTCCTGAGAAACAATCAAACTGTATAGACGGATGATGCTTTGAAGGTGAGAAACACTTTAGAATTAAGGTTAAGTCGCATTTCACTGAACGATCGCTTGGTAATTTGAACTACGAACGACTTTCCCACATCAACATTCAATTTCACGGTTGAACCCAAGTCTGAGATACCGACTATTTTTCCTTCAAAAATGTTTCTTGCACTCGAGTTAACAGCCTTTCTAGACACAATTATGTCCTCAGGTCTTACTAAGACTGTTACTTTTCCAGATTTTTTCAAGGCAGCCTCTATCTGCACTGCATCACCGACCTCTATTAGCGAAGTACCATCCTCACGTATTCTGGAGATACCTGAAAAAACATTTTCAAGCATGGCAAAACCTGCCAAATTCTTTGACGCATTTCCAAATATCTCCGAGGCTGTTCCAATTTCCGCTATTTTGCCTCCGAGAAGCAGAGCAACTCTTTCCGTGATACTTTCCGCTTGAAACATGTTGTGGGTTGTCGTTACTACGGTAGTATTGTATTCACGATTGACCCTTGCGATGGCTTCTTCAATAATTGACGCATTTTTTGGATCCAGATTTGCTGTCGGCTCATCCAGGAGTAGAAGCTCAGTATTCAGGGTCAAAGCTCTCGCAAGTGAAACTCTTTGCTGTTCTCCTCCAGATAATTTCTTTGTTTGTCGCTTTTCATAGCCTTCTAATCTCACAAGTCCTAAAATTTCTCGGATTCTTTCTTCAATTTCTCTCTTGGAACATTTTCTTAACCTGAGTCCGTATGCAATGTTGTTATAAACGGTTGTATCAAAAATGGCAGTTTTCTGAAAAACCATAGTGCATTTAGTCCTTATATGATTACGGTTATTGTCGTTAATCCCAGCACCGTCAAAGTAGATTTCTCCTTCTGTTGGTGTGTCTAAGAAGGCCATCATCCTCAGTAAAGTGGTTTTTCCAGATCCATTTGGGCCTATGATAGTTAATATCTCACTTCGCTTAACTTCTAGGTTAACATTATCAAGGGCGGTTACGTCTTCATAGCGTTTAGTCAGACCTTGAAGCTTCACAAAGCAATTCATGGTCTTCGCCTCTGAATCAGGTTAATAGCCAGAGTTACTACGAAAACTATCAGCAACAACATGACTGCCATAGCTATACTGTACTCTATTTCTCCTCTCATGACTTCTAGGGCTATTGTCGTTGTTAGTACCCGCGTTAACCCTCGTATATTTCCACCTACAGCGATAGCAACACCAAGTTCGGCTATAGCTCGATTGAAGCATGAGACAAAAGCCAAGGTAACTCCGGCTGTTGATTCTCTTAAGACAGCAATAGAAGCTTCTGTTTCCGAAGCTCCTAAAGTTCTTGCCAAATCTCTAACATCTGGATCCACAGATTCCACGGCATGGACGACAAGGCTGATCATTATAGGAGTTATTAGAATTGCCTGACCAAACATAATTACCATTGGAGTGTAGAGAAGATCCAGAAAACCTAGAAAACCGGAATGAGAGAAAACAAGGTAGAGAATCAAACCTAGCGCCACAGTGGGTATTCCTAACAGCGCATTAAATATCCCTTTGACAAAGTGTTTCCCAGTGAAATCCTTGAATCCGATGAGCACACCTAACGGGATTCCCAAAAGAGCGGAAAGCAAAGTTGCAGTACCCGATACATAAATTGATCTGAAAGTAGTCTCTAGTACTACAGGATTTCCAAAGAGTTCTATAATCCTTCTAATGCCTTCCAGTATTTCCCACATTAATTCGCACCTCGACGCCTCAGGAATATAATTCAGGATGATCGTTTTGATATTCCGGTGGACATTCATAACCATCGAAAAATGCATAATTCTTTATCCACTGCACAGTAGCTGGTTCAGTGTTTTCTTTGAGAAGACCTACGGCGGGGTAAAACAAGCTTCGCCAATAGATATCTTTTCCATAATCCTCGATTATCTGTTGTCCTCTTTCGGATATCAAGAATTCTATGAAGCTTATGGCCCCATCAAAGTTAACCTTCGGGTGCATACTCTTGTTAACTGCTATTCCGCTGTACACATTTAGCAGCTCTTCTCCCTGAGTTACCAGTTCCTTTAAAGTAATGATGTTGTCTTTGTAGTACTTTAGATAGGTGCCCATATCCGCAAGGGTATATGCAGAAAATTGTTCCGCAATCTGCAGTGTTGTTCCCATGCCAGCGCCAGCTTCTATATACCACTCCTCTTCCCTTAACTCTGTCCGGTTTAGACCTGCATCATTCCATAGTCCTTTTTCTTTCGTGTGAGTGCCCGAATCGTCCCCTCGGGACACCCATTTGGCCTGTCCATTCCTACCGGCTTCTACGATTTCTATCATGGCTTGAGGGGGTGACAACCCATTGATCTCTGCGGGATCCGCTTCTGGGCCCACGATTGCAAAGAAGTTGTATGCAACGATTTTTCTGCAAACGCCGTGTCCGTTCTCTAGAAAAGCACGTTCTCTTGATGGATCGTGAACCAGTATCATGTCGGCGTCTCCTCTCTGTGCATGCTTTATCGCTAGGCCTGTTCCAACAGATATAAAGTAGAGGTCGATTGGATACTCTGCTTCAAATTGGTCTTCGATGACATCGAGCAGAAGTGTGTCATATAGGCTAGTTGTAGTCGAAATCACAAGTTTTTCTCCTGTCGATGTTGCTATGTAATAGGCAGTTCCAGCCACTGAAGTGATTACGACTAAGACAAGTGTGGTTGTCCAAATCCAGATTTTTCTTTCCATTTTCGATGCCACCGTTATGTTCGGTTGTACATGTCGGTCGTTATAACTTTATAAGCATAACGGCAGGTTTTTCATCTTAAGGTCAAAGCCCATCTTGCGTTTAGAAGTTCATCTCCCTGATGATGAAAGCACTTCCAACATGCATCGACGCAAAGATTTAGATGCTGATGTACGAAAGCGAGAAAGTTTTTTGGGAAGCATTCTGAACATTACCACTTGGGAACAAATTGTGGAAAGAAATGGAATCGTGAAAATCAATGACTATAGTGAAGCCGACGAGTATACATGTGGTTACGCGCTAAGGGTTCCGAAAATCGTTCGGTTTCGCCCAGACAAAAAGATCGAAGAAACCGACAGCATTGAAAAATGCATAGATTGGATGAAATGCAGTATGTGCAGCATCCATTTCAAAGCTTGCGATCTATTTCATCATTTTCATTTTAGGCTGGATGGAGAAGAAGGAAGGAACCCAACCAGATGCATCCTACTCCCACATCTGTTGCATTGTATTATCAGTTCTTCTAAAAATTCTTTTTTCATTTTTGTTTCTAAGATGGTATAGGCGTTTTCTGTTTCGTCTTCTGGAGATATCATGACTCCACAGTTGGGGCAGGCGAAATCTCCGCTTCCTTCGATTTTTGTTAGGTCTATTTGGAAGACTTGGTCGTGTTTCATTTTTCTTCCTTCCTGCGCACGATGGTCTTCGTTTTTGATTCAAGGAGTATAATAACTTTTATGAATGTTGAGTTAGTAGGTGAAAGATGTTTTTGTAAATTGTTCCTAAATTAGTTTTGTCCTGAACCTTCTTGCCTTTGTTAAAAGCGGAAATTGTCTGCCTAGGCTTGCTGTTGGATAAAATTCTTTTTCACGCAATCCCAAAAGCGATTTCAACGAACCCCCTCAATGTCCTATATCATGAGCATCGTGGAGATATTCCCCCGTAAATCCCCATTTCTTCACGTCATTGCATGCATGCAAAAGAATCGCCAAACGACTCCAAAACCCCAGAATCTTACGCATAACGTTCCACACTTTCAGACAATGGAAAGCAACCATGGAATATCACTGCACTAGGGACATCATACATGTTATGAAATTCCTAGGTCACAGAGACATCCGCAACACCATGTGATACATCGACATCGTCAACCATGTCTTCAAATACAAAGCCGATGAATACACAACGAGAGTGGCTGTAAACGTCAAGGGAGCGAGGGCGTTGCTTGAAGCTGGCTTTGAATACGTCATGGACAGAGATGGAGTCATGATTTTCAGAAAGCGAAAATGACCCACTGTAAGCTCAAAATCACCTATGATAAACGTATATTGTGTGAGATGGATACCCCAGCCTCGGGTTTTCACAGAAATTGTCGATTTTGA
>Ga0209986_10003040_pt1 | contig 14899 bp, 17 predicted proteins | sample BlataG_FD_183168 | JGI IMG/M metagenome (GOLD analysis project Ga0209986, IMG submission 183168) | Deep subsurface microbial communities from Black Sea to uncover new lineages of life (NeLLi) - Black_00105 metaG (SPAdes) (version 2) | ecosystem: Environmental > Aquatic > Marine > Oceanic >...
ATCTGAACATAATATATCGATTTCACAACCGAAATTTTGAATTAAAATCTCAGAAATCCTTTGAAAGTATAATTCTGCACCTGAAATCGCCGGAAAATATCTCGTTGGCAAATGTAAAACACGCATTTTTAATAATCTGATTAATAATTAATTTTCTTTCTTGAGATTAAAATTTATTTTACTAAAAAACTATGGACTTTTTAAGACTTTTTAAAATTAAAATGTTGTGAAAGCAAAAAAACTTGGATCAGATGAGATAATTCAAGCAGAAAGTTTGAAGTTTGCAAAATATTTATCGAACAATATGAATCAAGAACAAATAAATCATACTATAAGAGATTCCCCATTCCAAGAGTTTAAATCATTACCAAAATTATTTAAAGATAAATCAAATCATCCTAATGATACGATCCTTCGAATTTATTCTACACTTTTATCTTCCTTCAAAAATTCTTCGTTTAAAATTATACAATTTCCTTTTATTAAAACCCCATCTTTCATTTTTATTATTCATGGCAAGATTTTCCATAAAAACCGGATAATATTTAGAGCTTTTGGAAAAGGACTAACAATTGCGTTAGCAATGGCTAGTCTTTACGGAGAATTTATTGAAAGAATTCAAGCAGGGTTTTTTTTTTCCCAAAATCCTTACAAACCTCGGATCATCCCTTATTATGAACCAAGTAATTCTAAAATAATTACAGATGAAATGAAAAAACTCAATTTTCAAGATTTTCTACCTCTTTTTAAAGAAAAATGCTATCCATTTGTAGAGAAATTTCTACCTTCTGAAAAAGAATTATTATATTATTGCCCTTATCAAGATTTAACCTCTAAAAAAATTACCTGGATAATGACTAGGGTGAATAGATTCACTACTGGATTTGCAAGCGGAAATTCTTACGAAGAAGCATTTGTACAAGCATTTTGTGAAATTGTTGAACGTTATTCTTCATTTATGGTTTTAAAAAATCAAATTAAATTGCCAACAATTCCTAACCATAAATTATCTTCGCAGATTCAAAATATTATTAAAAAATTCGAGCAAGAAGGCATACAGATTATAATTAAAGATGCTTCTCTTGATTTAATCTTCCCTAGCGTTGCAGTATTATTTAATTTTGAAAAAAGAAAATCAAAAAGATTTTTAGTTACTTTTGGAGCAGCTTCTTCTTTAGATGTTGCAGTAGAACGATGCCTCGGCGAAGCAGAACAAGATGCAAATAGTCTAACAACACGTAGTATATTTAATCACCAATATTGTCGTTCAATTATTAACCTGTACAACACATTTCCGCATTTAGAGAAGATTTTACCTCTTAGGGATTATTTTGGTGAATCTTACGCGCAAAATAACTTTTACCCTTCTGAATATGTAGAATTTTTAAAAGAGGATTATGGAGCCCCTGAATATGAAGAATTTTATAAAATTGATTTACTGGATGAAATTAATTATATTTTTCATTTCCTATGTAAAAAGGGTTATCGAATTTACATGAAAGATTGTAACTGGTTAGGTTTTCCTTGCATAAAACTTTTTATACCAGAATTAAATGTTGGTTACGGTCAATTGATTAAATATTCTAATTTTAAGTTCGAGAAATTTAAACAGAAATTATTAACTAACTTTTCTGATATTACTAAGGATGATTTAAAAATTTTGGATACTCGTAAATTTATCTTATTGCTTTCTCATTTAAAAACTTTAAATCGTTTTTTTCAGATTGATTGTGAAAGTTTAGAGCGATATAGTTCTTGGAAGTTTTTTGGACTATTGGCATTTGCACTAAATCGTGAAAAATTAGCAACAAAATATCTCAAACAGGTTGCACTTTCAATTCCAAAATTAAAAAATAAAAATGAAATTCTTTCTGAATTAGCTCAAATTCTTCCAAATTGCCAAAAATCATGTGAAGAATGCCGATTTATGGAAGAATGCAAATTTCCTATTCTAAAAGAATTTGAATCAAAGGTTGTAAAGGCATTTCCACGTTATTTGCGTAGATTAGAAGAAATATAGTTGGGGGAATTGATCACAAAATCTAAAATTGGTATGGTGATTATGATTTTGACAGGACGACAGAAAACAATTTGCAACCTTGGTTTGTTTCCAATTTCTTAGTTTTGCATAATTATTTTCCCAACATTCAAAATGTCAATTAGGACTGGTACTAAACAGTAAATTGGAGGTCTGCCAAGTTATAAATATGAAATTTTCTTTTTTATTTATAAATAATTATAAAAGTATGTAACTACAAATTAAGATATAAGGTTAAAGAACCTCCAAATACATATCATATTTTCATTTTAAGAACGAATTTTTTAGAAAATAAAGGATGGTGTCGCAGATAAGAAAAAAATTAGATGAAAGAGAGCAAAAAGAAAGAGAAGAGGAAATTCATCAGAATCCAACCGATAAGGGACGTTCCTAATCTTGAGCTCGTGTCATTCTTTAACCCGGATTCTTTTTCAAGGGCAGATATTGATGAGATAAATAAGGAATTAAAAGAAGAGGAATTCGAATTATCTTTATGTGAGAAAGGAGAGGGGTATGGGGTACATTCTCACGTTCTTGAGATATGGGCAAAGCCCGAAAATAATGAAAATTATGAAGGAGATTAATGTTTATGAGAAAAAATGTTTTTAATTCCCTTTTAAAAAAAATTGAAGAAAAGAGTGAATTAACGGAGGATATAATAGAGGAACTAAAAGAACTTTTTCCAGATAAAATCGAAAAAACCTTAGAAATTTTGAAAAAAGGAATAATCCAATATACTTTTTCCCCTTCGGGAAGAAAAATATGGGCAGTAGTTGGCAGTAAAAATGATTTACATCTCATTTATCCCTATATATACTGTAGTTGCTTGGATTTTTATAAGAGTGTTGTGATAAATAGAAAGAGTATTTTATGCAAACATTTGATCGCACATTTAATCTCTTCTAGTTTGAACAGTTTTGAGGAGGTTTCTTTAAAAGACGAGGATTTCAGTAAATTTTTAAAACAATTTAAAATTAAGATTTAAATCTCTATTATCTCTGCTTCCTTTATTGATTTATCAATTAATGATAAAATTGGAATATTTTTTTCTGATTCCTCAATTACAGGAACTTTGGCATGGGTTTCGGGGAATTCTGGAAAATTTGTGCAAAAATCCGATTTCTCTGAGCAAACCTCATATAGACCAATTTTTCTGCTTATATTAAAAACATCCAATTTATTGAAACCTATTAGTGGTCTTATTATTATTGCATTCTCTGCAATTTGCTGATATGTATATAGATTATCCAATGTTTGACTTGCTTGTTCTCCTAAAATATCACCTGTTAAAATTAAATTTGTCCCTTCTAATTCCCCAATTTTTTTTGCAATTCTTATCATAAATCTCTTACATAAAATACAAGTTAATTTCCTCTCACAATTTTCTTTTAAAAATGTTAAATTATTGGTATGATCAATAAAGAATATCTTTATCTTTACATTTTGAATAAAAGATGAGAGAATTTTTACGATCTTAATTATTTTACTTTTAAATTTATTAATAATTTCATTATTTGTGATAAATGAGACGCAAACTGGGAGAAAACCTTGTTTTATCATCAAATAAGTGGCAATAGGGCTATCAAATCCTTCAGAAAGCAAACTAATTATTTTCTTCATACTCTAATTTCAACCCTTTCCCATTGTTTTAGATATTTATTGAAATTTATGTTTGAAATTTTCCTAAATATTTTAATCTTGTTTGCTTTCTCTAATTCTCTTAATTTTAACATAATACTCTTGTTTCTATTTAGATGTTCTTGTGCATATATATATTCACGTGGAAAGATTTTTTTAATTTGCTCAAAATCAATATTGCATAAATTATCATAGTTTTCAATGACCCATTTACATAAAGGATCTATGCTAATTTTAAAATTAAAAGCATCCTCTTGCTTTATTGCCAAAGGATAAGCTCTACATGCGAGTGGTTTCACATCATGTACTTGGCAACCATTTTTAATATGAAAGGCGCACTGCTTATTATTATTATCTAATCTAATTCTCCATGTAACCACTAAAATTTTTTGATTTTTTTCATCTGGAAAAACTAAATCTTCAATTATTTTAAAAGAAACATTACTCTTTTTTGCAATTTCAATTAATCTATCTGCTTCATTAGGATAAAGTGGAATCCTTTTATAAGTAGGATATTCGATTGTCCCAGGCACCTCTGAGCAACAAGTACCGCAATTTTTGCATCTATACTTTAACTCTTTCATTAATATCATCTTAGAAACATTATTTCGCATACTTAAATATTATGTTGGTATTGTTGTAAAGATATTTTAAATCTTATCTGAATACTCTCTTCGATATTACATCATTTAAATAAGAATATTTATAGCATTAATTTTAGATAAAATCGATTTTTTAAAGGTAAAATAAAAATATGAGAGATTTTAGAATTATTCAACATATCAACCTTTCACTTGACTCGATAAATGATCCGATTTGTCTCCTCGGTATGCCCGGCATAGCCGATGTAGGCAAGTTCGCAATCGATCAAATCATTGGTCTTCTAAAGGCAAAACCATATTTAGAAATTATATTTAATGATTATCCAGCTGGAGCAATAGTTGATGATTGTTTATTGTCTGCACCTAAAGCAGAAATAATGTTTTGGAAGGATCCAAACAATATAAGAGATCTTTTCTTAGTAACAGCAGATTCTCAGGCACTTAATCCTAAGGGAATTTATAAAATATCAGATTTTATCGCAAGTCTAATGTATAAATTTAAAATAAAATTAATAATTTCTCTGGGAGCTTTTCCAACTAATAATCCATCTAAATCTCCTTCGATATTTTTTAGTACAACAAATAAAGATTTTATAGATCAATTTGTCAAGGATGGAAAATGTAAAAGGATTAAAAAAGGAGTTATTGTTGGTGCTAATGGTTTAATTCCCACATTAGTAAAAGCCAGATTTAATATTGATGGAATTGTATTTTTAGCAGAAACTGATAATATTGCGGTAATTAATGACGAAATCACAGATCTAAAGGCATCAATATCCTTAATAAATTTATTAAAAGAAAACTTTAATTTACCAATTGAAAGAAAATATACTTTAGAAAAAATTGACGAAATTACTAAAAATCTACAAATCAAGAAAGAGAAATTGGAGCGCGATTTAGATAATTTCCACTTAATGGATAAAAATTCTGAAGAGAAAAGGAAATCTCTTTATATCTAAAATATTTATAGAAGTAGCAATTTTTTAGGTTCTATTTATAATAAAATACTTCGTAAAGAAAGTCTTTCTATTTTTTTTATATAGCCTTGATTCGTTTAATTACACCTGGTCTCTTCTTATAGAGAATTCGATACCCACAATGACTACATTTAATTCCGGGTAATGCCTTTAATTCATCTTGAGTAACTTCTTTGTTGCAACCTTTTCTAGCGCAATAATACATAATCAAATTAATAATTGATTCATAGTTAAAAAATTTTACTTTCAGAATTTATTAAATTTAATTGTGAGTTTTATGAATGATGGTTTTCACTTATCTTGCCTGTCAGTGGAATTTTAATTGATAGCATATCGCTCTACTGTAAAATTCCAAAACTTTTTTCAGAAAATAAAAATAATAGGATGATTTAATGTTCTATATTAAAATTTAATTTTGATATTAGCTCTTTATACCGAGTTCTTACAGTTGCTTCTGTTATTCCAGCAATATCTGCAATTGCCTTTTGTGTGCGACGTTCATCAGTTTGAATTGCGGCGATGTAAAGTGAAGCCGCAGCTAAACCAGTAGGTGCTTTTCCTGCAGTAATATAATGTTTTTGAGCTAACTGTAGAATTTTTGCAGCTTTATTTTGAGTTCTACCTGATAAACTCAAATCCGCACAAAATCTTGGAATAAAGTCGATTGGTGATGATACTCTTATATTTCTTATTTTTAATTCTTTTAATATTAATCTATAGCAACGCCCCAACTCTTTTTTTGTAATGGAAGAAAATTCGATAAAATCGTCCAAAGTCTTAGGTAATCCCTTTAATCTACAAGCTGTGAATAATGAAGCTGCTAACATAGCTTCAATCGATCGACCTCTTATTAAATTCTTATATACCATTTTTCTATATATTATTGCAGCCGATTCTTTAATAGAACTTGGTAGATTTAATTGAGAACAATATCTATCTAATTCATTCATCGCATTTGCCAAATTTCTATCAATTGATTTATGTATCCGTGATCGAGTATGCCATTTTCTTAATCTATGAACTTCAGCTTTCATTTTTGGGCTAATTTTTTTACCATGTGCATCTTTATCTTTCCAATCGATTGTTGTGCTTAATCCTTTATCGTGTAGTGTAAATGTTGAAGGAGCTCCTACTCGAATTTTTTTAGCTTTCTCTTCTGATGAAAATGCTCTCCAATCCGGTCCAGAATCAATAATTCTTTGATTAATTACTAATCCACATGTGTTACAAATGATTTCTCCTCGAGATAAATCTGAAATAACCGTGAAATTTCCACATTCCGGGCATTTCTCTAAATTTCTCTCGTTTTCATCTTGAGTAGTCACAAAAAGTTAACCCTCAAACCAAGAAACCAATCTATTATTACAAAAAAAAGAAATAAACACTTTTAAATGTTTGGGTTTTGTTATTGTGTAGAATAATAATTTTCTTTAAAGCTTTTGATGATTTAATATCGACAAAAAATTTAAATAACTTTTATAGCTTTCTAATATTGAATGACATTAAATATGTTTAGGAGTATTCATGGACCGCATTGTTTATTAAGAGCTTTTAAAACTGTTTGTCCCAAATGTAAAAATGATGTGTTCTATTGGGAATGCTCTCATGGATCTAAGGTATTTTTTGAATATCCAATATATGGGCGATTAATCCGGCATAAATGTAAAAAACACTCAACTAAAGAAAACTCAAAAAAAAACACACACATTATTGTAAAATTCCCATTATTTATAGTAAAAGATAATTTTGGTTGCCTAATTTGTGGAAAAATTTTTAGTAAAAAAAATCAACTTGTTGATCACATAAAACAGTTAAAAAAAAGTGATGAAGCTCATCATAACTTCTATAATAATAAACTTAATTTAAAGACGGATTCAGAAATACTCAATTATGAATTAAATAAAAATTTAAGTGAAAATGAGAATAAAAACCATTACAGACCGACTTTTGGTAAGATTACAATTGTCAATAAAAAATCAAGTAAATGAAAAAATAATAATATTAAAAAATTAAAAATTTAATATATTTTAACAAATTTATTTTTAATACAAACAAAAAAACAATTATTGATTTTTATGTCTATTGATTATGAAGGAATTGTATCTGAATTGATGCAAAGAGATCCATCTATAATTGCTGTGGCGGTTATAACAGGAGCTCGAGATATTGTTTATTCAACAGATAATTGGGATATTAGCTCAGATATTAGTAAGGTTTCATCTGCATGGAGTTCAATGAATGCTCAATTTATAATAATTTCTGGTGTAAAATACTCCATGTTACAATGTACTATTGAAAGAATGGTATCTACTAACATAAAAGGGCAGGGACACATTGTTGGGGCTAAGGATAACGAGCATAAAATTATTGCATATGTCGAACCCGAAGCGGATATAAATGGTGCTTATATGGATACAGCTCGAATCTTAGATAAAATGAGTTCGAAAACCCCCTATTTGAATGAAAATGCCCAATTGGGAACTTCTCAACCAGTAGCTCCCGTTTCTGGAGGAGTAACTATCGATCCTCAACTAAAAAGTGAAATTACGGCTTTTCTTGATTGGATAAAAGCCGAAGATGGGCTTTCGGGATATCTAAGTTATTATCTTCAACAAAATAATGCAAATATCATGAGCGAATTGGCAAAAATTTATAGCGATTTACGCAATATTTGTCAATAATTGGTATTTAACACAATTTTTTAAATGAATATACTTGTATTTTCTTTTTTCCTTTAAAATTCTTTTTTAACAATTTCTAATTTTAAATTTTAACTATGAAAATAAAAAATTATTTTAATCTCAATGTTTCTTAAATTAAATAAATAGTAATGAAAACAAATTAAGTGGTGAAATCAAATAAAGCTATATTTAATTCAAGATAAGGAAATCATATCTTCTAAAAAATTGTCTTATGATAATTTTATATTTATATTTGATGCTCAAAATAAAATTGGGGGTTTTTGGAAAGGTGAATTTGCTGAAGAATTTGATGAAATTTTTGCTAAGGAAATTATAGAAAAAATTATTAAGAAATTTGGTGACTTAGATTTTAGGATTTTTGATACATTAGATCCAAAAAATGAAGAAGATAATAATAACAAAATCTTAAAAATTGAAATCTTAAAAAGATTACCTAATAAGACCCTTTGGAAAATTAAAAGAAGAATTTCGTCCTTATTTGTATCTAAAAAAATTAGGTCTAAAATTGGAGAATTTCGCACATTTGATAGTTCATGGAAATGGCGTAGAGACTTATTAAATTTAGAAAATATTAGTAAATTGTCAATTACAAATATATTAATTATGTTTATTACTATAATCTTTATTTATAATATAGGAATTTTACAATTGTATGATGGAACTCTTTTTTTTTTGTTTATTATTTTTCTTTTATTAGCTTTAACTATAGTTAACTTAATATTTGTTTTATTTCCAATGAGATTTCCTGGAGTTATAAAAAAAATAATTAATTTAGAAGATAAGGAACATGAAGAGGAAGAAGTCCAGACAAGAAAAATTGAAGAAATAAAGGTCATTAAAGAACCATTTAAACCATCTGTCCCTATCTTACCTTCAGAGGAGAAATCAGAAGAATCGTCAAAACTTCGATCTTTAATTAAATCTACTACTCCATCAAAAAAAAATGAAAAGGAAAAAACAAAAAAAGAAAAATCATTAGAATCTCTTAAAGAAGGAAAATCTGACTTAAAAATCCCAGAAGTTCCAGTAGCTCCTCCAAAACAGATAATCAAACTCGATTCCCCCGAAGTTTCTCCCGAACTCTTAAAAAAAATAACTAAAGGAGAAACTAAAGAAATAAAATATGTGCTTGTTAAATGTGATAGATGTAATAAAATAATTGCATTTCCTGTTCCAAAGAAAAAAGTTCTTAAATCAGAATTACCTGTTGTTCCCATTTCATATATTCATGGAAAGGGAAAGGAAAGACATTGTTTAACAGCTCATGTTGATCATGATTTTGATATTAGACGACGACGGGTTTCTGATGTTGTATTTGAAGAATTGGAGTAATTATGGATTATATATATTATACCTTATAATTCCTTCTCTATAAAAAGTAAATAAATATTAATGCAATTGAAATCGGTACAAAACATAAAATAAGAAGAAATAATAACCAACTCTTGGTCCAATTTATAAAACTATTTGGATATAAGATTGCGTTACATTCTGGGCATCGCTGAATACTCTTATCAATAATTTCTAATTTACAATTCCAGCAAAGAGCCTTTTTAAAATCTTCTTCTTTCTTCAATGATAACAATCTTGAATTTATTGAATATTAATTAAAACCATTAAACATTAATACTTATATTATTGGAATAAAATATTTTATTTAAAAAATTTAGTTGTTGATAATGTCTGGTTATTTTGGTAAATCAATTAGACTTGAAAGAATCATGGATAGAAATACCAGAAAAACAATTATTATACCCTTAGATCACGGTTTAACTGTAGGACCAATTAAAGGATTAGAGAGTAATTTAGGAGAAATTGTGAATAAAATTGCTGAGGGGGGTGCTAATGCTGTTTTAGGTCATATCGGTATACCACTATATGCCCACAGAAAATATGGTCAAGATATTGGTCTAATACTTCATTTATCAGGGTCAACTAATTTAAGTCCTAATCCGAATTATAAGGTTTTGACCAATAATGTTCAAGATGCCATGAAAATGGGTGCTGATTGTGTTTCAATTCATATTAATTTGGGAACAGATACAGATCCAGAGATGCTTCAAACTTTGGGGACTCTCTCAAGAGAATGTAGAGAATGGGGAATGCCACTTTTAGCAATGATGTATCCTAGAGGTGAAAAAATAGTAAAAGATGGAAAAGATGAATATGATGTTGATGTTGTTAAAATTGCCGCAAGAGTTGCTGCTGAACTCGGTGTAGATATTGTAAAAACAAATTGGACCGGTGATATTGATTCTTTTAAAGAGGTTGTGAAAGGATGTATGGCTCCCGTGATTATTGCTGGGGGTGAAAAACGAGGACTTTGGGGGATTTTAGAAATAACTAAAGCATCAATAGACGCGGGGGGTTCAGGTGTTGCTTATGGTAGGAACGTTTTTCAAGCAGATGATCCAACGGCAGTTGTAAAAGCATTAGTCCTTATCGTCCATCAAGGGTACGAGGTGGAAGAAGCGGTAAGAGAAACAAATCTTTCAGTATAAATTTAAATAGAAACGAAATGAATAGAGAATAAAAAAAATGAACATAATTGCTGAAAAGAATATACAAATAAATAATATTACTATTTACCTTACTTTAGTAAAATTATATCGAGGCTATGTTCTTTTTATATCTGATCAAGTAAATTTTGGATTAGGTTCTATTACTTTAAGCACACCACCTTTAAATGATGTTCTAAAATCAACATCTGTTTCCTATCAACTTTTTGGATTGGAACATAACTTATTATCTAAAATGATTGTAGAAAAAGCAGCGAGTAATTTAAAAGAACCGGTTATATTATTATTTTTTTTAAAGGAAAAAGAAAAGGAGAAGGAACTTATTAAGCCAATTATAACATTGTTGAATCAAATTTTAGAGGAATATAAAAGGAAAAAAAATAATTAATAATTTTATTTCATTACGAGGATTTCCTAAATTGAAAAAATTCATTCTTACAAATATCCTTGGTAATACGGTTCGAATAAAAATTCTTGAACTTCTTCTTGATAACATTTTGAAAAAAGATGTTGAATGGGAGTATCTCTCTAAAATTGCTAAAGAAGCTGGAATTTCTACTTCATCTTCAAAGCGGGTTATTGATTCACTCATAGAATCTAATATTGTTGATGAATTACCCATTAAAACTCATGCAAAAAATCCAAAAAGAAGTATTCGATTAAATTTAGACAATAAAATCGTTAACGAGCTAATCTTTTTTTACCGGAAAATCCGAGCCTTTAAATAAATACCATATTTTTATAGAATTTTTAATTTATTTAATTTGATTCTCAATAACAATTTTTAAAACTTATCTCTATTATGCAGGAGTAACCGAGCGGTCAAAGGTGCTGGACTCAAGATCAATCGAGAAAAGAAGATATCCAGTGGCGTAGGCCTACGGGGGTTCAAATCCCTCCTCCTGCATCTTTTAAATTATCTTTTCTTTTGATTTAGAAAATACTTTACATGAAAAGGAACATGACAATGAACATTACGACCATCATACCAATCATAAAATACATCTGAATTTTGGATTTTTTTTTCTTTTTTTTCTCGTAAGATATTGCAGAATCCTTACATCCTTGACCACAGTATTGCTTACCTTCTGGTATAGCCCTTCCACAGACAATACAATGTTCATGGGGACCGTATTTTTTTTGTATTTTATCTTTCCAACTTGACAATAACTTAGACTCCTAATAATAGTTATTGAATAATAATAAAATAAAATTAAAAAGTTTTGTTCAATTCTAACTAGGTTTTATTATTGTTCCAATTCCATCTGGATTTCCATCTAAAATGCTTTTTAGCTGGGTTAAATCCTTCCCCGAAAAAATTCTTACATTTAAATTACTTCTCTTTAATATTTGCAAGGATACAGCATCAAATATTCGATATTCACCTGCTGCTGCTTGATTATTGCTGGGTGATTCAAGAATAAGATTTTGAAGTTGAAGTTCTGTTAATTCATCAAACTTTGTAGCATCTGGGAATTTCTTTGGATCTTTATTAAAAATGCCTTCAACGTCGGTCATAATTAAAAGCTCATCTGCATTTAAAAATTCTGAGACTTCTAATGCAACTGAAGTAGTAGATTGACCTGGTTGTAATCCACCAAGCACCAAAATATTATTAAATAACACATTTTTTGCTAAATCTTCTATTGTTTCTAATACTATAGGAAAAGATGCATTTCCCAGTCCTTCAATTATCAATCTAGCATTTAACCTTGATATGTAAATACCCATCATATCACATTTCGATTCATTTACACCAAATTCCCTGAGTGTTTGAATATATTTTCTAGCAATAATTCCCCCCCCGCAGACAATGGCCAAAATACCCTCTCTGGGTTTAATTAATTCACAAAATTTTTTAATTTTAATCGAATTAATCTTCTCTCCTTCAAATAAAAGGGATCCTCCGATTTTTATAACTCTTTTAAGGGACATAAATTTCACAAAAACTTATTTAGATTATTAAAACCTTGTACTATTAATTAGATAATATACAAAAAAAGCTTTCTATGTCATTAATTAGTTCTGAAATTTTAATTAAAGTACCTCACAGAATTTCTGGTTTCTTTCAAATCGTTGATGAAATTAATGGAATCAAAATTAGAAACCCAGAAAAAATTGGTTCTCGAGGAGCGGGTTTTTGTATTACAGCATTTGGATATACAAAAATCTCAATCCAAGATATTGAAACTTCTAAGGAGAATAAAGTTCAGATTTTAATTAATGGACAAGAGCAAACTAATAATGCAAAGACTACAAACTATATCTTCTTATACCTAAAGAAATTTTTTAAGAAAAAAGTGAAAATGAGAATCGATCATAACTTTGGTCTTCCTGTTGGCTGTGGTTATGGGGCAAGCGGTTCAGGAGCTATTGGCACAGCATTAGGGATTAATTTTCTTATGGATTTAAATTTACCCTATGATGAACTTGGAAAAATTGCCCATATTGCAGAAGTAGAGAATAAAACAGGATTAGGTACTGTAGCAGGTCTATGGCATGGAGGACTTAGTATAATTTTAAAGCCTGGATATCCATTTATTGTAGAAAAAATTCCCTATCCCAAAAACTTAAAGATAATTTCTGGTACATTTGGTGAAATACAGACAAAATCAATTTTATCAGATCCCTTATTAAGCTTAAAAATAAAAGATGCCGGAAAAAAAGCCATGAAAAGGATATTAAAATCTCCTGATATCTTTATTTTTTTGGACGAATCTATTAATTTTGTAAAACAAACAAATCTCTTAAACCGTTTAAACCTTTCAGAATGTCAGGATTTAATGAATTCTCTCAATAAGCTGACAAATGTGAAAGCAAGTATGAATCAATTAGGAAAGTCAATATTTGCTATATGTTTCCCTGAAAGAGTTAATGATGTTATTGAAGTATATGAATCCTACAAACCACAAGTTAAAATTTTTGATTTAGAAATATGTCCTAGCGGACCGGTAATTTTAAATCATTAATTACTGTAATTTGATTTAAAAATTATATTTTTAAAAATCAATTATATATCTTAATAATCCTACAACTCCACCAAAAGTGTGTAAAACCATCTCCCCATCTTCTGTGTTTGTAGATATAATTTCAATATTTGTTCCCGAAGCCTCGGCTAATTCGCCTAATTCTTCTATTAATGATTCTTCTTTAGTAATATTAAACAAACTAGATTGGCATTTTGGACATGATGTATTTTGAATTTCTTCCCTTACTTTTGCTAACTCTTCTAATTTCACAGTTCTTGTTTCTGAATATTTACATGCCTTGCATTCAATCTTTACAGCAATAAGATCTAAATCCTCTGAAAAAATTAAATATTCTAACGCTCCATAATTTAAAGCTTTTCTAATTTCCTCTTCACCATAAACTGTCTTACCTGTTTCTCTTGCTAATTCCCCTAAAAATTTTTGAACAATTTCTTTTTCGCGTATATATTTTACATTTTTAATATCATCTTTTATTTTTAAAACTAAAGGTCTTATTCCTTCCTTACCACCATAGCCGAGATCTACGGTATTTATAATTTTTTCTCTTAGTCTATAATCTAAACTCCCATCCTTTACAAATTCATTTTTTGTAAAACCTGGACCACCTATAAAGATCCCTTTTAATTCATCTACATTTAAAAAAACTTCGTTGCAATAATTAGCAACACGTCTAATAAATCTTATTTTTCCTTCTTCTATAAGCCGAGAGAATCTTACCGATGACTGACCTCCAGCTCTATGTTTACTATGCGTTCCAGAGGTAAAATCCTTTAGTATCTTCACATAACTTCCTTTCAAATGTCCAACGGCTGCCTCCCCTCTATCAATAACAATCAAACCATATACATCATGTTCCTCTAACATATATTCTAATGGTTCTAAAAAAAATTCACTAGCACAATGATACTTGAAGATTGTAACTTTTTCAGGAGGTTCTAATATATAAATTTCATTTTTTTCTGTACCTGGAGCATTTCCTTGTGGTATTGCTCCAGAAAATATAATTAATCCATTTTCAGGAACTTCTTTAAAATTTTTTAACTGCCCTTGCAAACTTGCAATGCTATCTAAAACATTCTTTCGAGTTAATTTTGATTTGATATTTTGACTTTCAGCAATCTCACTTTTAAGATAATTAGTAACATCAGAAAGTTTTTTATCATGAGGAATATACAAACTTATTAATTCGGTATGAAATCCTTTCTTTTTACGCAAAAAATCTAATAATTTTTTTGTCTTAAATTTTTTTAAGTCTTGACTCTTTTTTGATCTTTCTGACATTTAATTCTCTTACCTAAAAAAATCTGTAATAAAATTAATATTTTTTTATATTTTTTTATATTTAAGATGAACCAACCGAATGAAAATATTGACCTCATCCCAGACTCACATCCGCGTGCAAAATCTCTTAGAGAAAGACACAAATTAATAAT
>Ga0209986_10003041_pt1 | contig 14899 bp, 16 predicted proteins | sample BlataG_FD_183168 | JGI IMG/M metagenome (GOLD analysis project Ga0209986, IMG submission 183168) | Deep subsurface microbial communities from Black Sea to uncover new lineages of life (NeLLi) - Black_00105 metaG (SPAdes) (version 2) | ecosystem: Environmental > Aquatic > Marine > Oceanic >...
TGCCCGCTAGTCCAACACACAGCAGAGGAACAAGGAAGACACCCCTCGCAAGACCTAAAGCTTCAGAGAGAGGACCAATTAACCAGGGCCTTGCCCTTTCCTCACCCTTCATCACCTCATTTTTATTATTTCTACCTGCCTCGAACAAATTGTAACTCCATTGTAGGTAAAATAAAGAAAGGGGAAAGTAGCTTCCTTCTCCAGAAAGCCACCTGATTTACGTCCAATAGTGCACTTTTAATTCTTAATTAACAGCAGAATTTTTGCCTACTTGACAAGGTAAAAATAATTCTTATAATAATAAGGTAAGTCAACAGACATTAAACGAACCAATGGAACAATTTAAAATCGAAAAGTTAACCCAACCGCTTCCCCTTATAGCTAGAGATAAAATAGAAGAGTTAATTCAAAAGAGTACCCTGGCACCTGGAGATAGACTACCTAGCGAGACAAAATTGGCTCAGATGCTAGGAGTCAGCCGGATAACTCTAAGGGAGGCACTGCGTTTATTAGAAGAAGATGGAATTATTATTAGACGCCAAGGACGAGGCACTTTTGTACGAAGTTCGGATCTGATTATTCGAAATCCATTGGAGGTGAACACTAGTGCAACAGAGGTTATAGAATCCAAAGGTTTAAAAGCTGGTACAGCTTGGTTTAAATTAGAACGCACTAAAGCAGATAAAACAATTTCCAATAAGTTGAATATTGAAGTAGGCTCTCCCGTGATAATATTGGAGAGAGTAAGAACGGCGAATGAAAAACCGGCTGTTTATACTTTGGATGTCTTTTCAGAGAATATTGTGGGAAGAATCGAGGTTTTAAAAGAGCTTAATGGATCTTTATCTAAATTTCTGGAGGAAAAGTACAATCAGAAGATAGAGTATAGCCTAGGTAGGATAATCCCTATTCTACCCGGACCTTATATTTTAGATAAATTGAAAATTGTGGAGCTCTCACCTCTATTATTGGTGGAGGAGGTTGATTATAACTCCGAAGATAAACCTATTATATATGGGCGAGAATATTGGGAGCCCAATATTCTTGAGTTTACTATCCTTCGTAAACGCAGACAGTAGTTACGAAAATTGCATAGAATCGCTTATATAGAAGATCCCTTTTGACAAACTTACTAACCCTTATGGAAAAGAAACTATTTTGGGAATAAAAGTTACCCAAAGATAAGCAGTGAGTTAAAGTTAGTCTTTAGTAACTTAGGCGGGGACAAATTACGTCTCTACAAGACTAAATTAAATGTCCCCGTAAGAAACTGATGCTCAGAAGAATAAAGGTAGGTATAATAGGAGGTGGAGGCATAGGATTCACTCACATAGATGCCTTAAGGAGAATAGAATCTGTGGAAATAACAGCTCTTGCTGATCTTAACGAAGACCTGGCACTCTCTTACGCAAAAAAACATAATATACCCAAGGCATACGGGAACTACCAAGAGCTAATCTCGGATCCAAAAATAGAAGTTGTCCACATTGCTAGCCCCAACCACGCTCATTTTCCCCAAGCAAAAGCTGCCCTCGAAGCTGATAAACATGTAATCTGCGAAAAACCTTTGGGATTGAATACAGAAGAGACATCAGAATTGGCGAGAATTGCCGAAAGAAAACGTATGGTCACCGCAGTTAACTTCAACATTCGTTTTTTTCCGGCCATACAACAAACAAAAGCAATGGTCCAGGAAAATGGACTGGGAGATATTTGTATCATACGTGGTTGGTCCTTGGAGGATGTATTTCTTCACCAAACAGATTACAACTGGAGAATGGATCCACAAAAAGGGGGTAGTAGCTGCGTAGTGGCAACAACCGGGTGCCATTGGCTCGACTTAGTACAATTTACTTCAGGCCTCACCATAGATTCAGTGTGTGCTGATTTTACCAATGTTTTCCCGATACGATTGAGACAGCGAGAAGATAAGGCTTATTCACCAGTCAAAACTGGGTACGAAAAAAAGAGTACTCCATTAGAAGAGTACGCTAGTATTCTCATGAGGTTCAATAATGGAGCTAAAGGAGTGCTTACTTTGTCCGAGGTCAGTGCAGGGAAAAGGTGGGATTTTTTTCTTGAGGTTAGTGGTCTAAAGGGATCGATAGCCTGGGATTTATCTCAGGCAGACAAGCTGTGGGTGGGATTTCGTGATAAACCCAATCAGATCCTTTTAAGAGACCCAGCTTTGTTCAAACCAAAGGCAAGAGGGTCCATTGGAGCTGCACCGGGGCAAATAGAAGGATATTCTGACACTTTTAAAAAACATTTTAGCAGAATATATGAGTATATCCTGGAGGAAAAGCATTTAGATAAAGTTGAGCCTGATTTTCCAACGTTCAGAGTTGGACACAATATTCAGTCAATTGTTGAAGCCATTGTAAATAGTGCAAAACAAGGAAAATGGGAAAAAGTTATGATAAATAGATGATTCACTCTGTATCTCCATCTTAAGCTTCTGAAGAACCTCCTTCTGAAGTTCCAAAAAATGAATGAAAAAGTAAAAGCGGCTTTGTTTGTAAAACCAGGAAAGTTTATTATCCAAGAATTTGAAAAACCGTCCTTGGGGCCTTATGATATTTTAATGAAGATTAGGCTCTGTGGGATTTGTGGATCAGATATTCATTTTTGGAACGGAGTCCAGGGAATATCAACACCATACATTATGGGGCACGAATTCATTGGAGAAGTGACAGAGGTAGGTACCAAAGCTATTCAACAAAGAAGGATTAACATAGACGATCAAATAACGGTTGAGATACTAATTCCCTGCCATCAATGCCGGTGGTGCAAACAGGGAAGATACAATATTTGCCAGAAGGATGATGCGTCATTCACCGGTGGATATGGCCGACAGTATGGATGTAACATCCCAGCTTCTAGACTTCCTACTCCTTTGTGGGGTGGGTTCGCTCAGTACTTATATGTACCTCCAGAGGCGTTTGTCCATAAATATGAGAAAAAAATGGAATGGAAAACAGGGGTATTAACCGAGCCTTTGGCTACAGCTTTACACGCAGTTAATGTAGCCAAATTGGGGGCAGGTGAGTCCTGTGTAATTCTGGGCCCGGGGACTATCGGGTTATGTGCGGTAGTTGCAGCTAAGAATGCGGGAGCCTATCCTATAATTTTGATAGGAGCCGGAGAAAAAGATGAAAATAGATTAGTTGTAGGACAAGAGCTGGGGGCAGATTATACTATAAATTCATCTCAGATTAAAAATCCAATTGATAAAGTTAGGGAAGTAGTCGGTAATTTTGGAGCTGATATAAGTATGGAGGCAAGTGGTTCTCCCGAGGCTCAAGTATTAGCCATAAAAATGGTAAAGAGAGGTGGGAGATGTGTATTTGTTGGCATAAATGGTAGAAAAGCATTAACATTGATCCCGGATACTGATTTGGTGTTTAGAGAAGTGAGCGTTTCGGGATGTATTTTAAGTGCTCAAGGGTATGAAGATGCGGTAAAAATCATACAATCTTCTCAATTTCCATTGTCTAAACTTGTTACTCATGAATTTTCCCTAGAAAGAATTAATCAAGCTTTCCATTTTATCAATAGTAGACCAGATAATGCCATAAAGGCAGTAATTAATCCTTGGCCGCAAAGCTAAAAATGATTGGCGGGATCTTCTCTACCAGGATGTAGCTGACCGCTCAATTTTTTATCGAGCCCTTGACAAGACGAAAAAATCTGTTAAAATAAAAGGTAAGTCAACAGACATTAAACAAATCAAAATGAAGCTAAAAAAGGCCGGAAGGGGGTGAGAAAGTAGATAGGCCTGTCAGCTTTGGAATAAAAGAGAGCCTCCAAAAAGAGAAAGGTGTTGAATAATTAGATTTCTTGGGTGGGAGGGCTCTCATGAAAAAATGAACTAGGTCGGGGAAAAAGACAGTAAAGTTATCAAGCCAAGGAGGCTTGGAAAATGTCAAAAAAAATGCTGAGTTGGTTATTAGTGGGAGCAATGGTAGGTTTGCTGGCCAGTTTCGTCTGTCCGATTGCGGTACAGGGAAAAACCACCTTAACCTTCATTGGTCAGACGGGTCCCAGATACGGATTTGCAGTTAAAGGAGTGGCTGATGCGTACATGAAGCTCAACCCTGATGTGGATGTTGTTATAGAGTCCTATCCCTGGGAGGAATGGGCAACAAAAATAGCCTTAGACGTTGCCGGTGGAGGAGGAGCCTATGATATCATCTGGATAGACTATAAATTCATCGGGGGATACGCTGATGCCGGTTACCTGTTACCTCTTGATGCATATCTGCTGCAGGATTCGGAGTTCTGGCAAGACATACAGAGCGATATCTATGATGTAGTTCTGGGAATGTACAAGTACAAAGGCCAGTGGTGGGCTATTCCGCATGATGGAAATAGTCAGGTGTTTTATTACAGACAGGATGTCTTAGATGATGCTGGGGTGAAGGTTCCAACAAGCTGGGAAGAGGTATTTGCTGTAGCTCCAAAGATCCATAATCCCCCGTCTTTTTATGCTGCGGGGGCAAATTTGAAGCGTTTCTGGGCGGCAGATGTCTGGTACGCTCCGTTCATGAGTGCGGGGGGATACTTCTGGGACGAAAATTACGTGCCGGCGATCGATACTCCAGCAGGTGTAGAGGCAGCCGAGTTACTTCTGAAACTGACCAAATTCTGCCCTCCTGATGCCATAGGATGGGCTGAGGCTGACTTATACGAGGCCATGGGAACGGCTGGAGTTGTAGGAATGGCTCCCAATCAATGGGCAGGTAACGTACTTACTAACCCGGAGGCAGCTAAACTGGCAAATAAGATAGGAGTAGCTCTTCCTCCTAGTTTTAAGGGTAAACGAGTTCTACCTATGGGTGGTTACGGACTGGGTATAAACACTAAGTCTTATTACAAAGATCAGGCCTGGGATTTCATTAAATTCTATACAGGTCGGGAAAATCAACAACTACTGGTAGCTCATACCGGACAGCCAGCCAGAATATCTGCTCTAACTGATCCTGTTAATGTGGCTAAATCTCGATACTTCTCGGTACTCGCTAAATCCTTAGAGTATGCTATTCCGAGACCAGTCATTGCAGAATTCAGTATAGTGGAGAATATAGTAGGCGTGGAATTAAATAAAATGATGTTAGGAGAGAAAACACCAGCAGAAGCGGTACGCGATGCCAACACGGAAGTCTACAAGGTTATGCGGGGACGGATAGAGCAGAGTCAGAAGTAAACGAGAACGGTGTTTGATAATGTCGCAGCAAAAAATCTTTGCTGCGACATTTTTTTTAGTAAATTGTGAAAGAGGAAAGCTAAATGTCTGGTGAAAGGAGCAAGAAATTACCCTGGTTAATGTTAGTCCCTGCAATAGCTGTTTTATTAGTGCTTGGTGTTTTTCCTCTAATTTACTCAGCCTGGTTAAGTCTGCACAGTTATAGTCTCCTTGATCCAAGCCGAGGTATTAACTACGTCGGAGGGGAAAATTTTTTAAATACTCTTACCAGCGGTCATCCCCTGGGAATCTCTTTTCCCAAATCCCTTTGGCTTACACTCATTTACCTGGGAGGATGTCTTGCAGGGGAAGTTGGGATCGGATTACTAGCTGCTATGCTCTTTTCTGGAGAACACCGTAGAGGATTACGCAGCTTACGAATTTTGATGATGACGCCCATGCTGCTTGCTCCGGTAGTGGTGGGAAACATATGGAGGTACATGTACCAGTATTCCTTCGGTCTCCTTAACTTCCTGCTAAGAACAGTAGGACTTCCCGCTCCAGAATGGCTGGCTAAGCCGACTTGGGCAATGATATCTCTTATCATGGCAGATGTATGGGAGTGGATCCCTTTTTCTTTTCTGGTATTACTAGCTGCTATTCTATCTATTCCCCAAGATCAGTGGGAGGCAGCAAATATTGACGGTGCTGGAGCGTGGCAAAGATTTCGGTACATAATGTTACCTTGGATTAAACACGCGTTCCTAGTAATCATTTTGATTCGGGGAATAGATCTCATTAGAGTGATGGATCTTCCTTATGTAATCACATATGGAGGTCCTGCTGTCAGTACCAGTGTTTTACCTTTTAATGCCTATATGCTGGGATTCAGATATTTCGAGATAGGGCATGCTGCAGCTTATGCTTATCTCATGCTGGCTTTAATTAACGTTTTTGTTATATTGTTTATTAATGTTCTGCGAAGGAGGCCAGAAAATGCATAAGGAATGGAAAAATAGGGTAATTAGAATAGTCTTGGTACTCGGGTACGTTTTCTTTTTTGCAGTGTATCTTTTTCCTTTGGCTTGGGTGGGCCTCACCGCAGTTAAACCTACTGAGCTCATAATGTCAAGCCCACCAGTATTTAGGTTTCAGCCTATTTTCGAGCATTTTATCAGGCTGCAAACTGAATGGAAATTTTACGGAAGAGTTTTAAATAGCTTGATTATTTCTTCAGGTACTACCTTCATAAGTGTGGGACTAGGAATTGTTACTGCTTTTGCTCTATCCAGGTACAACTTTAGAGGGAAGACATTTATTCCTATATGGTTTTTGAGCAATCGCTTCCTCCCGGCAGTAGCTGTAGTACTGCCGTTATTTCTTATGTTTCAAAAATTTAGACTCGTAGATACCTACATAGCTGTAATTTTGGCCAATTTAATTCCTACATTACCCTTTAGCATCTGGCTTTTATATGGATTTCTGAACGATATTCCGCGGGAGTTGGACGACGCCGCCAGAGTAGACGGATGTGGAAATCTTATGGTATTGTGGAAAATATTGCTGCCGATAGCTGCTCCGTCAATAGCCGTTACTGCCATATTTGCTTTCATTTTCTCGTGGAATGAGTTTTTCATTCCCTTGGTTCTGACCCGATCCAGAGTTGTTCCTGTTACTGTGGCTTTCGCTGGCTTTAAGCAACAATTCAGGTTTGATTGGGGAGGAATGTCTGCGGCTGCTATGGTTTGCCTGGTACCACTTTTTTTAATGGTTACCGTCTTGCATAAGCACGTAGTAAGGGGAATGACCTTGGGAGCGGTTAAAGGCTAGCTATTAATCGGTATACAAATCGTATTGAAAGGATAGTAATATGAAAATCTGCTGTACCAGCTTTAGTTTTAACAGGAGTATTTCTTCTGGACAGAGGGGTTTGGAGGAGTATCTGCAAATATGCCAAACGTTAGGTATAGAGGGAGTAGAATTTTGGGATGAACATTTAGAGATGCATTTAGAAAAAGGGGGAACGATAAGGAATTTAAGAGAAAAGGCTCAGGATTTAGGCTTAACTGTGGTAACTATCGCCGTAAATAATCATGACTTTACCAGTTTAGATCCTAACGTTAGAGAGAAGGATGTTGCTCGAGTGTTCCCATGGATGGATAGTATAGAAGAAATGGGTTCCAAAATTCTGAGGATACTTCCAGGGGACTTAATAGCCCTCAACAAAGATGAAGAAGCCCTCTATCCCTTTGTGAAATCCTGTTTGGAGAAGTGTTTAAGAGAGGCAGAACAAAGAAACATTTGCTTGGCCGTAGAAAACTGTCCCCGAGGCACCGATCCCAAAGTGGTGCTGAGATTAGTAGAAGAGTTCGATTCTCCTTACCTCAAGATTTGTCCTGATATTGGTAATATCCGTGAGGATATTCGCTATCACTCCTTCCAATCTCTTCTTCCCTATGCTGTACATGTGCATGCAAAAACTTATCAATTTGACTCTCAGGGAGAGGAAATCACCATTGATTATAGTAAGGTAAGGGAAATGCTAAGGCAGGCTCACTTTAATAGGTATGTTTGTCTGGAATTTGAAGGAGAGGGAGATGAGAGAGAAGGGGTAGAGAAAAGTGTGGTTTTACTCAAAAAATACCTATGAGAGAGTTTTCCTAATATTGCCAGAACAGTAACCTCAAGTGTAGTTAAAGAACAAACAACCATATCCACAGGGGAGAAGAAAATGAAAATAAAAAATATCTATGATCTGACAAATGGAATATCGGAGAAAACGTTTCATCCTTTTGGCTTACCTGAATTTGAAAGTTATGAAACTTTTGAAGTTCAAGGCTGTCGAAGCTCCAAGGTCACCATTACCCTTCATTTTGCTACTCATCTGGACTCCCCCTGGCACTTTGTGAGGGATGGGAAAAAACTGGAAGATTTATCTTTGGATCGTTTTGTAGGAGAGGGTTTAGTTGTTGATCTTTCAGATAAGTATGGTCCTTCTTGTGGAAAAAATCTGTGTATCTCCCAAAAAGATCTTGAAATAGCAGTAGAAAAAACTGGAAAGATCCTTCAGTCAGATGATATGATTATTATTAACACCGGATGGCACCAATTATTTGACACTCACCCCCAGGACTACTATGCCTATGCTGCAGCCATAGATGATGAGGCAGGCAGTTGGCTAGCTGAAAAGAAGGTAAAATTGGTAGGGATTGATGCCTGCGATGTGGATGATCATAAATTTTTTGCTCAGCCTCCCTTTCATCCACCTAACCATGGAAAGAATTTCCTACCTAATAATATTCTCATCATTGAAAATGTAGGAGGTGAAGTTGATAAGGTGGTAGGGAAGAAACTATTAATAATAGCTTCTCCTCTTAACATCAAGGGTATACACGGGAGCTCTTCTCCTATTAGACTCATTGCTCTCGAAACATGGTAAAAAGGAGAAGGTGATGGATAAATTCAAAGTGTTGGTTAGTTCATTTTCCTTTGGGAAGATTTGTAATGAACCTGAAAATTTGCTCAAGAGAAACAAGTGTGAGCTGGTATACGACCGTGGTCCCTTTTCTGATGATGAGTTAGCTCGAATAATAGGAGATTACTTTGCAATTATTGCAGGGGAAGATGAGATAGGACTACAGACCTTGCGTAAGGCAAACAAATTGAGGATTATAGCGAAACATGGAATAGGATTAGATAAAATAAATATCCCAGAGGCCACTAAAAGGAGAATTGTTGTAACCAGGGCTCTAGGAGCTAATGAGGAAACGGTTGCTGATTATACTTTTGCCCTTATTTTAGGAATTGCCAGAGGCCTTGTACCAGCCAGCATTTCACTAGGAAAGGGTCTATGGGAAGGGCCTAAATATACAGGAATTGAAATTCATCAGAAGGTATTAGGGATTGTTGGGTTAGGGAGTATTGGAAAAAGCGAATCTTTATCTACCAACTTCAAGATACTTAAAGCCTTTTTAGTAGAGACGGTATTATTAGAATTGGCCCTCAGGTATTTAGCAAGCCTCTCTACACCGATGCCCTTAAGTAAAGAAGCTATAGGGAACCTTTCCTAAAAGGCTAAAGCTGCTTTAGAGAAGGTATTTTTAAACATAGTTTGGTAATAGGGGTACTCTCTATAAGTGAGGATATGAAGTTTATTCTTGATTCTGGTCTGCTCTTTGACTAAAGAATCGCGTTGGTTGGATAGCTGATGAATCGCCAGACAAACCTCATCTAAGCTCTGGATGATAGGCAGCTTGTCAAATTCGCTGATTAACACCTTAGATATAGCCAGGGCGTCTTTGGGATCAAGATTAGTGCGGATGCGCTTTTCTAAGACGTTTTCTTTCAGTCTCAATTGGATTTACTTCTTTGAGTTGATAGCCACCAGCAAGCAGCGATCTGGCAAGGTGCTGCTCGAGACCCATGACATCCTCAAGTCCAAAGATAGGTTTCAGGCTATGAGATTTGGCAGTTTCATCTATTTCCTTAAGGAGTTCTTCTATACGATCTGGTCTGTTCTCCACGGTAAATACTTCTAAAGGCTGGCCAAAACAGTTGGTCAAGCAGGCAGTATGTTCATCTTTGTGGGTGTCTACTCCTACAAAGGCAAGTTCTCTGAATTGGGAATTCATACGTCCTCCTTTCGTTTGTAAAATTGAAGTTATATAAATCTTGCCAGTGGGGACCTCATGTATAGCGTTAGCTCGGAAGTATTGAGCTTCGCAGCATCCTATAAACCTCATCTGGCAAGTCTCTCCCAGAAGCAGGTGGCAGTCTTCCAATAGCGTGTATCCGCCTTAGGCGGACCCGCAAGGAGGTGAAGAGCCTTACCTGCTTCAGGAAGAGATTATACATTAATTACTTGGTCCTGTTAAGCAAAAAAGGAGCAAGGCGACATCTCTTTGAAAAGCGTGTACTCCGATTGCTCGGAGCCCGCAAAAGAGATTTAAGTCGTCCTTACTCCCTGCCTAAAAGTATAGCAGAGAGTAAGGCAAAATTCAAGCAATTAAACTTACCACTACGGTGAGTTTAAAATAACACATGAGGAGGACATGAGAAATGAAACTTTACAGTTTTGAAAAATCAGAGCAAATGCTAGAATTAGCAAAGCAAGTCTTTCCAGGAGGAGTTCAAGCCTCTAGATTTCAACTTATTTATGGCTCTTCTCCAGTTTATATTACCAAAGGAAAAGGTTCTCACTGTTGGGATGTAGATGGTAACGAGTTTATTGATTTTATTCTTTCCTTTGGTCCCATCATCTTGGGGTACGCCTACCCTAAGGTAAACCAAGCAGTCAAGAGGCAATTAGAAGAAGGAGTACTTCTCACCTTTAACCCTCCTCTTCAAAATCAGCTTTTAAAGAAATTAATTGAAATAATACCATGTGCAGAGATGGCTACTTTACATAAAACTGGTTCTGAAGCCACATCAGCTAGCATCCGTATTGCTAGAGCCTTCACTGGTAAGAATAAAGTTGCTATGTGTGGTTATCATGGGTGGCATGATTGGTGCGTGAGAGGTGGGGGAACGACTACTGTGCCTTGGGAACGTCCCCCTATTGAGAAGACAAGCCAGGTACCAGGTGTACCACCGAGTATTAAACAGGATATTTATGAGTACGATGCTAATGATTTAACTTCGCTGGAGAGAATTTTGGTGGAGAATAAAGATGAGATCGCTGCAGTTATAATAGCTCCCGAGGAAATAGTCTTATCCCCCCTTAAACAAACCTTGCAAGAGATTAAACAGATGACCCACCAACATGAGGTAGTTTTAATCTTTGACGAGATCAAGACGGGATTTAGGATATCTTTGGGGGGAGTCCAGGAATATTTGGGAGTGATTCCTGATTTAACTACGGTAAGCAAGGGAATGGCTAACGGTTTTCCCATTGCAGCTGTGGTAGGAAAAAAAGAAATTATGGAAGCCTTTACAAAGACTGCTATATCAGGAACATTTAATCCAGAGACGATTGCTATCATTGCTGCTTTAACTACGATTGAGGAATTAGAGACTTTCCAAGGACCACAACATTTCTGGAGTTTAGGAGAGAAATTAATAACCGGGTTAAATAATTTGGCGGAAAACATGAAAATAGAAGCAGAGGCGACGGGGTGGCCCCTCGCACCCATGCCGTTTTTGAGATTCAAATATGAGGACTTAAAGTTAAGAGAAGCCATCCGCCGGGATTTTTTTACCAGAGTTATCAGGAAAGGGATACTTTTGCATCCGGCACATAATTGGTTTATATCCTTATCTCACACAAAGAAAGATGTGGAGCATACATTAACTATATGTGAAGAGGCTTTAACAGTGGCCAAGCAGGCCCATGTGAAGAAATAGGGATTGAGACTTTTGATATCCAAGCCGAACTTTTCTTCATTGGATCGGGTTAAGTTGGCTTTAAGTAATAAAGAGCCAGGTGAAATCTTACAGGAATATGTAAGGCACTGATTTTGAACTGCACCCCTGTAGAATGAGAAATTCTTCTGAAGGAACTTGCAGGAAAAATTGAACCAGGTTTTGCTGATGAAGTTAGGTCTTTGGCAAGAAAAGAGCTAAAAATAGGGCCAGAGGGAGGCGAGAGAGTAAGTATGGCCATTAGCTGGGAAATAAAAGAAGGCTTTCCAAAAAGAGAAGTGTTGAAAGATTAACTTCTTTTTTAGGAGCTTTTCATAGGAAAATGAACCATGTCGCAAGGGGTGGGGCTTTCTGGCAAACCTTGTAAAATAATAGTAGAAGGAAAAGGATCATAAAAAGGGGACTTTTCCAAACCAATATAGTCAATGTTAAAGAGGTATATTAAGAAATAGCAAAGAGAAAATAAGGGAATTATTAAATGCCAATTGTGGATTCCAAGACAGGAAAGATCAAGAGAGATTATACAATCAAGGAACTAGTGGAAAAAGCCAGAGAAATGAGAGCTTATAATATGGTTGCTCTTACTGCAGCTGGTTCAGGGCACACTGGAGGGAGTCTGTCAGTTATGGATGTTGCTGCAGCCCTGTATCTGAAAAAGATTAGGCACGACCCTAAAAACCCTGACTGGGAAGATAGGGATAGAGTCTTTTGGTCTGCTGGTCATAAAGCCCCGGCCCTTTATGTAGCTTTGGGTGAGGCAGGTTATTTCCCGATGCAGGAAGTGGTAAAATTAAGAAAATTGTGGTCTGGTTTTGAAGGTCACCCCAATAGATTAAAGCTACCAGGAGTTGAGCTTTCCGCTGGATCTTTAGGACAGGGCTTAGGTGTAGCGGTAGGCTGTGCACTCAATGCTAAATTAGAGGGGAAAAACTACAGAGTCTACTGCATCAATGGAGATGGAGAGCTTGATGAAGGTTCTATCTGGGAGAGCGTAATGTGTGCTGCCCATTATAAATTAGATAATCTTGTGGCTATTGTTGATAAAAACAATTTACAAATTGATGGTCCTACAGAAAAGGTTATGGGGTTGGAACCTCTTGTTGATAAATGGAGAGCTTTTGGGTAGAACGCTATTGAGATTGATGGCCATAATATGAGACAGATCTTGGACGCTCTTGATGAGGCTGAAAATAAAAGGGAAAAACCAACAGTAATAATTGCTAAAACAACTAAAGGTAAAGGTGTTTCCTATGCCGAGAATGTAGTGAGTTACCATGGTGTAGCTCCTAAAGATGGAAAATCAGGAAAAGAATCATTAGATAAGGCTTTAGAAGATATAAGAGATCCTAAATTCACTCAAGAAAAAGTAGATGGTCTACTAAAATTGCCGATGCCCATGGTGGTATCTCAGTTGGACCAGATGGCGCTACTCATCAAGCATTGGAAGAGATTAGCAACACCTATTATCTGCCTAACATGCATATAGCTGTTCCCTGTGATTCTATGGAAATAGAAAAGGCTACAGAGGCTATTGCTAAAATCTCAGGGCCAGCGGTGGTGAGATATGCAAGGGAGGCAACCCCCATAGTAACCAATCAGGATACACCTTACAAATTTGGAGTGGCCAATATAATAAGGTATAGGGGGGAAAGGGAAGATTTTATCCAGGCTTTCGAGATAAAGCTTTCCTCTAAATATGAATCAGAAAGCGAAGATTTAAGTATAGTTGCCTGTGGGCCTATGGTTCCAGAGGCAATGAGGGCGGCTTATATTTTAAAAGAAGAATATGGAATTGAGACGAGAATAGTAAATGTACATACAGTCAAGCCCATTGATAAGGAAGTTCTGGTAAGGGCAACAGAAGAGACTGGTATTATAGTAGCTGCAGAGGAACATCAGGCAGGTGGTTTTGGAAATATTGTAGCGGGAATTATAGCACAGGGTAAAAGATACGATAGCCCCTTGTTGATGGATATAGTAGGGGTACCTGATAGATTTGGTGAATCTGGAGCACCCTGGGAGTTAATGAAAGTATTTGGGTTAACCGCTGAGCATATTGCAAAAAGGGCTAAAAGATTGTACGATCGAAAAGTACAAGACCATTGAGTCTTTCCTTCCTTAATAGCAAATTATACTTCTAATTATTAAAAGGGAATCCCTTGGAGAAAAAACTCAATGTAATATTTTTTGTGCAAAAATGATTGATCTCGAAAGTCCAGAGTCTTATCTGCTTTAATTATAGAGCCTATAGGAAATACAGGATCTTACTTTGAATGGGTTCAGGGAATACAGGGGTATTTCTGGAGTGAAAGGGAGGTTAATTTAAAACTAAGAGATATTATGACTCGGGCTTTTCACAACATGCTCTAGGTCTCCTTAGGAGAAAAGGTGTATATGCGAACGGCTGCCCTTATGGTAGCAGTAAATAGAGTAGCTGAGGCTGCCCGCCTCAGGGGCCTTTAGCTGTAAAACTTATGGTAAGTCAAAAGGGCGTTCTAATAAGAACCCCCTCTGAGGATGAGCTTAATTAAATTCACCTAATATCAAGAAGCCAATGGCTATATTATTGATAGACGTTACCATTGGTTTAGCTTCTCGTTTTATTACGGTCCCCGTTATAAAAACATCCATCTGGGAAAAATAGAGGGATTGAGAAGGAGGATAAAAAATGATTATTGGAATTCCTAAGGAGATAAAAAAGGCAGAGTTCAGAGTTGCAGCAACCCCTGGAGGAGTAAAAACTTTATGTGATGCAGGATATAGGGTGCTTGTTGAAAAGGAGGCAGGTGAGGGAAGTGGCTTTTCTGATGAGGAGTTTCAAAAATCAGGGGCAGAGATTATTGAGGACAAGAAAAAACTTTCTGATGAGACAGAACTTATCCTCAAGGTAAAAGAGCCCCTTCCTGAGGAATACGAGCTTTTCCATGAGGAACAGGTTCTTTTCACCTACCTTCACCTTGCGGCAGATAAGTCCCTTACCGAGGCTCTTTCAAAGACAAAGATTGTGGGAATTGCCTATGAGACAGTGCAGAAAGACAATGGTTCTCTTCCTCTTCTTGCCCCTATGAGTGAGATTGCAGGAAGAGTATCCCCTCTTGTTGGCTCTTTTTACCTTGCAAAGCACGAAGGTGGGATGGGAAAGTTCATAGGAGGAGTCCCCGGAGTTTCTCCTGCAAAGGTTGTAATAATTGGTGGGGGAACAGTGGGAACGAATGCAGCAAAAATTGCAGGAGGAATGAGGGCTCAGTATAGTGGACCCCAAAATTCGGACAATATGCTAAGATACAGGTAAGGTCAAAAAGGGAGGATCCGAATATGGGGACCATGAGGAAGAAGTATCCAGTAGCTTTCAAG
>Ga0209986_10003043_pt1 | contig 14891 bp, 22 predicted proteins | sample BlataG_FD_183168 | JGI IMG/M metagenome (GOLD analysis project Ga0209986, IMG submission 183168) | Deep subsurface microbial communities from Black Sea to uncover new lineages of life (NeLLi) - Black_00105 metaG (SPAdes) (version 2) | ecosystem: Environmental > Aquatic > Marine > Oceanic >...
TGATTGTTATTTGGATTAACTCCTGTATCGACATAAATAAGTGTGCTGGTCGTATCATTTGCAAAACAATTTGAAATGGTCACATTAGTGGTATTTGCCCAATTAGTTAATACCTCAAGTGCCGTCCCCTGACTCATGCCCCATAAAGAAAAATTATCCACAACCACATTTGAACTATAAATAAGAATCTGACGGTCATGTGTTCCATTTATGATGGTTGTATTTCTATCTTCACCTATCAAATTGAGTGGTTTAGAAATGTTTACAACACAAGCTGTTCCTGCCCAAGCTACGTTCTTTTCCCAATAATAGCCAGGAGCAACATAAACTGTCCCATTGTCAGATACGTTTTCTATAGCTCGTTGAATACTGCTAAAATTAGTAACTCCCCAGCCAGGTGTGCCTGCATTGAAATCATCATCGACATAGACCGTATCAGCACCCATAACCGATACTGACATACATAGTAAAACAAGAAATGAAATAATTATAGATATTTGAATTAATTTTTTCATTATTTTACACTCTATAAAGATTATTAATGTTCCTTTTTAAACTTATCCCATTCTTTTTTAGCTTTTTTTAATTTTTGAGAAGTTGATTTAGCACCTTTAACAAGTTTTGATAAAGTAAGATATTTTGAACTACCCGTTTCTCTTTTTAGACTTTTAACTCTTTGATGTTCCTTTGTAATTTTTTTATCTAATTTTCTTTGTTTATCCTGTAATTGTTTTTTATTTTCAAGAAGTTTTCTCTTTTCTCTAAGAACTTTTAATTGCGATAATTTTTTACTTCTTTTCTTAGTTTGTTTTTTAGGCATTATTTCTTTCTCCTTTTACCTTTTTTCATTTTTTGGTAAAATCAACATAGAAGATAATTGATATTAGCATCAGAATACTTAATATAATTCTAGTTTTTTTCATTTTATATTACTATTAATATTTGTATTTTATCACTTATATAGTTTTCTAACAATCTATTCTTTTCTCCTTTTATAGAAACAAATTAGACCACCTAGAAAACCACCAAGAATACCAAATATCAAGGCATAATATATTATATCATCAGATGTTATTATTTCACATGGTTCTATTGCTGTTGTTAAATGATATATTCTTGATGTTGAACCACCTACTTTAGTAACATTAACCATCCAATAATATGTAGTATTATATAATTCAAAATTGGATACAATTTTATAATATGAACCATTTGTTTTATCTGTATGATTTTCTCCTATTTGTACCCAATTACCAGTTAAATTAGTATACCAAATAATATTCATAATTTCATTATCCTTATCACCAATAGTTATTCCAATAGTAACAACAGGACATATTCCAATTGATGAATTAACAGGATAAGGAAATGTAATATCAGGTTGTGATACAATACCTATTTCAATACCCCAAATCATAAAACCCTTTGTTCTATTCATTGTATGAAAACTGGCATTTCTCCAACTATTATTTCTTGGAATATCAGAAATACGAGTTTCATCAATTAGACCATCCCAAGCATAAGTATCTGAAATATCAGTACCAACACCTAAATTATAGTCAGTTGTAATAACAAAAGAACCACTATCCCTAGTTACTAGAAAATTAGTATCAATATACCAATCCATTATATTACCAGTAGAAATAACAATTTGGTTATATTGCCAACTAAGAGTAGGAGTACCTAAATTACCCCATGTAGTACCCCATCCATATCTCCAATCACCAGTAACAGTTGATGATTTACCAAAATAAATTCTATCATTATCACCCTCACGTTCAACACCAAAAAACATTTCATCAGCATCAACAATATCAGGTTTTACCCAAAACTCTAAAAAACCACTATCAAGAGGTAAATCTTCTTTAGGGAGAATATCCAAAAACCAATCAGTACTTCCGTTAAAAGCAATACAATCTCCTATTTTTCCAATTTGTGAATAATTTGGAAAACCTGCTTGTGTTCCTGTATTTGCATTTATTGTACTATCTATAATATTACCACTTGTTTCATTCATATGATATACACATTTATAATGAGAATCCCATACCCCTGTAGGGTTTTGGTTATCAGATGCCCCTGAATTACCATAATACATTAGGAATGTATAATCACTCCCTGAGGGGATTATTTCACTAATATTTACCCAAATAGAAAAATTATTGAATGACCATTTTTCAATCTCATAATTAAATTCAGTTATATTATCCAAAGAAATAAATCTTACACTATCCCCATTATCACATTTAGCAATCATACCAATATCAGTACTATTTACTAAAACAGGAAAATTTATGAGAGAATCTTCTATATAATCAGATTCTATGGTTATTTTTTTATAAAAATTCCAACTACTATTCCACCAAGGGTCTAATGTAATTTTCCATTCACCCATAGGGTCACTAGATTTCTTCATAAGTAAATCCCATTTTCCATTACTACCTAAAGGAACATCATATGACCATTTTAATTTATATATTTTATTTTTTATTAATAATTCTCTTATGTGGTAATAATGACTATTATTTTTTTCAGTATATTGAAATTTATATTTTATAGAATACCAATCATACCAAAATTTTTCTTCTATATGATAACCAATTTTACCCCAATATTCATAATAAAAAATAGCACTCGTATGTTCATCATTCAACCATTCAAAACTATCAAACCCTATTATTGTATAAGTTGAATTTATATATCCTTCATAGTAAAAATTACTAGGTATATCTCCAAAATCAATATATTCAGGATTATTTATTATATTAATATTAGAAATATCACATAAAGTATAATTGTTTTGGATATATCCATAATCAATAATAGTTATATTATGAGATATATTTTTCCATATCCAAATATCTTTTTTTATCAATGGAAAATCAAATTTAAAAGCTAAATCTATTTCAGTATCATCTATGTAAGATGTAATATTACAGTATTGAATTTGTGTAATAATATTATTAGAAATATCTGGATATACTTCTATTTTACCATATTGATTTTCCCATGTTTCACTTTTTACTATATCTATCATGTTAAAACCGTTTATGAATAAGAATGAAACAATTATAAAAATACTAATTATTTTTTTCATAATATACCTCTATTTATGTATTTGTTCATCTAACCAAGATTTAGTTTTTTTATATTTTTTTGATTTTTTTCTGGATTTATTTATAAATACAAATAAATTTTTTAAATCTGATATTATATTATCTGCCATTATTTTTATCTCCATTTTTAATTAGTTTATCTCCTTTTTTATATTTAAATATATCTATCAAATAATCAGTATCATACATTTCATAAAAATTAGTACCACAAATAACAGTAATATAATATTTTATTGGATATTCTCTTAAGTCCTGAATTATTACCCTAAATAAATCATCTATTCCATCATTATCAGAATCCATATGTAAATTTTCTACTATAATTTTTATATCTGTATTATCTCTAATTCTTCTATCAGTATGATGTTCAAATTGGTCAGTAAAATAAAAGTTAATTGATCTATGCCTACTTTGTAAAATAAAATATGACATAAGAAGATTTTGTTTTGCACCTGAACGCCTACTATCTGCTATCATATGTAATTCATCAATACCTATAGCAGAATTTTTTAAACTTTCATCAAGTTCTACTAATCTTTGTGCATCAATTATTTCGTGTGGAAATGAAAATTGTAAATTAGCTAAAATTTTACTTTTAAACATTTTCCATTCTAAATATAATAATATACATAATAATAAGGTTTTTCCACCACCTTTTAAACCATAAATTCCTATTATCATTTAGTCAACTCTATAAACTTCTTGATATTTACACCATTGATTTGTCTTTCTTAATCTACCATAAACAATATGTCCACCATCGGATTTTATTTCAAATCGCCAATTAGCAAATTTAAAATCTTTTGGACTTCTAAATGTTTTTACTTTGAATTTCATTTTTATACCATAGTAGATATAATTATAAATATTATTTACTATCCAAGAACCTACCAACAGATGTAATTATATTATCTTCATCTTCTTTTTCAGGTAATCTTTCTTTAAGAATTTCTACTAGTTCTTTACTACTTTCACCTTCTTCTGATAACTTGAAAGTTTGGTAATTTTTTAATAAATCCTGTAAAGGTTTTATATGGTATCTATCTGCTATTGTTTTTAGAATAGTAATAGCAACTACTTGATTTTTAGTAAGCCTTGTTTTTGCATTTATATGTTTTTTAGATAACCATTCAGCAATAATTTTAGATATATCTTCTGCTTTTTTACTTTCTGTATTATCTTCTTTTTTTGGTTGAATAAAAAAACCATCTAAAGGGTTGTCTCTTTCCATTTAATTTACACCACCGTATCTAAAGTAAAGACTAACACCGTACATTATCATTGATGCAATTAAAAGTACAATTAATATAAAATTAATATTTTTTTCTTCTAATTGCATAAGAACTTTGTATAATTTATATTTCCATAATAAACTTAAAGCATTACACGGTATATGTTTATTTTCATTTTTAAATTCTAAAGGAGTTGTACACCCCTCTATATAATAACTTGTAGGAATAAATGATTTTTTGAAAATTGTAAGGAAAATACATTTAGAATCAACAGTATATTTTTTACCGTCATATTCAAATTCCTTATCTTTGATATTTTTATAAAAAGTATCTACCATTCTAAATTTATCTAGTTTTATAATATTTATTTCTAAATATTTTTCAGGATTTTCTAAATATTTTTCAGGACTTTTTAAAATATCATCAGAAGTCATATTATCAGATATTTTTTTATTTTCTGTTTTATCTTCTGTATTATTTTTAGTTTTTTTCATTTTATACACCAAATACTATACTACCAAAAGTTGTAAGAACAAAAGCTATAACACAAATAATTAAATTTAGAATAATAAGCAATAAAGCATAGTCCATTTTATCTTCTTGTTGCCCTTCTATGAGTATATTAAACATTTCACCACCGTATAAGTTATTAAGTTCATCTTCTGATAATCCTAGATTTGGTATTGGTTGACCTTTTTTAGCTAATAAAAATTTATCCCTTTTTATTCTTTTTTCAACACCTGTTTTTTTATCTGTAATAATTTTATATTTTTTACCGTAAACATCTTTTATTGCTATTTCAAAATTATACGGATTTGGATTACTTTCTCTATAAATTGATATAGATTTTAATATACCATTTATTTTTTTCAAAAAGATACAATTTGATTTTATAATATAAGTATCGTCACCTATTTTAAATTTTCTACTAGCTTTTACTTCTCTTTCTATTATTTGCCTATTACCCCTTACAATGTAAGCAGTAAATTCTTTATCTAATGATTCATCTTGTGTCATTATTCACCTTTTTTCTTATCTTTAAAATATAAAATATAAGAACCATATATTATTAAAATTAATCCTACAGGAACACATAAAGGAAGTACAAATATTGGAGATAAAGGTAATATACTGGATAAATAAATTAATGTACAACCACCTATTATTATAAATATACCCCTAAATTTATCATCTAATGAAAATCCTAAACATATATGTGATAGATAAAATACTAATGCAATTACTATTTCAAATTCTCCTGTCATTTTTAAAACTCCTAAGTAAATGGTGTTATTGCATCAAGAACTTTAGCTAATGCTTCAAGTAGTTTAGATGCATAAGGGGATATTCCAACTACTAATACTATCCACATAGGGATAAAAATAATATTTAATGTAGGAATTAACCATATTGGTGCATTAGGTATATTTGTAAATGTAAGTATTTTTACCAAACTAATAAATCCATTACCTATACTAGCAAAAAATTCCCATATTAATTCAAGAATATTTTTTTCTCCTTGTTCTAAAATATCTTCATCTTCTAAAAGTTCTTGTATTCTCCCTATGTAAGAATCATAACCACCATCCGCCCATGCTTGCCTAGTTCCAACACCGCCCAATAATTCAATCCACCCCACACCTTTAGTCCAAGGAGAATTATACCATGCCATACCACTATTAACACCAATACCATATTTATCAAAAATTGTATCATCTTCTTGATAATTCCATTCAACGGCTCTTACAGTATAAATATGATAATATGGAGCATTTTCAGGATTTACTCCATTAATAATTTTATTATATGCCATTATATATTGTAATTGTAACCATGTAGGAAAATCCATTATTGTAGGTACTTCATTAGGGGATAGATTAAAAGATGCTAATAATTCTGCATGTCTACCTTCTTCAGTTTCAGTATATATTATACCTGTAAATGTAAAAGTTGAAATCATCATTATAGATACAAGAAATAACATTTTTCCTGTAATAATACTTGTAGGCATCTATATTCCTTTACTCCTTTTTTCCATATACTACAATATATAATATAGATGCTATTGCAGATAAAACAATTAATAATACCCACCATATGTCAAGTAATCCTAAACCTATTGAAATACCAACACCAGTACATGCAGATGCAAGATAGACAATAGCAGGGAATTTAACTTCTTTATGGAATTTTTCCTCATATTGTGATTTTACTTTTAAAGGTAGAAGAATAAATATTAAAACAATTCCCCATCCTAGATATAAAGCATTATCATCTGTAATTCCCCAATCATCTTTCCAATCATCTTCTTCTATTTCTTCATCAGGAATATCAATTACTTCCTCACCACCTACAATAAAGTAAACTGAATCTAAAACAGTTCTATTATTCTCTGTTATTAATTCCAAAGTAGCATTATACAAACCATTTTCATAAATATCATAATCAAAAGTAACATGTCCACTATCACCAACATTCTGAATAGGTAAACCATTCAAATAAACTACAACTTCACGACCAATATAAGGGTGAGAAGTATAAAAAGTTTGTCTACCATAACCAAGAATATTATCAAGATATAAAGGATTATATCTTACTCTAATTCCACTTACAACATAACTTTTACCATTCCAATGTTGCCAAGAATTACTAACAGGATAATAAGAACTACCATCTTTATGAGTTAAAGTAAAGTAGTAAATACCCTGTTCAGGTAACGAATAAGAAACTGAGCCATTATTCATTATTGAACCTTGTACTATAGAATAACCCTCACCTTCTGGATTATCGGCAACTAAACAATATGCACTCTCACCATATACTGAATAATCATAATACCAATTAACAGTAAATACATCAGATACTTCTGTTATAAAAGGAATAGTCCATATATAAGAAGATATATTTACATCAGCATCATAAACGATAAAAGTATCATTTGTAATATTAACACCGTTACGAACCATTTGAGCAGTATAATTACCTGAATCATAAGGAACATAAGAAAAAGTTTTTTCTTCATTATCAATATAAACACCTAAATCATCAAAACCTTGAGTTAATCCTATTCTACCAACACCTTCTAACCATAACTGTAAATATGAAGGAATAACATTAGGTAAAACGCTTAACTGTGTTAAAATCACAACTTGATTAGAAGTCCATAAAGTATAACTATTATGTTCAACATCAACAAAATCTTCTTTAAATTGTGGACTTTCAGAAAATCCTGTATCCCAATAAAAACACATATGTAAATCCTGTATTTGTGGTGGCCAATCACCGTCAAATTCACCGTTATCCCTTAAATCAAAATTATTATGTCGTTTATGGATAGCGAACCAAGGTGCGTCGCCTCTTCGATAAGCCCAATAATTTCCACCAGTATCAGGAATAAAAGAACCAAACTCAAAAATCAATTTATCAGTATCAACGGCTAAATCTATATTATACCATCTTAAAGCATATTCACCACCATAATCAAGCCAAAAAGAAGGAATACCAATATTTTCTCCATTAATATATAAATGGTAATCATTTAAAGCATCGTCGTCAGATAAAGAAATAGTCTCATATTGATAAGTAGAAACAAATAAATCTAATGCTCTTATAGTAGTATGCCAATTACCTGTTATTTCCTCTTCTAAAAATCTACCATCAAAATAACTTGTAATAATGTTATCAGTACCAATACAATATTTATCATAACCTGAAATATCACCTTGACCATAAGAAGGAATACCACCATTTACAGTAAAATCATCTATGTAAACAATATTACCTAGAGTATTCATAGTAAACTCTAGTCCTGTCATATTGCTTAAAGGTTCTTCAACCCCACAATTATAATAAGTTTGATAATTCCATGCAGAGCCATTCCATAAGTGACCTGTAATATTTAATGCTGTGTCAGTAGTAAAAGTAAAAATAAATTTACACCAATCAGCTTCGCCATTAGTAATATAAATTGCCTGTTGTTGAGCATTTGAAACATCATCTAACCAAGTATCAGCATTAGATGCACCAAACCCTGTATTAAATTCAAATCTATAAACAGGAGAAGTATCACTTTGTATAATCCATATAGGGTAATTTCTAACTCCTATTCCATCACTAGTACCATACATAATTAATTCAAAAGAAGTTACAGAAACGGTAGAAATATTAAACCAAGAATACCTATCGACAGGGTCATTTAAAGAGTAAACATTATTTCCACTAAAAGCTAAACCTGTAGATGCAACAGCATTAGTACCTGTAGCTTCTGTTACAAACCAATCACCCTCACTAGCTTGATTTCCAATAGTATCATTATCAAAAAATTCAGTATAACCAACAGCAGAAACAATACCACCACTTAATAGGGGTACTAAAAATAATATAGATAAAATAAGAATAGTTATTACATGGTTCATTCTATTTTTCATAATTAAACACCATAATATTTAATACTTTATCATTAATCATTTATAAACATTTCTAACAAAAAATAAAAAAAGAGATACTGGTTTGTTAACCAGTAATATTAAGTTTTGGGTATGCATTGAAAAAACCATTCTTAAAGAACAGTTTTAGCAATAGCATAAACAAGGCCTAACAAAATGAACAGGGTAACTAAACCCGCTAGTAAAATTTCACTAGCAGAATAATTACCTGCATCACCCTCTATGGTTGACATTTGAGTATTGATAATAGGAATTACAACACTCGCTAAAACAACATAGAAAAGTAATTTCATTAGGTCATCGGTTGATAATTTTTCTTTACCTTTAGCCATAAATTTTTACACCTGTAATTATATTTGTATTTTATCACTTATATAGTTTTCTAACAATCTATTCTTTTATTATATCCTTGATGTTTTTAGGTTTAGTATTGTAATCCTTAATAATTTTTCTTTTATCATATTTATGCTTAATGCTCTTTTTTCTTTTATCAACTGAAATAAAAGTATGGTGTCTCCTATAACTTGTTTTCATTGTATTAAAATCATCTTCCGATTCCATAACAAAATCAGAATAATCATTTTTTAACAATGCTTTTTTATAAGAACTTTCTGTAAGTTTATCCTGAAAATCTTTTATAAATCCTTTTGCTTTAACTTTGTTCTTTTTATCTAATACAACATAATATGTTTTTGGTAATAAAAAATAACCTCTCATAAATTTATATTCCAATCCTAAATCACCAAGTTTATTACTGATAGGTAATTTAATATCTGTAAATAAACTATCAGTATCACAATAAGCGACAAATCCACCTTTATCTTTTATTTTTTCAAAATGGGAGTAAAGTTCTAATTGGGATAATGCTGTTACATGAATACTAATTTGTGGGATAAAATGAGTACCCTTACTTTCTGATTTTACTTTATATAATCCGTAATCAAAATCTATTACATCTATAATTTCCAAGTCTTTTTTATTAATGTCAGGAATTTTCATAATCATATCCGAATCCTGACTTTGTGCAAATTTTCCATAAAGTGAATTTAATAAAAGTTTAGCAATTATATAAGGTGCAGTATCTTTAACAGATTTTTGTTTAAGACTATAAAACTTATCAACATATTCTTTAAAAATTTTACCAGTTTCAAATGTAAACATTTTTTCAGGATAAATTTTATATCCTAATTCATCTGCTTTTTTTAATAATGAGTTATCCCAATATCCTTCAAAAATACCAATCGGAAAATATAATTTATTTTTAAATCTATAAGGCAACAGAGGTATATCTAAATTATCAGGCGCTTTAACCCTACATTTAGTTATTCCATAAGATTCTAATACCATAGTTTTACTAGGATTTTTTATTAATATAGGTGTCGTTATTGGAAATTCATTATTCCTCATAACATAAGGATATAAACTATTTACATCATAACAATAATATTTTCCATCAGGTAAATACATTTTAAAAATTTCAGTTCTACCTCCGTAATATCCTAATTTCATTTCATCATTCACTTTTTGAGTTGTCATTTTAAGGGAATGTTTAAGGCATGATTTCTTAAAAGTTTTTAAAGAGGTACTAGCTAAAGTTAATCCAACATCACCATTTTCCTTTTCAATAAGATTATAAAATTTCTTTATAACTTCATACAATCCCAAACAATCATTTTTAGCGTAATTAGTAAATCTTTTATCTCTTTGTTTATAAAGTTCATAAAGATATTGATAGTCTTTTTTATCCTTCTGATTATCCATAAAATTAAGTTTTTTATGTTCTACATTAAAATCCTTAGTAAGTTTATCTAAAGCATAAGGTAAAAGAGTATAAGAATCTACAAATTTAGTACAATTTCTTGATTTTAAATTACCATCTTCATCTACAGCATTATTATGATAAACAGATAATTGAACACATGTAGAACCTCTCATAAGAAAATCTACTTTTCTATTTGAGAATTTTAATTTTTCAACCAAAAAATTAAAATCAAATTTACCACCGTTATGTGCATAAATTTTAAATGTTCTATATTTATGCCTTATTGATTCTTTAAGAAAATCATTAATACAATTTTCACCGTTAAATTCTTTATAAACTTCTCCATTAAAAAATCCTACATAATAAGGATTCACCCATTTAAAAGTCTCAATATCGAATACTGCATACTTCTGTAATTTATCCCCTTTGTTTGGTTTAAAAATCCTATAACTCATTGTATCAATTTTATTTTCTAATAGCCATTACTCCTAAAACACCTTTTCTATATCTAGCTATTATATCATTCTTATCTTTAATACTTCCACCATAGATATAAATTGTTATATTTTGGATATAAAAATTTCTATAAGCATCAGATTCTAATTTATATAATGCTTTAAGTAAAATATCTGTAAATTCTTTTCCAAATTCCCTTATACCTCTTTTTGTTTCAGGTCTATTTCCCATTGCAAAAGTAAAATTTGAAGGAAATGAATCTATATCTGAATAATATCCAAGTTCAATATGACCATACATAGATTGTAATTTGCTAACAGGATATTTTCTAGCTATTCTATAAACTTCATTCAAAATACAATTCATTACAGGAATACCATTAGAATAAATCCAATTTTCAAAACTAAAAGCACTTCTCCATGATTTATTTAATTTCCACCTAAAGACATGAGTAATATGTTTATTATCCCTAGTTAATCTAAATAATTTAATAATACATTTACCATCGCAAATTGTATAATCAAGTTCATCTAATACTTCTACAACATCGGATGGTACTAAAGATTTTAAAATAGGAGAATAATAAACAGTTTTACCTTTAGCATTTTTTGTTTTAACTATTTGAGTATCACTATAAAATAATTTTTTAGTCTTTTTAGATAATTTTTCTAAGGGTATTTCCCTAGCATAAACATATCCACCATAAGCACTTGTTAAATATCCTTTAGGATTCTTTTTAAAATATTTATTATATCTTTTAGCAGTAGATTCTTTAACATAATTACCAGTAATTGTATTATACCATTTACCTTTACGTTTAATTACTACATCAGTATTTTTCATTTAAATAACACCACCATTAAACAACCATTGACCCATCCTAAAAATAAGGCAATTGGAACATATCTTAATATCATTTTATAACCTCATAGTTGTAGTTTTACCTATTCCATGAGTACCACATAATACTATTTTTTTCATATTATTTAATATCCCCATTCTCCTTTATCTTTTTATTTTCATAGGGTGTTATAATTTCATCATATATTGTATCAATAGTAGATTCTAAATAATAAGCTATTTCATTATCCCTTCCTAATCTTCTTTCAATTTCTTTTTTTGCACAAGTTAATTCACCCATAAAACTTTGATAATCAGCATAACATTTACAGTTAATTTTAACTAATTTTTTTATAAATAAATAGAAAGAAGTATAACTTGGAACATACTTTTTATGTTTAGCTAATTTAAATAAAAAATAATTTAGACAACCAGTAATATCAAAAAGCGATGAAAATGATACTGCTAAATCATTTATTATATTATAATTATGGCATAAAAAAGTAACTACATAATCATCTAAAAAACCTCTGATATTTTTATCTTCTATGTATGGCATTTCTCATACTCCTTTAACCTAGTAATCACTCTTAATAATTTAAAGGTAATGTGTGTAGACACCTTTTTTTCATCAAATATAACTAATAATGAATTAACTGTAATAAGAACATCTGCTATTTCACTTTCTATTTTTGATTTCAAGTTTTTATCTTCATTTTTCCAATCTGTTTTTTCTCCATATAAAAGATAATCACAAAGAATAGAACTTAACTCCGCCATTTCTGATATAGTTTTTACAATTTGAGAATCTTTACCCCATTTTTTAATCATCTGCTTATTATATTCTTTTGAAATAGCTATTAAATCATTACTCAATACAATCACTCCAATTTTCAAGTATTAAATCTTTAGATAAATATTTATTTTTTTCTAACCATTTTTCAAATTCTTTAATAGTCTTAAATGTTCTATTAGCGTAAACCTTTATCCAAGGATGGTCACTATATTTTTCGCTAATAATATAGATTTTCCTGTAAAATTGTTTTGCATATGCAATTTCTAAAGTAGTACCAATACTAGGGGATTTAATGATTGCTAAAATACCATCACATCTAAGAATCATATTTAAATCCATTTTAATAACTTCTATACATCGTTGCATAGGTAATTTATAACGATTACCTTTACCTTCATCTAAATCCTTAATATCATCCATTACAATATCATAAAAAGGATTTACCAATTCAATATGATAGTTCTTTTCAAGTTCCTTTTCTATCTTTCTAATCTCATGCCTATCATTTAGATTATGTGCTAAATATAATTTAAGTTTTTTCATTATTTTTTCACCCTATATTTAAATATTTGATAAATAATAATTAATCTAAAACAAATAGTAATACATATTCCAAATGTAGCAAAATATAGATATAGACTATAATAAAACAAAAATAATAATGATAATCCTGAAATAGTTGATAAATGCCAAAATATACAATGAGATTCTACATTCTTAGTTTTATAATTTTTAATAAGTTGTGGTATAATACCAACAGTAAGAAGAATATTTGCTATAGCAACAATTAAATCCCAATTCATTATAAACTCCATTTCTTTTTTAAATAATTAATAGATTTTTTTATCATTTCCATATCATTTAAATGTCTAATTGCACCTAATGTCCAGAATTTTTCCTGAATAGACATACCTTTAGATAAATATGCAAACCAAACACAAGAATGATGTGCTTGTTTGTATCTTTTTAATTCTTCATTAAGACATATAATAAATAGTATTGATTCTCTTTTGTTAAGTTTTGTTTCATCTATCATATTATCTTCTTTCTCTTGTATCATATTACCACACCTGATTAACAGGTTTAAATAACCTTATAGGGATTAACCATTTACATATAGGACATTTAACTAATATATCCTTATTAATAGGTAATGTCTTTTCTAAAACAATATCACATTCAGTATTACATTTAGGACATTTTACTAAAATTTTCATTAAATACTCCTGTTTAATTTACGATTAAAGTGAATTAATCTATCATATAATTTTTCTAATATATCTACATCTTTCTTATTATGCTTATAAATATAATTTATACATTTTTCATTACCTGTTACTGCTTTTATCCATGTCTCACCGAAAACATGATTTTTACCCTTTATTCCTAAAAGAAAACAAACATTTTCTAAGGAATTTCTATTTAAACTCAATTTTGATTTTACTAAATAATACATATCAATATGTTTTATAGTTCCATATTGAGGAAATGTAATTTTCCATCTTAATGCTCTAGTCCTCATATATGGCATATCACATTTAGTGCCATAGTAAGTAATCAATATATCAAAATTTTCTAAATCTTTAGTTAATTTTTCAACTAATTTTTTATCTAAGAATTTACCTCTTACTTCTTTTTGTGTTATTTTTCCTGAACAGTATTTATCTTGATGATAATATTTGATAAAGTAAGTTAAAAGAATACCATAATTAGCTTTAAAATTCTGAAATTCTAAATCAAGTATTCCAATTTTTAAATCCCTACCTTTATCTAATATTTCTTTTTGAAAACATGTAGGGTGTTGTTGGTATGGCATCCGATGTTTACAATATCCAGTAAGATATAACTGTAATTCTGCTTTCTTTAAATGATAAGGATTTACTTTCATTTTATTTCACCTTTTTAAAATTTTTAAAAGGATTCTTAGGATTCTTGTTAGGATTTTTTGGGATTATCAAAAGGGTCACATAAGAATTTTACCCCTTTGCATTTAGAATATAATTTACATTTTGAACATTTGCCTAATTGCCTACTTCTATTACCTACTTGTGAAACACCATATATAGATTTAATAATAGAAAGATTAAGGTTTAGTTCATTATTAATCATAATTAATTCTCCATATTATCTTTGATCTTAATCCTATTTATAATTTTCCTAAATTTTTCCTTAATATCAATTTCAGATTTAAACTTAGGATTAAATAAAAACAGAAAATCCACAAGTCTAAAAGCACCAAACAAT
>Ga0209986_10003044_pt1 | contig 14890 bp, 12 predicted proteins | sample BlataG_FD_183168 | JGI IMG/M metagenome (GOLD analysis project Ga0209986, IMG submission 183168) | Deep subsurface microbial communities from Black Sea to uncover new lineages of life (NeLLi) - Black_00105 metaG (SPAdes) (version 2) | ecosystem: Environmental > Aquatic > Marine > Oceanic >...
AAGGACGCTGAGGAGAAACTGGAGAAGCTTAAGGAGGCATTGATTGTTTTTTGTGAGAAAGAGGGGATTACAGTTGTTTTTGGCTCTGATAACAAAATTTCTGTTAAGGGATATGAATATATTAAGTTCCCGGGAAAGAATACAAAAGAGAGAGAGGAGTTGGTTGAGGTTTTGAGAGGTATTGGGAAACTGGATGATGTTTCAGAGCTTGATGTTTATGCTCTGGTAAAGGTTTTAAGAGATAAAGAATGGGACGAGAAGGAGCTTAATAAGCTGAGGGAGTTTGAAACCAAAGAGAAAAGTTACAGGTTGAGTGTTTCAAAGAAGTAAAAGGGGTCGCGTCTCAACATTTGACATGTTATTCTGTAGGATAAAATGGGGATTTAATAAAATACATTCCTATCTTCCAAAGCCAAGCATTCCTAATGTAGAATATAGTAATATGCACGAGAGAGGAGTATAAAAATGGCAAAGACAATAATTCAAGATGCGATAATTTTTAAGAATGGCGATTTCATTAACGGTCGGGTACTGAACAAAATTTTTAATATTAAAACTTCTTATGGCCCAATCGCGATTAAACGAAAAGAGGTTGCACATATACATATGAGGGGCACTCAGTTTACACAAGATGAAATTATGACCTTAGAACGGAATAAATTTACAGGTATCCTTCAGGAAAAGATTATTGATGTGAAATTACAAAGCGGACAGGAATTAAAAATTGAAAAGAACAAAATTCTCACTATAATGATGCTCACAAACTGAGCCTTCTGATAATTAGCACCTCACTTAGAGAGAAAAGGAGTAGATTTTTTTGGATTTAATTCTGGTATCAATTTAAAGAATTAAAATTTAGGGCTTCAAAGTATAAGTTTAAACAGTCCCGTCATTATGAAAGCTAAAATTAAAGTTTTAGGAATTGCTTGCCTGCTGATATTTTCGCTGGTTTTGTCCCAGGAAATATGGCGGAAATGCATCATAGTTATTGACGGAGACACAATTTTATTAGCCGGAAATGAGAAAGTCAGACTCATCGGGGTAGATACACCTGAGACCCGAGACGAGAATAGACCTATTCAGTATTTCGGGAAAGAGGCTTATGAATTCACCAAAAGCTTGGTAGAGGGCAAGAAAGTCAGGTTAGAGTACGGCATGAATAGAAAGGACAAATATGGAAGAACCCTTGCATATGTGTATTTAGAAGACGGAACTTTACTTAATGCAGAGATAATTAAACAGGGATATGGATATTTATACAGGGCTTTCATTTTTAAGTATTTTGATAAGTTCTGGCAGTATGAAAAAGAAGCCCGGGAGAAAAAGATTGGACTTTGGGCAACTGTAGAAGAGCCGGAGTTAAAAGCAGCCGGTAAGGGTGAAGATACAATTGTTTATATAACTAGGACCGGGACGAAATATCATAGGGAAGGATGCAGCGCATTAAAAAGAAGCAAGATTCCAATAACTTTGAAGGAAGCAAACGAAAGGGGATATACACCTTGTGCTCTATGTGATCCTCCAAAAATTAAGAAAAAAAAGGGGTCGCGTCTCAACATTTGACATTTCTGACAATATCTAACTTTTCTGAAAAAGGGAATAGGCCACTTACTCTGTCATTGCGAGAAACGAAGTGACGCGGCAATATTTTCATTGAAGTGGGTTTGATCCAGATGTAGGGGCTTGATTCATCAAGCCCATATAACTGGTTATTCGTCAATAAATAATTTATTCAACATGGGTGGGTTTGATAAATCAAACCCCTACACCCCTTTTCATATACAGGTTTGATAAATCAAATCCCTACAAAATAATATGTCAAATGTTGAGACGCTACCCCTCTTTTATTGAGATGCCCCTCTCATAGGAGCTTTCCGTGCAGAGGCTTTTTATCTCTTCAATATCAAGTTTCATTTTCTTCATTCTTCAATCCTGCTAGAAGGCGGCATTCTTCGCAATGTGTCACGTTTTTTTCTTTTGCCTCTCTTCGTGATAAGTACAGAGGTGAACTGCAGGCAAGGCATCTGGCTGGTCTGCACCCTGGACATCGAATAGGCGGAGGCCATCCCATCTCCTTAAAATACTTCTGCTCTTCTCCTTTCCAGATAAATTTCGCTTCACAGTCTTCACATCTCAGGAATTGGTTTTCATACACCTTATATTTTCTTGGACTTTTAAGTCCCATGACTTTCAACACATCCTTCTGCCATTCGAGCAAAAAGCTGTCTTTCCTTGTCCATAATATATCAATCTTTCTAGAAAAGATTTCTCTTTCATCAAATTTAAACTCATTGATTAACTTTAAATGGGGAATTTCCCCACAACCTGGTATAAAACAATCCGTCGAGGTAGCAGGACAATCCTTCCGTCTACAGATTCTTCCCCGGTAGTTACGATGAGAGTCAAACACAAAAACATCCCAGCCATGAAAAATGCTGCTCATCTGGCGAGCAGCCCTGGCAACATCACCAATGCCTGAAAAGCCGCTCATTATAACTGCTAAATCACAATCTCGTGCATATTTGTCATCACTAGCTACTGACCCTGCTATAGCCACCTCTTCAACTTCAGGGAATTCCTTAACTTTTGTCACAAAAGCCTCAGCCATTTTTCTTAATTTTTCAATCATTTAAATGTTCTTTCAGCCTATCAATTTTCTAGTATAAATGAATAATACAGGTCAAGTCTTTGTTTTTCAACTTGACTTTTTGTTGCATATAACTATAATGTTGTCCAAATGGGCAACATTATTAATTGAGGCAACAATGAATATTAAGGATGACATTCTACTGCAAGTAAAAGAAAAATTTAAAGAATTATTGCCATTTAAAATAGTAAATTTTCATTTAGAACCACAGATTGGTCCTTTCCGTCCAGACTTTATAGCGGAGGTTCGGTATAAAAATAAGCGCTTTAGATTAATTGGGGAAATTATTAAATCTGCTAGTTCTTCACAGTTTCAGAATAATCTTGTTCAGTTGAAATTATATATTATGAATCGACAAAAAGTTATTCCAATAATTATAGCAAAATATTTGAGTCCACAAAGAAGAGAAAAGTGTAAGGAGGAGGGAATAAATTTTATGGATTTATCAGGGAATGTATTTTTCCAGTATGGAGAAGGTATACATATTGAACGAATAGGCTTCCCAAATAAATTTCCCGAAGTTAGAAGGAAAAGAGGACCTTTTTCCGATAAGGCATCTATAATACTTCGAGCAATGTTAAAAGAGGACAAATTATGGGGTGTAAGAGAGTTAGCAAAAAAAATAAATCTTCATGCTAGCTATGTATCTAGAATGTTTTGCGAATTAGAGAAGTTGGATTATTTGGTAAAAATAAATTCAAAAGTTAAGCTAAGGAATAAAAAGGAAATTTTAGAGGATTGGATCCATTTTTATGATTTTAAGAAAAATAAAGATTTCAAATATTTTAGCTTAGCCAAAAGACCTGAGGAAATAATTTATAAGTTAAAAAATTTAATAATTCCTAAAAGAATTATATATGGTCTTGGTTTTCATGCTGGGGCTTATTTAGTTTCGCCTCACGCTGTTTTTAATGAAGTTCACTTATATGTTTCTAATAATGAATCTTTGAATTTTTTTGTAGAGAAACTAAGATTAAGATCAGTTGAACAGGGTGCTAATTTAATTCTTGTTTTGCCTTATTATAAGCATTCAGTATTTTATGATATGAGAAAGTTAAAAAACCTCTGGGTTGTTTCAGATATACAGCTTTATCTTGATCTTTATAAATATCCCTTAAGGGGAATTGAGCAAGCCGAGCATTTACTCGAAAAAAGAATAAAAAAAATGATTAAATAGAAATGGTCAAAATATGAAAAATGATTTTAAAAAAGGATTTTTTAAGGCCCTTGAAATTTTGAAAGATTACCTCCCTGTTATAGTAATATCAGGTGGTTGGGCTCCTCTTGTTTATTATCATTACCTTCTATCAAAGAAAGAAGTTGAGCCTTTAAGGACAAAGGATATTGATATTGTAGTTCCTGAAAAATTGGCGAAGAGGAGGAATCGTACAGTAGATGAAATTTTAGCTGCGGCAGGTTTTAAGACTAAGTTTAAATCTAGGCATATACCTCCAGTTGTTTCTTATGAAGGGAATATTGAAGGTCATGATGTTGAGATAGAATTTCTAACTCATTTAAGGGGTTCAGGTAGAAATAATGTTGTAAAAGTACAAAAGGATCTTTATGCTCAAGCTCTTCGTTATATTATAGTTCTTATTGAAAATTCTATTAAAGTGAGTATAAATGATCTAAAAATGGAAAATGGTGAAATTTTAGAAGTGAGAGTTCCTTCTCCTGGAGCTTTTATATTTCAAAAAGGTCTCATATTTGTCAGACGGACACGGCGGGAAAAAAGTGCAAAAGATCTTTATTATATTTTTGATATTCTTTCAAACTGCCAAGAGCTTCGCGAAAAAATTATTAAAGAATTTCACAAATTTAAAAGAAACTATCATTCAAGATGGCTATCAAGCTTTGTTACGAATTTAGAGGGATATTTTTCGGATATATCATCAGAAGGAGTTTATCTGGTACTAAGTCAGCGCCCAGAAGGAGCTTTTCCAGGTATGAATGATGATCAGTTTAAGCAATATGTTTTTGAGGTTTTTAAAGAGTTTATTAGTCAGATTAAAAGTTTATGAAGTGAGTGAAATGAGTAAAATGAAATGAGGGGTCGTGAAATGAAGGATCGCGTCTCAACATTTGACATTCATTACAGAGGTGAGATTGCCACACTACGTTCGCAATGGCAATAAAAAGTTCCAAAAAAGGGGATAGGCCACTTACTCTGTTATTGCGAGGAACGCAGTGACGTGGCAATATTGTCATTGCGAGTCCAAAGAAGATTGCCACGCTTCGCTCGCAACAGGCTCCGCAACCACACAATTTTTATTTTGTAGGGGCTTGATTCATCAAGCCCGTATATTCCTCTTGATTGTGCAACCATTTTTCTATTAAAAACGTATAAACAATAAACATGGAATACTAAAGAGGGATAATTGACGTTTAAAAAATTCAGAATTATTTGTTGTTCTAAAAATGGAGGTAAAGTAATGAGATCGTTTTTAAAGCCATTTTGTTTCGCTTTTTTATGCTTTTTTCTTATGTTATCTCACGTTGAATCAAAAAATTGGGAAAAACAACCTTTATCTGACGATGAATACACAGTATTAAAAGTTTGTGAAGGAGTTTTCCAGTTATTCAAGAAATTCCCTGATTCAATATGGCCTGGCTACAATCTTGCGGAGCGACCATTCATTGTTTATGTGCAGGGAAAATGGGCGCTTCTCTTTAACACAAACCAGAAAATAGAAGGATTCACTTCCTGTCCCGAAGGGTGGCCGGATTTAGGAACTAATGTTCTCTTTCATCAGGGCCAGTACAAAGACCTTGTGGGGCAGCTACTTTTTAATTTCCAGGTGGGTGATATTAAGACAGTGGCTATAGGGTTTCCACAAAAACTCCCTGAGTCGCTAAAACTCCTTGAAGCGCGTATGTTTGGCCACATTGTTCATGAGGCATTTCATCAGTTTCAGCATGATAATTTTGGTGAGATTTCCTGGGAGAGAGAAGAAAGATATCCGATCCTGGACCGGGAGAATACAACACTTGCTTATTTAGAGATGTCTTTACTTATGGATGCAATAAAATCTGCCTATGTTAACAATAAGGAACAGGTTAAAGATTACATAAAGCAGTTTGTTGCAGTGAGAAATTTTCGCTGGGGACAGAGTGATCCGTTTGTAACGAGGTACGAGCAGGGGCAGGAGATTCGAGAAGGGACAGCGAGATATGTAGAGATGAAATGTATGGAACTTGTAAAAACTCTAGAATATAAATCTTCCCTCAAAGGTTTGACAAGTTCACTGGAAGATGATTTGAAATCGATCTCTATTCTTGAATATCTTATGAAAGACTTTCAGGAACGGATAACCGAAGGATCTGTTACGCCTGGAAATATGCTGCGTAACAGAATATATCCTGTTGGAAGTACAATGGGATTCCTGGCAGATTATCTAAATATTAACTGGAAAGAAGAGGCACAAAAAGCAGGGCCGGAATTCACGTTCGAACAGCTGTTCTCTCAGAGCCTTGGTTTAGATAAGGAAGAATTGAGTGATTTACTAAATAAGGCAAAAAAGAAATATGGTTATGACAAGATTTTGGCCTCAACAAAAGAGCTCATTACAGAATACAGGAATGGGTATAAAAAAGATTTAAAATCCTTTGAAGCTCAAAAGGGATTACGGATAGAGATAGAGTTTGCTTATAGGGGTCTTTCCCGCTCTCGAAGCAGTACGGGTAAAATGTGGGTTATGGATAATGGAGCCATTTCATTTTGTAAAAAATTCAGAGTTTATACTCTAAAAAATGAAGACCTGATTTTGCAGGTACATGATGCTGCTGTGTTTGAAGAGAATGAGTGGGATAAAAAGAGAAAAAAAGTCGTTTTTTTTATGCCGGAAATATCTTCATTATCGTTAGATAACAAGCCTTTTAAGGTAGACGAAGACTTCCATCGAGGATTTAATAATATTGAATTTGTTGGAAAGAACCTTAAATTTAGCTACTCTAAGGCTGGAACTATCACATTTAGTAAAAACAGTTTAAAAGTAAGCCTGATAAAAAAGGGGTCGCGTCTCAACATTTGACATTCATTACAGAGGTGAGATTGCCACGCTTCGCTCGCAACAGGCTGCGCAACCACACAATTTTTATTTTGTAGGAGCTTAAACAGATGTAGGGGTTTGATTCATAAAATCCATCTCTTTTTATTTTAATATTTGTTTTACAAGAACTTCCGGTTAACCTGCCGATTCAGATAACTTGGAAATAAGTTCTTCAAAAAGTCTTTTCACAAGATTTTTTCTTCTTGCTGACCTTATCTGGCTAATAATCTTGCGTGCCTTTTTGGTCTTAAAACTTCTAGGAAGCTCGAGCTCGGGAAGAGCTCTGAAAAGACTGGATTTTGCAGGACTCAAATAAAGGAAATCTATAAGTGCTTTTTCTAGCGTAGCCATCTTGGCTATATCTTTTCCAATTGGTTCGAAACCGAAAAAAAAAGAAGGATGAACATGATGAATTGAAACCACACCAAGAGGAGTTTCATATCTCCTTGTTCTACCAATAGAAACAGCATATGTGACCGCAGGAATTTGTGAAATCATGTCGTGATAGTAGAGCGCGCTCTGGAGGGAAACATAACTTGGAAAAGGATCTGTAAGATATTCAGGCAGTGCTATAGGCTCCACCATATTCTTGAAAGCCCACAGGCCTCGACTTAAGTGAAACAAATGTCTTGCTGAAGAGAGGCGAGCGAGGAGCTTGCTTGCATGAGCATTGTTTATATTCAGACAAGCTGCAGCATCTGATGTTTGAAATACTGCCACATTCATTTCCAGGAGTTTAGCATGAACATCAACAAGCTTCATGATTAGTCCCCACCTAACGTTTCGACAACACATAATCTTATATTATCCCAGGCCTCTTCAGATTCAAACCTATGTTGATCTTCGGGCTCTAGGTATGAAATAACCTGACTCTTGAAGATGACAAAGCCCATGGAGAGGATACTTTCTTTTACTTTGTTCAAATTAGAGCGTAAGTCTTCAGGTAAATCAACCTTCTCTGCTCTGGAGGCCAGAAGGATATACAGATCAAAAATATCTCTGGCTTGCGGAGTACTTCTTGAGATTATAGCTCTTAGTTTCTGCTGGCATGTAATCTCTGCTGGATAATGATTGGCCATAATAGGAGATAGCTTGAAAGTTTGGAGAATCTCAGGAGAAATAGATTCGAACTTAATAGGATTCTCCAAACCCCGCCTTGAGAACTCTATCTTTGTAGGAAGAGGTTTTTCTGTGTAAGGAACAATCAAACCCAGTTTCCATCTCTGAGTGGTTTCTGTCTGTTTGTGTTCGGTTATGTGTTCAATCTCAATATTCCTGACTTGAAGGATATCCGTAAATGGTCTCGAATTCAGGATGCTATTAACTTTCTTACGAATAACATCGACAGATATTGATTGAACATCTAAATCGATATCTTCGGAATACCTGGGGCTCTTGAAGAAGAACCTCATATTGCATCCCCCTTTCAAAGCATATAATTTCTTATCAAGTTTTCGTACCAGTTGACTCAAAAATAGGAGATGAAAAAGTTCTAAATATTGTCTTAGCGTGTATGTGTTCATAGTGGCATTCTCCAAAGTTTATATTACCTGTAATAGACATATATGTCAATTATAGGAATTTAAAATCTCCCCCTTGATTGTGGGCACTATTCTCATCGTCCCGCTCCAGCAGTATATCTTAGTTCTTCACAAAATGAAAAAGGGATCGCAAAATAAAAAAGAGATCGCATCTCAACATTTGACATTGAAACGGGGACAGGCCCCATTTTTGTAGGGATTTGATTTATCAAACCCACCCCTGTTGAATAAATTATTTATTAACGAATAACCAGTTATATGGGCTTGATTCATCAAGCCCGTTTCAATGAAGAGATTGCCACCTTGCGTTCGCAATGACAATAAAAAGAGTAATTGGGGCCTGGCCCCATTTATTGACGTAAACAAGTCACTTTGGGGTAATATTATAAGAGGGATGTTGAATTTTTCATTAGGTTTCTTTATCATGTAATAAAAGAACTTGAGGTGCCATTATGAATAATCAGTATACAGCGGTCATAAAAAAAGATGGTAATTGGTGGATTGGATGGATTGAGGAAGTACCAGGTGTAAACTGTCAAGAAAGAACTCGTGTGGAGTTAGTTAAGAGCCTTAGAATAACCTTGAAGGAAGCTCTGGAATTTAATAGAAAGGATGCATTGTCCGCTGCTGGGAAGGACTTCCAAGAAGAGAAAATTGCTGTATGAAACGCCATGAACTACTTAAGCACCTACGTTCTAATGGATGTAAATTTATTCGGGAAGGCGGCCGTCATTCCTGGTGGCATAATCCTGAGCTAGACAAAAGATCTGCAATCCCAAGGCATTCCGAGATCAGCAACATCATCCCCAATAAAATTCAAAGACTTAGGCATCCCACCTATAAAATAAGATTTTAATTACATAAAGGGGCCTGGCCCCATTTATTCTATGAGAAGACTTGTTTTGACAATTAAAATATAGGAGGAACTCTTTATGGGAAATAATCGCATCAACAGAAGAGAATTCATCGGGAAAACTTCAAAAGGGCTGTTGTCAGCAGGGTTTGCTTTCCCTCTCCTTAAAGCCAGTAAATATCCTACTGGCCAGCCTCAAAAGATTATCTACAGAACTCTTGGCAGAACTAACTTGCGTATTCCTGTGGTTAGCTTTGGGGTGATGAACTCGGACAGCGCTGATCTTATACAAAGAGCCCTTGATAAGGGAATCAACCACCTGGATACAGCCCATGTTTATTTGAGAGGCAACAGTGAGAGAGTGATAGGGGAGGTCCTCCAAAAGAGCGGAAACAGAGATAAAATCTATATTGCCACGAAAATGCGTCTTTCCAGAGACCGAGAAAAAAAAGTATTTACTCTAAAAGGAAGCACAAGGGAACCAGGAGCAACTGAGGAAAATTTATTCAAGCAACTCGAGACAAGCCTCCAGCGCCTTCGTACTGACTATATAGATATCCTCTACCTTCACAGCTGTTACAGCCCTCAAATGGCAACATACGAGCCTTTGATGAATGCGCTCGTCAAAGCGAAGAAGCAGGGAAAAGCAAGATTCATCGGGACAACTACCCACAGCAGCGAGCCGGATGTCATCAGAGCTTCTGTTGATGCGGGAGTTTATGATGTAGTGGAGACAGTTTATAATTTTGCACAGGAGTACAGAGAAAACGTAAAAAAGGCCATTCAGTATGCGGCAAGTAAGGGAGTTGGAATTGTCGCCATGAAGACACAGGGGGGCAGATCGCTACAGGAAAAAGGTGAAATAGAGATCAACCATGAAGCAGCCTTAAAGTGGGTGCTTGAGGATAAGAATGTCTGCACTTCTATCCCTGGAATGACAACGTTTGATCAGCTTGACCAGAATATGAGAGTAATGAATGATCTTGTTTTATCAGCGACAGAAAGGAAGGATATTCAGATCGCATCGAAGTTAAAGGGAAAACTCTACTGCCAGAATTGTCGTTCATGTATCCCTGCCTGTCCTAACAAAGTTGAGATTCCTAACCTCATGAGGGCGTTTATGTACGCAAAAGGGTATGGTAACTATATTCAAGCTGGTATAACTGTGACCGAACTTCCCCGGAAACGTGGCATAAATGTCTGCCTGAGCTGCTCTTCATGTGTTGCTTCTTGTCCTAATGGGATCAACATCGGCTCCCGGATAAAAACGCTCATCGAGGAGAGTCTCTACCTGGGATAAGAGAAAGAAAGTAGCCTGTTCCTATTTCTCACATAAAATTGGGGACAGGCCCCATTTCCATATAATCTCAGTTGTGTGATTGCCACGTCACTACGTTCCTCGCAATGACAATAAAAGAAATGTAGGGGCCTGATTCATCAAACTTGCTTCTTTGAAAATTTATTTTGTTAATTTTAACTTAAAATACTATAATCCTAATAAATATTAGGAGTTCAGATGGAAAAAATATTTAGTTTTAAGCTTAATGGAAAAAATGTACGCCTGACAGCATCTCCAGAACGTAAACTTTTATGGATTTTACGCTCTGATCTTGAACACACTGGTACAAAATTCAGCTGCGGAGAGGGATTCTGTGGAGCATGCACTGTACTTGTAAACAATGAAGCGGTCTTGTCTTGCCAATATCCTATCCAGAATGTGAATGGTAAAGAAGTTTTAACGATCGAAGGGCTTCAGAAAAACGGAAATCTTCACCCACTCCAGGAGGCATTTATACAACATAATGCGCTTCAGTGCGGATTTTGTACTCCTGGGATGATTCTGGGAGCGTACAGCCTGTTATTGAAGAATCCTCAGCCTTCTTACAGGGATATTGTTGAGGACATGGAGATGTACCTCTGCCGATGCGGAAGCTATAACCGCATTATCCAGGCCATCCAAACCGCAGCCCGGACGAAAAAAGGATATAAATCATGAAAGACGAAGAATACAATCTGATCAATTCAATAAAAGGTCAAGAGGGTGTTACACTTGACCGCCGGGAATTTATCAAACTTATGGGAGGGGGGATTTTTATCCTTTTCTCAGTAGGAGAGCCTTTTGCCTTTCAGGAGAGAAGGCAGCGCAGAGGATATCCCCAGGATTTTAATGCTTATCTCCGAATAGGAGAAGATGGCCGGGTAGCCTGCTTTAGCCCTAAGATTGAAATGGGACAGGGTGTTTTCACCTCGATGGCTCAGATGCTGGCCGAGGAGCTTGATGTGACCTTAAGCGCCGTTGATATGATCATAGGAGACACTGCGCTCTGCCCCTGGGATGCCGGGACTTTTGGTTCCAGAAGCACTAAATATTTTGGGCCCCCTTTACGGCAGGCTGCAGCAGAAGCCAGAGCAGTTCTTTTTCAACTTGCTGCAGAGCATCTTAGTACATCTAAGGAAAAGCTGGTGGTAAAGGAGGGCATCATCTTTGTTCAAAACAACCCAGAGAACAAGGTCTCATATGCCCAGCTCGCAAAAGGGAAAAAGATTGAGAGACATCTTGATAAAAAACCTCCTATTAAACATTATTCAAAACACACTATTTCAGGAAAACCGACAGACCGTTTGGATGGCAGGCAGAAAGTCACCGGAGAAGCCAAGTTTACAGGAGACATCCGATTGCCTGGAATGCTTTATGCCAGGATATTAAGGCCCCCGGCTCACGGAGCAAAGCTCAAAAGTGTGGATATCTCTGCCGCCAAGGAAATAAAGGGCATTAAGATCATCCAGGATGAAGATATAATCGCCGTTCTTCACAAGCACCGTGATGTGGCAGATAAGGCTCTGGGTTTGATAAAAGCCCAATTTGAGCTGCCCGAGTTTAAGGTGGACAACCAGACCATCTTTAAACATTTAAAAGATTCTGCCCCAGATGGAGAAACCGTAACAGAAGCAGGGAATCTTGAAAAGGGGAAAGCACTGGCCAGTAAAAAATTTGAAGCGGCATATTTTAATCATTACGTTGCCCACGCCCCCGCGGAAAACCATACGGCTGTGGTAAAAATAGAGGGAGATAAAGCTACAGTCTGGGCATCCACACAGGCTCCTTTCAGAGCCCAGGGGGATGCCGCCCGGGCACTGGGATTTTCTCTCGAGAATGTCCGTGTTTTAACTCCTTTTGTCGGTTGTGGTTTTGGCGGAAAAAACAGCGGAGGGCAGGTAGCTGAAGCAGCCCGGCTTGCTAAATTAACCGGAAAACCAGTACAGGTCGCCTGGAGCAGGAAAGAGGAATTTTTTTACGATACTTTCCGGCCGGCAGCTGTTATAGAAATTAGGTCCGGTCTCAACAGTTCAAATCAAGTCGTCTTTTGGGAATATCACAATTACTTTGCCGGCAGCAGAAGCTCTTTACCCTTCTACAACATCCCTCATCATCGTGTCCTTTCCATGGGAGGAGGATGGGGAGGTCGAGGTGGCGGCAGCGCTCATCCCTTCAGTGTGGGTGCCTGGCGTGGCCCTGGCAGCAATACCAATGTATTTGCCATGGAATCCCAGATTGACATTATGGCTGAGGCAGCAGGGATGGATCCATTAAAATTCCGGCTATTAAACTTAACAGATAAACGAATGAAAAGAGTTCTTAATGCTGCTGCAGAGAAGTTCGGACACTCATTCTCGAAGGCGCCCAGCGGAAAGGGATACGGGATTGCGTGTACGGATTATCTGGGTACATACTTGGCTACAATGGCTGAGGTTAAGGTGAACAAGAGGACAGGAGAAGTCCGGGTAGAACGTGTTGTATGCGCTCAGGATACGGGCGAAGTGATAAATCCGGAAGGAGTTCGGATGCAGATAGAAGGCTGCATCACCATGGGACTTGGCTACTGTTTGACCGAAGAGATCCACTTCAAGGGCGGAAGGATAATGGATGAGAACTTTGATACGTACGAAATTCCCCGTTTTTCCTGGCAGCCGAAAATTGAAACCGTACTTGTGGATAATCCCGAAATGCCTCCCCAGGGGTGTGGAGAACCGGCTATTACCTCTATGGGCGGTGTGATTGCCAATGCAGTCTACGATGCTATAGGAGTTAGGCTGTTTATACTCCCAATGACACCAGCCAGAATTAAAGAAGCACTGAAGGCAAGCTAGTTTCCTCACATGTCTTGGAAAAAGGGGATAGGCCCCATTTTTCCCTCTTTTTTTTCTTTCTTTTGGAAGAAAGTAGTATTTTTATCGTCCTAAACATATAAAACAAACATTTTTGAGAAATTCTAAAAGATAATAGAAATGGAGTTTATCATTTTTCCTTGTTCTTTCCCCTATCTGATTTTAAAGGAGTGCTGAGTGTTTTATAAGAATAGTCGACTCATATCAACAGTTATTTTTCTTGTGTTATTTTTATATGCTCCTCATATCTTCAGTCAAGATCGCGTGAAGAATATCCATGTATCCCGCATAAAAGATCCTCCAAAAATTGACGGCCTTATTGAAGAGAGCTGCTGGAAGAATATTCAACCTGTCTCTGGATTTATTCAGCATGATCCTTTTAATGGAGAAAAAGCCTCGGAAGAAACGCTTGTCTGGGCAGTATATGACCAGAAAAACATATATTTTGCTTTCCTGATGAAAGATACTCTTCCGGCAAAGATCTGGGCAGAGCTTACCCCTCGTAATGCTTATGAGAATAACGATTCGATCACCTTGATCCTGGATACATACAATGATAAGCGGACGAGTATTAGTTTTACCGTGAATCCCAAAGGTGTCCAGAAAAATTCCGTGGAGACAATATGGAAATCCGGTGCCGTTATCCGCACTGATGGATGGGCCGCCGAAATGGCCATTCCCTTTAAATCCTTAAGGTTTTCTCCGAAGGGAAACCAGGTCTGGGGGATAAACTTTGAACGCTATATTTATCGTTTAAATGAACAGGATTACTGGACGGACGTCAGTAGGGATAAGCCTCTGCTTCATCAAATGGGAGAACTAAGCGGGCTGTCCGGAATACGCCCAGGATATAATCTCGAATTTTTTCCTTATGCAGGCTTTAGGTCTTCACGGTGGGAGAGAGCAGAGGATGACAAGATGGCAGTAGGCCTGGACTTCAAGTATGGGATTCTCCCGAATCTCATTCTTGACATGACAGCAAGCCCAGATTTCAGTGAAGTAGAATCCGATCCGTTTATATACCAGCTCTCCCCTTATGAAAACTATTTCGGAGAAAACCGTCCGTTTTTTAACGAGGGCAGTCAGTATTTTAAGTTATCCACTGAACGCGATTTCTCTTGGAGGCCAGATTTTAATTTATTCTACTCAAGACGCATCAGCGATCCGAAAATTGCGGCAAAGATTTCTGGAAAAACCGGAGGATATTCTTTTGGAATACTGGGAGCGATAAACGATGAGGAGGATGGGGATCCATTTTTTAGCGTTGTTCGTGTGCAGAAAGATATCTTCAAGAATTCCCAGGTTGGTATCTACTTTGCAGGAATAGAAATTTCCGGAGAATACAATCGGAATTTTGCAGTAGACTACAACTTCAATTTTAAAGACATTTATTATCTCCGCGGAATGAGTGCGCTCTCTTATAATCACGATAAAGGAAACGTAAACAACGGCATACATATTATCCAGTTTGAAAGAGACGCTGATGCTGGAATTCAACTAGAGTTTAATTTTAAAAGAATTGAAGAAAATGTTGATATCAGGACCGGATTTGTCAATCAGACTGATATTCAAACGACAGAGTTGAGTACAGGATATGCCTGGAGGTTTAACCGAGGAAAGGTCAAACGCTTCA
>Ga0209986_10003045_pt1 | contig 14889 bp, 11 predicted proteins | sample BlataG_FD_183168 | JGI IMG/M metagenome (GOLD analysis project Ga0209986, IMG submission 183168) | Deep subsurface microbial communities from Black Sea to uncover new lineages of life (NeLLi) - Black_00105 metaG (SPAdes) (version 2) | ecosystem: Environmental > Aquatic > Marine > Oceanic >...
GTTGACGATAAGAAAGAAAACCTCTATCTACTAGAACGTATTTTAACTAAAATGGGATACGAGGTGGTAATGGCTGAAAATGGCAAACAAGCTCTTGAAAAATTAAATAGTGATAATTTTTTAATGGTTATATCAGACATCTTAATGCCAGTAATGGACGGCTATCAACTTTGCAAGACCGTAAGAGCTAATGAAAAATTTAAAGACCTCTTGTTTGTTTTTTACACTGCTACTTACATAGAGAAAGAAGATGAAGAATTTGCTTTAGATTTGGGAGCAGATAAATTTCTAAGAAAACCTCTTAAACCAGAAAAATTTATTGAGATTATTAAAAACTTGATTCAAAAAACAGAGATAAGCCAGGTTAAACCCAGCAAACCTATTATTAAAGAAGAAAAAGAAATATTGAAATTCTATAGCGAACGACTGATCCACAAGCTGGAAAAAAAAATGTTGGATCTTGAAGAAGAAATTACGCAACGCAAGGAGGTGGAGGATGTATTACGGAAAAGAGAATTTATTCTAGGGGAACGAGTTAAGGAACTCACTTGTTTATCTAAAATTTCCAAGTTAGTTGAGCAGTCTGATCTTTCATTCGAACAAATATTCTTGAAAACAATAGAGGTTATTCCACCAGCTTGGCAATTTCCAGAAGCAATTTGTATCAGAATCATTTTTAATAGCCAAGAATTTAAATCAGAAAACTTTATGGAAACAAGTTGGAAACAGAAGGCTGATATTAAGGTAAAAGGAGAATCTGTTGGGAAAATGGAGGTCTATTATTTAAAAGAGATGCCACAATATAATGAAGGTCCGTTTTTAAAAGAAGAAAGAGACTTAATTAATACCATTGCTGAAATCTTGGGAGGAATTATCGAGCGTAAGAAAACAGAAGAATTATTAAAAGAATCTGAAAGAAAATATCGACATTTAATAGAAACATCTTCGATGGGTATAATCGAAGTTGAAATGGAAAAACGGAAAGTTTCATATGTTAATCCAAAGTTTATGGAAATTATTGGTTATACAATTGACGATTTAAAGGATGAAAAAATAATGCATGAGATAATTCACTCAGATGATCTTAAAAATCTTTTTAAGACATCTAATGAAAAAAAATTAGAATTCAGAATACATGACCAGCAAGGAAATTTAAAATGGCTATCTGGAAGTAGAGAAAATAAATATAACGATAAAGGAGAATTAGAAAAAATTAGAATCTGGGTAGATGATATTACTGAAAAAAAAGAGTTAGAGCTAAAATTCACTGAAAAATTAGAGCGCGAAGTAAAATTAAGTACACAAGAATTGAGCTCAGCTTTAGAGTTAAAGGAACTTCTTCTTGACCAAATTTTTAAAGCTTCGCAATTCAAATCGGAGTTTTTAGCAAGTATGTCCCATGAATTAAGGACACCTTTAAATGCAATTTTTGGATTTGCAGATATACTTCAAGAACAATCATATGGTCAAATAAACGATACACAATCACAATTTCTTGAACATATTCTATCATCTGCCCAACATTTATTAGATTTGATAAATCGTATTTTAGATTTATCAAAAATAGAAGCTGGACAATTAAAATTAAATATTAAAAAGTTTTCATTAAATAATATAATTGTGCAAATTAAATCAATTATAAAAACTTTATGTTCTAAAAAAAAATTGAAATTTCAAGTTGAGGGATTAGAAACTGAAAAAGAGATTAGTGCAGATCCGATTAGATTTAAAGAAATACTTTTTAATTTACTGAGTAATGCAATAAAATATACTATAACGGGCGAAATTACTTTAATTATTCAAGAGAAAGAAGACTATTGGGTATTTAAAGTAAAAGACACAGGTATAGGGATTGCAGAAAAAGATTTTTATTTAATTTTCAAAGAATTTAAGAGAATTGATTCAAAATATGTGCAATCTACTCAAGGAAGTGGTCTTGGTTTGCCTTTAACTAAAAAATTAGTGGATTTACATAAAGGTGAAATTACATTCTCCAGCGTTTTAGGAAAAGGCACGACATTTACTGTTACTATTCCAAAAAATTTAGGGCAAGATGTGGATATTTAAAATGAAATATTTTTAATTTTTTCTTCTCCTTATAATTATTTAATTATGAAAAAAATTATAGATAATTTATATCATGTTGGAGATTCTGGTTGTTCCATTTTTATGGTAAACTCAGGAACTGAAGGAGGTTTAGTTCTAATAGATTGTGGAATGAACATTGGTTTGATTCACAAAATTAAAAATGAGGGATTCAAGCCAAGAAATATAAAGCATTGTTTTTTGACACATTGTCACATTGATCATATTGCAGCATGTAGTGATTTATTAGCTATTACGCCAGATGTAAAATTTTATGCTCATGAATTAGATGCGGATGCTATAGAAAATAAAGGGTTTAATAATAAAACCGCAGCTAGCTGGTATGGTGTAAAATATCAACCAATTAAATTGTTCAGAAGAATTAAAGAGGTAGAAGAAGATTTTTCTATTGGGAATTATATTTTTAAAAGTATACACACTCCTGGTCATACTCCAGGATCAATTTCTATTTATGTGAAATTGGGAGATAAAGGAGTTCTTTTTGGGCAGGATATTCATGGACCCTTTATGGAAAGTTTTGGTTCGAATTTAGAGGATTATCAGAAATCTATGCAGAAATTATTGGACTTAAATGCTGATATATTATGCGAAGGGCATTTTGGTGTTTTTAAACCAGCAGAAAAGGTGAGAAAATATATTAAGGGTTATATGGAAAGTAATCGATAATTACTGTGAAAATAATTCAAAAAAAGACATAATTATTATGGATTCATGAAGATTAAATCAAGAAAAAAAGATAATCTGATAATTGGTATTTCATTTTGGGCAACAGGAATTATTTTTCTAATCCTGTCCTATTTGTGTTTTATCAATGTAATTCAAAATTCAAATTTTCAAATTTGTGGAAGTGCATGTGAATATTGGTGGAGCTGGCTCTGGAATTTTCCTCCCCAACCACCTTGCATTTTAATATGTATTCCTCGTAATAATTTATATAAGCCGTTTTTTGTAGTTGGGCTCATCTTGATTTTATTTGAACTTCTTAGAGAATTTATAATATTACTTAGGATTAAAATCAAGAAGTGATTTATCAAAAATCAAACGTTCTATCCAAGTACTTTGAATTCTTTCGAACATTTTTTTTTCATATTTCAAATTCGAGAGAGCAAGTATTTGAGAAAAGATTTCAGAAGGAATCAATATTACATTAGAGATATTTCTTATCTTAATTACCTCATCTAAAGATACCGGTTTTTCTAATTGTAGGATATTAGGCTTAGGATCAGGATCAGAATAATATTTCTTAAACTTTCGCCAAGCATTATAGTATATATTTCGCGTATCAAAACCTTCCATATTATTTGGTCTACCCAACTTCTTGAGATGATCGCGATATTTTCTTTTAATAAACTTAATTCTATTATCTTCAGATTGTATTTCTCTAATTTCTTCATTAAATAATGAATTTTTATTAAATGGGATGAGATTACCTGTATGGATCAACATAAATTTTGGTGGATAAATCTGATCTGCTGTAATTTTAGCGGATAATTCTGGATCGCTACTTGCAATTGCGAAATATTTAATTAACTGTGCAATTTCAGGTTCTCCCACAACGGTCTTACTAAAATAAGCCTTCAGTTCAATATAACATAAAAACTTTCCTTTTGTTAATAGCATATCCGGAGTATTTTGATTTAACCTAGGTTCAATTTCAATTTTATAACCTAATTTTTCAAAGTAACTAGAAACAATTTGCATAAGACATTCTTCACGCTGTTTCTGAGCACTTTCAGGATCTTGGCCACCAAGTTCGCAAATTACTTTCCAAATGCTAAGATCATTTTTCGATTTCCAAGAGTCCTTATTAAATGAAATTAAAGTTTTAAATACATTATCTTGTTTATTTTCTTTTTTGTAAAACCTCAATGCAATTTTGTCTTTGACGTACCCCTTTTGATAAGTAAAAATTGTAGGAGTTCGCGGTTTATTATCCATTTTTAATCGAATTTTCTTTGAAACTGGACGAAACCGCGATGAATCTGATTTACCCATATAAAATGTATAATTATTCATTACCAAAAAAATTATTGAAAAAAGATGAAAAAATAAATATTTTAATTGCTTTTGGTAGAGAAATAATATTTTTTATATAAAAAGAGAAATATAACCACAGCCATTCCCGTTGAGAATAAAGTGTCAGAAGCATAATGGGCTCCTATTACTATTCTACCCAACGTTTCAATAATACCCCAAGCGATAACTAATATTACAGTTAGATATTTAATTACTTTATTTTTATCTAAGATTAAAAGAATTAATGGCAATAGCATCCACCCCATTGCACAATGTCCTGAGGGAAATGATTGATTGCCAGTATATCCTTGAGGAATAAACCAGGGAGTGAATTCTGGATAACCTGGCGGTGTTAAATCCCTAAACCTTACCCTTCCCCAGAGGAGTTTGACTATCTGAATAAAAATTAAAGGATTTATTATAGCTAATAACAGTGTTATTTGTCCAAATTTTATATATGGTTGAAATTTATCTGAGGGGATTTTTTTAAAAACAAAATGTAAAATTAATCCTATAACAATTCCGAAAGAGGGGATTAGAAAATATTCATAGATTCCAATATTTATTAGATTTCCTTCTGAGACTAACTCATCAATAACTCTATATAAAAGTAAAATAATCGCAAATATAATTGTTGCAATGAAGATTATATATTTCCCTTTCCCTGATCTATCAACACTTCCAATAAGAATATATATACTTATAAAAACCATTATCCAACCAGGATATTCACCATAATCTGCAATAAATTTAGCCCAGATTAAATTTTCATCTACAATTCCTATTGAAATCTGAAGATCAGTGAAACCAAAAATTATAGCCAATATAATCCAGATTAAAATTGTTGGGATTACAAGTTTTCTAGCGAAACTATCTTTCCATTCAGATACTTCTTTTTTTTCCATAAATTACACATATTATTTTTTTTTATTAAAAATTCACTCTTTTCTAACATAAATTTTATATATCTATTGCTCGTCCAATTTCTCGACTACTTCACTTTAAAATATTAATTTATTGAGGTATTGTTGAATAATTTTTAAAACAACAATGTTATAATTATTTGATAAATCAAATTTGGATTTTTTTTCAAAATTCGGAATAAAAATTTCAAAAAAGTGAAATTTTTTGCTAATTTAAAAATTAAACTCCTTGGAAAATCCATATCTCCATATAATGAAATTATTTTTTCAATTTTTGTAGTTTTAATAATCTTAAACAACTCATCAAAGTCATTTGAATTAAAATTTTCAAAGAGAATCCTAATTAAATAATTAATTTTTAATTGCTTTCCAATAGTTCTAGCACATATTCTCTCATAATTTTTTTTTATGAATTTTTTAGAGAATTGATTTTCTTTAAAACATCTAATTATACATATTGTAGCAATTTTCGAAGTACTTAAAAGCATTACAATACCCCCGCCTGTAGTGGCTTTAACTTGGCATGCAGAATCTCCTAATAGGAGAATGTTATCAAATGCTATTTTATTCATCTTACCTATTGGAATAATACCTCCTTGTTGAGAAATTTTATTTCTTACATCTATATTTAATTGGTTTAAAAAAATCTTAAATTTCTTCGAAATATTTCTTGAAGAAGCTAATCCAATTCGATATATATTATCACCTTCAGGAACAATCCATCCAAGGAGTTCTTTCCATCGAGGGTCAAAAAATAAATAAACTTTTTTTTCATTAAAATTTCCTTTTGTACGAATTTGAATAGCAGAAATAGTATTGTTGTGAACGTTTAATAATTTTCCAACGGTTGATATTGGACCATCACATCCAACTAGAATTTTTGCCGAAATTATTCTTTTTGCTGTTTCAATTCGAATTAGTTTTTGATTATTTTCTTTAAAATAATGAAAGTTTTCAAATTTCTCATCGAGAAAATATTCAATATTTTTTTTAATTTGATTTTTTTTATAAAATAGTCGGTCTAATGCAACTCTATCGATAATATATGGTTCTTCATCACCAGATAATTCAATAGATCTACCTGAGGGACTAAAAATCTTAGCTGTTTTAACTCGATTTAAGATGATCTCTTCAGGAACATCTATCAATTGTGTAAGTTTTTTTGATATGATTCCAGCACATTGTAATGGTATTCCAATTTCTTTATGCTCTTCAATTATTGCAATATTTAACCTACTTCTTGATAGTAAATATGCTAAATAATTTCCTGCAATACTAGCCCCAATGATACACACATCATATATCTTAGTTGAATTATTCATTTTATACTTTATTTTTACTGCTATCTAAGCAAAAAATTAAGCCTTAATAAAAAATAGTAGATTATAAGATAAAAATTCTTAAAATTTATTCCTTTTCGAAAGCTCTTTTTCCCAAATAAATAAATAGTTCTACAATTTCAAATGTAGTCAAAGGCTTTATTAAATTAGCCATATTGAGTCGTTCGTCCACTTGCGAAAAATCCGATGTTATTAACTTTTTAATATCTTCAACATAGTCGTCCATATCTAAAAATAATATCTCAATCTTATCTACCCCGGTTAATTCTGAAATTTCTTTATCTAAATGCTTCTCAATTTCATTCAAAAGACCTAATTTATATTTAACAGGTAAATCGCAGTATTTTATCAATCGATTCATTTCATCTATAACAATTTTCAGCGTTAAATGCCAATCAGCATTTTCTTTATATTGAGGGATTAAAACTTCGGAAATTATCGTTTCATAGAGGTTTTTCGGCTCTTTAGCATCAAATTCCAATTCTGTCCCGGTCGATATTTTAACTTTCTTCTTTTCTGACATGATTAATTCTCAATTCTTATATCTATATATAAAATTAAAACACTGAAATATTAAATTAGCTTTTACCATTTGAATTTTTAGGATTTTTTCCATTGAATATAATAATAATTATAATTTTTATAAGCTACTTAAAAAAAGTTTTGGAAGTATCATGCCGATTTATACTGGTGGAGAAATAATAGTTAAATATTTAATTAAAGAAAAGGTTCCCTATGTAGTAGGAATTCCTGGGCACGGAAATCTCGGCCTTGTTGATGCGTTTTATAAGAATAGGGATTCCATTAAAGTAATTCAACCTAAACAAGAAAATTGTGCTGTTCACTTAGCAGTTGGATATTATAGAGTTACGGGGCAACCATTAGCTGTTTTTACTTCAATTGGTCCTGGAGCTATTAATACGGCAATTGGATTGGCTGACGCATATGTCGACTCTATGCCTGTTTTAGTAATAACTGGTGATACACATGTTCATATGCGGGGTAAAGGAGTACTTCAAGAAATTGAAAGGAAAAGAGATTCAGATTTTCCTCGTATATTAGAACCATTGTGTAAGCGAACCTGGCAAGTTGCAAAGGTTAATCAACTCCCAACTATAATGCAACGTGCATTTAATCATATGTTAACTGGAAGAAGGGGTCCTGTTCATATCGATTTACCGATGGATGTTCAGTCCAATTCTATTGATTGCGAAATTCCAGAACCATTGGAAAGACGATCTATGGGTAAATTATTAGGAGATCCAGACTTAATAGAAAAATCAATTGACTTAATCAAGACATCAAAACGTCCAGTAATACTACTTGGTGGTGGTGCCGTTATGTCAGGTGCGTTTAAAGAAATAAAAACTCTTGCAGAAAAAATTGGAGCCGCCGTAATTACAACTATGATGGGTAAGAGTGCATTTCCAAATGATCATCCATTATTCGCATGGCATACTGGTTCTAAAGGAACTACTTGTGGATTAGAGTTAAGCTCTAAAGCTGATGTTTTAATAGCAATTGGTTGTAGATTTGCAGATGAAACTGCATCATCATATAAACAAGGCGTTAGTTTCACAATTCCCCCAACTAAATTAATTCAAATAGACATAGATCCTTCAGAAATCGGTAAAAATTATCCTGTATCAGTGGGAATCGTAGGAGATGCTAAAGCGATTTTAAAACAAATATTAGATAAATTAAATGAGCAAAAATTCAAGGTTGACTATAAAAAAACACAGTATTATAGTGAAATTCAGTCTTTAAAAGAAAAATGGTTTAGGTTTTTAGATGATTTTAGAGATGATTCAAAAGTTCCTGTGATGATTTCAACCGCTTTAAAAGAAATTCGAAAATTTTTCAAGAGAGATGCAATAATAATAACCAGTTCAGGAAATGTGCAGGCTCAAATGCTCCAAGAACTCCCATTCTATGAACCTAAAACTTGTATTACAGCAGGTGGATTTTCGACTATGGGATATACATTACCAGCTGCAATCGGTGCAAAATTAGGTGTTATTGATTTGGGTAAACCAGAAACAGAAGTCGTTGGACTCGTAGGAGATGGTGATTTTATGATGAGTATGCAAGAATTATCAACTGTTGCCCAATTAAAATTAACTAATTTCTTCATAATAATCTTTAATAACATGGGATGGATTGCAATAAAGGATTTACAACAAGCAGCCTATGGAGAGGAAAGAGCTTGGGCTAATGATTTCTATGATACTGATGGAAAGATCTATACTCCGAATTTTGCGGAGATAGCGAAAGCATTCGATTGTTATGGTGAGAGGATATCTAAAAGAGAAGAAATAATACCCACATTAAAAAAAGCCGTAGAATCAGGAAAGCCAGCTGTAATCGAGATAATGGTAAATCGCGAATTTCCATATTCCGGCTCACCTGCAGTAGGCTGGTGGGATGTACCTAAGCCAACATATCTTAAAGAACGACGTAGAGTATATGAAAAAGAGATTAAAGATGAGCAAATATAACTTGATTAAAAAATATTAATGGTTGAAGTTTATTACTAAATAAAATTAATACCCTACGTATGTTCACCTTTCATGCTATCTTCGCTCAAATTTGCCGCCATTACTATCGATCATTTCTTTCCGGAGCGATAGATCGATGCCCATCCCGTTCATGCTCCTATTTTTTTAATAACTCCTTCAAAATATGAATTTTTTTCTATCCTCTGAGAAGAAAGAATATTTAAGAGTATTTAGAGATATCATAATTGAAGAAAAAAAAAGAAATTTGTTATGAAATTATATTTAGAAACTTCAGTACTCAGGAGAAAATGATTTAATGAAGGAAGAAAAATCTCTGAAAGAGATACATAAAATAAGGGAAGAACTTTATTTTATGGACAAGGAAGAAAAAAAGGAAAAATTATTAGAGATTAAAGAGAAATATAAAAATCTTTTCGTATGATTCAAAAAGATTTATAAATCTTTAGAATTACTGAAATTCTTTTAAAGAATGTTCTAAATCTCGATTTAATTAGCTTTAGTTTAAAATCAATTGATTATTATTCTTTAAAATATTATTCATTAATCTTTATTTTCTTTATAGCTCAGAAATCCAATCATCGATCTTTTTTATCAATTCCAATTTTTCTTTTAGCCCTAACCCTAGGTTTGCTTCCTTACGTTGATAAATATTTGCATATTTGCTCATCTCCCACATATAATCCGATTGTAGTATAATTTTCCTAAGATTATCCCGAGCAAGTTCAAATGCTTTTCCAATAGATTGCATTTCGAAATTTTCTTCAATAATTTTTTTCAAGTATAAAAGAATTTCCACAATATCACCTTTTGGCGGCTGGGGAAGCGGCTTACTTTCAACCTCGCGGCTTTTCATAAGCCTTAATTCAAATTTTTCCTCTTCTTCTTTAGACTCATCGATTTCGGGTATTTCAATTTTATCCATATCGGAAGGTTGCAGGAAGGTTGCATAACGCTTCGTATATTCAGCTGCTAGATCCAATTTTTCCTTAACATTTCTCTTGAATTGATTTGGCCATTCAATAAAAGAGTCCATACGGCTCTCTGCAGAGAAGAATATTGATTCCTTTAGCATCCTTTTTGGGAGAGTTATATCTCTATCTTTAGGAAGTTGTGGAGTGCTAGGGATCAATACTTTTGATGCATTTTTAATTATTGAGAATAACAAAATAGGATCATATTCGAGATTGGAATAAATTTTCTTCAAATTTAAGATAATTTCTCTAATTTTAAGGATTTCTAAGGGGGAAAAATTTTCTTTTAAGATCTCATCTGCTCCGAAGATAATGTCATCTATTCCTGCTCTTGAATTAATATAATTACGTACTTTATTTTCATTCATTTTTTTTGATACTAAGATTTTATTGTAAAAATCCCAGTGTGTGCTCAATAGTAAATGACCATCTATATCCAATAGATACGTATCTGGTTTGCGGATTTCATCCATCATATCCAAAATAATATCCTTATTTGGAATAAATACATTTCTCATTAAGGTTCCCTTAATAAATGTCTTCTGGGTATCAGATTTGTTAGATAAATCAATTGGAACTTTAATTACCTTTTCATTTATAATTACATCGTGATCACTCTCTAATGTGATGTTTTTACAGGTTGCCATATGATCATAAACAAAATCCGATAAAATTAATCCAGTTAGTTGTTTTTTATCTATAATATACTTACCATGTTGAAGTTCAAATTTTGTGTAATAATATCCCAAACCAAATAGAAAATGAAGCGTTCCTTTTTCTATTCCAACTGAACTTTCAATTCCAGTTAAAAAGACTACAAAATCAGAGTGGATTTTCGAGATGTCTTGACTTACATATTTCCCCAATGTAGGATAACCTAATAAATCGCCCCAGCTGGGAATAATAAAGAGCATATTATTAGTAATTAACCTATCTTGCATAATTTCACTACGCGAGTTGGATTCCGATTTTTAATTCAACTTTTTGATTAAAACATTTATTTCAAAAGTTCAAGTTAAATTATTTTTTAGTGTTTTTAAGCTTTTTAGTTGCTTTGAAATTGACTTATTATTTTGATCATTAAATTGAGTTTTTACATATCCAAGAGTTAAGTTTCTATCATTTTTTTTTGGTCTTTCTTTTAATTAGAATTAGAGATTTATAAGTTAGAAAAATTAAAGTTTTAAATTTTATAAATCGCACCGTATTTTGCGGAGGAAACGATTTTAGAATAAATACTTAAATATCCAATATCTATTTTTTGTTTAGGTTGCTTCCATTGACTTAGTCTTTCTTTTATCTTCTCATCAGATAATTTTATTTCCAACTTTCTATTGGGAATATCAACATTAATTAAATCACCATCGTGTACAATAGCAATAGGTCCGCCTTCATATGCTTCAGGACATACATGGCCAATACATGGTCCACGTGTAGCACCGGAATACCTACCATCGGTAATCATTACAACTGATTTGTCTAATCCCATTCCAACAAGAACTGCAGCTGGGATAGATAGTTCTCGCATTCCCGGAGAACCTTTCGGACCCTCATATCGAATTATTAAAACATCCCCTTTTTCAATTCTTTTGGAATATAAAGCATCTCTTAAATCTTCTTCGCATTCAAATACTTTCGCCGGACCTTTATGTTGGAGCATTTCAGGATTTACTGCACTTATTTTTACTACTGCTCCTTCGGGTGCCAAATTTCCTTTTAGTATCGCAATCCCTCCTTCGTTTGCGAGTGGGTTTTCTAATGGTCTAATAATTTCGTTTTCAATAATTTTTACTTGTTCTAAAGATTCTTTTAATGTTATATTCAAAATACTTTTTGTATTGAGATTTAATTTGGGACTCAATTTCTTAATTAGTGACATAACACCGCCAGCCTTATGAAAATCTGTAATGTTATAATTTGAAGCCGGTTTAAATTTCGCTAAAAGAGGAATTGATCTGCTTAAGGTTTCAAAATCATCATGAGTTAATTTCCCTCCGATTTCATGCGATAAAGCACACATATGCAGGATCATATTGGTTGAGCCGCCAAATGATAGTGCGACCTTACATGCATTCCTAATTGATTCATCATTTATTAAATCCCGTGCAATAATCCCATTTTTTATTAAGTCCATTACACACCGACCAGATTTAATAGCGATTTTAAATTGTTCCGGTTCATTTGCAGTAATCGTAGCCGTTCCAGGTAAAGATAAACCTAATACTTCAACAATACAAGCCATCGTAATGGCAGTTCCCATCATATTGCATGTGCCGGAGGTATAACATGTCTCTTGGGTTATTATATCTAACTGTTTTTTTGTAATTTTTCCAGCACTATACATTCCAATTGCCTCTTTTATATCACATGTTACAAAAGTTTTACCCTTGAACACGCCCTCTGTAAAAGTTCGAGGTTTCATTACCCCACCCGTTAAAAACATGGTTGGAATATTACATCTCACAGCAGCCATCAACATTCCCGGAATAATTTTATCACAGGAACATATCATTACCATTCCATCAAAATTATGAGCTTTTATAACGCATTCAACTGAAGAGGCAATAAGCTCTCGAGACGGTAGAATATATTTTGAGAAATTCCCGCTGTTGGCAATACCATCACATGGAGCAATTGTATTAATTTCCATTGGAGTGCCGCCTGCATCTGCAACTCCCATTTTCACATATTTACTAAGTTCTCTTAAATGAATATGACCAGGATTTATTTCAGTCCATGAATTTACTATTGCAATTCTAGGTTTTTCAAGATCTTCATCTGAATACCCGCATGCGTGATATAATGCTTCCTCATAAACTCTTGATATATCTATTTTTTCTCTATCTTTACTCATTTTTATCAATTTATAGAATTTTTAAATTAAAAAAAATAATTCATAAATATTTTAGAATCATTAAAATTAAAATATTATATAATAATTACAATAATTTTAAGGTTTTATTATGGAAAAATTAAAAGTCGGGATTATTGGCTGCGGTATGATTTTTGATTTAAATGTTCTTGGTTATTTAGATAATGATGATGTTCAAATTACGTGCCTTTGTGATAGAAGGCAAAAACATGCTGAAGGAAAAATAACTAAATTCAATCTTAACCCGGATGTAAAGATATATAGAGACTATAAAGATATGCTTGATTCCGAAAATATCGATATATTGGAGATATTATTACCTCATAATTTGCATTGTGAAGTTACTCTTTATGCATCTCTAAAAGAAATGAAGGGTATAAGTGTTCAAAAACCAATGGCTACAACCATATCAGAATGTGATAAAATGATCAAATCTTGCAAAGATAATAAAGTCAAACTAAAGATTTTTGAGAATTTCACGTTCTATCCCCCAATTTTACGCGCAAAACAACTATTAAAAGAAGGAATAATTGGGGAATTAAATTCATTTCACATAAAGACTATTGAAGCATCAAGCGGAGGATGGAATGTTCCAAAGAGCTCACTGATTTGGAGACTTGCTCCAGATAGCTGTGGTGGAGGATTGGAATGCGGATCTCCGTTCATTTTTGATGATGGGTATCATAAATTTTGGCTTGCATTACATTTAATTGATGAAAAAATTGAGAAAGTTTTTGCTTGGGTAGATAGATATAAGAATTTGGATATCCCAGCGTATATTATGTGGAAATATCGTTCCCCAAAAGATTCAAACCTTAATATGCCCCATTATGGTACCTTGGAATTTAATTACTCTCCCGAAATGTTATTACCAAGCCCCTATTATACTTGTGATGAGTTTATTTCTATAATAGGGTCTAAAGGAATAATGTGGATGAATCAAGCAACATCAGGTGGAAACGTGATGTCAAAATCCGAAGTTTTTCCAGCGATTGTAATATTCCGAGATGGGAAAATTGAAACGATTTCAGATATGGAAAGAGATTGGAAGTATGGGTTTATTAATTCTACCAAGCATTTTATTGAAGTTATTAAAAATAATGGAATTCCTTTATTAACAGGAGAAGAAGGGAAGTATTGCACTCAATTTACCTTAGCCGCATTAAAATCTTCAGTGCTTGGAAAAGAAATTTGTCCAGATGAAATTATTGAATAAATGAGTAGCAAACTAATTTAAAAAATAAAAATTTTAGAAATTTTTTCGATATTATTTTTTATTCTAAAGAAAATGGAAAAGTACCACGAACTCTCCATATTGCAATTTCATCAAAACCTAATATTTCAGCTTGCGTCTTCTCTCCATTGCAAATATCCTTTAATTTTTCCCATAAAATCGCCGATACATCTTCAATTCTTTTATTTTCTGTTATAATTTTACTGGCATCTATATCAATATTACATCCCATCCAATCACAAGTTTTTGGGTTTCCACAGATCTTTATAACCGGCGATATTAAGTTTCCCACAGGGCTGCCTCTTCCAGTTGTCATTATTATAACCTGAGCACCTGCAGCTGCCAATCCCGTCATAGATTCCACATCTAATCCAGGTTCTATCATTAACCATAATCCCTTTCCTTTTGGTTTTTCAGAATAATTTAAGATCCCTTGAATAGGTGCTTTTCCTGCCTTTGCAATTGTTCCTAATGATTTCTCCTCAATTGTGCTTAAACCACCTTGAATATTACCTGGTGTGGGCTGTATTCCTCTGAAATCGATGCCTAATTTCATAATATTTTCTAAAAAATTATTCAATGTAGATTGTATTTTCTCTGCAACTTGTTCATTATTCGCACGTTCCATCAATATATGTTCAGTTCCTATCCATTCAGTAAATTCTGGAAGTATCGAGGTTCCTCCTAATTTGACGATTTTATCTGATATAATTCCAACGGCTGGATTTGCAGTGATCCCTGATATCGAGTCAGAACTTCCGCATTCTAAGCCTAAAACTAGATTTGAAAAATCAAACGGCTCTCGTTTAATTTCATTAGCTTCAGCTGTCATTCTTTTACCTATTTTTATTCCTTTTTCGATGGCAGCAACTGTTCCGCCTTTTATATCCTGAACGTTAAAGAATTCA
>Ga0209986_10003046_pt1 | contig 14887 bp, 15 predicted proteins | sample BlataG_FD_183168 | JGI IMG/M metagenome (GOLD analysis project Ga0209986, IMG submission 183168) | Deep subsurface microbial communities from Black Sea to uncover new lineages of life (NeLLi) - Black_00105 metaG (SPAdes) (version 2) | ecosystem: Environmental > Aquatic > Marine > Oceanic >...
GTCTGTGATGCTATAGTCATTGGGGTGTGTAAGCACCGCAATCGCGTAGAAAGGCTGTGAGGTTGTTTCGCCTTTGGCTCGCGATGGTGAATTAAGGAGTTACTGCTGTGAGGTATGCTATCCTTGCCGACATCCATAGCAATCTAGTTGCTTTTCAAGCTGTGCTTCGAGATATAGAAAGTAAAGGCGGCATTGATGAGATTTGGTGCTTGGGTGATGTAGTGGGCTATGGACCTGAGCCTCATGCCTGCATTGAGCTTTTGTGTCAATACAAGCATATTTGTGTTGCCGGCAATCATGACTGGGCAGCTATTAGTAAACTTGATATCTCCGATTTTAATCCCTATGCAGCGCAAGCCATCCTTTGGACGAGGCAGCAACTGGCTGCCGGGGATATGAATTATCTGCAAGGTCTTCCTCAGAGGATAAAGAGGGGGGATTTTACCCTAGTTCATGGCAGTCCTCGCCATCCAATCTGGGAATACCTTGAGCCAGGGTGGCTATCAACAAAGGATGTTGAGGATAACTTTAACCAGTTTGACACCAAGTTTTGCCTTGTAGGTCATTCTCATAAGCCGATAGTCTTCCAGCAGGATAGTTTAAAACATTACTCTGTGACTAAAATTTCCAGTGAGATAAGGTTAAGCTTTGAAAGCAAGCGCTTGATTATCAATCCTGGTGGGGTGGGACAACCCCGTGATGGTGACCCTAGAGCCAGCTATGCCATCTATGATGGCGAGGCTCAAATGGTATATTATTATCGGGTTAGCTACGATATAAGTGCTACTCAGCAAAAAATGATGGAATATAATTTACCTTCGTCTTTGACTGAACGATTAAGTTATGGCTACTAGTATGATATACTATATGGATTAAAATACTAGAGTTAGAGATGACTGATTATGAGTTGGTAACTATAATAAGTCCCGAAGTTGACGGGGAAAGACTGCCTGAGATTATCGAGCAGGTGGGCAAGTTTATTACTGACGAAGGTGGAATGGTGGAATCAACTGAACAATGGGGAATACGGAAGTTAGCTTATCCTATAAAGAAGTTCATGGAAGCTAATTATGTTTTGACCCGATTTAAACTGGAGCCCGATTTGACGAAGAAACTTGGTGCTGAACTACGAGCTTCGGAGGAAATTCTGCGACATCTCATAGTGAAAGGAGGAGGTTAAGAGATGGCAAGTTTGAACAAAGTGATACTTATCGGCAATGTAGGCGGTGACCCTGAGATGCGCTACACACCAAATGGCAAACCGGTTACTTCTTTTAGCATGGCTACTAGTCGCCGTTACACCACCTCTAGCGGCGAGACCAAGGAAGAAACAGATTGGTTTAGAATTAGCGTTTGGGGTAAGCAAGCGGAGGCTTGTAATCAATTCGTAACCAAAGGTAAGCAGGTTTATGTAGAAGGGAGGCTGCATGCTCGCAACTGGGAAGGGCAGGATGGACAGGTGCGCACCAGCCTTGAAGTGACTGCAAATCAAGTACTTTTCCTTGGTAAGCCAGGAGCTGTAGCTCCCCTTCCTGAAGAGGGCGTTCCTGAGGAAGGTGAGATCCAGCCTGAGGATCTGCCTTTTGAGTAATTCGAAGGAGCAAAGAATTGGCTGATTTTAGAGCAACAGGGCGGACAAGAAGCTTCATCCGTAAGCCTGCAATTTGTCCTTTCTGCGCTGGAAAGACAACCATAGACTATAAAGATGTGGCTACCTTATCTCAGTGTCTCACTAGCCAGGGAAGCATTGGGTCACGGCACACAACCAGGGCTTGTGCTAAGCATCAGCGGGCTCTGGCACGAGCTATAAAGAGGGCTCGTTTTTTGGCTTTGTTGCCTTATGCCTCGGTTCATATCTGGAAGACAGGCGGTGTAGGCTTGTCTGCAGTAAGACATCGCAGGAGTTAAATGCCTAAACGAACTTATCAGCCAAAAAGGCTTTCCAGGAAGAGAAAGCTCGGCTTCCGTGCCAGAGTGGCTACTCGAGGTGGCCGGAGAGTGCTTAAGCGAAGGCGGCTTAAAGGGCGGTGGAAGCTGACCCCGGTTTAATTGTATGAGACAACCCTTGACTCTAACCAAGAAGGCAGATTACTTTTCGGTTTACCAAAGAGGCAAAGTATGGAGGGGAGATCTAATAGTGGTGAGAACTTTGCCCACGGGCTTAGGTTCGACCAGGTATGGTCTTTCGGTGAGCAAGAAGGTGGGCAACGCGGTAATACGCAATCGGTTGAAGCGCTTATTAAGGGAGATAATGAGGCTACAAGTGATAAAGCCGGGATGGGATATAGTATTTATTGCCCAACCCGAAGCAGCGGGTGCTGATTATCATGAATTGAAAAATTTGGTAGCTAGATTATTGGGGCAGGCGCAGTTGCTGATGAACGATGACAAAACGGTTAATCCTCGATTTGATTGAACTATATCAAACGACGATATCGGAAGTTACTCCGCATTCCTGCCGTTATCAACCCACTTGCTCGCACTATGCTCATGGAGCGATTGAAAGGTATGGATTTATTAAAGGTAGCTGGTTGGCAACTAAACGATTGGCTCGGTGCAATCCTTTCTCTAGAGGGGGATATGACCCTGTGCCTTGACCGCCATGCTGTGAGACATTGAAGTGAAAACTAATCTAACAAAATTTGTCGTCCTTTTTTGCCTTTTTAGCTTATTGGCATTTGGTTGTGCTGAAGCACCAACCGGGTTCTCGGGAATTACTTGTAGTGACGGGATTCTTTATTTAGGTTCAATGGATGGCAAAATCATGGCGGTGAATGCCTCTGCTCGGAGTCAGCAACTTCACTTCCCGGTGGATGGGGAGTGGGTTTACGCTATTACTACTACTTCTCAGGGGGGATTGTCATGCGGTCCAGTATCCACCCCTGTTGCCATATATGGCACACCCGATGTAGATGGAGATTTAGTGTTTATTGGTACCTATAATGGCAAAGTCTATGCGCTAAGCACGTTAGCCCGAAGTCAGAATCTGAATTTCCCACAGACCAGAGACAAGGAATGGTTCTATCCCAAGACAAACGAGGTGATAGGAAGCGTTGTAGGTAGTCCGGTGGTGAGTGACGACGCTATATATATAACAAGCTCAGATGGGAAGGTGTATTCCTTAGATAGAGATACTGGTGATAAAAATTGGAACTCGACTGTTCTTTGTGACAAGTCATGGTCCACTCCCTATATTGAGGGGGATAAGCTTTACATAAGTACCTTTGATGGGTATCTTTACGCCTTATCGGCTGACGATGGCAGCATAACCTGGAGTTTTGCCACAGAGTCCAAAATAGGATTTATTTCCTCTCCGGTAGTGTCTAACGGAGTGATATTTATAGGTTCCTTCGACCGCAACCTCTATGCTGTGGAAGTAGAAAGCAATGAAACATTATGGAAATTCGCTGGAGACAACTGTTTTTGGGCTACTCCTTTAGTTAGCAACAATGTGGTTTATGCTAGCTGTCTTGATAACAATATTTATGCTATTGATGCTGGCAATGGCACACAATTGTGGTCTTTTGATGCGGGAAGTCCTATAGCCGTCTCACCACTTCTGGTGGATGACTCGCTAGTGGTAGTTGCTGAATCAGGTAATGTGTATGTCATTAACCCAAAGACGGGCATCGGCGAGCGAATTAAGAATCCAGAAAATGATAATAAGCCGACCATTAATGCGCTTGTTCAAGCCACCCCCTGTGCTCAGGAAGGCATAGTTTACATTCGTGGGCAGGATAACTGGCTATATGCGCTAGATATTGAGCAAGGGGAGGTGATTTGGAAATTTCCTCTAACTACCGAATAAAGGTTTTATAGTCATGGTTGACCTGTGGAATTTAATTATCCTCAACCCGATGCTTAATGGGTTGGTTGCGCTGAGCAGCGTTTTAGATGGCAGTTGTGGACTGGCTATCATTGCGCTCACCATCATAGTTCGTTTGATACTCGTGCCCCTTACTTTGAAGCAACTCAAATCCACCAAGGCTTTGCAAGGCATGCAACCTAAAATCCAGGAATTACAGAAGAAACATGGTAAAAGTCAGCAAAAACTTCAGCAGGAGATGATGAAGCTTTATAAAGAAGCTGGAGTCAATCCGCTGGGTTGTTTGTGGCCAATGCTGGTTCAATTTCCAGTGTGGATTGCCCTCTATCAGTCTATCATGAGGGCTTTAGCTACTACTCCCGAAAGCCTGCTGAACTTATTCGAGCATCTTTACCCATGGGAGGTGGTGGCTCAGGCCCTTCCGCTAGATAGCCATTTCCTGTGGCTCAATTTAGGAGTGCCTGACAGCACCATGATTCTAGCCATTATAGTGGGCGGCTCAATGTGGGTACAACAGAAGATGGTAACTGCTCCCACGCTTGACCCGAGGCAAAGGTCGATGAATAGCATGATGCAGTTAATGATGCCATTTATGTTTGCTTTCTTTACCTTGATGTTTCCCAGCGGTTTGGCTCTTTTTTGGGCAGTTTCCAATGTGATTGGCATTGTAATTCAGTATTTAGTTACTGGGTGGGGGTACCTGGGCCGTGGTTCTTTGCCTAAGTTGCCATTAAGGCGGTAAACTAAAACAACATCATCAAAACAGTCTTAAGGCAATTCAATACTGTGGTGAATTACTCAAAGGGGAGGTTAAAATATGGAGGAGCTGGAGATAGTTGCAGGCACGGTTGAGGAAGCGCTGGAGGAAGCGGAAAGGCGACTTGAGATGAAGCGAGACCAATTTGAAGTAGAGGTTGTTAATGAAGGGAAGTCAGGGATTCTGGGTATAGGAGCTGAAGAGGCTGTAATCAGGGTGAAGCCTTTACCTCCAGCGGAGGAGGATTTAGTTGAGATAGCCAAAGAGATTCTGAATAAGTTGCTTGATTTATTAGAGGTAACAGCCGAGGTTGAAGTTCTGCCTGACCAAATACCGGTGACTTTCAATATCAAAGGCGATGATTTGGGTATTTTGATTGGACGTCATGGGCAAACCATAGCCTCATTGGAGTACATTGTTAAACTTATAGTAGCTGGACGATTAGAGAATTGGCAGCCACTTTCTATCGATGTTGGTGGATACCGGGAACGGCGCCGTAGCGCACTTCAGGAATTAGCGTTGCACTTGGCGGAACAGGTTGAATTAAGACATCGTGCTATAACTTTGGAGTCAATGCCTGCTAGTGAACGGCGCATCATCCACCTCGCCTTGGCTGAGCATCCTGAAGTGGTAACTCATAGTATAGGTGTCGGTGAGGATAGGAAAGTAGTTATTTCACCTAAACAGAGCTAAGTTGTGTTCAAGAAGGTCAATAGTAAAATAGACTTCCCTCAACTGGAAAAAGATATTCTCCGTTATTGGAAGGAACACAAGATCTTTGACAAAAGTGTTGAGGCGAGGGAAGGGTCGAGGAGGTACGTCTTTTATGAAGGTCCACCTACGGCTAATGGCAGCCCGGGGATCCATCATGTGCTTTCCCGTCTATTTAAAGATGTTGTCTGCCGGTATAAAACGATGAAAGGCTATTACGTGCCACGCAAGGCTGGATGGGATACTCATGGTCTGCCTGTGGAGTTGGAGGTGGAGAATACCCTTGGATTTACCAGCAAGGCTCAAATTGAAGAATACGGGATAGCCCAGTTTAACCAGAAGTGTCGGGAAAGCGTTTCCAAGTATATCAAGGAATGGGAGGTAATGACTGAGCGTATTGGTTATTGGCTGGATATGGAGAATCCCTATGTGACACTGGATAATGGTTATATTGAATCTTGCTGGTGGCTTCTAAAGCAATTGTGGGACAAAGGACTTGTTTATCAAGGATACAAGGTAACGCCGCATTGTCCCCGGTGTGGGACATCTCTTAGCTCTCACGAAGTAGCTCTGGGTTACGAGGAGGTTGATGACCCTTCGGTTTATGTAAAATTTAAACTAGATGAAATGTCATTAGTACATTCTGAAATTAGTGACCGTCAATTAGTATTTAAGCTTGGCGGACTTTTTTCACATAAGCCTGCCTATTTTCTGGCGTGGACAACTACGCCGTGGACATTGCCCGGGAATACTGCCCTGGCGGTAGCTCCTGACGTTGAATATGCTGTGGTAGAGTTGGAGGATGAGTGCCTTATTCTTGCTAAAGCATTGCTTGAACATGTCGGGCTGGATAGCTATGAGGTAGTAGAAACATTGAAGGGAAGCGAACTTGTAAATGCTACGTATGAACCTTTATACAATCCTCATAAATATGGAGTAGAGAGGAAGAGACCTCAAACGTATTTCAGCCGTGGTGAAATGTCTGTGCCCAGGATATTGGAGGCGCAGGAACCGAAAGAAGACTTAACCTACCGTGTAATTGCTACTGATTTTGTATCTGTAGAGGAAGGGACAGGAATTGTCCATGTTGCTCCTGCTTATGGTGAGGTTGATTTTGAGGCAATGCTGTCTAATGAACCGAAGGTGGATTTTGTTCATATGGTAAATTTACAAGGGAATATCATACAGGGCACCTATCCCTTCACTGGCAAGTTTGTGAAAGATGCCGACCCTCTTATCCTTGAAGACCTTAAATCTCGTGGGTTGCTCTATCGCAGTGACAGAATTGTTCATACCTACCCATTTTGCTGGCGATGTGAATCTCCTCTTCTTTATTATGCTAAGGAAGCGTGGTATATCAAAACAACGGCAGTAAAAGATAGGCTTACTGGTGGTAATGATGAGATAAACTGGTATCCTGAGTATATCAAGTATGGTCGCTTCGGTGATTGGCTGGAAAACAACGTCGATTGGGCTATCTCCAGGGAGCGCTATTGGGGGACGCCGTTGAATATTTGGCGATGTGAATCCTGTGGTAATCTTGACTGCGTAGGTAGCGTTGAGGAACTAAAGACAAGGTCAAAACTGACAGCTGGCAGCTATCAGCTGAAAGCTTTGAGTGATTTGCATCGTCCTTATGTAGATGAAATCACTTTTGCTTGTCCTGGATGCAACGGTGTAATGCACCGTGTTCCTGAGGTACTTGACTGTTGGTTTGATTCCGGAGCTATGCCCATAGCCCAATGGCATTATCCTTTTGAAAATAGAGAAGAATTTGAGCAGAATTTCCCTGCTGATTTTATTTGTGAAGCCATTGACCAAACTCGTGGTTGGTTTTATAGCTTACATGCTATATCCACGTTGCTCTTCGACCGCCCTTGTTTTAAAAATGTTGTCTGTTTAGGGCACATCGTGGATGCTCAAGGCGAAAAGATGAGCAAATCTAAGGGTAACGTCGTTGATCCCTGGATGGTGGTGGACAACTATGGTGCTGATGTGCTTCGTTGGCACTTACTTACCGCAGCGCCCGGAGAAAACGTCCATCGTTTTTCCACTAAAATGGTAGCTGAGACAATGCGGGGGGATTTGCTTACTTTGTGGAATATCTATTCCTTTTTTGTTCTTTACGCTAATATTGACCATTTTGTTCCTCAGGAGGGGGAAAAGAATATGTCTTTTTCTCACCTGGATAACTGGATTATCTCGGAGCTCAATCGGCTTATCGCTGACGTGACCAAGGCGTCAGATAATTATGACTTTACTTCAGCGGCACGTAGAGCCGGGAATTTTGTGGACGAGCTTTCCAACTGGTATGTAAGGAGGGGCAGACGACGATTTTGGAAAAGTGAGGAAGATGCCGATAAGTTAGCTGCTTATAACACTCTATATCAGTGTTTGGTAACCTTATCGAAGCTGTTGGCTCCGTTTGTCCCCTTCATTGCTGAGGAAATTTACCGAAACCTGATTTGTTCTGCAGATCAGCAGGCTCCCGAAAGTGTGCATCTGACTGATTTCCCATTGGCAAATGAAGCTAAAATTGATGAAAAGTTGGACGGTGAGGTTAGATTAGCAATGAAGATAGCCAGTCTGGGCAGAGCGGCACGAGCTAAAGCAGGCATCAAGGTACGGCAACCATTGGCTAAAGCAATTATTACATTAACGCAGGAAAGCGAAAGGGGTGCTCTGCAGAAGTCTGCCGCTGATGTCATGGATGAGATAAATGTTAAGGAACTGGAGTTTGTTAAGGACACGCTCTCAGAAGACATGCCTTACCATGCTGTGGCTAATGATGGAAAATATTGGGTAGCTATAGATGCAAGGTTATCTCCCCAGCTTGAAGATGAAGGAGCAAGCAGGGAAATCGTGCGTCATATCCAGACTATGCGTCGTGCTGCCGGATTTGATGTTGCCGACCATATCGTTACTTACTATCAAGGGGAAGAAGATATTACCAGGGTGATGAAGGATTTTGCTGGCTATATCAAGCAAGAGACCTTGTCTCTGGAGCTTACTGAGGGTTTACCGCCTGAAGGTGCTTATGTTGAAAAGCATCGCATCTCAAACAGCGATGTTTTGTTGGCTGTCAGTAAGGTTGACTAGCTTTGTGGCGGCGGGCTTTGCTCTAGCACAGCGTAGGTTGTTTTGGTGACTCTCCCCCTTACAAAAGCTATCTCTACCTTCTCACCAATTTGGCACTCATGTATCGCCTCCTGCAATGCTTGAGCGGTGTCAATTTCTTTGTCCTGGAACTTGGTGATTATATCTCCCTTCTTTAATCCGGCGGCCTCCGCTGGGCTGTCAGGAGCCACCTCTGTAATCAGCACTCCTTCATCAATTGTAAGGTTGTTGAGCCAGGCGGTGAGCCAGTCCAGAGTTTGAATATGCACTCCCAGCCAGGGGCGGATTATATAGCCCTGGCGGATTAATTCTTCAATGATTGGCTTGGCGATATTGCTGCTTATGGCATAGCCCATATTTTCTGCCCCGAGGATTTTGGCACTGGTAATGCCTACCACTTCGCCTTTCATGTTCACCAGTGGTCCGCCACTATTACCAGGATTGATCGCTGCGGTAGTTTCAATCAGGGCATAGAGCTTCTCCCCGGATAATAACGTTATGGCGACGTCTGATCCACTTACAATTCCTTCGGTTACCCTCAGACCCATGCCAAAGGCATTCCCAATAGCCAGCACCCATTCCCCTACTGCTAGTGAGGAGGAATTGCCCAGGCAAGTGTAGGGTAAATCGCTAGCGTCAACTTTGATCACTGCCAGGTCAGTCAGCGCATCTTCGCCCACTACATTGGCGGAAAATGTCTCGCCATTATCCATGGTTACCTCAATATTTTGAGCGTTGGCAACCACATGCTCATTGGTAGCGATATATCCCTGCTCTCCGTCAATCACGAATCCAGAGCCTTTAGCTACCTCTGTAGTTACGGAAACTACCGCAGGTTTCACCTTTGTCACTACAGCGGAGAAGCTTGGCAACAAGGCGCTTGATTGATTGTATGTGGTAGGGAAAGTCCAATTGGGCTCAATTGTTTCGGTGGCATTGCTGGGGGGAGGGGGAGTGAATACTTCGGGCGCGATGCAGCCAGTTACGCTCAGCAGGATTAAAGCTAACGTTGCTAGAAAAAGGGAGATGTGTTTGAATTTACCACGCATGACAAACTTAATTCTATTACTCTAGCTTGGTTTGGACAAGTTTTCCTATTAGGTGACTTATTTAAGGATGGGTGGTAAAGTATTATAAGATGACTCAGCTATATTTGGAGCAGCTTTTGAAGGGGGTTGTAGAACCTTTGCTGCTTCTCGTTATCAGCGAGTTGCCGACGTATGGCTATCACATTGCCAAGGAGTTAGACAAGAGGAGCAGAGGTTACTTCAAATTTGGAGGGAGCACCATTTACTCAGCACTACGCCGCTTGGAACGGGAAGGGTTGGTGTTGAGCACCTGGCAGCAGGTTACCCAGAAGCAAAAGCGGAGATGCTATGAGTTAACTGAAAAAGGGCATCAAATTCTAGCTGAGGAATTAAGCGAGTGGCAGCAATTTTATAATGCCACCAGTAAGGTTGTAAGTTACTAGAAACCATCTTTGCAGTCGAAAGCAGACTAATAGTGGAACTACGAATCTTAGGTGCCCATAGCAACGAAGCTAGAGGGGCTTGCCTAACTTCATTGTTGCTCGATGATGTGTTAGCTATAGATGCCGGTGGGCTTACTTCCACCCTTTCTTTAGCCGAGCAAGAAAAAATCAAGGCTGTATTGCTTACACACCATCATTTTGACCACACACGGGATTTAGTCACTCTTGGTTACAATGCTGCTTTATGGGATGGTCAAATTAAAGTCTATGCTCTATCTGAAACTCTAAACGTTGTTATTCCATGCCTTCTTGATGGCAAGATATATGCTAATCTGCTTGAATATCCCTCTAAGAAAAGGCCCGCACTTCAGTTCGAGACTATTGAGCCATATAAGGAAGCAAATATGCAAGGATACAAGATTTTGGCATTACCGGTAAAACATAATACCCCCACCGTTGGTTATCAAGTTACCTCCCCCAAGGGTAAAAAGTTGTTTTACACTGGTGATACCGGTCCCGGGCTATCTGATTGCTGGGAGCATATTTCCCCCGATTTACTTATCTGCGAGTCTTCCCTTCCAAATATGTTGGGAGATTTTGCCAGGAAAGCTGGGCATCTTACCCCACAACTGCTGAAAGATGAGCTTATCCAGTTCAAGCAACTTAAGGGTTATTTGCCAAAGGTCATCGTTATTCATATTGCTATTTTGCATGAGCAGGGAATTGAACAGGAAGTGGCCCAGGTAGCTAAGGAGCTGGGAGCTGATGTAAGCCTGGGCCACGAAGATATGCGGGTGGTGTTATAGGTTAGCCTACCTTGGGCAGCTCAGCCAGCGCCTCCTTTACTTTGTCCTCGGGATACTCATAATCTTGGAGCTTGCCCGAAAGGTAAGCATCATAGGCAGCCATGTCAACATGTCCATGTCCGCTGTGGGCTATCAGGATGGTTTTTGACTCGCCTGATTCTCGACATTTCAACGCTTCATCAATGGCTACCTTGATACAGTGGTTTGTTTCTGGTGCACTGATAATGCCCTCGGTGCAGGCGAAAGTCACCCCGGCTTTGAAGGTAGCAATCTGGTGCTCAGCCCTGGCTTCAACAAGACCTAATTGATGGAGGTGACTGATTATGGGTGCCATCCCATGATAGCGCAGCCCTCCGGCATGGACTGGAGGTGGGATAAAGCCATGCCCCAGGGTATACATCTTAACTATGGGCGCAAGTTTGGCTGAGTCGCCATAGTCATAGGCGTAAGGTCCCTTGGTCACGGTAGGGCAGCTTGCTGGCTCGACATTGATGATACGCAGGTCTGGCCTTGTCCCATCAATTTTATCCTTGACAAAGGGCAAAAATAGCCCGGCGAAGTTTGAGCCTCCACCAATGCAGCCGACGATGATGTCGGGGTAGGCATCTACTTTCTCCATCAACTTTTTCGCCTCTAAGCCATTCACAGTTTGATGCAGCAAAACATGGTTGAGCACGCTGCCCAGGGAGTAATGAGTATCATCATGTGTCACGCAATCTTCCACAGCCTCGCTAATGGCAAGACCTAGGCTGCCAGGACAATCAGGCCATTTTGCCAGCATATCTCGCCCTACCTTGGTATCCTCACTCGGGCTGGGCACGCATTTGGCGCCCCAGGTCTCCATCATTATTCTCCGGTAAGGCTTTTGATCATAGCTAATCCTCACCATATAGACCTTGATCTCAACGCCGAAGCAGGCGCCGCCAAAGGATAGAGCACTTCCCCACTGCCCTGCTCCAGTCTCGGTGCTGATGCGCTTTATCCCTTCCTGCTTGTTGTAATATGCCTGTGCTACGGCGGTATTTGGCTTATGGCTGCCGGGAGGGCTTGTCCCTTCATATTTGTAGAAAATCTTTGCCGGCGTATCCAGAGCCTTCTCCAATCTATGTGCCCGAAATAGCGTTGTCGGTCTCCATAGCTGGTATATATCACGCACCTCCTCGGGTATTTCAATCCACCGCTCAGTGCTCACTTCTTGCTTGATCAGCTCCATGGGAAATAGGGGTGCTAAATCGTCAGGAGTGACTGGATTTCCAGTACCTGGGTGCAGAACCGGTGGCAGCGGCTTGGGCAAGTCAGCCTGGATGTTGTACCAATGAGTAGGGATTTCTGTTTCGTCAAGGGTGAATTTTGTTCTTTCCATTTTCTAACCTCCTTTCATTGTCTGTTTATTTTCACCGTTTCTATTCAGGCGTCGGCGTGGCGCCAAGTCTTAATATTAACATAATCAAACCTCCTTCAGCATAATAAAAAGGCCTCTCGCCAGGGGGCGAGAGGCCTAACCTTCGCGGTGCCACCCCATTTCAGTCTTGCGACTATCTCTTATCAGGTAGGGCTCAGCTTTAGAGCAATACCCTGGGCTTCTAACGGTGCCCTACCGACAAAGCCTACTCAGCCTTGTATCCTTTCGGTTTGCAGCTCCCAGGTCCATTCCAGTCTTACGCAAGTATCGGCTTACACCTTACCCGACTCTCTGAACTCCGCCTCAGACTATACTAGTCCTGTCCACAGCCTTTCACTTATTCAGTTTCATTATATTTTATGTAGCAAGCCCACCCTTTGTCAAGAGAGGTTGACTGGGCAAGGTTAAAGGCAGGTATAACATGCGCAAGGAAATCGTGATTTCGGTCACACGTGTTGGTTGCATTATGAACAGATACAGCCTGATTGACAAACTCTGGGGTTCAAGGTAGAGTGTCTCGAATATTGGATAGGCCGAGTGTAACGTGAAAACAGTCAAAGTAGGTGGGTGTGGCATGATGTGGGGCGACCTTATCCAGCCTTCTGTTGAAATGGCTGAGAAGGCTGATGTGCACTATCAATGTTACGATTTTCTCTCTGAATTTACCATGTCGTTGCTTTATCGGTTGCGGCAGAGGAGTCCTCTTTCAGGTTATCCCACCGATGTTGTGGAATGGAATAAACGGCTTTTGCCCATCGCCATCAAGAAGGGCATCAGGCTTGTTTCTAATGGAGGAGGGGCTAATCCCGAGATAGTTGCTGACGAGATATTATATATAGCTCAGGCGCTGGAAGTGCCTTTGAAGCTGGGAGTTGTTACTGGCGATGATGTGCTTGATACTATAAAGAGGCTGCGAAAGGAAGGGATGAAATTCCCCAACACGGATACTGGCGAGGAGGATATTACCAGCATCGAAGACAAGGTGATAGGTGCTCATGCTTACATCGGTGCTGACCAGATTATCGAGGCTCTTAAGGCGGGATGTGATGAGATAGTGGGAGGAAGGTTCTCCGATAACGCTTTATACGTTGGGCCAATGATGTATGAGTTTGGCTGGGAATATAAGGAACCTTATTGGAATAAGATTGGCGCCGCCATAACTGCGGGGCACATAGTTGAATCCTCCCGGTCGTGTTGTGGTGCGATGAGCAGCATATGGCGGGAGATTCCTGAGCCCTGGCATCCTGGTTATCCTATTGTCGAGATGAATGAGGATGGCACTGCGGTAATCACCAAGACGCCTGACACGGGTGGTTTGGTGAACCGCCAAACAATCAGGGAGCAGTTGGTCTACGAGATTCTCGACCCCCGAAACTATGTAATGCCCGATGGAATTGCTGATTTGACGACGTTGCATCTTGAGGATATGGGTCAGAACGGGGTAAGGATTACCAACATGACTGGAAAACCAAGACCTGACAAGCTGAAGGTAGGAATAGGCTTTCATGGTGGGTTTCTGTTTGATGTAACTGTTCACATTGTCTGGCCTGATGTTCTGGAGAAGGCGAGAATGTGCAAAAAGCATTTCCAGGAGTGGCTTAAGTGGGCTAATGTGCATCCTTTAGAGTGGGAGGTTCAGATTGATGGTGTTAACATGTGTTTGGGTCCCACCGTTTCCGTAGATGAGATAGAGGAAAAATATGGCAGGGATATTCCTGAGATAGGAGTAAGGTTTGCTACCAAGTGGCAGACTCGTGAAGAGGCGGAGTTCTTTAGGAGAGAGCTTGGAAGGGTTTGGTCAATTTTTCCTGGCTTGCCATTTGGACAGCATGTTCCGCCAGCGCCCATTCGGATAACAGCTTTCTGGCCAACGCTTATCCCCAGGAGCGAAGTCCATCCTGCATTAGCTATAAAGGAAGGCAGGCTGTAGGAAGGAGGCAGAATGGCAGTAGAGATACCAAAGGCGGGTAAGGTGCAACTAAAGGATATTTGCTATGCACGCTCTGGTGGTAGGGGAGACAAGAGCAACATTGGTTTGCAGGCTATTGATTTCGACGAAAAGATTTATGAACTGATAAAGAAGAAGGTGACCGCCGAGGCACTGCAGGAGCATTTCAAGGAGTGGAGCAAGGGTGATGTGCATATTTATCCCATGGATAACATGAAGGCTTTGAACATCGTTCTTGACCATGGTCTTGGTGGGGGAATGACCACCACCCTCCGCTGGGATGGCACCGGGGGGGCAATGTGTCAGGCACTCTTGCGCATGTATATTGATGTCGATTAATAGTTTGTGATGCAGGTAACAGAAGTTCTCCAGCCTGGCAAAGGAGTTCACTTACCAGGTTGGTTTTTATTGAGCTTGGTATTGTAAATATTACCTGGTTAGATTTATTATTTAATCAGGACTTCGTAATATGTGGGGATATCAATGGCGGTAACCAAAGAAAAGGAACTAAATATACAATCAATTAGCGAAGGTAAATTGACTTGGTTCTATATTGAAAAGCCCTCTGCCGCTGAGGTTGAATTTCTAAAGCAGCGTTTCAAATTCCATCCCCTTAACCTGGATGACATCTTGAGCCGCATCCAGCGTCCTAAAATCGACGAATATGATGACCATTTATTCATAGTACTCCATTTTCCGGTGTTTGATAAGGAGAATCGGATAACGAGATCGAGCGAAGTAGATGTTTTTGTCGGGGAAAATTATCTTGTCACTGTGCATTGTTCTGCTGACCTCAAGCCACTGGCTAAGTTCTTCAGGGAGTGTCAGATTAATGAAGAGAAGCGACGC
>Ga0209986_10003047_pt1 | contig 14885 bp, 13 predicted proteins | sample BlataG_FD_183168 | JGI IMG/M metagenome (GOLD analysis project Ga0209986, IMG submission 183168) | Deep subsurface microbial communities from Black Sea to uncover new lineages of life (NeLLi) - Black_00105 metaG (SPAdes) (version 2) | ecosystem: Environmental > Aquatic > Marine > Oceanic >...
TGGATCGCTGAGATGATCTCGCCGTGCTGGAAAACACCAGTTGAATCGAGTACTACTTTCAAAATCGGCGCATAACCCCGTTCGTCTCCAAGGTTAAATCCCCATGTACAAAAATTGCCAAGGCTATAGGCGATCAACCTCTCATTGTATATTTCCATTGCTCGAGGTATGTGCGGACCATGTCCCCAGACAAAATCAGCACCACTATCCACCACTGCCCTGGAGAACTTAACAACATTACCTCTTGGCCAACCCATAAAATATTCAAACGTATCCCGGGTGTGAAGGAATTTCAAACCCTCGCCGCCAGCGTGGAAGGAAACAATGATTATGTCATTGAGCTTTGCTTGCTCAGCAACGATACGCTGGGCTTTTGGGATTTCAAATACTGAATTCGTATTCGGCGACGTTGAAAATGAGACAATCACAATTTTATTGCCATTGATTTCAAACTGACCGACTTTGCTGTAAGCTCCACCATAGGTAAGTCCAACATCGCTCAGTGCATTCTGTGTGCCCTTTATGCCTTCAGCACCGAAATCATTCATGTGGTTATTGGCAAGATTCATGAAATCAAACCCTGCATTTAGTAAATTACCTGCCCAGTCAGGCGGTGTCCGAAAGGCATAACACCGTCCTTTTTGTACTTTTTTCGTACATACACCACCGGTCAACAAAGTTCCTTCCAAATTACCCAGGGCCAGATCTGCATCCATGAGTGTTGCATCAACGTTCTTGAACAAATCTCTTCCTTGGTTGGGTGGAAGGTTTTTTGACGGGTAATTTGAACCCATCATTATATCACCAACCGCAATAACCGATAATGAACCGGCAAAAAAAATGCCTGCAGTAAGCAGTAATGTTACGAGGATTCTTGTTCTTGAAGGGTTAATCAACAACTACACTAGACAGGTCAATATAAGGTTTGGGATCAACCTTCACTCCGGAAACATGGACTTCGTAGTGGAGGTGAGGACAGGTTGTTCTGCCGGTATCGCCGATCTTGGCAATGACCTGACCCCGCTTTACAAAATCACCTTTCTTAACCACGATGCAGTTGCAGTGAGCATACCGTGTTTTAAAACCAAAGCCATGGTCAATATCTAAACACAATCCATAACCGCGATTCAATCCTGTATAGGAAACAACGCCATCAGCCGTAGCAAGAATATCAGTACCGCGGGGCGCTCCAATATCTATACCCCAGTGCATTCTGATTGTCTTTTTATTAATCGGATCAACGCGATAGCCAAAACCTGAACCGAGACCATGGCCAGGAACGGGGTGGATCGATGGTCTATGTGCCCAGAGATATAGTTTATTTTCTATCTTCTGTCTGATGTCATTTAGACTTGTTTTTCTCAACTCGCATTTGCCTTTTAACACATCCAAGGATTCATACAACTGATTTAAGATACCATTAGCACGATCGGAAAGCGCCTTTTCCAAAGGTCTTACGTCGGTTCCACCAATACCCATCGACCAAATATCAGGATGGACAAATACCATTTGCCAATAGGTCCTTTCTCGATTGTCCTGTTCAATGTGCCGGTTAAAATTTCGATGCGTCAAAGCAACCAGGTTGTTCAATGAATCCAATCTACTGAGCAACAGCTTATTCTCATGTTCACTCTTCCGTGCGCTCATCGCAATGAATATTTCTCGTGCATTGTATGAAGATAGAATAATAGTCGAAGCAATGATACTGAGCAGGACCACAAATGCGATGATAAATGAATGACTGGGCATTTTGAAACTACGTGAAAAGTTCTGTTTTTTCGAAACTAATATAATATCAGTGAGATCTATCATCATATCATTATATTAAAGAAGCAAGTTTTGTCAAGGGTTTTATGTGAGAGGGCTCTGAAAAAATACCTTCAGAGCCCTTTGTGCATTGTTGACTAGGATATTTTTTAAGGTATAATATGGTATGCAAAAAATAAAACATGTGGCAATAATTATGGACGGGAATGGTAGATGGGCAAAAAAACGCGGTTTGCCGCGGGTCGTTGGTCATCGCCAGGGTGTCGAATCTGTTCGCGCCACTGTCAATGCGGCCAAGGATCTTGATATCAAGTTTTTGACGCTCTATACCTTTTCAACTGAAAACTGGCGAAGACCAGAAGAGGAAGTAAATACTCTTATGGAAATGCTCGAAGAAATGATTCGAAAGGAAACTGCTGAACTCCATAAAAATGATGTAAAGGTCAATGCCATTGGTAGACTCGACGCGCTGTACCCTAAACCTAGAAAAGCCATGGAACAAGCCATCGAAAAAACCAAAAATAACAAAAGCCTTGTTATGACTCTATGTTTGAGCTATAGTGGACGTAGTGAGATCGTCGATGCGGTCAAGAAAATAGTGAAACGAGATCGTGATCAAAAAATAGACCTCGACGATTTTAAGGAAGAAAATTTCACCAAATTCCTCTATGACCCTGAATTACCAGATCCAGAGCTTTTAATAAGAACTGGTGCGGAAAATAGAGAGAGGATCTCAAATTTCTTGTTATGGCAGATTGCCTACACCGAGGTTTACTTTACAAAGACGCTCTGGCCTGATTTCCGAAAAAAGGAGTTTGTCAAGGCAGTACAAGATTTTGAAAAGAGGGAGCGATTGTTTGGCCGTGTCAAGTGATTTTAAGAAACGCTCCATAACCGGGTTTTTCCTGATCGCGGTAACGTTTCTCATTATCTGGCTTGGCCGGGTCTTTTTACCGTTTTTATTGATTATATTCATCAGTTTTGCCAATAATGAGTATCTGAGATTCTGGCACCGCAAAGATATCTATCCCCATACCCTGGCGGTACTTTTGCCAGCCTACGCAATCCCTTTGCTTGTCTATTATGAAGTGCCTTTGCTCCTGCCATTCTCAATATTTTTCTTTTCTGTTTGTTTAGTATCAGTCATACGCTTTCCCGGTGCGCGCTACAAACCTAATTTCTTGGCTGAATGTGCAGCCGCGATTTTTGGCATCATCTATTTATCGCTCTTGCCATCAAGCCTAATCCTGCTCAGAAAAATCGGCTTTACCATAGCACTCATGCCCCTTATCCTAACCTGGCTCTATGATACTTTTGCGTATCTCGTTGGTACGGCAATCGGCAAACATCCCTTGTCCAAAAAGGTAAGTCCAAAAAAATCCTGGGAAGGGACCTTGATTGCATTCCCCATACTACTCCCGTGCACTTATCTGCTGAGCAAACTCTGGGTCCCTTCATTCAACTGTCTGGACATAGTATTAGTAAGTTTAGGGATCGGTGTAATGGGAACGATCGGCGATCTCTTTGAATCCGGGATGAAGCGCGAAGTGAACCTCAAAGATGCCTCCAAGATATTCCCCGGTCACGGCGGCTTCCTTGACCGCATGGATTCGTTGATCTTTAATATCCCCTTCTTCTATCTTTACCTGATACTCCAGCAATAAGCAGTAAGCATGGATAAAACACCGCTTGCCGACAGAATAAGACCAGAAAATTTTGAAGATGTTCTTGGCCAAGAACATCTTTTAGGGCCCGGCTGCCCAATTACAAAACAGGTTGAGAAAGGTCGATTATTCTCAATGATTCTTTTCGGACCACCAGGTAGTGGAAAAACAACGATTGCACGACTTTTTGCAAAAAAATTCTCGGCTGATTTTGTATCGTTCTCTGCTGCCACAAGCGGCATTGTAGAAATAAAAAAGTATATGCAGCAATCAGAAAAATGTAAGAAATTATATAATCGAGATACAATAATATTTATTGATGAAATTCACCGTTTCAACAAAGCTCAGCAGGATGCATTTTTACCATACGTTGAGAAAGGCACAATTATTCTAATCGGCGCGACCACTGAAAATCCGTCATTTGAATTGAATTCAAGTCTCCTGTCCCGTGTCAAAGTCTACATGGTCAAACCACTGAGCTTCGATGACGTGAAAAAAATAATAGAACGGGCACTGAGTTCTGAAAAAGGGCTTGCTGGAAAGTACACCTTGACACCTGACGGACTGGACTTCATCGCCAATATCTCAGACGGTGATGCAAGGGTAGCCCTTAATGCCCTGGAATTATCCACGCTCGCGTCACAGGCTCACAATATCGACCTCAAAACCGTGGAAGATATCGTACAGAAAAAAGCATTGAAGTACGATAAACAGGGTGAAGAACACTATAATTTGATTTCCGCCCTTCATAAATCATTGAGGGGCTCAAATGCAGACGCCGGGCTGTATTGGTTGGCGCGTATGCTCGAAGCTGGCGAAGATCCGCGGTACATTGCACGCCGTCTCATCCGTTTTGCAGTTGAAGATATAGGCGCTGCAGATCCCCAGGCATTAGTCGTGGCAATCGCGGTAAAAGATGCAGTACACTTCATTGGCCGACCTGAAGGCGACCTGGCACTTGCTGAATGCGTGGTCTATCTTGCCCGCGCGCCAAAGAGCAATGAAATCTACTTAGCATATGAAGCAGCCAAACAAGATGCACTGAAGACACTCGCTGAACCAGTGCCCCTGCATATCCGCAATGCACCTACCAGGTTGATGAAGAAACTCGGTTATGGCAAAGGATATAAATATCCCCATAACTATCCAAACGCCAAGGTCAGTCAAGAATATATGCCCGAGAATTTAAAAGGTCGAAAATACCTAAAAGATAAGGATAAATGAATCCTTAGGGGTTCAGTCCAAATTTTCGACAAATCCAAAACTAAAATTAATTGCTAAAAGACCAAGAAAATATCCAAAAGGCCACCCAATAAGCCCTAAAACCCTGGGTGAGAAGATAAGGAAACACAGGATAGATTTGGGTTTGGTTCAGAAAGATGTTGCTAAATTTGTTGGTGTTGCAACCGACACTGTAACTTATTGGGAGAGAGGCAGGCATCAGTCAAATAACCGATATTTGAAGAGAATTAGGCCGTTTTTGAAGAAGAGATAGAGCAACGGATTTCTAATCAGATTCAGTCATTTTCGCTAACCCTTGAAAATAGGTTCAAAATCGCACAAAGTCAATAAAGACAGGCATTTGCACAATTCTGCCTATTACTGGGAATTCTATCTATTACCATATGTTTTGGTAAAAATATGGCACTATTTTGGCACAAAGTGGGGGTCGGTGTAAAGCCGACCCCCATGTTTCAGTTATTAAAGATAGTTAAATGCATTTTGTCTACACGTCTTTCATCAAAATAAAATCGTACTATTGACAACTTCAAAATTTCTGATAGAATAATGTATATGTTTCAAGGAAGTCGTTTGGTGTAATATGAGATTTGAGTCTAGTGTTAAGCAACTATCTTTTCAATATGTTCCTAAAATTTACCTTTTTCGCAGAGGTGAAATTATTGCTGGCTGAGTTGCCTTGGGGGAAAAGATATTCTCATCCCCTCAAGGTGCAAATTGAAATGTAGAACTGATGAATAATTAAATTGATTTTTGATCAAAGCTTCTCTAAAAGCTTTTGTATTGATTATCTTGATTCACATTTTGTCAAGGAGGAAAAATGAATGGGTCTATCCGCATCAATTGACTGAAGTCGAAGGAATTATTCCTGAAGCATTTGTTAGGGACGGTGAGATTATAATAACAGTTGAAGTTACTCAAGGCGAATTGGCAGTCTTAAGCGGAATTCTTTTGTATAGAGAAGAAACAGGACAGGGAGGTGGTGGTCCACAATCCAACGAAGAAAGACAGATTCCAAGTTCAATCTCTCTCAACTGTGTGCCCAATCCAACAAGATCACACTCGTTGATTTCTTATGCTCTGCCTTATCGTTGTGACGTAGAATTATCTGTTTACAATTCCTTGGGTCAATTAATTCGAGTCCTTGATAAAGGGAATCGAAATGCTAGTATTTATAACCTAAATTGGGATACAAAAGACTCTCATGGTAGAAAAGTTGCAAGCGGTATTTACTTCTTACGTTTAGAAACACCAGAGATAAATAAAGTCGAAAAGGTTGTGATTCTCGAGTAAGATATACACTGAGGGAGATGGGAAACCATCTCCCTCAGAACTGTTATGTTATTTCATGGATTTCAATGCACCTTACCGGTATTTCTGTGCGTGTTCTGAAATTTCTTGACATACTTCTTACGATTAGTATAATTACATAGAGGTCTTATGACAAAAATTTTAAAGTCTTTATGTTCACTTAATTATAGATTATTAAAAAAAATAATGCTTATAGTTATTATTGCTTTACCACTTACTATCTTTGCTCAAGATTCACTCAATGTGCGATTTGTGGGTGGGTATCCATTTGGTAATAGTTTCTGGATGACCGGTGGCACTGTCAATGGGCACGATTATGTTTTTTTCAATTCAGGTTCAAGTGTTATCATTTTAAACGTTGATGAACCAGCAAATCCTGTAAAGATTGGCCACATATTCAGTCCCATTGCAATGAATCCGTTTCTTGTCGACACCCTGCTCTACTGCGCTGCCTATGACCGGGGTTTACTGATTTACAATGTCAGCAATCCAGCCCAGCCTATTTTACTGGGTCAATGCATAACTCCATATCCAATATGGGACATTTTCGTGCAAGATACCCTTGGTTTTGGCATAGGTGTAGATAGTATGCCAATATTCAATGTAGCTGACCCATTAAATCCAACCGTAATTAGCACCTGGCATCCACCGGATGGCGGGTTGCGTTTAATCCATGTACGAGGCGATTGTGCCTATATAACAGCAATGCGCCCTTTTCCCTATGACGGAACATTATACATCGTTGATGTATCAAACCCTGACAGCGCCGTATTGGCGAGTCAGCTTAACTACTTCTTTGATCCATATGATATAACTGTTTCAGGAGATTATGTGTATATTAATGCACCGCAGCTGTGCGTTGTTAACATTGCTGACCCGGTCAATCCCTTTGTAGTCGGCTGTTTTTATTTCGGCCCTGTTTATGGGGGTATGGGTGACATGCACATAGAGGATAATTATTTATACAGTGGTTGCTCCCCTTTTAAAATAATAGATATATCAAATCCCCAATCGCCGTTTGTCGTTGGTGCCGCATTTGAAGGCGGCGCCTCCTTTTTGGCGAAAATTGGCGATTATGTTTACGGCACTTTCAGAGGTATAAATGTATTCGATGTATCAGAGCCTCAATTCCCGTTTCTGGTAACAGAGTATCATACGTATCATTATTTAACTCGAGTTAAGGTTTCAGGTAATTTAGCTATTGTCAGTGATTATGATCAATCAGGAATTAAGACGATCAACATTACTGACCCGCAGGACTGTTATGAACTCGATTATTTTAAGATAAACCGTGGTAGTGGGGCTTGGACCCCGGAATTTGAAATACAGAATAATTATGTTTATGTAGCAGCCATGGACAGTGGTTTGAGGATATTAAATATCTCTGACCCGACAAATATTATTGAGCAAGGGCATTGTTATGCACCTGATTCAGCCTGGATCTGGGATTTGTTTGTCAGAGGCGATTATGCCTATGTTGCAGGAAGTAAAAATTATGGTTTTGGCATAGCCAACGTCTCTAATCCCTCAAACCCTTATTTCATAAGTGGAATTCCATGGCAAGACACATTTCAAATACATGATGTTTTTGTAGTTGGTGATTACGCATACTGTGGGGCAGATGATGGTTTGAGAATCATTAACATCTCTAATCCATATAACCCTTATTCTATTTCAAAATGCAGCGTTGCAGTCTACTGTGATAAAATTTTTGTCTCAGGCAATTATGCCTACTTAGGCAGCCCGCTTCGAGTTATTGACGTCTCAGATCCCTATAATCCGTTTATTATTGCTGAATATTTAGATACACCGCTCTTAGGCATATATGTTATCGGCAATTATGCCTACATTGCCGATGACGGCGTGAGAGTATGGGACGTATCTGACCCAACTAATTGCCAGGAAGTAGGCTATTACACCGCACGATTTATGACTGGCTACGGCGTTTATTTTACTAACGGCTATATCTATCTTGCGGTTGGTCCCAGGGGGTTGTGGATTCTTGACTTCTATGGGATGGACATTAATGAAAAATTAACGAGAGAACTTCCTGCAAAATTGACTATCAATACAATTGGCAAAAACATTAAGTTCTCCTATGAGTTGAGGCATCATTCTCGTGTAAAGATTTCTCTTATTGATGTCTGCGGCAGAATAATAAAAAAGAATATCACGAATGAATCGCCTGGTAAGTACACTAAAGAGATTAAAGGTAAAGATTTGTGTTCCGGTATCTATTTTCTACGGGTTGAAACTACTGAATACAATGTGACTGAAAAAATCATCTTATTGAAGTAATGAAAACAGTATTTATTGGAATGCTTTTTTTAATACAATTTGGTCTTTCCCAACCTTCGCTTATATGGGTTAAGGAATATGACAGTGGATTTGATGACTATGCCCAAGGAATAGCGATAGATTATCTTGGCAACAGTATTGTAACCGGTGCTATCTACAATGGCATAGATTTTGACTGCTTTACAATAAAGTATAATTCATCTGGTGATACATTGTGGACCCGACGGTTTGACACTGGTGGCAGTGACATTGCAAGAGATTGTGCAGTCGATAGCATCGGCAACACATATATCATTGGTACAAGCCGACTCGATACTTTGTACGATTATCTACTCATAAAATACGATAATTCAGGTAACTTAGTCTGGGTAAAAAGATACCAGACCGTATTTGATAATTTTGGCGAGGCGGTAGCAGTAGACTCAAATCAAGATGTCATTGTGACCGGTTATTCTTACAATGGGAGCAGTTATGATTACCTTACTATTAAATATTCATCTTCTGGCGATACGCTGTGGAGCAGAAGATATGATGTTGGATATAATGACCTGGCCAAAGACATTGCAGTTGATGTAAATAACAATATTATAGTAACCGGTTCCTCCTATAGCATCTCAGATTCCGCCTTCACATTTTTAACCATAAAATACAATGCGGTAGGTGATAGTTTGTGGGTGAAGAGATTTTTATCGCCATACTTTGCGTATGACAACTTTGCTAATGCTGTTGCTGTGGACACTAATATTATTGTAGTTGGCAGTGCAGCGGGTCATCCAGTAATTATTAAATACACCCCAATGGGTGATACAATCTGGACGTTCTATTTTTCATTCCATCGCGTGCGCGCACCTCAAGATGTTGCCGTTGATTCTGGTGGTAATATCTTCGTTGTTTTTGATTATCTGGATGTCGGTGATGAGTATGACTATTTGACTGCAAAGATATCACCTTCTGGTGATACAATATGGACCGTAAAATATATAGAATATAATGACGGACGTGATGCATATCCTCGTGGTGTTGTTGTTGATTTTGATGGCAATATTATTGTAACTGGATTTGAATATGATGATACAACTTTCAATTATGTAACTGTAAAATATAGCGAGCAGGGAGCAATTGCCGAGAATTTGAGTGTACCCGTGTTTTCTGAACGGTTAAGACTGAATGCACCGTACCCAAACCCGTTTAATAATCGTACTTATTTATCTTTTAAGTCATCACACGCTGAGCGTGTAATCATAACAATTTGTAACGTAGCGGGACAATCACTAAGAACTGTTTTTAACAAAATATGTGAATGTGGTCTGAATAAAATTCATTGGGATGGTACAGATAATAATGGACATCAGGTTCCGGCTGGTGTCTATTTTGTGCATTTAGAGACTCAGAAAGAGCATATAACCAAAAAAATTATAAAATTAAAATAAACAAAACTGAACGAAGCTCAAAGTAACAATATTCAATGCAGAATGGTTGTACCTTTTTTGTGAAGAAAAAAGTAAAAATTGATGAAAAATTTCTAACTCATATTGATTTGTCATCTTTATACACGATTTCACCACGATGTATTGTGCCATTAATTAGCTTTACTCCATACAGATGGATTTTCTTCATTACCCTCTCCTGAATTTCTTTTGACTCGTATAATATAAATGAACAGCATCAACGCTAATAAGTCACCCATACTCTCATTTGATTTATAAGAATATACTAAAACACATTGTCATGTCAAGGTTATATACTTGCAAAATCTGTTGTTTTAGAAACATTGTTTCACAGGGAGTTGATGTCACTCCCCATGAAACGAACCTTTGTATATTTCCAAGTGAAGGAGATGTATATAAACCTGTGTAGTGCTGTTTATCACCACAACATTTAAATATTGAAAAGATGTAAGCATAGTATGGTAATTCAAAAAGCCTTAGGGCAAATTGGTTTGACAACCAATGAAGTTAAAGTCTACCTGGCATTAATTGATTTAGGCACAACACTTGCAGCAAGTATTGCCAGGAAAGCCAAACTTCACAGACGACAGACTTACGACGCGCTGCATAGACTCACAGGAAAAGGTCTTGCTTCCTATACTATCAAAACAGGCAAAAAGCATTTTAAACCAGTTGATCCAGTAAGAATCATTGAAATTGCTAAAGATCGTGAGAGAGAGATTGAAGGTATATTACCTGAAATCCTGGAAAAGTTTAAAAGAACTACCAGCCGGAGTTTACTTCGTGAGAATGGAAGCCGCTGGTTACGAAAAAACACAGAAAATAATACTATTCCAGTAGACTAAGTGAAAAGGGGGGGTGGTTATTTGCCACCCCCCCCTTTTTTTTATTTAAATTTATTAGATATTATTGTTGACATGCTAAGTTCTTTAAATATACTCACTTTATGTTATCAAAAGTTAAATTATGTATCACGCTTGGCATTGTGAGATATTTAAAAAACGTTGAACAGAATAGGTTTTTAAATGCCCGCTATTAAATGGCTAACAAATTTGATCTTATCATAGTCGGTGCCGGACCTGCGGGCAGTGCCGCGGCTTACACAGCTGCCAATGAGGGCGTTTCCGTACTCCTCCTTGAAGAACATCCAGAAATTGGTAAACCAGTCATTTGCGCTGAGGGCATTTCCAGATCCACGATTAAGCCCTACCTTGACATTAAGCGCGAATGGATATCTCAGGATTTGGATGGGGCAATCATCCGTGGTCCTTTTGGCGATGAATTCAAAGTTGAGTACCCGGAATGCGGCTGGGTGCTTGATCGAACAAAGTTCGATGCCGCGCTTGCTGACATGGCAAAAACCCGTGGCGCCCTGGTCAAAACATCCGCCAAAGTAATTAACATACAGGACAGCAAAGTAGTCGTTGATCAGGGTACAAAAGTCGAGTATGGATTCAAATTCATAATCGGTGCTGATGGTATTGCATCACGAGTTGGCTCTTGGTTGGGTGTTGACACAAGACTTGGCTTAGCCGACATCGCGGTCTGTGCTGAATACGTGATTGAAAATATTAAAGTGAACAACAGATATGCCAGCCTGATAATTGGTCACCGATATGCGCCGGGCGGCTATGCGTGGATATTTCCAAAATCAGAAACCTCAGCCAATGTCGGCCTTGGTATATCGCCAACCAAGACAAAGGAAAAAGCAAAAAATCTTCTCGACCAATGGCTGACCCAGGAATTCCCAAACGGTGTGATAAAACAAAGAACATTTGGCGGTGTACCATCAACGGTCTTGAAACACATCGCGGGTGAAAACTTTTACCTGATCGGAGATGCAGCTCGTTTATCCGATCCTTTGAGCGGTGCGGGCATAACCAATGGCATAAAATCCGGGGTGATCGCAGGTCGAAATGCAGTCCTCAGGATAAAAGGACAAAAGGATTCGTACTATGCCGAAATCAAGAAGCATATCCTAAATGAAATAAAATTCCATTTAAAGATACGCAATGTGTACTGGCGTTTAGATGACGAGGAGTGCAATAAGGTCTTTAATATCGGCAAAAGGATCTTTGACGGCAAAATTGTTGATGACATAGACATGCGGCATCTTGTAAAAGAAATCCTATTGTTATCACCTAAGATAATGCTGAAATGGTTTGGCTTGCTTTTCTAAACGCAGCAAACTGCGTTTAGCAACTACTGAATAGATTACATCGAGTTATTTTTTCTTCAATTTGTTTGATGATTTCTTTATGGAAGTTTTTGCTTCCGTATTTTTCTTGCTATTGTCCTTCTCAAGCAGGTTCTTGTGCTTTGAATGCAACTGCTTTATTTTCTGCAGATCATCCTCACGCTGGTCATTAACACCATTAGCATCGATATCTATGAAACCGTCTTTGTCTTTTTGTTTACTATCCTTCTTATCTGATTGCTGGTTGCTCTTTATTACTTTCTCGGTTTTCGTTTTCTGATTCTTATTGTCGTTGTTCTTATTACGAGGTACTGGTTTAACACCAAAGAGCAAGCTTGCAAGGAAAATTAGAACAATAAATCGCTTCATTTCTTTCTCCTTAATATTATAAACATATCGCCGATCATGTCAAGATTATCTCAATTTAACAAAAACCCTTCTGCGGTCACCTGGTTCGAGCCAGATCCTTCTTTTCAGGGTTTTAAAACCGAATTTTTTGATCTCGATGAGATACTCACCGGGTTTCAAGGCAATTGTACGCGGTGTTTCGCCAAGACTTACTTCATCACCGGATGCTACTTCGGTAATGTTAATTCGGCAAAACTTTGGTGTCGATATGATCCTGAGCATAGCCGGTTCAGGTTCTTCAATGTATATTTCAATACTTTTACGGATCACACCAATGCGATCATCTTCCAAGTCAGACAGACGATCGATCGATCCGACGGCAACGATCGTCTCAATACCTTCAGACCCACCAACGATATAATCAAAATCAGCATCCTCTGAGGGTAGTTGGTATGTTCGACCAGCTTCAACCCATCCGTCGTGCCCTTCCTGGGGGAAGAGCATGCTAACTCCTCCCCCAGTCTCGATGTCATAAACGGCAATATAGCAGTCGCGGTCAACCTGGAAGTAGACAGTGAGTTTCTCATTAGGGCAGTAAATGCCGTCCTCTTTGTCAACCCAGATATTGATATCGAGCGCATTGCCTATAGTAAATAGTGATAAGAGTATCGCAAGCAACATGTTTACCTCTTCTTTTTAACAACACCTGACTTGTAATTATCTGTGCTCTTTTTTTCATTCGAAGAACTGCTCTTCTGTACAGGTGAAGTCTGTTTATAATTACTCTTTTGTGGACTCGGCTCTCTTTTCTCATAGTAATCTGAACTTTTTTGCTCGGTATTACTGCTCTTTTTCTGATTTGTCTTCTTTTCCTCGTCATTATAATATTGTTGAGGTGTTGTTTTGTTGGATTTCGATTCGCTCTTTTCTCTCTTTATGATCTTCGGCTCTGATTTCTGATCATTGTAATATTTATCATCAGTATATTTTGTATTTGATGTCTTTACCGGAGTCTTATCAACACGTTTATTAGTAGGGTAAGAATTGTTTTGCTTGCTTGCATCGGACTTCACTTGAGTCTTCTTTTCCTGGTTGTACTTCTTGTATTCTTGATTCTTTACTGCGATCTTTTTCTCGGTTTGTGTAACATATTCTTTCCTCATCTTCTCAAGATTTCCGCTCTGGCGCTCTTTCTCAATGCGCTTGAAACCCTCTGGATCCTTTTGCTTTATGAGTTCACGGACTGCACTTTCTTTGTACGGTATATTGAGTTCACGCGGCGGCTTTGGAGGCAGGTGGATACCATGTTGTTTTGCCCGGTATCTTAATTCATAATACGAATGTGGAACTTTATACCTCACCCAGCGCCCATAACGCGGTCTGAACCACCAGCAACCACTCTCATACCATACAACATAGAAACCACTATAAAAGAAATCCCAATGGAAGTGATGGTGCCAGTGACATCGATACCAATACCAATCCCACCACCATGGATACCACCAAACATAATGGACACAGTAGTACCCATGCGGGTAATAGATCCAATAGCCGTCACACCAGTAATCGTCTTCCCAGTATTCATCATACCAGTAATCGTCCTCATAGTAATCATAGTCGCTGTAAATGAAGTTAACCGTAAATGCGAATAATGGCACGGCGGCTAATACCAATAATAATAGACGTTTCATTATTGCCTCCTTTTTATATATATTTCTCAAACTCCTGGCAGTATTCAGCAGGGGGGATTTTCTTAGCTAAGATAGCCAGAAGCTCCTTCTGGGCAAGGATATATCTCCTTACCGTTGTATTCATTGTGTACTGTGTTATTGGTCCCATTTTATGGTCCTATCACCAATTCCGGGTTACCCGGGTCAATTTGATACGCCCAGTCAAAGATCACGTAGTCTGGACCTATCGCAGTAAGACGTATCTTGGCAAAGTGGTTATCCCATATCCAGAATATATAGGTGTGACCAAGGATCGCTTCAACAACACCGGTTGTTGACCAACCATACTGGGGTGCATAAGTTATCTCGTCAAGCGACTCAGTGTAGCCAAAATCCTGAATCCAGGTATCATATCGACCGGTATAAAGATAAGGGACTTCGTTAATATCATCGTACCCATAGAAAAAATCACACAATGGGTGGTCATAAGCAACAATTGAATAAACACTGAAATCCCAACCTGCATAATCTGGATATTCGTTATAATCAAATATCTGCTCATTATATCCTTCAGGTCTTGGTGTATCAAAAACTATTTCATAAGATAGATCACTCTCATTGCCATTACAATCAAAGGCTGTAATCGCATAATAATAAGTTTCTCCGTTGAACAAACCAAAATCCAAGAAGTAATCGAGGTTTGTCTGACCTATTTCATAATAATAGCCACCCGATGTAAGACTGCGATAAATACAATACCCGGCAAGGTCAGGTTCAGTATTCTCATACCAAATCAGCATTATCTCTTCATCCCCGGTAATTGAATGTAAACCTCTTGGTACTGCAGGTGGTTCATTATCAAACCCTTCATAGCAACAACTAATCAAGACCAGAACTGCTGCAGCAATTAGAAGATAGAAGATACTTTTGAACTTTTTCATCA
>Ga0209986_10003048_pt1 | contig 14885 bp, 14 predicted proteins | sample BlataG_FD_183168 | JGI IMG/M metagenome (GOLD analysis project Ga0209986, IMG submission 183168) | Deep subsurface microbial communities from Black Sea to uncover new lineages of life (NeLLi) - Black_00105 metaG (SPAdes) (version 2) | ecosystem: Environmental > Aquatic > Marine > Oceanic >...
GTATTAGAAAAAACCGAAACCTGATGGTCCTCACAAAGCCTTTCGACTAGGTGAGCGGTGACGGTTGCTGGCCCTGCTTCAAAGTTAACATGATGCGCAATGAAAGCGATCTTCAAACTGACCTCCGGAAGCTGCCTTCGGCGTATCTTAGTGGATAGTCCTTTTGCAGCAAGACAACGTGTTTTGACTCCGAGAGCTAGTGCCGACTCCACCTCACTGGGGCCACCTCTAGCATGGCACTTACCCTTTCGAACCATCAACATTATACCACAATGAACACGGTGTACATGGAAACTTGCTCTATGTTGGCTGCTGCGCAAGGGGTCTAATCTAAACAAAGGGGGCAAGCTCCAAAGTAAGGAATACAATTCACATTGAGATGAACATTCAGCCAAAACGTTCAACTTATGAACCGCTAGTAAATATGGTGCTTTTAATCACTTGACAAAGACCTAATAATCGTGTATACTCGCAGTCAATTAAAGAAAAAAGCAAAGGCTGGGAACGAGACTAGTAGGCCCCCAGCGAGGGTCAGAGAGCCGGGTAAGGTGTGAACCGGTGCTGGCGCAGGGGTTGAATGGACTCGGGAGCCTCAAACCGAAAGGGATTTCCCCAAGTAGGCTTTGACGGAAAGGATACCGTTATCACAGTCCAGGGTATCGCTTTAAAATATTGAAGCCGTACCTGAAAGAGATGATTGCCAAGAATGGCAATCAAGTAGGGTGGTACCGCGAAGGATTAACCTCTCGCCCCTATGGGTGAGGGGTTTTTTATTTAGGAGAAATTTATATGTATTACCCGACATTGGAAGAGGTTAAGAAGCATAAGAAGGATGGCAACCTGGTACCTGTTTACCGCGAGATTGTTGCCGACCTGGAGACACCGGTATCTGCTTTCTTGAAGGTTAATCAGGGTGGCTATTCTTTTCTTCTGGAAAGTGTCGAGGGTGGCCAACAGCTGGCTCGTTACAGTTTTATCGGCACCGAGCCGTACAAGGTGCTAAACACCAGGGGAGAGGATAAGACTGATCCCCTCCCTCTCATTGTTGAGGAACTAAACAAGTATAAAATTGTACCAGTTAGCGGTCTTCCCCGGTTCTGCGGCGGTGCTGTGGGCTATCTTGCTTACGAAACGGTGAGCCGCTTCGAGGAGTTACCATCGCCTGATAGCGATCCCTTAGGACTACCTGAATCGTTATTTATGTTCGTGGATACTATGCTCGTTTTTGACCATGTCACTCATAAGATTAAGGTTTTGAGCTATGTACCTCTTGACGGAGATATAGAGGAAGCCTATCAAAAGGCGGTGGACAGGATTGATAACCTGGTAGGCAGGCTGAGCCAACCGCTCCCGCTAAGCCAGTGCACAAAGGTTGCCACTCCTCCTGCGAGTAGCTATAAGCTTTCCTCAAACTTCTCTAAGGAAGAGTTCGAAGCCAGCGTAATCAAGATAAAGCAGTATATCACTGAAGGCGAAGCTATTCAGGTGGTGCTGTCCCAACGCTTGGCTCAAACTACTGGAGCGGCACCTTTTGAAATCTACAGAGCACTACGTACTATCAATCCCTCTCCATATATGTTCTTCCTTGACTTTACCGATTTCTATATCATCGGGGCTTCCCCTGAGATTCTGGTCAGAGTAGAGGATGGCATGGTAATGACCCGGCCTCTGGCTGGGACTAGGCCACGGGGGAAAACTCCGGCTGAGGATGCTGTGCTAGAGCAGGAACTCCGTGGTGACGAAAAGGAGCGTGCTGAGCACATTATGCTGGTTGATTTGGGGCGCAATGACATTGGACGGGTAAGCGAACCGGGCACGGTTGAGGTTAGTGACCTGATGGATGTTGAGCGTTACTCCCACGTTATGCACCTGGTTACTCATGTGCAGGGTAAGCTACGGCGTGACCTGACCGCCTTCGATGCCCTGCGCGCTTGCTTCCCCGCCGGCACAGTATCTGGAGCGCCCAAAATCCGGGCGATGGAAATAATTGCTGAGCTTGAGCCGGAGAAAAGAGGACCCTACGCCGGGGCTGTAGGCTATTTCTCTTTCTCGGGCAACATGGACATGGCGATAGCCATAAGAACTATGGTAGTGACCAAAGGCATTGCCTACACGCAGGCAGGATGTGGTATTGTCTACGATAGTGTGCCTGAGCGTGAGTATGAGGAAAGTATGAACAAGGCCCGAGCGCTACTTAAAGCTATCAAACAAGCTGAGGGTTCAGCCCAGCCAGATAGTTGAGGGGAGTCATGCTGTTACTACTTGACAACTACGATAGCTTCACCTACAACCTCTTCCAGTACTTGAGTGAGCTGGGTGAAGAGGTAGTGGTGGTGCGCAATGATAAGACCACTCTTGAGGAGATTGACAGGATGAAGCCTCAGCGGATAGTCATCTCGCCTGGCCCATCGACACCGCTGCGAGCTGGTATCTCTAACGATGTCATCCGATATCTCGGTTCCAAGATACCGATACTTGGCGTCTGCCTGGGACACCAGTGCATTGGTTATAGCTATGGTGGCTCATATGGGCAGGCTAAGGAGATTATGCACGGGAAGTCCTCCATCATACACCACAACGGCCAGGGAGTACTGACCGGGCTAGCCAACCCCTTCTCCGCCATCCGCTACCACTCATTGGTAGTACTCCGTGAGGGACTTCCCGACTGTCTGGAGGTAACGGCGTGGACAGATGATGGCACCATTATGGGCTTGCGGCACCGCCAGTACCCGGTAGAGGGTGTCCAGTTTCACCCCGAATCGTTCATGACAGAAGCGGGGAAGGACTTATTGAGAAATTTCCTAACGGGAGGGAAAATAAGCCATGATTAAAGAAGCTATTCAAACCTTAGTATCTGGAGGTTCGCTGACCATGGAGGAGGCAGCCCAGGTGATGGAAGAGATAATGAGCGGCGGGGTCACCCCGGCTCAGTTCGGCGCTTTCGTTACCGCCCTCAGGCTCAAGGGCGAAACAGTTGATGAAATCATCGGGTTGGCCAAGACGATGCGGGCTAAAGCCATCCCGGTGGCGGTTGATGGGACGGTGGTGGATACCTGTGGCACGGGTGGTGATGGTTCGCATACCTTCAACATCTCCACGACGGCTGCCTTTGTTGCTGCTGGAGGGGGGCTTAAGGTGGCCAAGCATGGCAACCGCGCCATGAGCAGCCAGTGTGGCAGCGCTGACGTACTGGAGGCCTTAGGCGTCAGGATTGACCTCAATGCCGAACAGGTACAGAGATGCCTACAGGAGGTGGGAATAGGTTTCATGTTCGCTCCAGTATTCCACCCGGCCATGAAATATGCGTCTGCTCCCCGACGTGAGATTGGCATTCGTACCGTGTTTAACATTCTCGGTCCACTGACTAACCCGGCTAGCGCCAAGGCCCAAGTGTTGGGTGTCGCTGACGGCTCACTGGTAGAGAAGCTGGCGCTGGTGCTTCAGGGTTTGGGCTGTCATCACGCCCTGGTAGTTCATGGTGAAGATGGCTTGGACGAAATCACGGTCACCGGCAAGACCAGAGTCTGCGAACTCAAAGATGGTGCCGTTAATAGCTACTCCATCAGCCCTGATGACTTCGGCTTACCTCGGTCTAGGCTGGATAGCTTGAAGGGTAGCACTCTTGAGGAGAATGCTGCCTTGCTGCGTGGGGTCTTGGCGGGCACCCCGGGACCTAGGCGAGATGTAGTGCTGATGAATACTGCGGCCGCCCTACTTGCTGGCGACAAGGTGGCAAAACTTCAGGAAGGAGTAGCCCTAGCCAAAGAGGTGATAGACGGCGGTCATGCCTTGGCGAAACTAGAACAGCTAATCGAGTTTAGTCAAAGCTTGACCTAGGGAGTATCCAATGATTCTAGAAAAGATAGTGGCGGATAATCTGTCCGAACTTGAAGCCAAGAAGCATAGCTTCCCGTTTGAAGAGCTGAAACAGGTAGCCTTGAAGCAGTCTCCACCGCTTGACTTTGCTTCAGCTCTACGTGGTGACCGTATTCAGCTTATTGCCGAGGTTAAAAAAGCGTCACCATCTAGGGGCATTATTCGGTCTGATTTCGACCCGGCGGAAATAGCTCAAACCTACGCTGATAACGGTGCTTCAGCCATATCAGTACTGACCGAAGCCAGATACTTCCAAGGTAGCCTAAACTACCTGCGAGACATTAGAAACGCACTGGGGAAAAAGAGGCTGCCTCTGCTCAGAAAGGATTTCATCCTTGACCTCTATCAGGTCTATGAATCAAGAGCCTATGGTGCGGATAGCCTTTTGCTCATTGTAGCTATCTTAACACCCGAGAAGTTGGAGACGCTACTCGAACTGAGTCACCAATTAGGTATGAACTGCCTTGTGGAAGTGCACAATGAAGCCGAACTTGAAGTTGCTTTAAACAGCCGAGCTGAGGTAATAGGCATCAATAACCGTGACCTCAGCACCTTTACCGTTGACCTCACTACTACCGGGCGCTTGCGACCGCTTATTCCACAAGACCGAATAGTGGTTAGCGAAAGCGGGATAAATAACCGTGATGATATGGAGAAGCTGAGAGAGTGGGGCGTTGACGCCGTTCTTATTGGGGAGTCTCTACTATCTGCACCCAGCATCCCAGCCAAGATGAAGGAACTATTATGACCAAGGTCAAGATTTGTGGGTTATCTGAGATAGAGCCTGCCCTGGTAGCTGGTAAAGCCGGTGCCGATTATCTGGGCTTGGTTTTTGCCACCAGCCGGCGTCAGGTCAACCCCGAAAGGGCATCACAAATAGTTGAGGCAATTGGTCATCTAAGCCCCCGCCCAGCGGTGGTTGGTGTTTTTGTGAATTCAGCAGCTAAGGAGGTTAATCATATTGCCAAACAGTGCCGACTGGATTGGGTTCAGCTCAGTGGCGATGAAACCTGGCATTACTGCCAAGAAATTGAACGACCAATCATCAAGGTCATTCATGTATTAGCCGGTAAGCCAGCCGAGGAAATCTTGGCTGAGATAGAGATGGGATACCGGTTGTCGCCAAAACAGGAGCTTGTCTGTCTGTTGGATTCGCAGGTCGACGATGCTTATGGGGGGACGGGGGAAGTCTTTAACTGGCAACTGGTAAAGGAGATGTCGGCGAGGTTCCCGGTGATTATTGCCGGCGGACTTACCCCAACCAATGTTGGTCAACTGGTCGAGGAGGTTCAACCGTGGGGGGTTGATGTCTCCACCGGTGTAGAAACCAATGGTCGAAAAGATGCTTCGAAAATCAGAGACTTCATTGAGGTGGTGAGGAGAGCCGAGGAGAAGGTTAATAAACCTTCAAAGCCTTGGAACAGCTCGTTCTAAGCAGAAGGAGGTGAGTATTGCTGCCTGATAATAAAGGATACTTTGGAGACTATGGAGGAAGGTTCGTTCCTGAAACACTGGTGCCTGCCTTGGATGAGCTGGCAACAGCTTATAAGGAGGCGAAGGCTGACGCCTCCTTCTGGGCTGAGTTTGATTCACTGTCTCGCGATTATTCAGGAAGACCAACGCCGCTTTATTTGGCGGAGAGGCTAAGCAAGCACTGCGGTGGTGCCCGGATTTTCCTCAAGAGGGAGGACCTGGCTCATACCGGAGCCCATAAGATTAACAATGCCCTGGGACAGGGTCTTCTTGCCCAGAGAATGGGAAAGCGGAGAATCATTGCCGAAACTGGAGCCGGGCAGCACGGGGTGGCTACTGCCGCCGTCTGTTCTATGCTGGGGCTGGAGTGCATTATCTACATGGGTGAGGAGGATATGCGCCGCCAGTCACTTAATGTCTTCCGGATGAAGTTAATGGGCGCTGAGGTAAGGCCAGTTTTCGGGGGTAGCCGAACATTAAAGGATGCCATCAACGAGGCGATAAGAGACTGGGTGACCAACGTCAGGGATACCCACTATCTTCTTGGTTCAGTAGTCGGTCCTTATCCCTATCCGCCAATGGTGCGTGACTTCCAGTCAGTAATCGGTAGAGAAACTAAGCAGCAGGTTCTAGATAAATTGGGTTGCCTGCCCGACTATATAGTCGCCTGCGTCGGGGGAGGCAGTAATGCCATTGGCATTTTCTATCCCTTTCTGAACGATAAAGATGTTAAGCTTATCGGAGTAGAGGCAGCCGGAAGAGGGCTTGACACCGGTGAGCATGCCGCTTCACTGGTTGCCGGAAGGGTAGGGGTGCTCCATGGGGCAAAATCCTACGTGCTTCAGGACAGTAATGGGCAAATTCGGGAAACACATAGTATCTCTGCGGGGCTGGATTACCCCGGTGTTGGACCGGAGCACAGCTACCTCAAGGATACCGGGCGTGCTACCTATGTTGCGGTGAGCGATGAGGAAGCACTTGAGGGCTTTCAGCTGCTATGTAGGACTGAAGGCATTACCCCAGCCCTGGAGCCGGCTCACGCTATATTTCATGCTGCTGAGATAGCAGGTTCACTAAATAAGGAGCAAATCATCGTGGTCAACCTGAGTGGACGTGGTGATAAAGACATGGATATTGTGGTTGAAGCACTGGGGGTGAAACAGTGAGCCGCATTGCTTCCGTGTTTAGCCAACCAGGTCACATAGCTCTTATACCTTACGTTACTGTAGGTTATCCCAGCATTGAAGCTACCTTGAGGGTGGTTCCACTTCTTGTGGATAGTGGTTGCGATATAGTGGAGCTAGGGATACCTTTCTCTGACCCCTTGGCTGACGGCGCCACCATACAAAAGGCAAGCTTTCAGGCTTTACAGAATGGAGTTACCCCTAAGCTTTGCCTTGAGATGGCCAGGCAGTTGAGCCATAAGGTCGATATACCGCTGGTATTTATGACCTATTTTAATCCGGTCTTTAGCTATGGTCTTGAGGAATTCTGCAGTGCCTGTGCTAGCTCCGGGGTCAGCGGCTTAATCATCCCTGACTTACCCCCGGAAGAAGGCTCAGAGCTGGAGCTTATCACTCAAAGGCAAGGGCTCGACCTCATTTATCTCCTCTCTCCGACCAGTACCGAAGAGCGTATCAGACTTGTTGCTGAGAGGTCTCAGGGATTTATATACCTGGTATCAGTAACCGGGGTCACTGGCGTCAGAGATAACCTTCCCTCAGGTTTGGAGACATTTGTAACTAGGGTGAGGAAAGTAGCCACTCAGCCACTCTGCGTTGGCTTTGGGGTATCCACCCCGGAGCAGGCAAGTCGGGTAGCCCGGATAGCCGACGGGGTGATTATCGGCAGTCGCATAATTCAGCTCATGGAAGCTGACCAGTCGATGGTAGACGTGGCGGATTTTGCCAGAGAATTAAGGTATGCCCTTGACCGTCCAAGTAGGATTTAGGTTTACTAGCATAAAGAACTTTCATCCACAGTCGATTCCAAACTAAACAATTCATCGATTTGTGCAGTGCCGGAGACTCTCACCTAAGCAAAAGCGAACACCGCCCTGAAAGTCATGTCGAGGGTTCTATCTATTGAACAATATGGCCCACCACGCAAGACTTTTCTACTGAATACAACCTATTTGCTTCAAGGGCAGCTGTTTTCAAATTATGCGGAGATAGCTACGAGATATCACCATATTAGATTTCATCTCGGGTATGTTTAGTTGGAAACCTAGTTACTGATTTCCGGGTTTTGCTCACTGAGGAGATATCCAAGTTACGGACGAGCTCTATAGTATCTAGTAGGCTCACCGATCCCTTGATGATATCTAGGTTGACGAAGGCTTCAGTTCTCAATACACCAGGGATGGTGGAAAGTTCTTTCTCCCAAAAGCGGGAATACTCTTCTGACGTTCGAGTTACAATGAAGGCGATGAGGTCAAATCTGCCAGTAACAAAGGCTAGGAAGCAAACATGTTGATTCTGAGCCAGGTTGGTCGCCACCCTTCTTAGATCTGCCACCGAAACCTGCAATCCCATAATGCTTACGAAGCCATAACCTAGTTCACGCAGATTTGGCACGGCAACTATCTTTATGATGTCCCTGTCCACAAGGTGCTTAACTCTTTTCCGTACAGTGCCCTCAACCACCCCCAGCCCGCTAGCTAGGTCTACATAGCCCTTCCTACCATCTTTTTGCAGCTCCAATATCAGTTTTCGATCAAGCTCATCAGTCATAGCAACCTCCTAGGCCAAGTATAATCCGATAGTTCATTATAGCAGACCTCCATCGATAGTAAAGACAATTTATCATGTTTTTACGTTTCCGGTAACAAAATACTACGAAAGGGCCGAATTTTTACCTTTTCCCGAGAAATATATCACTCAGAAGCACGCCAGTAGTTTACGCTATACGTAAAAGTTACGGTCATTAGCTTGACAAATTACGTTTTTTGGCGCTAATAATTAGGAAATTGACAGCAGAGTTCATAACTACGTTTTCAAACTTATGTTGTTTTACCCAAAATTTAATAGTCTGGCCCTTATTTCCTAGTGTTTCTGCCGAACAGTTAAGTATTCGGTGGTGGGAGAAGATCAGTGGCTAGAGTAAACAAAGAAAGAGGAGCAGCCTTGAAAGAGAGCTGAGGAGCACGGTTAGTGTATTTCGAAGCTCTTTTATATTTTACCGGGGAGATGTAGGAGATAGGAGGCAAAGGAATGATTATTGGTGTTCCTAAGGAAATAATGGCTGAGGAAGGTCGCGTAGCCCTTTTGCCCCAGCAAGTCGAGGAGCTCAGCAAACGAGGATACAAGGTGGTGGTGGAGTCGGGAGCAGGAGTTGGCTCCCTAATTGAAGACAGCGCTTACCTTGGAGCTGGGGCAGAGATGGTCTCCGACGTCAGGGAGCTATATGAAAGGGCGCAGGTGATTCTTAAGGTAAAGGAACCGATGCGCAACGACAAGATAGGTGAACACGAGATTTCCATGATGCGAGGGGGGACAGTGCTGGTGACATTTCTTCACCCGGCTGCCCCAGCTAACCACGGGATGGTACAGCAGCTATGTGAACGGGGAATCACCGCCTTTTCCATGGATGCTATTCCTAGAATCTCCCGAGCTCAACCTATGGATGCCTTGAGTAGTATGAGCACGGTGGCAGGATACAAGTCAACACTAATGGCAGCCTACCGATTGCCGAAGTTCGTCCCCATGGTGGGAACCGCTGTAGGCGCTACCCCGCCAGCTAACTTTCTGGTGGTCGGTATGGGCGTTGTCGGTCTACAGGCAGTGGCCACCGCCAAAAGGCTGGGTGCTGTTGTCTCTTGCGTCGATATTCGGGCTGCAGCACGAGAAGCCGGTCGCAGCCTAGGAGCTAAAGATGCCGGATGGGATGTTCCCAAAGAAATTGCTGAGGGAGAAGGTGGATATGCCAGGGCGCTGCCTCCTGATTGGCTTAAGAAAGAGCAGGAAGCTCTAGCCCCGTCAGCTAGAGAAGCAGATGTGATAATACTCTGCGCCCTAGTACTAGGCGAGCAGGCTCCAGTGTTAATAACCAAAGACGTTGTCTCCTCGATGAAGCCGGGGTCGGTGATTATAGATGTTAGTATCGACCAGGGCGGAAACTGTGAGCTGACAGAGGGTGGTAAAGAGATCACCCTTGACAATGGCGTCACAATCAGTGGCTACAAGAACATTCCTGGGCGAATGCCAGCCCACGCTAGTATGCTATATTCGAAAAATATTTGCAATTTCCTCCTCAACCTGTATAAGGGTGATTCAGGCAAGATGGACCTTGAAGATGAGATCAATAAAGAGGCTCTTATCACTCACCAGGGTAAGATCTTGCATCGGGGCACCTTGAAAGCAATGGAAGCAAAGGCTAGATAAAGGTGGTGGCTCAATGTTACCTCTCATTATAATGCTGGGAATTTTCTTTTTCCTTCTCGGGGTGGGGTATTTCTTGGTTTCCAGAGTTCCCACTCTACTGCATACACCTTTGATGAGCGCCACCAACGCCATTTCCTCTATAACTATTCTTGGAGCCTTTCTTCTGCTTTCTAAAAGTCTCTCACCTCTGATTACTGTATTAGCTATTTTTGCTGTACTCATGGCTTCTTTCAACTGTATTGGTGGCTTTCTGCTGACCGACCGCATGTTCAAAATGTTTAGAAAGAAGGAATAATCGATGGGCTTCCCTCTGGAGTATCTAGTTGCCGCCGTTGTCATTCTCCTTTTTCTGGTAGGCATAGCCTTCTTCCGAAGTCCTCGGACAGCACGCCTGGGTGGTTGGCTCAATATACTTGCCTATGCTGGGGCTGTAGCCTTTGTCGTCATCCGATACCCGGTATTCGGTCCGGAATTTGTCCTGATAGCTGTTTTGCTCGGTGGAACCTTAGGCTCTCTCCTGGCAGTCAGGGTAAGCATGCTCGGTGTCCCTCAGATGATAGCCTTTCAGCACGGTTGCGGTGGAGCCGCTGCCTTTCTTATTGCTTTTTCAGAGTTCATACGAGAGGGGGCTGACCTAACTACCTTGGCTCAGGTCGGCGGCGTGCTGGGCATCATCGTTGGCGCGGCAACCTTCAGCGGAAGCCTTATCGCTGCTGGGAAACTCGCCAGGAAGATTGAGCAGCGACCCGTGTTCTTACCGAGTCACACTACTATTGTATTCGGATTGTTATTTTTTGCCCTGCTGCTGAGCGTGTTGGCTATATTCGAATACGGGTTGCCGTTCGCCGTTGGCTTGGCTACCGGTCTCATCGTCGTGTCTGTGGTGATAGGTGTCATCTTTACCATTCGCGTTGGCGGGGCCGATATGCCAGTGATAATCTCCTTCTTTAATGCCACCGCTGGTTTTGCCGCCGCCTTTTGCGGCATTGCCCTGAGCAATTTTCTCCTGATTGGGTGTGGGGCCTGTGTTGCCGCTTCTGGCTCCCTCCTTACCATTACTATGTGTCGGGCGATGAATAGGAACCTTCTAGGTGTATTTTCTGGAATTAGGCCAAGCGTTGCTAGGCCGGCAGAAGCGCTAGAGCCGGTACCCGCTGAAGCTAGCAGTGAGGAGGGTTCACCCTTTGACCGTGCCATCGCTGCCTTGAAACGAGCCAAGGATGTCATCATTGCTCCTGGTTATGGGATGGCGCTGTCACAAGCCCAGGAGCAAGTCCGCAGCTTAGCCAAGTGGCTTAAGGAACGGGGAGCCGGGGTTCGATATGCTATTCACCCGGTTGCTGGCCGCATGCCAGGGCATATGAATGTGCTGCTTGCCGAAGTAGGGGTGGAATACGACGAGTTGTTCGAGATGCAGGTAATTAATGACGATTTTAAGGAAGCAGATTTAGCTATCGTGATAGGTGCTTGCGATGTGGTCAATCCCGCCGCCTCTACTCGCCAGGGTACCCCCATTTCTGGCATGCCTATCCTGAAGGCTCATGAGGCAAATGCTGTAATTGTGTTGAACTACGATGAAAAGCCGGGGTTTTCCGGAGTAGATAACCCGCTCTATGGGATGAAACATGTGATTCCCATTTGGGGCGATGCCAAGGCGAATCTCAATGCCCTGCTCAGCAGCCTTCAACAGTGAGGCAGTAGTTTGACAAGGAGGGTGGAAAGTTATACTCTTTTGGCAAAAAGTTACCAATAGATTCGTTGCTGAATCATTAGGTTTAGAATATACTCCACTAGAGGAGATGATTAAATAAAGTGAAAGGAGAGAGAATGGTTAGCAAGCGGACGGAGGAGCTTCTTAAATCGGACAGGGAACATATAATACATCCATACACTGTTGTTGGGCAAAATGCGGGGTTGGTAATTGAAAAGGGTCATGGTATCTGGCTACAGGATACAGAGGGTAGGGAGTATATTGACATAGGAGCCCAGTTGGGGTATTCCATTTTGGGCCACAGTCATAAGGAAATTATTGATGCCGTGCTAGAACAGATAAGTAATCTCGACGCCAACCATATATGGTTTGGGTGGTGTAACGCCAAGACCATCGAGTGCGCCCAGAAGCTGGCCGGGATTGTACCAAAGGGGATGGACCACTTTCACTTTACGTCGGGTGGTTCGGAAGCCATTGACACTGCTCTCAAAATGGCTCGTTTATACTGGTCTCTTCAAGGCAAAAACAAGTGGAAAATCATTTGCTTCTATGGTGCCTACCATGGCTTTGGTGCCGCCACATGGTCCACGTCTTTAGGCAGAGGGACTACGTGGGAAGGTTTTGGTCCACCAACACCCGGATTCGTCTTCATACCTTCCTACCACTGTTATCGTTGTATGTTCGGACTAAACTATCCCGACTGTAATATCCTGTGTGCTCGATACCTCGCTGAAGTTATTGAGGGCGAGGGCGTAAACACTGTAGCTGCCTTCATGGCTGAGCCAGTGATGGGTGCCGCCGGTCAGATTGTACCCCCGCCGGAGTACTGGCCAATAGTCAGGAAGATATGTGACGAGCACGATGTACTGATGATTGGTGACGAGGTTCAGAGTGGCTTCACCAAAACCGGTAAGATGTTCGCTCTGGAAAATTGGGGGGTCAAACCGGACATAATGACCCTGGCTAAGGCGATTACCAGCGGCCATATTCCTATGGGAGGAGTGGCAGTTGATGATAGGGTTTACCAGGTTCTGAAGGGTAACACATTTTGGCACGGCTATACCTACAGTGGGCACCCTGTTGCTTGCGCTGCCGCGGTGGCAACTATGAACGTCTATGTTAGAGACAAGGTATCTGAGAATGCCGCCGAGGTAGGTAAGCATATCTCGGAACGCCTTGAGGCTGAGTTCATGCCTCTTCCCTGTGTGGGTGGTTACACCGGGCTGGGTCTGATGCTTGGAGTGGAGATAGCTGCCGACAAGGCTACTAAGGCAGCATTGCCCCTAGCTACTAGGCAGGGTATCCAGAAGCAGATGTGGGACAAGGGTATTCTGGCTCGACCCATCTCCGGCTACGGGGGTACTCGATTTTGGATTAGCCCACCGTGTATAATGACCCTGGATGAGGCGGATAAAATGCTTGACATCATATTACCCATAATAGCTGCCATTAAGCCAAGCTAGATATCAAGTTAACTGTGTTAAAATACTAGGAAAGGAGGTGGAAATATAGGCGGTAATCAATTTGAAAAAGGGAAACATGAACAGGGTAACAAAATTCTAAAGGAGGCAAATCGGTGAAAAAGGAAATATTGCTAATACCGCTGGCGTTGCTGTTAGCCATCAGCTTGGTTGCTATTGGCTGTGCGGCACCGGCGCCAGCTCCAGCACCAGCCCCGGCACCGGCACCAGGTCCTCCAGCAGAGGTCACTGAATGGGTATTCCAGCCATGCTTTGACTCATCGGATGCCGGCTGGGCCCTTGGTATTGTGCCATGGATTGATGCGGTCGAAGAGGCGACCCAGGGCACGGTAAAAATCGAGCTGCTTGCTGTTGGTTCAATAACTAGCTCGGATGAGGCGTTCGGTGCTACCAGGGAAGGAATGACGGACGTATACGCCGGTTGGGCGACTGTCTATGGTGGAGACATGCCCGAGGGTATGCTGGCTTATGGACAGTCACTTGCTTGTGACAATTGGTTTGAATCCTGGGCGGTTATGTGGGGCGACCCCAAATATCGGGTAGGTGATATTGTTCAGGCAGCATCTCATGGGCTTAATCTCCATTGGGCTGGTTGGACTGACCAGGGACCTAACGCGGCATTCACCAAATTTCCGGTGAACAAGTGGGAGGACTTTACCGGGCACAAGATGAGGGCTGGTGGTCCTCAGGCTGTGTTCTTTAAAGCCATGGGCGGTGTACCGGTTTCTATGCCTGGTGGCGAGATATACATGGCGATAAAGCTAGGCACCATTGAAGGCACTTTCTGGGACACCGGAGGCGTAGATGATATGAAGTTCCAGGAGGTTATAGACTACGCAATTCAGCCAGGGTGGTGTCCAGCCCAGCACCAGGAAATATATGTAAACCTTGATGCCTATAATGCGCTGACACCGTGGCAGCAGGATGCCGTCGACGACGTGTTTATGCCCGTCTATTTTGAGACAAGCCGGTTGCATAATGACGGGGTGGTTGCCGCACTAAAGGCTATTGAGGACTATGGCGGCGAGGTCATATATTTGTCTGATGCCGAAGTAGGCAGAATGCGTGACAAGGTACAGGCGGAAGTGTGGCCTGGCGTCGCCGCGCTGTCGTCACGCTGTGCCCAGGGAATCGAGCTATATAAGACGTTCCTCAGGGACATAGGTCGGCTGTAAACCCGTAGTGGAAGTGGAAGGCGTATTGACTTGGTGAGGGCAAGATGAGGATTTGGAACAAAATAGGGCAAGCGATTGATGCTTCGAACGAAGGTTTGGGGAGGGTAGGCTGGTTTCTTGTTTTATTCCTGATGAGCTTTGGGCTATACGACGTAATAATGAGGTACCTGTTCAATAGCCCCTCCCTGTGGATTTGGATAATACTTCAACAGGGCATGGTTATGCTTGCCGCCATTGCCGGGGGATACGCCTTCTACTCTTTTGTCAAGCTGGACCTCCTCTACAATCGGTTTTCTACGCGGGGCAAGGCGCTCGCTGACATACTTACCTTCAGTTTTACACTACTATACTGTGTTGTACTGATATGGAAGGGCATAGAGCATGCTGAGGCGTCTATAGCTATCCGCCAGGCGACACCAACTGCGATTCGGTTGCCTATCTATCACCTCAAGGCAATGATACCGGTGGGGGTTTTCTTCTTTCTGCTGGTGGCAGTGAAGAAATTTGTTTACGATGTGAGAATAGTGTTCCGTAGGGAAACTGAGTGAGCAGACGGGGAGCCTGCTTACTTTGCTTGAGCTGAGTACAGAGAAGGTTCAGGCTTCCCCGGGATATTTGCTTTTGTAAATCTAGCATTAATCGGAGACATGGGCGATTGAGTGTTGAACTTATCACTATATTAATGTTTTTATGTCTGTTTGGCTCACTGATATTGGGACTGCCTGTCGCTCTTGGTTTGGGTGGTACGGCGGTCTTATTTGCCCTCCTGATGTCTCCGAGGACTCTC
>Ga0209986_10003049_pt1 | contig 14876 bp, 10 predicted proteins | sample BlataG_FD_183168 | JGI IMG/M metagenome (GOLD analysis project Ga0209986, IMG submission 183168) | Deep subsurface microbial communities from Black Sea to uncover new lineages of life (NeLLi) - Black_00105 metaG (SPAdes) (version 2) | ecosystem: Environmental > Aquatic > Marine > Oceanic >...
CATAGTAGTGAGGTCCAACTTTGCTGTAAAGATAGTCCAGAAGTTGAGAAGGTGTTTTTCCTGTTTTTACCATAAAGTCAAGGAAGTAAAGCCCGGCAAGTATGGCATCCCTCTCCGGGACATGACCTGGGTGCCCTCCATTGTTTTTGACCCTCATGTCTTCTTGCTATCCCTTGGTTACCTTAGCCTCCACTACTCTTTTGTACAACATTTCTTTCCTATATAAAAGAGGATCAAAACAGCCCAAATAAGCAAAAGAATGCCGATTATTGTTCGAGGAAGGAAGATATATTGCTCACAAAAAAGCACTGGGATAAAGGCGATGATAGCCAGAATTGCTGCAATGGCCCCCGTAGCCATCAAAATGGATAGACCATGGATTGATTTTGTAAGTTCCACATTGGTAATGGACATTTCGGTGTTAAAAAGGACTTGCCCCAAATACTGCTTCATGTTTACAAACATTTTGTCCGTAATCTTTTCACAATCCCCCTCCCTTTGCGGATAGAGACAAACATCATAAAGAATATTGATCACTTCAGCTCTCAAGAAGGAGCTCATTTTCGATGTAATTACCGAAGGGCGACTCAACCTGATAATTGTTTTTGGAATGAAAAGCGAACCCCTTAAAAGGTCTCCTAACCGTTCTATTGCTTTTTCTCTTCTTCTCCTGTGATCAGGGACTTCATAGAAAAAGGTGGTCAAAGCTTCTTCTTTCAGATCTTCGAAATCTTTCGACTCATAATCCTTTTCAACTTCAATGAGAAGGCAGTCAAAAACACCATTGATATATTTTAAACTCACGTCTGTGAATTTTTCCTTAAATTCTTCTAATTGTTTATTAAATGTCTTCCTTTTCCCCCTGGCATCTGAAAATAATTCGGCTAAGTCTCGGCCTTCAGTTTCTCCTTTGATTTCCCAAATTATCCGCATTTTATAATGCTTAATCAAAGTATCATATCCACACAATTGACCCTGTAATATATACCAATTCTCGTTATCGTCACATCTTCCTTGGATGTCTATAAAAGCTGGGAGTCCCGATTTAATTATTTTTCTTGCTTCCTTCGAGATCCCATCATAATCTTTTTGGGATTCGCTCGGTTTTTCCTTTATAAGGAATAAGAAAAAAAGTTAGCCTTCACTGAGCTTTTAAGTCTGCTGGAACTTTGGTGGTACAACATTAACTCTTTTTCTCTATTTCTTCTTCCCACCCTACTCTAAATCATTTTGGGAAAATATCTCATTTATATCGGCACAGGAGAAAACAGTGAGTTAATACTATTCCTGTGTCTTCAGATTTTCAAGTTCATTAAAGACTGCTGGTAAGCTTTGGTTTCATCTTTATCTTTTCCTTCTATGTAGTACCTGAGCAAAGCGTCTGTTCCGGAACTACGGATGAGGAACCAGAAATCATCGAATTCCATTAGCGTTCCTTCCAATCGCTTGCCTTCACCTACATTGGAGATCCGCTTCAATCTGGGTATCGATCTGTCTCCCTTGGCCAGCTTTGAGCTGATCACGTCGCATATTTCCTCAAGTGGTGTTCCGGCAGAGGCTCGTTCGGCCAGTTCTTTGAAGAAATGCATGGTAATATCCCTCTTGCTTATCCCATCAGACTTCGCCTTTTCCAACTTTTCTGGATCCTTTAAGTCTTCTCTGTATAGTGTAACATCGCATCGGTCGAAAAACCTGTGCCGTATGTGGTGTTTCTCTATCAGACCGCAGTAGTATTCTGAGAGCGATCGTTTAGTATTATATAAATATGCCAGGAGAGCCAAAGTCACGAGGCCGAGTTGCATGCCGTCCTTTTCACGAAGCGCGATTAAACCTTTGGATCCGCTCTCGTTCATGAGAAAATCAGTTCCTCCGAAGACGGCGCCGCCGGACTCTTCACACATGATCAAGGCCCGGGGCTTGCCGCCTATATAAACCTCATCCCCAATGGCGTTAATGAAAGGCCTATTCGGGTCGGTGCGATTTTCGAGCCATTCGCAGAATGTCCCTGCATACTTAAATCCTATGCGGATTTGGGCAACCGGGATATTTACCTTTGCAGCAAGTTCTGCGATCGAGCGGGATGTCGAGATAGAAGTAGTAACAAACCAGTTATAAGCATCGAGCAATCCATTCTCCTGTAGAACATCGATGCGATAAGCAGTCAACATAAAAAAGAGCTGGTTGGGCGTGAAATAGACGATGGCCTTGTCCGTACCGAGACAAGGATCGACCTCGATCCCGAATGTTTTAGCCTGTTCGGCCTGTTCTGAAAGAGTAATAGTGACAATATTCAATCTATCACCATCCGGGTCCCAAATGAAGACAATGTCTGCCTTGCCTTTGAGGAGAATCTCCTGGGCGCCGATGCTCTTGTAGACTTCCTGCTTACTCGGATCAGGCCCGAAATTCCTCTCACCTTTCTGGCCCAGGTTATGGTATTGTGAATCTTCTTCTCCGAAGAGATAATGAATGACTCCATTCTCGCCAGTGGAAATGCCAAGCATTGAAAACAAACGTTCCGTAGTAGACTTCATTGATCCACCAACTGTGCAAACTGCGCAACGAAAACCTTTTTCTATAGCTTTTTTAATATCATCCCTGAACCTATCAATAACTACTGTTTGTTGGTACTTCACATAGGCTTCGTCCACATCGAAATCATAAACGATTTTATCTTTTAATTCCCATGGGGCAAGGCTGATTTTCTCCTGGTCATTTACGATATTCTTTACTTCAGATATGATTTCTTCTTCTTCTGCCAAGAGCTGTTTGCCTGATGAGTCCATAGGCTTCCATCCTCCTTTGAAAAAAGGGGAATGGCTGGCCGTAAGATTATCGCCACTTTGGTATTCCTTATAAAAAATCCCGAAAGAAGAATACCAAATTGGGGTTGTTTTAATATGTGCTCTAAGATGTACCTTTATGTCGTGAGCAGCATAAACCCGCGAAAGAATGGCTATGAAATCTTGTGTATGCGGCCGTGTTTCTCCTCCAATGTGTACATGCGCCTGTTCTCCATGTGCAAGTTTTCTCCTGAAAACTCTGGCCTTGGCTTCACCAAGAATGGCAATTGTAAGCGAATTGAACTCCTCGGCAGGATCATTCGCATTATTTGGATTTAATCTACTTCGATAGCCTGCTGTCATTAGGGAAAAGTTCTTGGCCCATATATCAAGACGATATAAATCGACTATTTCTTCGGAAAGCTTGATTTCCTGCCATTCTTTTTCATAAGGATTTATTTCAAGCATTTCGGGCTTTTTCTATAAAGACTTTCTTTTCCCTTTCGGGTCGAACTCATAGTCTACTCCCCGAGCACAGATGCGCACATTGTCGAAGGTAAAATCTTCGGCGATAATCCCTCGCCACCCATCAGTGCCGAATTTGATTGGATTAGTCACAATAACCTATTCGTCCCGCCTGCTTTTGCCAACATACTGTCTGGAGCAGGAGGAAAACATCCTCCATCCCAAATAGCTTATATCATTTTGGGGCGACAGGCAACATTGCACATCTGTTGACATGGTCAGTGGAATATAAAGATTAGAACAGACCTGGCTTCGGGAATGCCATGCATACAAGCAATGAATACTGAAGCATACTATAGAGACGAGATTTTTAGCAACTGAATAGTGGAAGGAAGGCAAACTTCAAACAGTGAACGACAAACTTTCAAGTCTATCGACCGACCTAGAAATCACTAAGTTTCTCACCCGTGACTCCTTAGAAAGGAGGTGATTCAGCCACACGTTCCCGTACGGCTGCCTTGTTACGACTTCGTCATAGTTACCAACCCCACCTTCGGCGACTGCCTCCTCGACAAGTCGGGGTTAGCCCATCGACTTCGGGTGTTGCCGGCTTCCATGGCGTGACGGGCGGTGTGTACAAGGACCGAGAACGTATTCACCGCAGTATAGCTGACCTGCGGTTACTAGCAACTCCGACTTCATGCAGGCGATTTCAGCCTGCAATCCGAACTGAGGATGATTTTAGGGGATTAGCTCCGGATCACTCCTTGGCAACCCTCTGTATCACCCATTGTAGCGTGTGTGTAGCCCAGGGTATAAAGGCCATGCTGACTTGACGTCATCCTTTCCTTCCTCCTTGCTGTACAAGGCAGTCTCCTATGAGAATTTAACATAGGACAAGGGTTGCGCTCGTTGCGGGACTTAACCCAACACCTCACGGCACGAGCTGACGACAGCCATGCAGCACCTGTGACAGCTCCTGACTGGATACAGGTCGTCTTCCTTTCGGATTCCTACTTCTGCCATGTCAAGCCCTGGTAAGGTTCTTCGTGTAGCATCGAATTAAACCACACGCTCCGCTGCTTGTGCGGACCCCCGTCAATTCCTTTGAGTTTCAGCCTTGCGGCCGTACTCCCCAGGCGGGACACTTAAAGCGTTAGCTTCGACACAGAAAGGGTCGATACCTCCTATATCTAGTGTCCACCGTTTAGGGCGTGGACTACGCGGGTATCTAATCCGCTTCGCTCCCCACGCTTTCGAGCCTCAGCGTCAGAAACAACCTGGGAAATCGCCTTCGCCACTGGTGTTCTCCCCAATATCTACGCATTTCACCGCTACACCGGGGATTCCATTTCCCTCTGCTGCTCTCAAGTCCCTCAGTATCAAATGACGCCTTCTGATTGAATCAGAAGATTTCACATCTGACTTAAGGAACCGCCTACGCTCCCTTTACGCCCAGTAAATCCGAATAACGTTCGCCTCCTACGTATTACCGCGGCTGCTGGCACGTAGTTAGCCGAGGCTTATTCCTTGGGTACCGTCAGAATTCTTCCCCAAGAAAAGAGGTTTACAACCCGAAGGCCTTCATCCCTCACGCGGTGTCGCTGGGTCAAGCTTTCGCTCATTGCCCAAGATTCCTTGCTGCTGCCTCCCGTAGGAGTTGGGGCCGTGTCTCAGTCCCCATCTGGCTGACCATCCTCTCAGACCAGCTACTGATCATCGCCTTGGTAGGCCATTACCCTACCAACTAGCTAATCAGACGCAAGTCCCTCTTCGAGCACCCTAAGGCTTTAATAACAAAGCATTTGCTTCGTTACCACATGGGACATTAGCTTGCCTTTCGGCAGGTTATTTCCCACTCTAAGGCAGGTTACTTACGCGTTACTCAGCCGTCCGCCACTAGGTTACAATCCGAAGACTGTAACCCCGTTCGACTTGCATGCATAAGGCGCACCGCCAACGTTTATTCTGAGCCAGGATCAAGCTCTCTATTCAAAACCTTCCTTCCACTATTCAATTGTTAAAGTGCCAGTGCGTTAATATTCTACAAGAAACCTTCTTCCTTTGTCAAGATTTTTATTGGCTCCGAGACAAAATAATATCACATTTCACAGCGCAGAGCAAGTTTGTGTGCTGGCTGACCACAATTGAAGTCTAGACCACACTAATCCCAAAAGCTGAATAGTGCATTGAGTGCTTTGTCAACTTTGAATCAGGGTAAATGGCTATACAATTTACATGCCAGGCAGTTTAATTCTCACAATACATCCATTAATATCTACTCACTTCAGATGGTTTTTGCCCACTCAACAGCGTTTAGGAAAATCTGCAAGCCATCTCCATCATCCCTTAAAGACTTTCTAACCCACCTTGGATGCTGAGTCCATCGAACAAAACGTTCAGGGTGTGGCATTAATGCGAAGACGCGCCCAGAACAATCACAGATGCCAGCTATATTGTTCACCGAGCCATTCGGATTGTGAGGATAGCCAGCTCGTATGTTTCCCATCTGGTCAGCATAATAGAGGACTACATTTAACTTATCTGCTATTCCCGATTCAGTCACCACCTTGCCCTCCCCATGGGCTACAGGAAGGTACATTGTGTTTATGCCCCGCGTAAATATGCAGGGACTCGCCTTATTGACCAGTAGATAGACCCAACGGCACTCAAACTTGCCACAATCATTACTGGCTAAGGTCAATGGTTGGAATTTTTGATCCCCTAATCCAGGTAGAATTCTAGCCTTCACCAGAACCTGAAAGCCATTACAGATTCCCAAAACGAGCCTTCCATCATCAACGAACCTATGGACATCTTCTCCCAGCTTTAACCTTAGTTCATTAGCTAATATTTTCCCAGCTGAGATATCATCACCATAGGTAAAACCACCGGGTATGACCATTATCTGGTAATTGGAAAGCGGCTTCTCTCGGCATACGAGTTCATCAACACACGCGGATTCTACTATTGAGCCAGCCTGTTCAAAGGCAAACGCGGTTTCCTCGTCACAGTTTGTGCCGGGGGCACGTAATATTAGCGTCTTCACCTTAGCCATTAATTCAGTCTCCTACCATCTGAGTGGTTTCTGCCAAGCCTCCTTCAGTTCGGTCAGCGTTGCTGAAAGCACCCTCTTTCCTGTAAGTCCATACACCTCTAGTCCTTGATTATTCATAACCCGACCAATAGCGCCAATAGCGACTCCTGCCAGCATTTTCTCGAACTTGGCTCTATGTTTCGGAGCTACCTCTACTAAAAACCGAGTATTAGATTCAGAGAAGAGCACGATGTCATCCCGGTTTGTCTGTTCGCCCAGCGGGACTTGCTTTAAACGAAGTTTCATTCCAAGTCCTCCAGCAAATACCATCTCAGCAGCGGCTACTCCAATGCCACCCTCACTACAATCATGGCAAGCCTTGACTATCCCTTTCTCTATGGCTGCGCTAAGCGCATTCATAAGCTGCTTCCCCTTCCTGGGGTTTACCTTGGGCACATTGTTGCCTACATAACCGTGAATACCATAGTAGTGCGATCCACCTAGTTCATTCCACGTCTCACCCACAATGTAGATGAGGTCGCCCTCTTCCTTACAGTTCATAGAAACCGCTCTATTTACGTTCGCCATGACTGATACCGCTGAGATGAGAAGCGTGGGTGGGATACAGATACTTTCGTTTTCGGTCTCATACTCATTGTAGAAGCTATCCTTGCCAGAGATAAAAGGAGTCTCGTACGCAATTGCTATGTCGTAGCACGCTTGTGCTGCTCTAACTAAGCCACCCAGTCTGTCAGGCTTATCTGGATTGCCCCAACAGAAGTTGTCGAGCAGCGCTATCTTTTGAAGATTACCACCGACGGCGATAATCTGCCTCAATGCTTCATCTATGGCAGAAGCCGCCATCCAGTAAGTGTCAATGTCTCCATATTTGGGGTTGATGCCGTTAGCAACTATGACACCCATGTCCGAATCAAGTATTGGCCTGATAATAGCGGCATCGCTAGGACCGTCATTATTTGCTCCTACTAGAGGTTTGAGTACGCTGCCACCCTGTACTTCATGGTCGTATTGGCGTATCACCCATTCCTTGGAGCAAACATTCCATGAGCCCAGGATTTGCAATAAATCTTCCCCCAGGTCGGGAGGTTGGGGAAAGTCCGGCTCCGAAAAACACGGTGCCTCCCAGACTGCCTCCCGCTCTAGCTGAGGCAGACCACTATGCAGAAATTCCATGTCAAGGTCGCCAACGGAATTTCCATCATAGAAAAGCTGAAGACGTTGGTTGCCGGTGAACTCACCGATGACCGTAGCTTCTACATCTTCGCTCTGGAAGAGGGCAATCAACTGCTCGATGGTGCTTGGTGGGACAGCCAGCACCATTCGCTCCTGTGATTCGGACAACCATATCTCTATGTATGAGAGTCCTGAATACTTTAAAGGGACCCGTTCCAAATAAACGCATACCCCTGTTTTGGAAGCCATTTCTCCCACGGCTGATGAAAGTCCTCCACCACCACAATCAGTGATTCGCCGATATAATCCTCTGTCCCGTGCCTTGATAAGAGCATCAATCAACTTTTTCTCCATGATAGGATTCCCTATTTGAACAGAGCTGGCAGAGATGTTCTCAGACTCTCTGGTAAGCTCTGCTGAAGCAAAAGTGACCCCATGAATTCCATCACGCCCGGTTCTACCACCGACGAGAACGACCAAATCTCCTGGTTCTTGCTGGCGTATTTGACTCATGTTCTTGGGTAAAAATCCGATTGTTCCACAGAAGACCAATGGATTTCCTACATATCGCTCATCGAATAATACGGTTCCATTAAGTGTGGGAATACCGAGGCGGTTCGCATAGTCAGCTACTCCGGCACGAACGCCTCTGAAAATGCGGCGGGGGTGCAGGATACCCTTAGGGAGTCTCTCATGAGGAAAGTCGGGTGACCCGAAGCAAAATACATCAGTGTTCATGATAGGCTTTGCTCCTAGCCCTGTGCCCAGAACATCACGAATGACGCCACCTATGCCTGTTGCAGCTCCTCCATAAGGCTCCAATGCTGATGGATGATTATGTGTTTCCACTTTAAAACAAATTGCGTAACGACCATCAAAATCTATTACACCAGAATTGTCTCGAAAGACTGAAAGGCACCACGGTTTTTTCAATTCCTCAGTGACTCTCATGATGGTACTTTTGAGTAGATTGTCGATAGTAAGTTGACCAAGCCTGATTTTGCCCTTAAAGGTCTTATGTACACAGTGCTCAGACCAAGTTTGCGCTAAGGTTTCAAGCTCGACATCGGTTGGATTACGGCCTAACTTAGAGAAATGAGCCTGGATCCGCTTCATCTCGTTTAAATTTAGCCAGAGCCTATCCTTGCTCACTTCCATTAGTTCGTTATCGTCCATGTCTGATAAACCTACTATATTTAGGGCGAACTTATATATCGCGGATGGAATAGAGATCGCCTCACGCTCGGTGACAACATGCTGGATAACACTATTAACCAATAACTTGTCACAGATATATTGAAGAGACTCGTCTGAGAGTCCACCCGTTAGCAGGTATCTTCTGGCAGTTCTTACAGACTCAACGGTGGTTATATAGAGGTCACGAATTCCCTTTATAACACTCTCTTCTACAGGGTCTATAACACCGGGATTGTAAGCAACCTCAATGAGATGAGAGCCTGGGGGCGGGAACACTTCACTAAACTTATTGTAGGAATATTCTTGGAATATAGATTCAGCCAGAAGTTCCCGGCAGATGCTTTCTACCTCATTTTCGCCCAGACTTCCTTCCAGGAGATATATATCACTGATTCGGACCTGTTTTATAGTTGTAATGCCGAGGTCGCGTATATCCTTTTGTAGAGCTTCTCCTCGTGGATCCGGGAAACCATCCTTTATAGAAATTTCAACTCGAAACAAGAGCACTCCTTTATGTCTCTACCCTGCCGAGACCTGGACAGAGTTATTAGTCGCTTCTCGAGTCCCATAGCATTACTCAACTTTACTTATTTCCATCCTCTGGGTTGCTAAGCGGTTATTGGCTGACAATACTCAAAAAGTAGCTATGCAACCTCAAATCATCAGATAGTTCAGGATGAAAAGCAATAGCAATCAAATTCTCTTGCCTACAGGCAACAACATCTCCACTTGGTAGTCTTGCCAGAACTTCTATTCTCGAACCAAATTCCGCGACAAATGGAGCGCGGATGAAAACGGCGGGAAATGGCTTATCGCCTAAGATTGGGATTGGGATGTCCGTCTCGAAGCTATCTATCTGCCTACCGAAGGCGTTGCGCTTAACAACTATATCCATGACACCCAAGGTCTCCATATCATGGTCGGAAACCTTCCTGGCAAGACAAATCATCCCCGCGCATGTTCCCAGAATAGGAAGTCCCGCCTTAGCCAGTTCTCTCAATGGTCGTACCAATCCAAAACTCTGCATCAACTGAAGTATGGATATGCTTTCCCCGCCAGGAATGATGAGTCCGTCCAAGTTGTCCAGTTGATTAGGCAATCGAATGGTTCTAGCCTCTACTCCAATTTGTTGCATAGCGCTAATATGCTCAATAAACGCTCCCTGTAAGGCCAAAACACCGATTTTCATAGCAGAGTTACCGCTTTTTCAAAAACCCCCTTACCATCTCCAAGAGCCCCTAAAATTCGAATTACAATATAGGCAAGTAATTCTTAAGCTCATAGTCGGTCACCTGAGCCCGGTAGTGGTCCCATTCAATTTTCTTGTTTTTGATAAGCGCCTTAAAAATGTGGTCGCCCAGTGTTTTGCGAACCAGTTCACTCTTATCAGTTAGTAATATGGCTTCCATCAAACTGGCGGGCAAGGTGCCTATTCCCCGTTTCTGCCTTTCTTCCTCGGTCATGTCATATACATTTTCTTCTACAGGATCAGGAACTTCATACTCCTTCTCAATTCCCTCTAATCCGGCCGCCAGTATTACACTGAAGGCTAGATATGGATTGCAGGCAGGGTCAGGTGACCTGAACTCGATTCTGGTTGACTTCTCTCTACCGGGGCGGTATTCCGGGACTCGGATGAGGTCGGAACGGTTCCGCCGCGCCCATGAAAGGTACACAGGCGCCTCATATCCTGCGACCAATCGTTTGTAGGAATTGACCCATTGATTGGTAACCGCAGTAATTTCAGGAGCATGCTTAAGTAGTCCGGCTATGAAACGCTTAGCTGTCCTTGACAAATAGTATTCATCATCTTTGTCAAAGAATGCGTTACTGTCACCATTGAACAGTGAAAGGTGCACATGCATGCCACTGCCATTTATGCCAAAGACGGGCTTGGGCATGAAGGTGGCATAAACCCCATGCTGTAGAGCTATTTGCTTTACTACCAGGCGATAGGTCATCACGTTATCAGCCATGGTCAGGGCATCCGTGTATCGCATGTCTATCTCATGCTGGCTTGCAGCGACTTCGTGGTGAGAATACTCAACACCTATACCTATCTCTTGGAGAGTGAGAATCGTCTCTCTCCTCATATCAGTGGCTACATCCCTAGGAGCTAAATCAAAGTAGCCTGCTTGATCCAGTGGCTCGGTTCCATCAGAGTCACGGAAATAGAAGTATTCCAATTCTGGCCCTACATAATAAGTATAGCCCATGTCAGTTGCCAGCTTCAGGTTTCTCTTCAGGATATATCTGGGGTCGCCTTCAAAAGGCTCACCTTCAGGCCTTAAAATGTCGCAAAACATTCGAGCTTCAGCATTATTATGATCACGTAGTTTCCAAGGTAGCAATTGAAAAGTGTCGGGGTCAGGCAATGCCACCATGTCACTTTCATCAATCCGCGCAAACCCCTCAATTGACGACCCATCAAAGCCCATTCCTTCCTCCAGCGCTCTCTCCAACTCCTCCACGGTGATGGCAAAACTCTTGAGGATCCCAAGGATATCAGTGAACCACATCCTGATGAACCTAACACGATGCTCTTTGACCATCTTTAAAACATAATCATTACCCTCTTCTCTACTTCTGTTTGCCATTGTTGCCTCCTTTCATAATACTCGTCTAAAAGGATCTGCCCATTCATCATCAAGTTCTTATTTGCATATTTACCTCCGCAATTTCCCTAGGTTACGCTATCATCTCTATCGCCAGTTCTGGAACACACTTTACTATCCGCGTAATCCTGTTCAGCAGGCATAAAGCCTTCCGTAAGGTCGAAGCCACCGAGGAAACAGTTTCATGCACTTGCGCCCCAGTATCGCCTCGACATCGTAGTAGTGAGTGTCGAAACCGCCGCACTGGTTGACACAAACCTGACACTGAATATAACATTCAGGCTCTCGTTTTACCAAGAATTTTGGTGCCATATAGGTTTTCACTTTCTCTTCTCTCTCAGCTCCGTATAGGGATTCCCCGTTTTGCTAAGTATTCCTTTATCTCGCCGATAGAGTACGTACCGTAATGGAAGATACTGGCTGCCAAAACTGCATCTGCTTGGCCCAAGCTCAATGCCAGATACAGGTCTTCCGGGGTGCCGGCGCCACCGCTGGCAATTACTGGCACGCTAACCGCCTCGGAAATTGTGCGGGTGAGTTCTGTGTCATATCCCGCCCGATGTCCATCAGCATCCATACTGGTGAGCAACAATTCACCAGCTCCGAGTCCGACTGCCTGTCTCGCCCAGTCGAGAGCATCAATCGCAGTAGACTTCCGACCGCTATAGGTATAGACTTCCCATTTAGATCGGCCGCTTCCACCCACCCGTTTGGCATCTATGGCCACCACAATGCACTGGCTGCCGAATTTGGCGGCGCTTTCTGTAATCAAGCTGGGGTTAAGCACAGCCGCTGTGTTTATTGAGACCTTATCTGCCCCCGCTAGCAGTATGCGTCGCATGTCATCAATGCTGCGCAGCCCACCACCCACAGTAAGCGGTATAAACACTTTCTCTGATATACGCTCCACAACATCAACCATGGTATCATGTCCTTCAGGAGTAGCCATTATGTCCAAAAAGACCAGCTCATCCGCACCCTCTTTATAGTAGAAACTGGCTAGCTCCACCGGGTCGCCAGCATCGCGTAACTCGACAAAGCTTTTTCCCTTTACTACTCGGCCATCCTTAACATCAAGGCAGGGGATAATTCTTTTATTCAGCACTTCACACCACCTCCACGGCTGTTACTGTTTCCCTGGTAGCTGCCGGTTGCGGCTGCGATATTGTCTTTAGCCTCCCCACAATCGGCTCGCCACCCATGGGAACCCATGCTATGTCAAGTTCAGGGCATATCAGACGGATGGCGGACTCCTCAGACGAAAGATACAACATGTCACTTTTTTCTCCGACGGTTAGTAGCCGTAGTCTGATTCGGTCTGTTAACCCGATCATTTCGCCATGATGAGCAACAATTACTGTAAATGATCCGTTCAAGAGCAAGCTGCAATATGCCTGACGCACGGCTTGCATTAACTTCTGCTCTCCTAGTTGCATGCTCTCGATATCGCTGCAGAAGGGCGGGGCCAGTACCTTGGCCACTATCTCCAGCGGCAGATTGTGCTTGCGTATGAGTAAGTCAAATGCATACGCCACTACTTCGGTATCTGTCTGCATCGTGTAATGGTAGCCGAATTGCCATAGATAGCGACGATTTATGCCGTAGAATGAAATCTCACCGTTATGAACCACCGTCCAGTCCAGAATACAGAAGAGATGAGCGGCTCCCGTGTGTCCTGTTATTATTCCGACGCCAGCCTCCCTCAGAGCTTTCTCCTCCAGAGTCGATGCCTCTTCATCAAGAATAGTGTTCGAAATCCGGTCTTTCATTTCAACGACGGTAATATTAAGTCCTCGCTTTGCCAGTGCTTCAGCCACACTCACCCCAATTAACCCACCGTCAATGACCATGGCTCGTATCCTTTTTCCACATTCATTCAGTAACCGCTCGATTGTCTTAGCGCCGTCGAGCTTGATAAAGGTAAACACTGCTTGCAGCCCATACCCTATAACCTGGGAGCAATAGGTAAGCCGCCAATAGCGAGCATCAATTTTTGCCAAGTTACGGCTCTTTCACTTTCTAGCTCAACGATATGCTCGCTGAAATTGACCTGCACTACTTGCTCACCCAACAGGGTTCATATGTTGCTTTGTTCGCAAAAATCCGGCGCGTGTAATAGCATCCTTTCTAATGCATATCTATGTGCCAGGTACTCGGATATAAGTGTCCTTGAGTATATGGGGTAAGGCTCATCGGAGATTATGGTGATTGCTTCAGCTTTATCTATCTCACGGATAGCCTCAGCAGCACCGATCCCCCCTGCAGAGTTTCCGCTAATCAGATAGGTTGTTTTATCTGTTCTTGCCATTTGTGGCCACCTAGTTGTGCTGCCCTCTCCTTATCTTGACGTCCAGAGCAATCTTGATAAAATTATCATAAATCTTTAGTCCCAGCTCACCGCTCTTTTCTGGGTGGAACTGAGTCGCAATCAGGTTGCCTTTGACAATAACACTACATATCGAGACACTATATTCAGTTTCGCCGGCGACTATTGTCTTATCATTCGGCTCGACATAATAGCTGTGCACAAAGTAGAAGTTGGCTTCATCGGGTATGCCATCGAAAATCGGGTGGTAAATCCTTTGTCTTACCTGATTCCAGCCTATGTGTGGAATCTTTAGGCCCGGTGGAAGCCTGCGTACTGCCCCAGGAATGACGCCAAGACACTCGTGCCAGCCGCCTTCTTCAGTGCCTGTCAACAGAATTTGCAACCCAACACACACACCCAAGAAGGGGCGCCCTTCGGCAATAAAGCGCTGAATCGGACCGACCAGCTCCAGCGTTTTCAGGCTGGCTATTGTATCAGCTGCGGCTCCCACCCCCGGCAGGATAACCGCCTGGGCGGCAAGCATCTCATGAGAAACACTCGTTACCTTCGCTTGGTAGCCCAATCTGCTGATGGCATTAACCACGCTGCGTAGATTGCCGGCACCATAATCAATTATGGCAATCATCTAGCGTCCTCTCCTTCATGTACTGGCGAGGAATCGATTCTCGACAATGACCCACCAATATATCTACCCATGTAATAACTTTGTCCTCACCATTCTTTTTAACAAAGAGGCGTATTGATTCTATGACTTCACATTACCCATTCCTCAAACTCGTTGTATCCCAATTCATTCAGAAATTTTCATGTGTATCGCTGGGCTCTCCGATCTGAATCAGCGTATCGGTATTCTTTTTTAATAATACCAACTGTTCGTTATTCTCACGATGGAACCTATGAAACCCAACTCCTCCAATGTGCTGGCTGACCACATGGGTAACACCGAGCTACGGATTTTGGCAGGTTCCCTTTCAATATACTCTATGGGAGTAAAATATGCAAGAGATTGTACTCGTTCATATGATTAGTGACACCTCCTCCTTTCTTTTATTTTGTTGATGGAGCTTAAGAAATTCCTTTGGAGTAAGGTATCCCAGTGCCTGATGAGGGCGGATAGTATTATACACATTCTCCCACTTCAGCAAAGCTTGATTCAGTTCCGGTATATTGAAGTTGGCATCCGTTACCTCGTAGAATTCCTCTGTATGTGTCCTTTGTGCCCTTTCTACATGGCCATTAAGTTTGGGTGAGCGTGG
>Ga0209986_10003051_pt1 | contig 14862 bp, 11 predicted proteins | sample BlataG_FD_183168 | JGI IMG/M metagenome (GOLD analysis project Ga0209986, IMG submission 183168) | Deep subsurface microbial communities from Black Sea to uncover new lineages of life (NeLLi) - Black_00105 metaG (SPAdes) (version 2) | ecosystem: Environmental > Aquatic > Marine > Oceanic >...
AATAGATTTTTTGTAGCAACACAGGCTCACCCTGAGTTTACCTCAAGTCTCACCTTTCCAGCACCACTCTTCGTAGGTTTTATTGAGGCAATGGTCGGTAGTCATTAGTCATTGGTCATTAGTCATTGGTCATTAGTCAACTACCCTCCTTTTCTATTTTTTATACACTATCCCCAAAAAATACTTTATATTTACGCAAAATGCGTCCAGCAAAGGGATAAACTAATATTGCGGAATATATTTACCAATATACCTTTGCAGACCTTCTGAGCAGCAATAACATCCCAATCAGCATAATACCAATGATAATAAGGACTTACAAAAAGTAAATTTTTTTATTTTTTTCTTGACAAAATACAATTTTTGATGTAAATTATATATAAGTGGTGAAAAGTGGTGAAAAGTGGTGATTATGTTTAATGGATTTGAGAGACATAACATAGAAGAGAAGGGCAGACTTGCCGTTCCTGCGAAGTTCAGGAAAGGTATTGAGGATAGTACGGTCATGATAACAAGGGGATACGACGGCTGTCTTGCAATATATACACTGCAGGAATGGCGCCGTTTTGAAAAAAGATTATCAAGACTTAATATGGCGGATTCAAGGGCGAGAAGGACAGTGAGATGGTTTTCTGGCAGTGTAGAGGTCTTAAAACTGGATAGGCAAGGAAGGATAAATATACCACAACATCTCCTTGATTTTGCAGGTGTCAAAAAGGAGGTAGTTATAACTGGTATTTTGAATCATCTTGAGGTATGGAGTGTTGAAAATTACAAAAAACAGAACCTTAGTGGTGATCCTTCTGAAATTGAGGGAATAGAAGGAATGGAGGTGTTATAAGAGCAGCAGGAGAAAAGCCTGCAAGATTAATGTTTCATATACCAGTGTTAGTTGATGAAGTGCTCTCGTTTGTTAAAAACGGGATATGGGTGGATACTACACTGGGAACAGGTGGACATACAGAGGCTATATTGGTAAGATTTGATAAGGTGTTTGTATATGGCATCGACAGAGATATAGAGAGTCTTGAGATCGCTAAAACGAGACTTAAAAGGTTTAAAGGGAAAATTAAGTTCATCTGTGGCGACTTCCGCGACCTGAAGGCACTAATACCTGTGCCCGTTTGTGGAGTGCTCTTTGACATTGGATTATCTTCTTTCCAGTTGGATGATGCAGAAAGGGGTTTTTCATACAGGCTGGAAGGTCCTCTTGATATGCGAGTAAATAGAACAAACGGCCTGCCTTTACAGAGACAGCTTAGACATATCACAAGGGCTCAGATAGAGAATATCCTGAGGGATTATGGTGAGGAAAGACGGGCGAGGGGGATAGCAAGAAAGATATATAATTCGCGTGATAAGATAGAAACAACGGCTGATCTTAGAGATCTTGTAGGAGGAGATTCAAGGACACTTTCGAGGGTTTTTCAGGCGTTCAGGATATTTACAAATGATGAACTGGAAAACCTGAAAGAAGGTCTGCATACTGCCCTCTCAATACTTAAGAAAAAAGGGAGAATCATTGTTATATCCTACCATTCTCTTGAAGATAGGATTGTCAAGCAATTTTTTAAAGAGAATAGCCATCTGGTAGTATTGACAAAGAAACCGATAAGACCGTCTGAGAAGGAGATCTCCTCAAATCCAAGGGCGAGGAGCGCAAAGATGAGGGTAGCGGAGGTGAGGGAAGAGGGAAGGGGGAAGAGGGAAGAGAGAAGAGGGAAGAGGGAAGAGAGAAGAGAGGAAGAGTAGGAAGTAAGCAGTATGCAGTGGGCAGTAAGGTGTAGGGAGAAGGGAGAAGAGAGAAGAGAGTAAGGCGTAGGGCGTAGGGGGAAGGGGGAATGACCAATGACCAATGAACCAATGACTAATGACCAATGAATGTTATGCGTGCACCTGTCTATGTGCTTGTAATAGTGGGAATATTTGTGCTCTCATTCTTGTATCTCTACCAGCATTCTGTAACTTTACAACTGATGCTCACACTGAATGAGAAGCAACGGGAATTCTCTCGTGTAGAAGAAGAGGTTGAAAGGCTACGAGCCAGCACTTCGCAACTACTTTCTTATCCAAGAATAAAGCGTATCGCATCTGGATGGGGATTCAGGTATCCTCATGTAAATGATATAGTGATTATTCAAGAGACAGACTCATCGGTGGTAGATAGTCAATAGTTTGGTAATGGGCGACTTTTGACAAGATGGTTATCGGTAATAGGTAGTCAGTAACTTCCAGAGTATATCAGGATACCAGTAGATCGGTTCGACTGAGCCCTTCGGCAGTGAGCCCTTCGGCAGTGAGCCTTTCGGCAGTGAGCCTTTCGGCAGTGAGCTCAAGGCTGAACTGCTCAAGGCTGAACTGCTCAAGGCTGAACTGCTCAAGGCTGAACTGCTCAAGGCTGAACTGCTCAAGGCTGAACTGCTCAAGGCTGAACTGCTCAAGGCTGAACTGCTCAGGGCCGAACTGCTCACCGAAGTCAGCAGGCAGAGTATCAGATTATCAGCATATCAGGGAAAAGCGTATCGGAACATCAGCAAATCAGTAGGTGGGATATCAGATTATTAGCATACCAGGAGTGAATTCCTTTTAATCTGATACTCTGATTGGCTGATATTCTTCCTACTGATATTCTGCTCTTCTGGTATACTTATCTTGGTATCCTTCCCACTGACCTGCCTGCCGCAGGCAAGTATTCTGATCAACTGATACACTTGTTTCTTTTTCTGCACTTGTGTCGGGGATGGTTGATATGAATATCCGCCGTTTATTATGTGTAGTCTACTGCCTCTTTCTGGCAGAGGCATTTCTGTTCGGCAGGGTTGGTTGGCTTCAAACAGCAAAGTGGATGGAGTATAAAGATAGGGTAGAAGATCAGGCGACCTGTAAGATTACATTAAGACCAAGAAAGGGTAGGATATACGACCGTAACTTTGGACTACTTGCAACAAGTATAAAGACACATTCCCTTTATACCATGCCCGGGCAACTTAAAGACTCTGACCAAACTGCAAGATCTTTAGCAGAAAAGGGAATGGGCTCATACGCAGAAAACAAGAGAAAGTTTTCAAAATACCCTGATTTTGTCTGGATTAAAAGGCACATAACTACAGACTTCGGTGAACTCAGCCGAACAGAAAACGAGATAGCGATAAAAGGAGTTTATCAATGCGAGGATATAAAAAGGGTCTATCCACTTGATATAGCCTCCTCTCTTATAGGAGTGACCGACCCATATGGCAAAGGACTATCGGGAATTGAATATAAATTTGACAGGATTTTAGAGGGAGAACCCTGTACTGTGACTATGGGGAAGACACCGGGTGGTGTATTGTATCCTTATCCCTCTTATGGTATAAAACGACCAAAGAGAGGCTGTAATATAATACTCACAATAGATGCTGTAACTCAGGCGATAATAGAGGAGGGATTAAAAAGGACAGTAGAAAAATTTGATGCAAAGGATGGAATGGCAATTGTTATGAACCCGAAAACTGGTGAGATACTTGGTATGGCGTCAGTCAGAGGGTATGGGAATGTAGTTGTAGAGAATCAGTATGAACCGGGCTCAACATTTAAGGTGATTACGCTTGCCTGTGTGCTTGAGGACAGTATTGCTTCATTTGACACAATTGTTGAGGATGGAAGTGGAAGGTGTGTTGTGATGAATAAGGTAATAAAGGATGAGAAACCACACGGACCACTGACACTCAGGGAGGCAGTTGCGAGAAGCTCAAATGTTGGTTTTATAAACCTTGCGCGTATGGTGGGCAGAGAGAAGCTATATAAAAAGGCAATTCTCTTTGGGTTTGGACAAAAAACTGGTATAGAACTGCCTGGTGAGGCATCGGGAAATGTTTATCCCTCTTCTGAATGGACGCCCATTAGATTTGCAAATATTGCATTTGGACAGGGAATATCGTGTACATTTCTACAACTCTCAATGGCATTTGGATGTATTGCAAACGGTGGCATATTACTCAAGCCGCATATAGTTAAGGAGATAGTGGATGGCGATGGGAATGTGGTGTATACAGCGAAACCGGAAGTCATAAGGAGGGTTATTGACGAATCTACTACCAGAGATATTGTTGATCTTCTTGTAGGTGTAGTCACAGACGGAACCGGTATACTCACAAAAGTAGAAGGAGTTGACATTGCAGGAAAGACAGGAACATCGCAGAAGTTCAAGAACGGAGAATATACAGAGGACTATATGTCAAGTTTTATTGGTTTTTTCCCTGCAGATGACCCCTTATTTCTGGTTGGTGTATTGATAGATGAACCAAAAGATGTGCATTTTGGAAGTTTGGTAGCTGCTCCTTTGTTCAAAGAGATCGTCATAAGGATTATCTCTTCAGAGTTGCAAATTGGACGCAGATTAACGCAGATTAACACAGATAAATTGTCAGGTTTGTAGACACAAATATTTCCTTTTTTTAAAAAACTCGTACAGGTCTCTTCAAAGTCCCTGTTGAATAATTCACGAAAATCAGTGAAATCTGTGTCTAAAAAGTGATATGCTTTTAAAACAACTCATACCGGACAATATATCTTTTAACTCCTCTCTCGCAAACATAGATATTAAGGGACTTGCATATGATTCACGCGATGTGAAGCCAGGATATATATTCTTTGCAAGAAAGGGTGAGAGGATAAACTCGCATTGTTTTATAGAAGATGCATATAGGAGAGGAGCAGTTCTATTCGTATTGACTGAGGATATTGACATTCCGTACCCGAGAATCGTTGTATCAGATTCAAGAAAACTACTAGCTATTATATCACACAGGTTCTACAGCGAGCCCTCAAAGAAAATGAAGGTAATAGGAATCACAGGAACAAACGGAAAAAGCACTGTAACAATTCTTCTTCATTCAATTTATGAGGCTTGTGGCAATCCTTGTGGACTTATAGGAACGATTGTCAATAAAATATCCACTTCTCTATTACCAGCAGAAAGAACTACACCTGAATCACTGGATATTTCAAGGCTAATGCATCAGATGATAGGAAAGGGTGTCGAGACTGTGGTTATGGAGGTATCCTCTCATGGCATAGCCCAGAGCCGCATAGAAGGAGTAGATTTTGATATTGCGGGGCTTACATGTATTGGGAGAGACCATCTTGATTTCCATCGCACATTTGAAGCGTATGTTGAAACAAAGGTATCCCTTTTTAGAATTTTGAAAGAGAATGCCATTGCCGTACTCCCACAAGGGGATTATTTCGATCTTTTTAAGTTCAATACAAAGGCAAAGGTCATAAGTTACGGATACACGGATGGATTAGATTATCGTGGAAACCTAATCTCTATGGGACTGAACGGGATGGAATTGGAAATAGAGACCACATATGGCAGGGAAAAGATTCATTCAAGGTTGACGGGAAGACATAATGTATCCAATATACTCATTGCGTATGCCATAACAAGAGAGGATGGTCTTTCTCCATCGGGTATAATTGAGGGTATTGAAAGCGTTGATGCAATCCCCGGTAGATTTGAGCGTATTGGGAATGTTATTGTGGATTTTGCACATACACCAGATGCGATGATGGCTATGTTACAATCTGCAAGAGAATTTACAAATGGCAATATAATAACGGTATTTGGATGTGGTGGTGACAGGGATAAGGGAAAAAGGCCCATAATGGGAGAGATTGCGACTAAACTTTCAGACTATGTATTTATAACATCTGACAATCCAAGAACCGAAGACCCACTCTCTATCATAAAGGGGATAGAAGATGGGATAAAGATAAAAAATTATGAGGTTGTCCCCGATAGAAAAGAGGCAATTGAGAAGGCAGTCAATATGGCAGGCAAAGATGACATTGTGCTCGTACTGGGTAAGGGACACGAGACTTATAATGTTGTCGGCGATGAGAAGATACCATTTGATGATAGGGAGGTGGTGAGGGAAGCGAAGAGCGAAGAGCGAAGAGCGAAGAGGGAAGAGAGAAGAGGGAAGAGAGAAGAGAGTAAGGCGTAGAGCGTGAGGCGTAGGGCGTCAGATGATAAATTGTCAATTTTCAATCGTCAATTGTCAATTGAAATATGCAGCTTACAAAAAATGAACTTATAAGGGCAATAGATGGCAAGGCTATAAAAATACCCGGGAATGATTTTGAAATCAGCGGTATCTCTATAGACTCAAGAACCATCAAGCCAAAAGAGGTCTTTTTCGCCATCAAAGGGGAGAGATATGATGGGCATAACTTTCTGAACGAGGTTTATAAAAAAGGAGGACTATTTTCTGTAGTTGAAAGGGATATTGGGAGAAATGTGGTATTGGTGAAAGACACCAGAATAGCGCTATCCCAGCTTGCTTCATTTTATAGAAATAAATTCACTCCTCTTACTGTTGCTATAACGGGTTCTAACGGCAAGACGACAACGAAACGACTTACATCTCTTGTGCTTGAAAGGAAATTTAATGTTCTCGTATCTCCGCGTAGTTATAACAATGATATAGGTATTCCACTCACTATATTCAAGTTGCGGAGTGAGTGTGAGATCCTCCTTCTCGAATTCGGTATGAATTATAGAGGTGAGATAAGGCATCTATCAGAGGTTGCACAACCAAAGGTTGGGGTTATCACGAACATTGCACCGGTCCATATAGCTAATTTTGGTTCCCTTGAAGAGATTCTCACTGAAAAACTTGAAGTAACATCTTTCTGTCATACAGTCTTTATAAATGCAGATGACGATATGCTAATGAAGGTGATAGGGAACCTTAAAAGAAAGAAGCGGGTTATCACATTCGGTATAAAGAAGGGTGATGTAAGAGCGAGAGATATAACTCTTACTCTGGATGGCTCTATATTCAAGGTGGACGGAACCAAATTTTTTCTATCCCTCATAGGAAGACATAATGTATATAATGCACTTGTCTCCATAGCAATAGGTGACGAGCTGGGAATAGACAGGAAAGAGATCGCTACTGCACTCCAGAAGGTAGTCCCGGAAGAGGGAAGAGACAGGAGAATTCGTATTGGAGATATCCTTATAATAGATTCTACATACAACTCAAATCCTGTGTCACTTCTTTCAGTGCTTGAAACTTTAAAGCTCCTCAAGGGTAGGAAAATAGCGGTTCTGGGTGATATGCTTGAGCTGGGAGAAGAGGCAGAACGGTTTCACAGAGAAATTGGGAAAAGATTGAATGAATTTGATATACGGGCACTCTTTACTTACGGTGAGCTTGCGCAAGAGTTTGCAAAGGAGACAAATCTTCCCTCTGTCTCATCGTATAATGATGTATCAAGTCTTGTAAGTAGCCTTAAATGTTTCGTTAAAGCTGGAGATATCATTCTCATCAAAGGATCAAGGAAAATGCAAATGGAAAAGGTGGTAGAACAGTTAGTCATTGGTCATTAGGCATTGGTCATTAGTCATTAGTAAATTGCTACCTATGTTGTATCATCTCTTATATCCACTTGCTGAGAGGTTCGGGGTATTTAATCTCTTCAGATATATTACATTCAGAGCAGCGTATGCTGGCGCAACAGCACTCATTATTATGGTAGTATTAGGTCCGCATATGATAAGATGGCTTAAATACCATGGGTTTGTCTTCGGAATGAGAGAGCCCATACTCAAGAATCATGAAGTAAAGAAAGGCACACCACTGGCAGGACCGCTCATTGTCATTGCTATAATGGTTTCATCGCTCCTATGGGCAAATATCAGAGAACCCTATGTATGGGTTATGATGTATGCAACGGTTACACTCGCATTTCTCGGTTTCGTAGATGATATAAAGAAGATAAGACGAGGTAAGGGTATTCTTGGCAGATACAAATTTGTATGGCAAATTCTTATTGCTATTCCTATTGCTTTATATATGATAATTTTTCCCAAGAATCCCGATTATGCTACTATGACCACACTGCTTTTTGTCAAGAACATCTTCTGGAATTTAGGCGTTTTCTACATACCATTTGTTGTAATTGTCATAGTTGCAACATCCAACAGTGTAAACTTAGCTGATGGGATTGATGGACTTGCATGTGGTCTTGTAGGAATATCTGCAGGGGCGTATGTTGTATTTTCATACCTGGTAGGGCATTATAAGTTTGCTTCCTATCTTAATATACTCTTTGTTCCCGGTGGCGGAGAGGTTGCAGTTGTGCTTGCATCGGTTGTAGGGGCATCAATTGGTTTCTTGTGGTTTAATGCATATCCTGCAGAGGCATTCATGGGTGATATGACTTCTCTTCCGCTTGGGGGATTGATAGGAGTTTCTGCAATCCTCATAAAGCAAGAGATTTTATTAATACTTGTATGTGGGGTGTTTGTAGTGGAGGCATTGTCTGTGATAATACAGGTGTTACACTACAAGAGAACAAAAAGGAGATTTTTTAGAATGGCACCTCTTCATCATCATTTTGAACTCATGGGAGTACCAGAGTGTAAACTGGTAATAAGATTCTGGATAGTAGGTGTCCTTTTTACATTGATAGCAATATCTACACTTAAAATACGTTAAATGTGTAATTAGTTGATTGGTTGATTAGTTGATTGGTTGATTAGGTGAACGGTAGGCTTTTTCCTTTGGTAAATTGTCAATAGTCAATTGTCAATTTTAAAAGGAATATCTATGAATCTCGTGAACAGAAGGGTGTCCGTAATTGGACTCAAAAGAAGCGGAAGTGCTGCGGTATCGCTTCTCAAGAAGAAAGGTGCCTTCGTGTTTGGAAGCGATATAGATAAGACCATAGATGTCTCTTCTCTCGATATACCGCTTGAACTCGGGAAGAACTCCCAGAGGATTCTGGATGCTGATCTTGTAGTGGTAAGTCCCGGTATCTCACTACAGCATTCAATGCTCATCAAAGCGAAGAAAAGAGGCATTCCTGTGGTTGGAGAGTTGGAGCTTGCCTCCTGGTTTATACACTCTCCCATAATTGCTGTGACGGGGACAAATGGAAAGACTACTACCTGTCTTTTAATTGATAACATAATGAGGATAGCTTCGTTAGATTCAGTAGTTGCTGGAAATATATATCCAGGGCTTCCTCTTTCTCTGATCGTTGATAAGATATCCCGAGAAACAGTTATCATAGTTGAGGTATCTTCCTTCCAATTGGAGACAATAGAAAAATTCAGGCCGCATATTGCTGTCCTGCTCAACATAACCCCCGACCATCTTGATAGACATCCATCTATGGAGGAGTATAAAAAGATAAAGACAAGGATATTTGAAAATCAGGAGAAGACAGATTTTGCTGTCTTGAACTTTGATGACGAAAACGTAAAAGAGGTATTCAATGGAGCCGAATCGAAGGCGGTATACTTTTCAATTTCTGAGAGCAAGAAGGTGAAGGTATATACGAAAGACGGTTTCATCTGGTTTGGCAAGGAGCAACTTTTCCCGATACCGGAGATGGATCTTCCACTTGAAGATATACTTGCAGGAATTGCAGTGTCAAAAATACAGGGGGTAAGAAATGAATCAATAAAGGAAGGTCTACTTTCATTTACAGGTGCACCGCACAGAATGGAGAATATTGGGGACACAAACGGAAGGACATTTATAAATAATTCTATGTGCACAAATCCCTCATCTTTTGTGAAGTCTCTCAATGTCCTGAAAAAAAGACCTATACTAATTATGGGTGGAAAATCAAAGAAAATTGATATAGAACCTATCCTTGATGCAATTATAAAGAGGGTAAAGTTTTGCGTTGTCATGGGAGAGGTAAGCGATCTTATTATAAGGAGTTTGAAGGAGAAAGATTACCTTAACTTTTATTCTGCGCAAGATATGGCAGATGCTATACAAAGAGCTTATTCTGTTTCATCTCCCGGTGATATCATATTTCTTTCGCCTGGATTTGCATCATTTGATATGTTCAAAGATTTTCAGGAGAGAGGAGATGTCTTTAAGAGAGAGGTTAAAAATTTACTGGAAGGATAGAGGTTAATTATGCGGGAAAATCAGGTAAAAATGGATGTACAATTGTTGCTTGTGGCTATAACGCTGCTTCTTTTTGGGCTTTTAACAATTTATTCATCCAGTTCGTTTCAGGCGATAAGGAGTAAGGGAAACAGCTTATTTTATCTTGTAAATCAGATAAGACCACTTTTTATAGGAGGACTCCTTGCCCTTATAGCCAGCAAAATAAATTATAAAGTATGGGATAAACTCGCGCCATTCATACTACTTATAGCGATATTGTTACTTGTCTATGTTCTTATCTTCAGTAAGCCAGTAAATAATGTTCAGAGGTGGATAAGGATTAACGGGATATCCATACAACCCGGAGAGGTGGCGAAGATAGCAATTATTATCTGGCTTTCGTCTTACCTCTCCAGAAACAAAACGAAAGTTAAAAATTTGAAGGGATTTGCGCCAATAATTATCGTCTCCTTTATTGTATTGGGCTTGCTTGTTTTGGAGCCTTCCTTTGGAGTAGCATCTACAGTCTGTCTGTCTATATTGTTTCTTATATTTGTGGGAGAAGTAAGAATAAAACATATGATTTTCTTTGGAGGGGCAATAAGTAGTATGCTTCTCGTTGGAATATCAAAAACACCCTACGCAAAGGCACGATTTTCTACTTTTTTATCAGATGAGGTGTATCAGGTAACCCAGTCGATGCAAGGGATAGGTGCAGGCGGTATATTTGGAGTTGGTCTTGGACAGGGTAAAGAGAAACTCTTATTTTTACCTTATCCACATACTGACTTTATCTTCTCAAGTCTTGCAGAGGAACTTGGGATGGTGGGTTCTATTGTTGTGTTTTTGCTGTTCGCCATCTTCTTTTTACGCGGGATAAGAATTGCCACCCATGTTTCAAGCACATTTGGTTCTCTTCTGGCGTTTGGAATCGCATTCAACATATTCATCTCGGCACTCTTACACATCGGTGTGGCATCAGGAATACTTCCCGCTACAGGATTGCCATTACCATTTATATCGTACGGAGGGAGTTCACTCGTAGTGAACCTTGTATCTGTGGGAATACTTCTGAATATATCAAAAAAACTGACTAAAGACAGTATGGCGTAGAGCGTAGGGGGGAAGGGGAAAATGACCAATGACTGATGACTAATATCAAAAGCTTGTAGGCACGATTTTAAATCGTGCAAGGTAAAGTATAAATATGAAGAAAGTACTTATAGCAACAGGTGGAACCGGCGGGCATATATTTGTCGGTGTCGCCGTAGCAAATGAACTGAAAAAATGTAACATTGATGTGATTCTCAGTACCTCAGATAAATGTGAAGATCTTGATGGACTGCGATACTACTGTATACACTCAAGAGGACTTCTTGGCAAAGATCTTATCGAGCAGTTTCTTTTTCCGTTTTCTTTTATTTTATCGCTAGTGGAGTCTTTTTGGATAATTTTTAAAGAGAGACCAGGGGCAGTGCTCGGTACTGGCGGTTATGCATCGGTTGCCCCTGCTCTTACTGCAAGATTTCTTCTTATACCATTGTTCATAACTGAGATAGATTCTATTCCGGGAATGGCAACGAGGTTTCTCTCACTTTTTGCGAACAGGATATATCTCTCTTTTGGAGAGACGGTGAAATGGCTGCCGAAAAGAAAAACAAGGGTGTCTGGTTGTCCAATAAGAAGATTACGGGTTTTGGAAAGTAGCATTGCAAAGGCCGAACTTGGCCTTAATCCTCATATACCTTTGGTGTTTATATTCGGTGGATCGGGTGGAGCACGAAAAATAAACAGTCTTATGGTAGAGTTAATTCCACAGATAGACAATGCTCAATTTCTCCTTGCCACAGGAAGGAGGGACTATAATGAAGTCAATGAGAGACTGAAAGGTTATGAAAAGGTAAAAGTATATCCATTTATTTCTGATATGGGATTGGTTTACAGTGCTTCTGATCTGGTCGTAGCCAGGGCAGGTGCACTGACGCTGGCAGAAATCCAGAAATTCAAAAAACCTGCTATCCTCATACCTTACCCTTATGCAACATTGCAACATCAGGCAAGAAATGCCAGGATCCTGGAGAAGAAAGGGTGTGTGAGGGTAATAACAGAAAAAGAGCTTTCTCTCAGGAAGCTGAAAAAGGAGATAGAAGATATAATAAAGAACACACAATTAAGAGAAGATATGGCCAGATTATTTCCGGATGCTATTGACGGAGCAGAGAGAATTGCTCACGATATTGCTTTATGTTTAGACACATAAAACATATACATTTTGTCGGGATCGGAGGTTCAGGAATGAGTGGTATTGCCGAAGTACTCATCCGCTCCGGTTACAGGGTTACGGGCTCTGATATAAAAAGGACATCCATAACAGAAAGACTTGAAAAGCTTGGGGCAGACATAATCTACGAGCACAAGGAAGAGAATGTAAAAGATGCCGATGTTCTTGTATATTCATCCGCAATAAAAGAATCAAACACTGAAATTATAGCAGCACAAAGGATGAAAATCCCTATAATACAGAGGGCAGAGATGCTTGCTGAGTTGATGAGAATGAAACAGGGAATTGCAATAGCAGGGACACATGGCAAGACTACGACAACCTCAATCGCCGCCAGAATTCTTGATTTTGCGGGTTATGACCCCACTGTTGTAGTTGGAGGGAGGATAAAGAGTATAGGTTCAGGGGGGAGGCTTGGTAAGGGGGATTATCTCGTGTGTGAGGCAGACGAGAGTGACCGTTCATTTCTCTCACTCTCTCCTGTTATATCAATAATAACATCAATTGATGCAGATCATCTGGACAACTACAGAGATATAGAGGAGATAAAAAATGCGTTTATGGAATTTGCAAATCGTGTTCCATTTTATGGATGTACTATACTTGCATATGACGATGAGAATGTAAGGGATATAGTAAAGGGAATAAAAAAAAGGACTATAACATACGGTCTTTCCGAAGGAGTACAGATATATGGATATGATGTCTCTCTTGGCATTTCATCTCAATTCTCAGTAAGGATGGATAAAGATGTTATCGGGAGATTTTCTCTACCACTTCCCGGTATACATTATGTAAGAAATGCCATTGCTGCAATTGCTCTCGGGATAGAACTGGAGATTCCCAAAGGACTTCTAATGGACGCGATTGCAAGTTTTGAAGGCGTGGAAAGGCGGTTTGAATTTATAAGAAAGGGAGACATAAAGATTGTAGATGATTATGCCCACCATCCAAAGGAGATAGAGGAGACCCTGATTGCTGCAAAGAATATACACAAAGGCAGGATAATAGCTATATTTCAGCCCCATCTTTATTCGAGAACAGTGAAACTCCTTGATGGTTTTGCACAAAGTTTGAAGTTAGCAGAGGAGGTTGTGATAACCGATATATACCCTGCCAGGGAGGAACCCATTCCAGGAGTAACGGGAAAGATTATCGTAGACAGAATGATAGCATATGGTAAGAAAGGTGTATATATAAAGAACAGAAAAGAGATACCGGATTATATTAAGGGGATAGCAAAAAAAGGTGATATGGTTATGACGCTTGGGGCAGGTAACATCAGGGAAGTAGCAGTAGAACTCAATAATATCTTATGACACTACTGGACGAAGAGCCATTAAAGAAACACACAACGATTGGTATTGGAGGGAATGCAAGGATATTCGCATATCCCGAGACAGAGGATGATCTCCTTTCTCTCCTTGGGGGTAAGTTTTTCATTATAGGAGGAGGCAGTAATCTAATATTTACAGACGAGGGGTTTAGTGGTACTATTATATCCCTCGAGAGGTGTTTCAATACGCTTGTTTTTGAGCAGATTGATAACAATACTATACTGGTACAAGCTGGTGGCGGAGTCCTATTGGTCAAACTACTTGCAGAGGCCCAAAAACAGGGCTTAAGCGGACTTGAGTTTCTCTGGGGTATTCCCGGAAGTGTAGGGGGTGCATGCTATACAAATGCAGGTGCATTCGGTGCCTCATTTCTCGATCTTGTGAAAGAGATGAAGATTATAAAATATGCTGATAATACTACTGCTTTGTATACAAAAAGCGACATTGAATTTTCATATAGAAAGGGTATAAGGTTTGGTGTTGTAAAAGAGGTCCTTCTGGAACTTAAAAAAGGCGATACCAAAGAGAGATTATTGGAAGTGAAAAAATGGCGACACGAACATCAACCGATAGATAAAAAGACAGCTGGTTGTATATTCAAAAATCCCCTCGGCGATTATGCTGGCAGGCTCATAGAATCTGCGGGATTGAAGGGAAAGATGATCGGTGGGACGGGTATATCCGAAAAACATGCAAATTTCATAGTAAACCATGGCGGTGCAACTTCTGCAGATGTTTTCTCGCTTATAGAACTCGCCAGACAAAGGGTATTTGAGATATTTGGCATTAAGCTGGAACTGGAGGTGGAGGTGGTGGGGAGAAGAGGGAAGAGGGAAGAGCGTAAGTCGTAAGGCGTAAATCGTCAATGGTCATTGGTCATTCTAAAAATCTGTAATCTGCAATCTAAAATCTACAATCGTCAATCATGGTTATATCGATTTCATGAATAAACCACAGAGAACATTCACCCCGCACCCATGCGTAGGTGCGGGGCAGGGAGTTCACAAAAGCAAGATAGAAAAGAGATTATACCTTCTCTGTGAACTCAAAATGAGGGGTGAATCCATCGGCTGACGGATGGGAACTTTTACACAGGATTCTTCGAATAATCTGGTTTTCTCTTTAGAACAACAAGACCATAGGGATAAAAGGAGTGTTATCATTCCATTTATTACAGAGTTTAGAGAGACATAGAACTTAAGAGAGAGCACGGAGAAGATAAAAAAACTCTGGTTTCTCTGTGACCTCTGTGGTTAAATATTATACACAACATCAATCATATTGGGGGGAGTTATGAAGAATGAAATAATTGCAGGGCTTGACCTTGGTACAACAAAGG
>Ga0209986_10003052_pt1 | contig 14860 bp, 6 predicted proteins | sample BlataG_FD_183168 | JGI IMG/M metagenome (GOLD analysis project Ga0209986, IMG submission 183168) | Deep subsurface microbial communities from Black Sea to uncover new lineages of life (NeLLi) - Black_00105 metaG (SPAdes) (version 2) | ecosystem: Environmental > Aquatic > Marine > Oceanic >...
AGGCTTTTGATGACTGGCGCGTCAACCCGCTCGCCGCGTACGACGGCAAAGGCCGTCCCGAGGAGCCGTACTGGTACATCCTGCCCGATGGCAAAACCATCGCCGGCCTCATTCGCGACAACGGACGGTCGAAGTTTCTGCTTCGCGCCGTCTCCCGAGACAATGGCAAAACCTGGAGCAAGATGCACCGCACCAATTTCCCGGACGCTACCAGCAAGTTCTTCGTGCATCGCACCAGTCGCGGCTATTACGTGATGGTGTCCAACTCGAATCCTCGCAAGCGTGATCCGTTGACGCTTGCCATCAGTCAGGACGGCGCCGTTTTCACAAAGCTCTTCTGGCTGATTGGCGGACGTCACGTCGACTATCCCCACATCATCGAGCATGACGGACACCTGCTGATCGCGTTCTCCGGAGCCAAGCAGACGATGGAAGTCATGAAGGTATCGCTGGACGAACTGGAGCGTCTTGAAATGCCGGAGTCAGTGGAACTCGCCCAGCATCTTCCACCAATCAAACAGACTCCTCAGCAACGGCCCTCGCACTGGATCGATCTTGGAGACGAAGGCAAGACGCTGTACGCCGTCGCGGATCTGGTCGTCCCTGAACTCGGCCAACGAACCTCGTTTTCACTGGCCACCGCCAGCGGCGCGGAACGCGTTGTCGTTGGAATCGATGAAAAAGGACGCCTGACCGCGCGACTCTATAAGGCGATAGCGACTGGTCCAAAGCTGAAGCCTGGAAGTCGTCATTCTCTTCTGATTCGCCTTCACAGCGATAGCGAGAAGCCGGACGAACTGTTCGTCGGGCTCGGCGCCTCGGGACAAATTCCCGCCGAACCGGAAAACTGGACGCTATCCAACACAAAAGGCAGCAGCGCTGCCAATCTGTCCCGCGTTGTTCTGCAGAGTGACGCCGACGATTCCGCTGGATTCACAAATGTCCGTGTCGCCTCGACTCGCGAAGCTCTCGCAAACGAAATGTCGTTGCCAGGCAAGGCGAGTCCTCGCGAAAGTAGTGGCACGCGGCGCGCGCCGGCTACAACTGTGTCCGTCGGATCGATCGATCGCGTGGATGTCCCGCCGAACGTTGTGCTGATTGTCATCGACGATCTCGGCTACGGCGACCTTGGGTGCTACGGCAGCAAGGTCCACAAGACGCCCAACATTGACGCGCTCGCCAACGCCGGGCTTCGGCTCACCGATTTCCACACCAACGCCCCGGTATGCAGTCCGACGCGCGCCGCCTTGTTGACCGGTCAGTATCAGCAACGAAGTGGAATCGAATCAGCGATCGGTTTTGTGACCGACGAGGGGGTGCCACTGGAAAAGGTGACCATCGCGGAACTCCTGCGCAAACGGGGTTACACCAGCGGAGTCATCGGAAAATGGCACCTGGGTTGGCTGGGCTCCTTTGGGCCGAATTATCAGGGATTTGATGTCAGCTACTGCTCGAACAATTCCCCGGATTATCATTCGCACGTATCTCGCAACGGTAAGGTCGATTGGTATAAGAACCATGAATTGCACAAAGAGAATGGATACCTGACAGACCTGGTAACACGTCATTCGAATACATTTATCGAGCAGAACAGGGAAAAGCCCTTCTTCCTGTTTGTATCCCACCTGGCCTTGCACTTTCCCTTTCAAGGGCCGTCGGACCATCCATTCCGGACCGAGGGGAAACTCTGGCACGGCAAAGAACGGATTCGTGGGAAAGTGCAACCAGACAGTAAATACGGTCCGCTGCCGCCGGAACAATATCAACGTGCTTATCGGGACATGCTGGAAGCAGTCGATGCGAGCGTGGGTTCGATTGTGGCAACGCTGGATCGCCTGGAACTCCGTAAAAACACATTGATTGTGATCACTTCTGACAATGGCGCTTATTCATGGGTGGGCAGCAATGGCATCTATCGGGGGCAGAAGGGTGATCTCTTTGAAGGGGGACACCGTGTGCCTGCGGTGTTCAATTGGCCGGGTCACATATCAGAGGGCGTGGTCGATGATTCAACGACCATGACCATGGATCTGGCGCCAACATTTGCTGCTCTTGCCGGCCCGGAAGAGTCAGACAGCAAGCGTTTTGATGGTGTCGACCTGAGCAAACTGCTTCTTGGCAAGGCGCCGGTTCCGGTGCGAACGCTGTTTTGGCGTTTCAACAATTCCTACACCAGCACGCATGCCAGATCGGTCCGCGAAGGGAAATGGAAATACGTGCTGGAGAAAGACGTTCCTTACCTGTTTGACCTCGAAAAGGATCCGGCGGAGGAACAAAACCTGGCATCTGATTATTTTGACCGCGTTCGAGACATGGACGACGCCTTTCTGGCATGGGAAAAGAAAGTCGCTCAAGGGGGGAGTGCGCAATGAATATCAGAACAATTATTACTGCGGCCGCCGCTGCTTTTACCCTGACTGCCCTTTCCGCCAACGGAGACAATCCCGGACCGCCTGGTGAGAAACCAAACTTTGACGTGATTGTTCATGGCGCCACGCCGGCGGGAATTGCGGCCGCCATTTCCGTTGCGAGGCGTGACTCGACGACTTCTGTTGCGCTGGTAACACCATACAAGCGTGTCGGCGGGTTGATCACGAACGGGTTGACGCACCCGGACTTTCGGACGTTTGAGGCACGGACTGGATTGTTTCGGGAGTTCAATCAACGGGTCCTGCAGCATTACCGCAAACGCTTTGGAAACGATTCCCAGCAAGTGAAGGACAGTCTGTTCGGGACGCATGCCGGCCCGGAGGTGAATCACATTGTGTTCCGGCAGATGATCGACGAGTTGCCGGGGATCACCGTTCTGACGGAGCATCGGCTGAAGTCGGTTCAACACAGGGGACGCCGGATTCAGGCGATGACTCTGGCGACTTCCGATGGCGAAGTCACACTGCGGGGCAACTACTTTGTTGACGCGACTTACGAAGGCGATCTGATGGCGGGGGCCGGAGTGCCGTACCGCGTCGGTCGTGAAGGACGCGACGAATACGGAGAGTCGCTCGCTCCGGATCACGCGGACAAGCAGCTTCAGGGATATAACTTTCGCCTGACGATGACGGACCGCGGCGAGAATCGGGCTCCTGTACCCAAGCCTGATGGCTACCGACGTGAAGACTATCTCGCTCTGCTGCCGTTGCTTGAGAACAAGGCGGTCAAACGCATTTTCGACCTGAGCAGCGCGATCTACAAGCGACAGACGCCGAAGCTCCCCAACGGCAAGTATGACATCAACGACGTGTCGCGCAGCATCGTCCGACTTTCGTTGCCGCATCTGAACAATGCTTGGCCGGACGGCGATGAGGCAACCCGGCGGCGAATCTTTGATGCTCACGTCCGGCACAACATCGGCATGCTCTACTTCCTGCAGCACGACAAGGCTGTGCCCGCGAAGTTCCAGCAGGAGGCTCGATCATGGGGGCTATGTCGCGGCGAGCTGACACACAATGGCCATCTGCCCGAGCAGCTTTACGTTCGTGAAGGCCGACGCATGGTGGGACGGTATGTCTTCACTCAGCGTGACACCGAACGTGCCCGTGACACGAACCACGCGCGAGCTGTGTTTCATGCAGACGCCGTTGCCATGGGCGACTACGGTCCGAACTGTCATGGCACTGATCACGAAGGGCCGACGATCGGCGGCCGGCACACCGGCGAGTTCTACCAACGAGCGGCTCCGTACCAGATTCCCTACGGGACACTTCTGCCGAAGAACATTGACAACCTCGCCGTACCGGTGGCGTGTTCGTCGTCACACGTTGGCTTCTGTGCTCTACGACTGGAGCCGATCTGGATGTCGCTCGGGCAGGCCGCCGGTGAGGCAATTGGCCTCGCCTTGAAATCGGATGCACCGCTCCCCGAAATCAAACCAGCAGCCATTCGCGCAAGGCTTCACGGAACTGGAGTCGCAACGATCTACACTTCCGACGTACCGGAAGAATCCGACTACTTTGTCGCGGTCCAGTGGTGGGGAAGTCTCGGCGGCTTCATCGCACTCGACCGAACAACTGACGATGAGCCCGCCCCGTACGGCAAGTGGGGCAAACATCGCATCGGCCAGTACTTCGAAGCGTTTCCCGAACACGCCGTCGGGCTTGACGAGCCACTGGATGAGCGTGTGCGATCAGCGTGGAAGGCAATCGCAAAGTCCAGCGACGCCGATCTGCAAGCGTTGACAAAGCTTCGCACGCGAGGCGACTTCATTCGAACTGCGTGGCGGCAAACCAGAGAGTGAGTATTCATCGAATGCATTATCGGCGATCGGATACGAACGCTTCAGCGTCTCGAAGCTCGATTTGTTCACGAGACCACCCTCACCTCGCTGCACCAGAAGGCTGGACGCTGTCCGGCACGAAGAGCTTTAGCGCGGCCAATCCGTCTCGCGTTGTTCTGCACCGTAACGCCGACGATTCCGCTGGATTTCAAAATATTCGCGTCGCGCCGACTCGCGAAGCTCTCGCAAGAGCGAAAGGGGAACTTACATGAGCCCAAATTCACCCACAAATTCTGCTGATGAGGAAAAAAAACGTTGTATCTTTCCGATCAGTGCTTTAAGGTGTTAGGCAAGAAGTCGTCTAGCCATTTCGTTGTTCCGTCTTCACGAGGGCCATCACATGCTTTCAACAAAATCATTTCCCGCGGAAGGAGGACTGGCTCAGCCGGGATTTGTTCTCGGCATTGCTGGTGGTCTCCGAAACTGTTTCCCCCCAGCCGTGCGCAGCACCGCAGTCTCTGGCGGAAGAATACACACCCAGCCTACTCGTGGCCGACCCCGGGCTTCAGTCAAGTTGTCTGCTGACCGCGGATTCACACTAATTGAATTGCTGGTTGTGATCGCCATCATTGGCGTGTTGGTCGGACTCTTGCTGCCGGCGGTGCAGCAGGCTCGCGAGGCGGCCCGAAGAAGTTCCTGCAGTAACAATCTGAAACAAATTGGACTCGCGCTGCACGGCTACAATGATGCCAATAAGGAGCTGCCGCTGTCGTCAGTGGAACTTCAGGACGGACTCTCCTGGCAGGTGTTCATTCTGCCCTTCATGGAAGAGGACGCACGCTTTCAGCGGTTTGACTTCAACGGCAATTTCCGCAGCGACCCACCGAACAAGGGTCTCACAGCAACGCGACCTCCAAATCCTCTTCTGTGCCCGAGCGGAACAGACATTTTGAGCAATCATTCGTCTGAGCTTTCAGATGGTTACTATACCACTCATTACCTCGGCAGCATGGGACCTACGGGACAGAATGTCGAAGCCGGCACAACGTACAGTGAACAGTCAACCTCGAATGGCGGTTTTGGGCGACAGGGGATCTTTTTCTGGGCCAAGAGCCGCAAGTTTCGGGAGGTCACCGATGGTCTGAGCAATACCATTGCCATCGGAGAAAACTCCTGGACGGCTCGGAATGGAAAATCTCCGCAGCGACGCGCCTGGACACGGGGTGGTCGTGCCGGGTACTGGATGGCATCGTGCAAGAATTTTCAACAGCCTATCAATTCCGACTATACGGCGCAGTTCAACGATCACAGCATGGGCAGTGATCATCCGGGTGGGGCTCAATTCGGGTTCGTTGACGGGTCGGTCCGGCTGCTGGTCGACACCATTGAATTCGGTGTTTACAAAGCAACCGCCAGCATGAACGGCGGCGAAACGAACGTCGCCGAATAACAACTGGGGCCGCACCATGCGACCAGTCCGCCGGATGGGTTACCATCGGCACGTTGATTTCTTCGGACCATCAACCATGCGAGCACTTCACACCTTCCTGTTCGGGCTGATCGTCGGTGTCAGCGGAGTTTTGCTGGCTGGCTGCGGCGGCCGTGGTGATCAACGGACCTCTCAGGTTGCTGGCGGAGTGACATACCAGGGCAAGCCGGTGCCTGCCGGCAGCATCCTGTTCAGCCCCGCAGCCCCCGGTGGGGGACCAGCTGGCTATGCCGATATCGTGGAGGGTCGCTACAACACGGCGGAAACCGGAAAGGGCGTCAGTGGCGGGGCGTACTCTGTCGTCATCAGCGGCTTTGATGGCAACGCCGCACCGGATGATGAAATGCCGCTGGGCCGGCAGCTCTTTCCCGAGTACGCGACCACTCTTGAAATTGCCCGTGACAGTGACGTCGTCCATGACTTTGCTGTTCCATGCAGGGACCGTTCATCAAGGTGATTGGGCCACTCGCTGTCGGCGACTGGCTACGGCACGTGTCGCTCGACAAGCAGCTTCCACATCTTCCCCAACTCTTCACCGCGGCTCCGGCCCGTCGCTGGTGAATCGGTGTCGGCCGCCGCCTCGGCAACGCTCACGGCCAGCTGTTGATGATCGAGGCGGCCTGCCAGCAACGCCGCCAAGCCTTCGCGCCAGACTTTTGCCAGCGGCTCGCTGAGCGGCTCGTGAACCGCGGCGTCATAGGAATGGAAGAAGCCCTTGGTGGCAAAATACTGGGCTGCCGGAATCACCGGGTCGGGATCGGTCACCTTGAGGTCGTTAAAAAAGCTCACCAGATGCTGGTGTTGAACGAGGGTCCGCACCAGCACGTCGGCGTCCAATTGAGCCACCGTGATCCCTTGTCGTTTCGCGAGGCTGGCGGCGAATCCGGCGGCCTCGCCGGTCTGCAGAAACACCGGTTCGAGGCGGATGGCACCCCAGGCGATGTGGGTCGCAGACAGACAGACCGGAACCAGCAGGTTGTCGAGCTCCTGCGGCACCAGCGAGCGGTACGGAATCTGTGAGGGGCGGGACTGCTCGGTCAGGATCAGCTTGCCGTCGTACCGGAATCCGGGGCGGCTGTCGGTGGTGCAGGAGTGCGAATCCATGTACCAGTCGGTGATGGCGATGCTGTCCGGGTGAATCGGCGTTCGGCCATGGCCGGCCGCCAGGCTGCCGTCGTGCTCGGTCAGGACGTGTCGGCCGACGATGCGGCGGGTCTCCCGGACATACATCTCATAGGGCACATTGCCGTTGTCGGCGTATTCGTCTTTGGGCAGCCCCCAGATCTGGAAGTTCCTGCGTCGCGCAAGCGGAATCGATTCATCGTGCTGCAGGAACCACATCAGCCCCAGCCCAAACTCAAGGTGTTGCCGCGTGATCCGGTCGCGGGTCTCCCAGTCACCATCAGGGTAGTCATGATTTTTCCCCGGCAGGATAGGGCTGTTGACGTGCGACTTGTGGTTTGGGCCGTTGGGTGTGGCGATGTACTTGCGGTGATAGTTGACGTACTGCTGGCGGTCGTAGGTCACCGGTTTTGGAATGGGGATCCGATTGGCCGGATCAGACGTCACGCAGAAGCGATAGTTGTAGGCCTGAACCGCACCATCGGCGGTGAAGGGACTGGCGGGGTCGATGCTGCCCTGGCGTCCTCCGTAGCTGCGGATGTTCAGCCCCTGACGCTTCACGCTCCCTGGTGGGGAATGGTCGATGTTGGTGAACACCTTGCCGGCGTGCGGTTCGCCGTATTCATCCCGAGCCTCGCGGCCAACCCGATAGCCGACACCCGCGACTGCAAACAGGTCGCCCTCATAGGTCGCATCAACGAAAGTGGTGCCGCGGACGGTCAGCGGAGCGGTGTTGCTTCGCGTCCGCAGTGCGACACTGCGAATCAGCCGTCCTTCCTTGGCCACCGCCGCCGGGTAATGATCAAGCAGCAGCGTGATGTTCGCTTCCGCCGCGAGCAGGCGGTTGTATTCACGCTCGGCGACATGGGGCTCGGCCCAGCTGATCGGATAGTGCTCGTGCGTGCAGCGAATCGTCTGGTGAGCGGTCGAATCACGGCCGAATGTTTCGATGTAATAGCGTTCGATGTTCTGGAGCATTTCCGAGAACAGCGGTGACCGCGGGCCACCATAGAGGGCGTCCCATTGCATCAGCCCATTGGTCATCATGCCGCCGACATGCCTGTTGTGCTGGACGAGAAGAACACCGCAGCCTTCGCGGGCCGCCCGAACCGCACAGGCAACGCCACCGCCAGTCCCGCCGATCACCACAACATCAAACGCCTTTCCGGCAACCTCCGCTGCAGTCGCGGCCTGCTTGAGGTGCACCGGTTCGGCCGACCGTTTCGTGCCGGTATCGCCCCCCTTGGTGGGACGGGTTTCTTTTGCCAACGGTGAGAATGCGACCCGGGCTGCCAGCGGGTTGCGCCGCAGGACGGGGTTTGCCTCCATCTCAATTCGAGCGTATCCAGAGGGCCGTTTGCCGGCGCGTTCTTGCCGAGCCAGTTCGGCGGGCAGAATCTGCAAGGCGTCGACGACGACATAACCATCCGCGCCTTCGTTGGAAACGCTGACGCTCGCCTTCGCGCCAGCATGGAATCGAAAGATTCCCAGCGCATTGGGAACCCGATCCTTCATCGCCGGCTTGCGCTGGTTGATGCGGACCGTCTTCTCTTCGTCGGCTCCCGTCACCGTGACTTTCGTCCGCGATGATCGGTTCTCGTGCCACGTGAACAGGAGCCGGATTTCGTATTCACCCGCTTTGGGAATCGTCGCGGTGAACGTGGCGACCTTCTCTCCTCGGCCCTTGTTGTCGTCGTGCCGATAGCTGGCTCCAATCGGTGATGGCTGTCGGTTACTGGTCGTCCACGCCCCCCGGTATTCGGCCTTGTCGTCATCCAGCACGATTCCCGGCAGGCTGCCTGCGCGGACGATCGTCCTCGGCACCGCTCCTGAGGTGGGAACACCCGCCGGCGGCCATGCCAAAACCTGACCGTCGGCCAGCAGGCGGGACTTCAGCTTTTCGTAATCGACTTTCTGAACGGCAACGTTCTGATCAATCGACAGGCAGGCGGCCGTCGCGGCGGACTGGCTCGTCACCATGAACACCGGTTCCATCCGAATGCTGGCAAAGGCAGAATGACTCGCTGAAACCGCGAAGGTCGCGAACAAATTCTCACACTCGGCCCGCTTCGGAACGATGGCCCCATAACCGATTTGGTAGGGCCCGAATCCACCGCGGCCACCGGCAACTTTGCCCTCGCGGATCACCACGCCGTCCTTCACGATGCGGCGAATCTCGTGAATATCGGTGCCATACGACCCGAGACCGATCGGCTGGGCCGCCACCTGGCGGCCGAAGGTGTGGTGTTCGGTCAGGACCAGATCGCTGACCATGCGGCGACCTTCGCGGACGTACACCTGGTGCGGCCAGCCGCCGTTGTCGGTGAATTCGTCACGGGGCAGCCCAAACCGCGCCACATCGGCTTTCACGTTCTCGGGCACCCGTGAATCGGTGGCGAGAAAATGCAGCAGGCCGCGATGATAGTGCTCGATCTCCTTCGCGATCTCGCGGCGACGCTCATAGCTCGCCTCCGGCCACTCCCAACTTGCTCCGGGCAGATTGCCGCCAAACGTCGCCGTGTTGAAATCCCACTTCTGGTTGGGCAGTGGATCGTGTTTGCTGAACCAGCGGAGGTCCATGTCGTCGCCATTGGCCTGACAGGCGGCAATGAACCGGGCGACCAACTCGTAGGTCTGGGGGTCGTAGTCAGGCGGAGGCTCGATGGGCAGCCGGTCGTCAGCTGTGCTCAGGCAAAGCCGAAAACAATATGCCATCACGCCAGGGGCCGGGGCACCGGGCGTCCCGGCCGCACCCTCGTCGACCAGCGGCAGCAGCCCGCTGGTTGGATCGCCACTGACGACATAGGGATCGAGCGGAAAATCACGATCCCAGACCCCTTGCCCACCCGGCACGCGTCCATTCGGCCCCGGTTGCAAATGCTTGCTGCGCGGCTGGTATTTTTTGGCGTAGTGGATGCCGTTGTAGGTCTCACCGTATGTGGCGTTGCCCTCGCGAGTCAGCGTGTAGCTCACCCCGGCAGCTGCCAGCAGATCGCCTTCGTAGGTCGTGTCGAGAAACATCTTCGCCCGCACCGTGCGGCCATCTTCCAGCAACAGCTCGGTGATCCGCCCGGCCTCGTTGTTCACCGAGTGCAGCCTCGCTTCCCGCAGGACGGTCACCCCGGCTTCCCGGATGAATGCATCGAAGACACGCTCGGCGACGTGCGGCTCGATCAAGTAGGCCCCGCCGGTCGCCGGGCCGCCCCTGCCCTTGAACGGCTGATCCCAGTTCAGGGTCTTGCCGTAGCTGGCAACGAGCCGGCTGAAATACTCACGGGCGATCCCGCCGACGCTCCGCGGTTCGCCGATGTCGACCGCGCTCAACCCGCCGGAGGTCATGCCACCGAGATGCCGGCCCGGCTCGACCAGCACCACCCGCTTCCCCATCCGGGCCGCCTGCACCGCCGCGACAACGCCGCCTGAGGTTCCCCCGTAGACACAGACGTCGGCTTCGACTCCATCACGCACCCAGGCTTCGGTCACCCGGGCGACTGTCAGCCGATCGGTGTGATAGTGATTGTTGCCGTCGGTGCTGCCGCGTTCGTAGAAGCAGAGAATCGTGCCGTCGGGCAGCGCGGCCAGATCGCTGTAGCCGCTGAACCCAGGCTCCAGCGTGCGGTTCGCCGACCAGGTTCTACCCTCGTCATCACTGAGCTTGATCGACACGTTCCGCCGGTCGCGGGTCGTCCCGGCCACCGTTTTTCCGTCGCGACGGGACAGGTTATGGGGATTGCAAAAGGCGAGGAGACCGGGCCTGTCGGCCTGTGGCTCGCGGACCCGTACCAGGCCGGCCATGCAGATCGGCTCGAGCAACTGCTCGGCGAACCGCGGCTGCGACCAGCCGGTCGCACCGTCGAGGCTGGTTGTCACCAGCCGCCGCTGACGCTTTGATTCGCTGCGGGAATTGAGCATCACGCTGCCGTTGGCGAGCTGCACGACGACCGTTTCATTCGGATTGACAAACTCCGGGGTGTCCGGCACCGCGATGTCTCCACGGTGCCAGGTTTTCCCGTGGTCGTCGCTATAGATCGTCGCGGTCACTGAGGGGCGATGCGCGTGCCCGCCGGTACCCAGTGACAGCCAGACCGGCACGACCAGTCGCCCCCGCTTCGGGCCATGCGTCAGTTGAATTCCGTGCGCCGGGCCCGTGGCGAGAACTTTCCAGTCGTAGTCGTTCCGAAACTTTTCGAACGTCTTCGTGATTTCGACCGGCTCAGTCCACGTCGCACCGTCGTCGTCACTCCGCATATAAAAGCAGCGCATGTATTCGAGGCAGTAGAGAAAATGCACCGCCCCCGTCTCGTGGTCGACGATGGCGACCGGGTTGTTGACCGTGTTGTCACCGAGCCGGTCCAGGTTCTGTGCTGCCGCCAGCGGGTTGAGTGGAAGGTCACCCTCGACGTGGACAATCTTCTGCCGTGGCAGCCAGGTCTTCCCGCCATCAGTGCTCCGTCGCAGCATGACGTCAATCTGCCCCCAATCGCCACCCAACTGCCGTCGCGCTTCGCAATAGGTGAGGATGGTTCCCGTTTTCGTCACCACGATGCCGGGAATCCGGTAGAGGGCGTACCCGTCGCTGCCGGCGGTGAAGAGATCGGTCTTCTTCACGACATCCGCCGTGGCGGTGCTGGCAACAAGCAGCAGAGACACGACCAACCCAGTGGCAACCGTCCATCCGCTCCCGACGGCGCGTCTGCGGCGGCCTCCCTGGCTGGCGACTGCAGCCGTCACGGCTGTTGGACTCGTGAGCTCACGGCACCAGATGCTTATCATGCTCGTCACCTATTTCTCGGCCGAAAAAATTTTGCTGAGCACTTCCACCGAACCAGCCGATGCGCACTGCAGGCCAAACTCAGGCAGTCACTCAGCAATGAAAATTCTAGCTAATATGTTAGTGGATTAGGTCGGCTACGCAATCATTTCGCTTGCTGGGGCCGAGAGCACCCATTTCCTGACATTTCGGCCGTGGGCAGCAACCTTCGCACAACGTTGTCCACGCGAGTGGACGCTCAAAGGCCCACGTGGCCAATCCCCGATACTTGCCAAACGACCCGCAATAATCCTGAAAGAAGCAAAGCTCTCCAATGGGCTTGGAGTTGCTGACTGCCACTTGTCGCTGCCGCCACAAGGATACCCAGCCTGCTATCGACTTCGTTACGCTTTACGCTGTCATCAACCAGGCCGCTCACCTTGGACTCAACGCCATGAACAACACACTTTTTCATTACCTCTGGCAGGTCCTGGCGATTGTTCTGCTCTCTGTGGCAGGTGGCTGGACAGGTCACTCATGGGCAGATGAGCCTGACACCAACTTTGAGGCGGACCGGGAGCAACTGGCCGTCCTGCAGCCAATGATCGGAACCTGGAAAGGTGTCGGCCTGCAGAAACTCGGCGGGCGGGATCGCTGGGGGGCGACAACGGAATGGGCCTGGGACTTCGCAGACGGCCAGCCCGCGATTGCCTTTTCACTAACACCGAGCCGTTACTTCACAAGTGGCCGAATCGTGACCGGTGATTCACCCGAAATGTTTTCACTTACGGTCACCGATGCGACTGGAAAAGCACCAGCAACCTTCACGGGCCGACAGGACGCAGAAGGACAGCTTGAATTGACCAACCCGCAGGCAGCGAATGGAGAAATCGGTCGCCTGCTCATCAAAAACGTGGCTGACAACAAGCGGCTGGTGATCGTCTTGCAGCAACGGTCGGCCGGTGAACGTTATCTTCAGACAGCAGTCCTCGGCTATACCCGCGAAGGCACTGTTTTTGCGACACGACAACGGCCCGAACACGAATGCGTCGTGACCGGCGGAGAAGGAAACCAAAGGGTCACGTACGGGGGTGAGGAGTACTGGGTCTGCTGCAAGGGATGCCTCAGCATGTTTCAGACGAATCCCGAGAAAGTGATCGCCGCCCACAAAGCCCGGCTGGAAAAGCGACGGAAGCGCGAGCAGGCCGAATCAGCCTCAGACTAACCAACTGTGGAGAGCGTTCGGTCAGCCAAGGCCCGTGCCCTGCCCCAGGGCGAACGACTCAGCCGGGGGCCTTGCCGCGGTCTCCCAGCCCGGTCTCCAGCAGGTGCTGCCGCAGGATCCGCTCAATCTCGGCTACGGTCTCAGGATGATGGTGGATTTTGGTGTGGCTGGCCCGGACGTCAAACTCACTCACCACGCCGGGATAGCGGGCGCTCGACTCGGGCACCACGCAGTCCGTCCGCTCACCGGTGACCGAGTGGTGGACAACGCCAACCACCGAATGCAGTGAGACCCAGCAAGGCGGCTGCAGGTCATACGCTACCTTCAAAAGTGGAGAGTTTGGCTTGAGCAACTGCACGGTTGTCGGCAGGTTCTGTTCGAACTCGGGCCGGAATGCCCCCGGATTGGCTGCCACCAGCATGTGGTGAATGGCGGTCAATTCCGGTGGCCGCCGGACAGTCAGGGACGCGAGCTTGGCAACGCCCAGTGAGGCCAGCGATGAGCCCTGATGGGGTGTGGCAATGAAGACCACCCGCCTCACAAATGGAGCCGGCTGAAAGAACAGTGCCGGCCCGATCGTCTGCCGAACCTGTGGGGGCATCCGCACCTGTTCAAACGGAACCGTCGCCAGTGCGTTCCAAAAATGATTGCCTGACGCGACTACCTGAAGCTTGGCATGCAGTCCCCCCATGCTGTGGCCAATGAGGATGAGGTTCTGTAGACAGGGGTCACTGCCGTCAGGGTCGAGCTCCTTGACCACGCGGGCCAGGCTCTTACGGAGCACCGCTGAAGCGGGTAGGAACGAAGCCCCCGTCGGATAGTGGTAGACCCAGGGCTCAAAGTGCCGCTGGAACAACGGGCAGGCCCGCAGGTCATTGATCAGGTCAAACCAGGTGCCCTCGTCACTGGCCAGCCCATGAATGAAGACCACCGGAATACGGCCCTTCACATGTGGCTGCAGAAACTCCAGTCGCGGCTCGGTGTCGGCCCCACCGAAGGGCTGAAGGAATCCTTCAAGGCCCGACTTCGGCATTCCCGCCAGCATGTCGAGCAGCGGCGTCGTGAAGTCGGCCGCCAGTGGCGGGTGGGCCCGGCCGATGTGGACCCCCGCCACCTCGGCCGGATCGACCAGGTCGAGCACCGCCGGAGCTGGGTCGCGATAGAGCGGGCCGGCCAGCTTGTGCAGCGGCTTCTCACCTCCCGGCAGCCGAAACCGCAGCACGGCTGTGGCAGCGATCGACTGTCGTGGCGGATCAAAGTCGCCCTCAAGGGTGCCGGGCTGGCCGGGCTTGAGGCGTACGGTTACCGGCCAGCCAAAGCCGGCTCGATAGTGCCGCCGGGTGATGCGGCTGTCTTCTGGTGGCAGATGGGGCTCAATACTCTCAATCTCGCAGCTGACTGCCGGCAGCCCGCGGATGGCCACCGGCACTTGGATCGGCTTGTATCGTGAGCCGACCCAGAGACCATCCGGCCCCAGCCGTCCCTGCTCGCGAGCAACCTGCAGCAGCCCGGCCAGGGCATCGCCATAGGCATTGGTCGCCTCCTCAATCACTCCGGGTGATTCCAACGCCGACCAGATGGCGTTCCAGGCCGCTTCAGCGGCGGCATAGTAGGCCTCAACCGTCAGGTGCTCACAGCCGTCCCGCATCCGGCAGGCGGCCTTGGCATAGTCGCGACTGTCGCCGAGAAATCCAGCAGCCGCCGTACAGCGGTCTTGCTGCGTCTGGGCCGGCAACCGGACGACTGCTTCCGGTGGTGCAGCGGTGGCCGCCACCATCACCGTGCCGACCGCGATCTCAGTTGTGCCAGGCACAGGCAACAGACCTGAGCGGGTTCGCTACACCCTGCCCCGGCACAAGCGCGGGAACTGGGTGGGGCCGGGACGTGCACGGAAGTTGACACGGCCCGGGGCCAGCGGGGTTGTGGAATTGACCCCTTTTGAATTTCTGGATCGGCTGGCGGCGCTGATCCCGCCGCCCCGAAAGCACCGGCATCGGTATCACGGGGTGTTCGCACCGAACCATCCCCTGCGGCAGGCCGTCACGGCGCTTGCCATCGGGA
>Ga0209986_10003053_pt1 | contig 14854 bp, 13 predicted proteins | sample BlataG_FD_183168 | JGI IMG/M metagenome (GOLD analysis project Ga0209986, IMG submission 183168) | Deep subsurface microbial communities from Black Sea to uncover new lineages of life (NeLLi) - Black_00105 metaG (SPAdes) (version 2) | ecosystem: Environmental > Aquatic > Marine > Oceanic >...
GTCTCGCCGCCGAAGTTCTTCGCATGAACCAGAAACAAATACCTGAAAAGACCATAAACTGCGAACGGAATCGTGAGCATCATGTAATTATTATCTGCAAGAAAGGTATATAAAGAATACGATATGATTAACGCACCAGAGGTAATGCTAATCATCTGCTCAAGCATCGCAGTTGAATACTCTTCAAGAATTTTACGATGCGTTTTCGCTTCTTCGCCCAGCAAAACCAGTTCATGCCTTCGCTTTCCCAGCGCTAAAAACAAAGCGAGCAGGAATGCGCATATTATGAGCCAGGGCGAGATCAAAACACTTATTGCCAAACATCCGGCAATTGCTCTTATCACAAAGTTAATTGAGATTGTTAGAACGTCAACGAGAATTATATGCTTCAAAAACAGCGTGTAAGCGTTATGAAGAAAGAAGAACATAATTGAGACGATGAAAAACAGATAATTAATCAAATACGACCCACTCAAAGCAAGAATTATTAATGTCGAGGCAAACAGAACAGCATCCGAGGCAAACAGAACAGCATGCGATTTCTTTAACCTTCCCGAAGCAATTGGTCGTTTACGTTTTGCCGGATGCCTCTTATCTCTTTCAACGTCTAAAATATCATTAATCACGTAATCGCCCCCGGAAAGCATACAAAAAATGGTAAATGCAGAAATTATATTGAACCACATAGAAAAACTAAACAAGTTGTGAGAAAATACGATGCCGACAAATAAAATTAAGTTCTTGTACCATTGCTTCGGTCGCATCGAAATTATGAGTGCTTTCAGCATTTAACCCCCTCCTATTTGTTTAGCTAACCACAAGATTACACAGATTCTCACGAGAGAACAATTGAAGATGCAAGTCAAACCGGTATCCGGCATCCTGTATCCAGCATCATATTCTTGTGTAAATCTCGTGAAATCTCGTGGTTTTTTCGCATCCGCTATACAAATACACCCCCCTCCTTTACCGGTAGTGCATTCTCCACCTGGCATAACGGGCTCTGGCATTTCATGGAACACCCAGCATATACTCATCACGTTGCAATCATCCCTTTAACTTTATAAAGTTTTCGTTTTTTTCCCTTGTACGAAAGATTTAAAAGGATGGTTAGAGCACTTCATAAATCTGAACACCTTTTTCATCATACACCTTTGTGAAAAAATTCTCGGCTTCAAACTTTTGCAAACCTCTTTCCGGATACTGCATGTGTTCAAGAGAGCCGACAAAAACATATTCCACATCATAATCTTTGAGTTTTTTCATCGCGAGTTCTATATCTTCCGTGCTGTAAATGACGTTCACATCTTTTATTCTGGGTTCGGTTATGTCAGTCTTATAGCCCCAGGAGTGCTCGTGAAAAACCCATCCTACTAACGTAGGCAAACCTGTGAGACTTGAAACACGGCTGTAGTAGGTATAGTCAAACTGCTGTTCCCAGGGCGCATTGAGTGGCACCGCCTCCAGAATAACCGGAGTGCCTTTTACGTTCTTCGAAATCCAGCATATCGCAAAGTAATCTCCCTGCGGCTCGATTGATGCTCCATCTACTCGAATGCTTGAATATTTTAGATAATCGGTTCCATCCAAAGTTGGGCTTGTTTCAAATCCTTTTAGCCACGTATAGGTTCCAAGAACCGGATAGATCCCAGATGCAAATATGAGGATGACTATGCAGACAATAAAAGCTTTTTTGAGTTTCTTATTCAGATTTTTTACCGCGTAGTAGATGCAAAAAGCAGCCGAAATCATCCACATTACCCAGACCTGGTAGTAGAATTTGAACACCGAGATCATTCGCTGAAATTCGCCCCCTGCAAGAAAATCCCGGATATAAAAAACTTCGCTGAGAAACAATATGCATGCACCACCGAGGATCAAGCAGAAGACAAAAAAAACTTCATGCGAAACCCCGTTTTCTGTCCTTATCTCACGAAAAATGAACAGAAGCGAGAAAAAGATAATCGGGAGGATGAAAATAAGGACGGGATATATTATCGAGAGGATGAGCAATAGCGGAATCAGTATTATCGAGGAAAGCAACAATAAAAATATTCTTTTTACTGCCAAATCCTCCCACTTCTGTGAGAGCGCGAAAAATGCTATTGCGAGGAGCGGCAAGCCATGAACGAGAAGAAACCCCGCTATCGGTGAAGGATACGTGACTATGCCAATGCCTTTAGCTCCAATAGCTTTAAAAGCCAGAATATACGGGAGATATAAAAATATGCTGACTGCAATCGGTAAACTTGCTGATAACATAGAGTGGACGAGAGAGGCACCTCTTTTAAGCTGATTTGCACCTATAACTAAAATAGATAACAGAGCATAGGTTGGGTAGTCCCATGAACTGTTGGCAAACAAGAAACCAAGCGAAATGCCAAAAATAAGCACGCTGAAAAAGGCGGTTGATTTTTCAGTGCCAAAGATTGACCTTGAATTGCATATAAACGCATAGAGAAGAGAGATTATCAGAACCTGAAAAGCTAAGCCAATCATATGCGGGTGGAAATCGCCCCACATAAAACTGAAAAAAGGAAATTCCGTGATAGCCTGGTTAGTGTCAAAAAGGGCTCTTATCGGACTCCAATAATAGTAATCCCATTTAGTTGCAACGTAATGCAAGACGAGGTCAGGCGATGTCAAGAGCTGCTCAAGAAGCATCTTGAAAAGATACAGATTTCCTATAAATCCAACAAACATAGCTGAGAGCAATCCATATCTTCGTTTCCCTGTTAAGTTATACCCAAGTCCGTATGTGATTGAGGTGGTAAGTGCCGCACAGAGTGGAGTCAGCAAGTTGAGCATTATATGTGCTGGTATAGCAGAGATTTTGACCAGTATAGAGCCCATTAAGTAGCCGAAGTAGTAGTAGTGTTGCAATTTGTATCCGGAAAGCCAGGGGTCTGGTGGTGGAAGTGAAGAAGCCCGATTTATTGCATTCAGGAAAGCGGAATCCATGAATCCCTCTCCGGTGTATAGCGTTGTTGTCGGTCCACCTTCAATAAATGGATGGTACATCTGTAAAGCGATAAAGAAAAGAAAAGACAACGTGAATACAATGTCCACTTCAAGAATTGTTCTTTTGCTTATTTCCGGCTTCTTTTTTAGTGTTAATAGTGTTACAATGGAGAGCAAAGCTATCGTGGATAATGCTAAAACTATTGCCGTGATACCGTAGCCGAGCACGTGCGAAAACGTCCAGGTGAAAAAAGTAAGCAGTGCTAAACTTGCTACCTTCGACATTCCATAGCCCCTGTCTTTCAGGTTGGGTGCAATTCTATTCATCAATGGAAGGGTGCAGAATCCAAGTATCTCAACAATAAACCACAGCAAAAGAATTACATATCCCCAATGTATATATGCAGAAATTAGCATGTTTTCACCTCGTATATCTGAACACCTTTTTCATCATACACCTTTTTGAAAAAATTTTCATCTTCAAACTTTTGCAAACCTCTTTCCGGATACTGCAGGTGTTCAAGTGAGCCAACAAAAATATATCTCACATCATAATCTTTGAGCTTTTTCAACGCAAGTTCTATATCTTCCGTGCTATAGATTGTGTTCACATCGTCTATTCTGGGCTTGGTTATGTCTGTTCCGTGGCCCCAGGAAGACTCATGGGAAATCCAGCCCACGACCGTAGGCAAACCCGTGAGACTTGAAACACGGCTGTAGTAGGTATAGTCAAACTGCTGTTCCCACGGAGCATTCGATGGCACCGCCTCCAGAATTACCGGACTGCCTTTTACGTTCTTCGAAATCCAGCATATCGCTGAATAATCCCCCGCAGGCTCGATTGATGCACCGTCTATTCGAATGCTTGAATGTTTTAGATACGCCGTTCCATCCAGTGTCGGGCTCGTTTCAAATCCTTTCAGCCACGCGTAGGTTCCAAGAACGGGATAGACTCCGGATGCAAGAATAAGGATGACCATGCACACACTAAAAACTTTTCTTAGCTTTTCCTTCTGATTTTTCAGCGTGTAGCAGATGCAAAAAGCAGCCGAAATCATCCACATTACCCATACCTGATTGTAGAATTTGAACACCGTGTTCATTCGCTGGAATTCGCCCCAGGCAAGATAGTCCATGACATAAAAAATCTCGCTGAAAAACAATATGCTTGCACCACCGAGAATCAAGCAGAAGGCGAAAAAAACTTCTCGGGGCACTCCGTTTTTTGTCCTTATCTCACGAAAAATGAACAGTAGCGAGAAGAAGATAATCGGGAGGATGAAAATAAGGACGGGATATATTATCGAGAGGAGGAGCAATAGCGGAATCAGTATTATCGAGGAAAGCAACACAAAAAATACTTTTTTTACTGCCAAATCCGTCCACTTCTGAGAGAGCGCGAAAAATGCTATTGCGAGCAGTGGCAAGCCATGAACGAGGAGAAATCCCGCTACCGGTGAAGGATACGTGACTATGCCAATGCCTTTAGCTCCGATGGCTTTAAAAGCCAAAATGTACGGGAGATATAAGAATATACTGGCTGCGACAGGCAAACTTGCGGATAAAATCGAGCGTGCGAGAGAAACACCTCTTTTAAGCTGATTTGCACCTATAACTAAAATGGTTAATACGACGTAGCCCGGATAGTCCCATGCACTGTTCGCATACAAAAACCCAAGCGAGATGCCAAAAACAAGCACGCTGAAAAAAGCCGTTGATTTATCATTGCCATAGATTGACCGTGAATTAGAGATAAACGCGTAGAGAAGAGAGATTATCAGAACCTGAAAAGCAAGACCAATCGTATGCGGGTGGAAATCGCCCCAGATAAAACTGAAAAACGGGAATTCCGTTATCGCCTGGTTCGTGTCAAAAAGCGCTCTCGTCGAACTCCAATAATAATAATCCCATTTAGTTGCGATGTAATGCAAGACGATGTCGGGCGATGTCGCGAGCTGCTCAAGGAGCATCTTGAAAAGATGGAGATTTCCTATGAAAACGACAAGCGTAGCTGCCAGCAATCCGTATTTCCGCTTTCCCGTCAAATTGTATCCAAGTCCATAAGTGATTGAAGCGGTAAGTGCCGCACAGAGTGGCGTCAGTAAGTTGAACGTTATATTGGCTGGTATAGCGGAGAGTTTTGTTAGTATAGAGCCCATCAGATAGCCGAAATAGTAGTAGTGTTGCAATGCGTATCCCGAAAGCCAGGGGTCAGGTGGAGGAAGCGACGTCGCCCTATTTATCGCATTCAGGAATGCGGAACCCATGAATCTCTCACCGGTGTACAGTGTCGTTGTCGGTCCACCTTCAATAAAGGGATGATACATCTGTAAGGCGATAAAGAAGAGAAAAGAAATCGTGAATACCAGGTCCACTTCAACAAACTTTAAGAAAGTTTGATCAAAACGCTTCGCGGTAAAACTGATTGCCGGCTTATTTTTCAACGTTGCAATGGAGAGCAACGCAATCGTGGAAAAGGCTAATAAAATTGCCGTGATACCGTAGCCGAGCACGTGCGAAAACGTCCAGGTGAAGAATGTAAGCAGTGCTAAACCTGCTACCTTCGACATCGCATAGCCCCTGTCTCTCAAATTGGGCGCTATTCTGCTCATTAATGGAAATGCGCAGAAGCCAATTGCCACTACAAGAAGCCAAATCAAAAGTATTTCGTGCCACCATTGTATGTATGCCGGGATTAGCATGGTTTTACCTTCAGATATTGTTTTTAGAGGCTACTTCCTCTTACAAAAGCCTTTCGATTTCTTCCTTTTCGTAAAGAAGAATTGAATTTTATTCGGCAACCTTTATAAAAAGGTATCTTAAAATGTTCAAAGGCGAAGGGCAAAGGCGAAAGCGAAGGGCAAAGGCGAAAGCGAAACGATGAGAAGAAAAAGGAAAACGGATCCGAGGATTGATAAGCTAATAGAAGATTTAAAGAAGATTGCAAGAGAGAACAGCGCACCTATATGGCGGGATATAGCGAAGCGATTAGAGAAGTCGCGAAGGAATTATGCCGCGGTAAACCTGAGCAAGATAAATAGATATTCAGATGCGAATGATACGATACTGGTGCCGGGGAAGGTGCTGAGCGCTGGAGCGATTGAGAAGCCGGTAACCGTTGCGGCGCTGGGTTTCAGTAAAAAGGCGTTTGAGGAAATCAGCAAGTGCGGGGATGGCGAGGGGAAGTGCGTGAGCATCGAGGAGTTGGTAGAGAATAACCCGAAAGGGTCCGGCGTGAAGATTATCGTTTAATAAAACGTTGTAGAAAAAAGTTGGTATTTATCAAAAAAGAAAGGTTTAGGTGCGATGAGTGGGGAAATGGAGATAATAGATGGGGAAGGTCACATTTTAGGAAGATTGGCGAGCGAAGTAGCGAAGGAGTTGTTAAAAGAAAAAGAGAAGAAAATAGCAATCGTTAATGCGGAGCGCGTGATAATAAGCGGCTCCAAAGTGGCGATACTTAAGGAGTACAAAGAGAGAAAGGACCGCGGGTCGAAAGAGAAAGGACCTTTCTTCCCTAAAATGCCTGATAGAATCGTGAAGCGCACGATAAGGGGGATGCTGCCCTACAAGCGAGCGAGAGGAAGAGAAGCTCTTTCACGGTTGAAGGTTTATCTCGGCATACCCGAAGAATACGAAAAGGAGAAGAGGGAGAAAGTGGAAAACGCAAGTGTAGAAAGATTGTCTCGCAAGTATGTAACTTTAGGGGAGGTGAGTGAAAAGTTAGGATGGGAGCCAAAGTAAAGGTAAAGAAAATAGTGAACCAGGTAGGGAAGAGGAAGAAGGCAGTTGCACGAGTGACCATAAAAGAAGGAAAGAGCGGGGTGAGAATAAACAAGAAGCCGCTGGAAATAATAGAGCCAGAAGTGGTGAGAGCAAAGATTTCAGAGCCTTTGTTTATCGCTTCTCAGCTTCCTGACGTTGAGCTCGAGGGCATTGAGGTGGACGTAAACGTGCGAGGCGGCGGTTTTATGGGACAGGCAGAGGCAGTGCGAACTGCTATTGCTCGTGGATTGGTGGACTGGACGGTGAATGAAAAACTGAAGGAAACTTATCTGGGATATGATAGAAGCTTGTTGGTTAGTGACGTGAGGAAGAAAGAGCCGAAGAAGTTCGGTGCAAAAGGTGCAAGAGCGCATAGGCAAAAGTCTTATCGGTGAGTGAGGTTTATGATTCCAGTCAGGTGTTTTACATGCGGAAAAGTAATATCAGATGTGTGGGATGAGTATAAGGAGAGGATAAGGCAGGAGGAACCGGGGAAGGTGCTGGACGAGTTAGGGATAAGAAGATATTGCTGTCGGAGGATGCTTCTAACGCATGCAGAGCTGATAGACGAGATAGCACCGTATGAATAAGCGTGAAGGGGGTTGTAGGGTAGCTTGGACTATCCTTCGGCGTTCGGATCGCCGAGACCTGAGTTCAAATCTCAGCAACCCCATCGTTGTTTATTTAAAAAGGGACGAGGTAGATTTTTTTGGAAGAAGAGAGAGATAAATATACGAAATACGAAAAAGCACGTATCATAGGTGCAAGGGCACTTCAGATAGCCATGGGTGCGCCAGTGCTCATAGAAACGGAAGAAATAGACCCCATAGAGGTAGCCATCGAGGAATTCGAGAAAGGAGTTATCCCGATAACCGTGAAGAGGGAGTAATAAACTGCAAATCCCTTCACTTCTTTAAACACTCCTTCACCATTTTTATCGCACATAAATCGCCGCAAATAGAACAAGCATCGCTTTCCGAAGGTGGTCTGCCGTTTCTTATTCTTCGAGCCTCCTCGCCATTGATAGCGATTTCAAATTGCCGTTTCCAATCCAGGTTCTTTCTTGCATGCGCCATTTCATCGTCTAATCGTCTCGCGCGCGCTCTTTGCTCATCCTTTACGAGGTCCGCGACGTGTGCCGCTATTTTCGTTACTATCGTGCCTTCCTTTATGTCATTCACAGAGGGCAATGCTAAATGCTCTGAAGGTGAAACCATGCAGAGAAAATCCGCACCGAACGTTCCTGCAACCGCTCCTCCTATTGCACTTACAAAATGGTCGTATCCGGGTGCGATGTCGGTGACAATAGGTCCCAAGAGGTACAGGGGTGCAAAATCAGTTATATGTTTTATCGTTTTCACCGATGCCTCTATCTCGTCTAATGGCACGTGCCCAGGACCTTCAACAATTGCCTGGACGCCTTCTTCCCTGGCAAACTTCACGAGCTCACCCAGAGTAATGACTTCCATGTATTTCGCACGGTCCGAAGCATCGGAAATACAGCCGGGTCGCATACCATCACCCAAACTAAGCGTTAACTCATACTCTTTCGCTATTTCCAGAAGATAATCATATTCTTCGTAGAACGGATTTTCTCGCTCGTTGTGAATCATCCATGCAATGAGGAAAGCACCACCGCGGCTAACAACGTCTAAGATGCGCTCGCTACTCCTCAACCGCGCCAGCGAATTTAGATTTACGCCTGCATGAATGGTAACGAAGTCTATACCGTCTTCTGCATGTTTCCTTACCGCATTGAACATGTCATCCGAGCTCATGTCCACTACTGCTCTTACTCCTGCCTTCTCTAAAGCCGCCTGGTATATTGGCACCGTCCCGACTGGCACATCTACTTCTTTCAAAATCGTTCTTCGGATTTCATCGAGGTCACCGCCAGTAGAGAGGTCCATTATCGTATCAGCACCGTATTTTAACGCAGTCTTTGCCTTCTCTACCTCTTCCCTGGGATTGACATAATCCTTTGACGTTCCCACGTTCACGTTCACTTTCGTGCTCATCGCTTCGCCAATTGCTTTTAGCACGATGTCTCTGTTCGCAGCATTTCTCGGAATTACAACTCTACCTGCTTCGAGAAGTCTTCGCAATTTCTCTATGCTAACCCCTTCTGTCAGAGAAACGTTCTCTAATTCCTTTTCTTCCCACTTGACGGCGATAGAATTGGTGCTCATTTTTTTACCTGCCTCTTTTTTCTTTCTTGAATGCACTTTCTTTCTTTCTAAGCACTTTTTCTTAAAAAGAAAACCCGCACTAAAAGAAAAACTTTTTCTTTAGTAACGCTTCCTTTCTTAAAGAAAGTTTGTGTAAAAATCTGTATAATCCTGTGGTTAGTCCATAAAATGAAAAAGGAAGAAGTATGCAGCAGGTTAAGAGAACTATTGAGTGATGCAGTTGAGCGAAACGCTGCGGAGGCATTGCTGCTTTCCGGTGGGTTAGACACGAGCATTTTAGCTGCTGTTTCTAAAGAAGCGTGTAAAAACAAGAAGGCTCTTACAGTCGCTATGGATATAAATGGAACTCCTGCTCCTGACCTTGAATATGCAAAAAGGGTAGCTCAGGGGTTCCTTTATGAGCACCATCTGCTCCACATAACAGAAAACGAAGCATTAGAAAGAATACCGGAGGTGATAAAAGCGGTTAGAAGTTTTGACCCCGCTCTTCCCAATGATTTAGCCATCTACGTTGCGTTAAAGGAAGCAAAAAATCTCGGGATAGAAAGCGTAATGACCGGAGATGGAGCAGACGAGCTTTTTGCTGGTTATTATTATATGCACGAGCTCTCGCATGATGCGTTGAATAAATACGTAAGAAATATTTCAAAAACGATGTATTTCTCCTCTAACAAACTTGGAGCTTTTCTCGGCGTGGAGATAAAACAACCGTATCTCGATAAAGAAATTGTTGAGTTTGCGCTCGACATAAATCCTGGTTTGAAGGTAAAGGAAATAGAAGGGAGAAAATATGGGAAATGGATATTGAGAAAGGCGTATGAAAAGGAATTGGGTGAGATAGCGTGGAGAGAAAAAGAACCGATAGAAGTCGGTTCCGGAACGACAAAGCTCAGAGCGATTATCGCTTCGAAAATTTCGGATGCTGAGTTCGATGCGAAGAAAAGAGAATACGAGATGGAATTCATGAATAAAGAGCATCTCTTTTTCTATGAGACATACAAAGAGGTCGTGGGTGAAGTTTCAAAGCCGAAAGGAGAGGCAAATGTATGTCCGCTATGCAAGGCGGAACTGCCTGAAAATCGGTTCCATTGTTACGTCTGCGGGTTCTCCTATCCCATTGGTAGATACATCGAAAAAAATCATGAATCCTGAGCTCCAAGAATTCCATGATGCGGAAACAGAAGTGGAGTTCTTAACAAGGATGAAACGAAGAAATGCGGGGGTTAAACAAATGGCAATAGAATATGCAAAAATACTGGGAAGATACATCTCCGAAGGGTTAAGTGAAAACGAAGAGGTGTTTATCAAAGAAACACTCAAAAAGTTGATTGAGCAAGAGATAGACATGCTGGAGAAGGAGAAAGAGCGGTATAAAAAAGAAATGGAAATATTTGAGGAGAAAAATTCGCTAAAATCTGAAGAATTTGTCAAAAAATTCGACAGTGGGAAGATGGGAGACGATTTGGATTTCTTTGAATGGTATGCCTTTGCTCGGTGAGGTGGCGTAAGCGGTGGAAGAAATTATTTAATTAGCTTTCTCATAGATATATTCCCATGAACGAAGAGAAGACAATTGAGAGTAAGCAGATATACGAGGGAAAAGTTGTTCAGTTAAGGGTTGATACCGTTTCATTGCCTGATGGAAGGACAAAAATACGTGAAATTGTCGTTCATCCCGGTGCGGCAGCCATTGTTGCTTTGATGAACGATGGTGAAGACAAAGAGGTATTGTTAGTGGAGCAATACCGAAAAGCTATTGACGGTCCAATTTTAGAGATACCCGCAGGCACAATTGAGGAAGGCGAGTCGCCGGAGGAATGTGCTAAACGTGAACTAATCGAGGAGACCGGTTTTCAAGCTTCTAAACTGGATAAATTGATAGAATATTACCCCTCGCCGGGTTTCAGTAGCGAGATGATACACGTCTTCAAAGCAAGTGGGCTGAAGAAAGTTTCTGACGCAGAAGCGGAACTTTCGATAAAGTTTGTGCGGTTGGAGGAGTTACGGGCAAAGATAAGAAACGGCGAGATAAAAGATGGAAAGACGGTAATTGGTGTGCTGATGATTGCGAGGTAAAAAATGGATGATGAAATAGAATTAAGTATACTTCTTTCCTGTATTGACTATCTCGACGTTCTTAAAAAAATCCTTGAACATCTCCGCGTGTTCGGTATGAACGGGATACACACGATCAGGATTTATCTCTTTAATAATTGCCTTTAGTTCAGCGCCAGAAGCATGTCCGGAAGCATGAGCAAAATATTCTTTAATTCCAAAATGCTCTAACCAGTTCCTTTTTCGTTCCTCATCTAATTCCATCTCTTCACTGAATGGTTCACAGGACGATTTTATCCAGATAGCCGATTCTGGTTGGATGTCTGTGAGTTGATTTATTTCCCAGAGGTTCATGGAGACAACATAGTGCGCCGGATTTTTCTGCAACGCGTTGCAGGTTATTGAATTCTCTCGGTTGATATATTCTCTTTCCCAGGTTGCATAATCCCGCTCGACCAGTTTAGAATCAATTCCTTCTTTGCTAATCAAACCCCAGCTCTTCTTCGGGACTAAAATCTTCACGTCACTGAGCGAGAAAGGCGATAAAGCGCCCAACGCTTCTATAAGATGTGCAAGTTTTAAAGTAACGGCAAATTCGCGGTTATTTGCTCGAGCTGCTTCAACGATAGTATTTACTCTATCTAAATCTCTAATTGGATGTTCAACAAAGACTAATCCTTTTGCCTTAGCGGCAATCAACTGCGTGAGTTCGCTCTTTACGCCGGCTTCACTGTCTTGCTGCGTGCTGTCAATTCGTGTTCCTTCGGATAATAGCCATTTTGGCTCGGCGGCTTTCGCTTTCTCGACAAAATTTTTACTTAACGCTTGATTGGAGCCATGAAACCGAATATCGCCGGTATAAACCAAATTTCCTTCGTCCGAATAAATAATGTAGCCACATGCGCCGGGCAGCGAATGATCCACGGGGACCATTTCGAGTTCTAACGAGCCTATTGTGACTTTTTCCCCGGGCTCCAGCACGTGAAACGTTCGCTCGTGGACAAACTCTGCGTTTCTCCTCGTTACTCTGCCCAAAGTTCCTTTTTTGGTCTCGTAAAAGGTAAACGCGTCGCAGGCGGTAATCAGGTCCGAGAAAGGGTTACTTCCCGTTTCTTCTACTGCCTGGAGAATGATTTTTGTCGCTTCCGTGCAGTAAATCGGGATGTCAGTCCTCAAGAAATGGATATACTGTGCGTGGTCTGCATGAGCATGAGTAAGAAGAACGGCATCTACGCTTCGCTCTTCCTTCGGACGGTCCATGTGCTTGAGGTAATCTTCGCGGTAAATGCCTTTGATGTCAGGAAGAAGACCTAATTCGAATAAGTCGGCTAACGCAGTGCATTTTCTTGGTTGTAAGAACTCGGCAAAATACTGGTTTGCAATCTTGAAGCTCATGCCGAAGTCGAGGAAGAGTTTTGTGTCTTCCGCTTCTAACAGTATCTTGTTGCCGCCTATTTCGTTCACGCCGCCGTAGAAGGTTAGGGATAGCATAGTATCTTAATGGTTGGCTATTGATATTTTAAGGTGCGATTTAAAAAAGAAATAAAAGAACTTTTGAGTTTACTATCAATCTTTCTTGAAGGACATAAAGGAAAGAATCATTTCGGCTCAGTATGAAGCGCTTAGAGCTGTAAATAAAGAATTGATATTGCTCTATTGGGATATCGGGAAGATGATTGTAGAGAATAGGAAATTTTTATCTTACTTACAGGGAAAATGAAAAACTCGCATCAGTGGTGCGAGAAATTAGCTGGACCAAGAACATCGTTATTATAAGGACTTCGATTATCGCCTGTTCTTATCGTTCTCTCAATTATTAGGTTTCGGGATTATAGGTTGAGTTAAGTTAAGTTAAGTTACGGAGGGGGTTATAGTCATATAATCCTCAGCTCAGTGTCTCTTTCTGGCAGGTTAAAGCCTGTTGTCACTAAAACTTAAAATGATTCAACGTCGGAGGCAAAATAATCCGGTCAGTTGTACGAAGAAATGATTGGGATAATGCGAAGTTTTATTATACCTTCCTATCCCTTATGGGTTAACTATAGGCGGTATGATATCAACTCTTCGGGCAAGAACTGGATAAGGTCTTGGAGGAACTTAATGAGGCGCTGACTGTATGAACGAAAAAGAGGCGGTTATAAATGCCGTGGCGCACCGGGATTACTTTGAGAAGGGCGCCAATGTGATGGTAGAGATGTTTGATGACCGGATACAGATAACGAATTTTGGCAGGCTTGTGAAGGGTTTGAAGCCCGCGGATTTTGGTAAGAAGAGTGTGCTCAGGAATCCGAACATTGCAGGTCTTCTTCACCGGGTGAAGTATATCGAGAAGATGGGGATTGGTATCAATAAGATGAGGGGGTTGATGGCTGAAGCCGGACTGCCGCCGATTGTGTTTGAGTTTGGGACATTCTTTACGGCTATTTTCAGAAGACCCGCGAGAATCGCGCCCACCGTTTTTGATGAAAGTGGCGGTGCATTTGGCGGTGTATTTGAGGCTGTAAATGATGCTATAAATGATACTATAAATGAGCCTATAAATGAGGGAATAAAAAAACGATTGACAAACGAGTTGCTGCATATTGTGGAATAGGGTTTTATCACAAGAGTGATTATAGAAAACATTTCCAAAATATCAATGGCAACTGCTAAACGGGACATTTTCTTACTAAAAAAATTGGGGCTTATTAAATTTGAAGGAGCCCGTAAAACTGGCAGGTATATCCTGACGGAAAGAGGGAAGAAGATGATTGAGGAGCGGAAAGCGTGATAGAGTCTCTTGATCTTCCACCGTTACCTGAAGGCTGGGTGTGGACGAGGTTGGGAGAGATTGTTTCCGAAATTGAAAGGGGCAATCCAAAAGATACCCCTGAAAGAGATTTTATTTATCTGGACATAGCTTCGATTGACAATAGCCAGCAAAAAATAACGAATCCTAAAAAGTACTTTGGCAAAAACGCCCCATCCAGAGCAAGACAGATCGTTAAATCTGGGGACATCTTGTTTTCTACTGTTAGAACTTATCTTAAAAACATAGCGATAGTAAACGATATCTATGATGGGCAAATAGCATCAACTGGATTCTGCGTTATAAGACCATACGATCTGATTAACCAGAGGTTGATATTTTACTTGGTTCAAACGGACTTCTTTCTAAATCCTTTAACTCAAATTCAACGGGGAACGAGCTACCCTGCAGTTAGGGATTCTGATGTTTTTGCGCAGTTTATCCCCATACCCCCTCTCTCCGAGCAGCACCGCCTTGTTGCCAAGGTAGAGGAGCTTTTTACCAAACTGGATGCTGGCGTAAAATCATTAGAAAAAACGAAAGCGCAGTTGAAGCGTTATCGTCAAGCGGTTTTGAAATACGCCTTTGAAGGAAAACTCACTGAGGAATGGCGAGAAACGCACCGTGAAATAGTCGAACCTGCCTCGGAACTGCTCAGAAATACATTGGAAGAGAAAGCCAAACAAAAAAACAAAAAAACAAAGTCTTTTCCTCAAATGGGTGGTTCTGAGTTGAGACCATTATTGGATGAATGGTTATCCCTCACATTAGATTATCTGGCAAGCAGTGAAAAAAATTCAATAAAACGAGGTCCTTTTGGAAGTTCAATTAAAAAAGAATTTTTTGTACCTTCTGGTTACAAAGTATATGAGCAAAAGAACGTTATTTACAATGATTTTGAACGAGGCGATTATTTTGTAGACGAAAAAAAGTTTGAAGAATTGAAGGATTTTGAAGTTAAAAGCGGTGATGTATTGATGAGTTGCTCTGGAACGGTTGGTAAAATTGCTATTGCTCCTGAAGGAATACAACCGGGAATAATAAATCAAGCACTATTAAAAATCCGTTTAGATAATGATATAGTTAGCACTAGTGT
>Ga0209986_10003055_pt1 | contig 14853 bp, 12 predicted proteins | sample BlataG_FD_183168 | JGI IMG/M metagenome (GOLD analysis project Ga0209986, IMG submission 183168) | Deep subsurface microbial communities from Black Sea to uncover new lineages of life (NeLLi) - Black_00105 metaG (SPAdes) (version 2) | ecosystem: Environmental > Aquatic > Marine > Oceanic >...
GAAATCCATAAAATTGTCCATAAAATTAGCTGATGAAATTGTAGCTTGGCTGTGCCAACTTGTTGAATTTGCAAAAGATGACTTCAGAATCCGCACTATTCCTGGCCTTAGACCAGCAATTTCATTGCCAGGTTCATCACAATAATCCGTCTTTTTTACCTGTTGATTTTATCAATTGGAGATTTCACTAAAAAAAACCTTCTCGCAATCAATTCATTATTCATCAAAACCACCACCAACCATTCTCCTGGCATATCTTTAATGGAGTCATACGTAATTTTATCATAAGCCGTAATATGTTCTAGGTATTCCTCATCCTCATTTACTGTTACCTCTGGCGATTCTCTATACAATTCATGCTCTGACATATACCACTTCCATTTTAATCTAATTTGCTGAGTGACATTCACCAAGCCAATAAAACAGATGATATTTTCAGCACCAGAGTCAAACTCTGAGGTTATTTCTAAAGGTTTTAAAAGCTCCCCACTGTCATCAATTCCTTCACAAATGGTGACCTCGCTTATTACATTTTCAGGGGAAACAAGCACATTGATATTGAAAGAAATACACCTGGTCATACCAAAACAGCATGCCGCAGCCAATGATATTAAAAATATTTTTCTCACTGAGGAACTAATTCCACTAAAAATTGTTTTGAGAGGCTTCGCCAAACAAACCTCAACTGAAACCGGCCAGCTTCCCTGATTAAATACAAATCCACATTATTGACTTTATTTAAAAGAAAGTCATAATTCAAAAGCGATTGGAATCTCCAGTTCCTGAAAAACTTTACAGAGGCGTAGGCAAATGACTGCCGCCACTTTTTATTTTTCGGATCGTAGGAGAAGGAGACCCCTCCATCCAGCCAGCTAAGGGAACTTACTCTCAGAATCGTGGTTAAATCCTGACTTGTGGTTCCTTCTATTAACCATCCCTTTGTCCGCCGGCGTGATTGTATACTATAATATCCTTCTAAAAAAAAACCTTTAAAAAACTCCTTTTCAACATTAGCTATGAATCCACCTGAGGTGAAATTTCGCTTCTCTTTTTCCAGAAACTGTTCCAAGCTTATGCTAAAATTTAGATTCAAACTTTTCTGAATATGAATCCGACTGGTTGAAAGACTAAAAATTGTATTATTGCTATACGAATACTCATTTTTCTCATTTCTTCTTAAATTATTATAGATAAAGATATTATTGATATAAACCGATAATAACCCTCCATAGAATGTTACAGGATTCAAGCCAAGCCTTAACTGAGGCTGCGAAATCAGTTGACTACCAATAAGATCGTAATTTAAATAATAATCTGTGGATAAATTGAAGATTTTAGAGCCATAGGAAAGGCTGATATTTCCTGAGAAGATTTCAGAAAACTCCTTAATGCTGCTGATTTTTACCTTGGAATAAGTTGATGTTAAGAGAAAATTCACTTTTTTGAACAGAGTATTCCTATAAGAAACGTTTCCAATTACTTGCTTTTGGCATTCATATCTGCCTATAACAGAAATATTACCAAAGTTTCCTGCATTAATTGTAGATTGCAAACCTAACCAGGCCTCCCCTTTATAGTTAATTGGCTTATTAAAAGAAAAATCAAAATTGGTGGTAATTCTTTCTGACCATTTCCTATTTATCCATAAATTTGTGTTCCATAAGCCAGAGGAATTATAATTGCCGGTTAATCCTAGATTTGTACTGGGATTGAGACTTACACTCGTTGAATGCATTAGATCAACCTGCCTTTGTGGCCCTTGATAATTTTTTAATACTGAGCGCTCTTCATAATGGAACCGAGTTAAGCTATTAAACTTGTTTCCTTTTTCATACAGATAACTCGCTCTGGCGATGACTCCCTGATTCCGGGTATACCAAATTTTATCTAGGGCAAATCCTCCTTTTTTTAATTTCAATCCCTCAATTAATTTGAATTTTTTAAAAGCCAACGATTCAATCCCTTCAAAATACATTGTGACTTCATATCCGGAAACCTTAAAATTTTTATCAATCTCAATTATTGGAGCAGTCCAATATATGAGTGATTTTTTTATCTCTAGTAATGTTATCCTGTCTAGAGCATCATTTTTTTGAATGACTGGTGTCCCTTCTTCTGTACCGATGGATACAATCTCAATATTCTTTTTAAAAACAATAAGACTTCCTTTTTTCCCTTCAGGGTCGAATAGAAATTCATCTCCTCTTAAAATCTCTCCGTCTTTTTTAAGAACCACGGCTCCGTAAGCATAGAAAGAGCGTGAATTAATATCAATTTTGATATAGCGGCAGGTGACTTCATTGTCTGCAAATTTAAACTCTAAGTTGCGGCCATAAACTTGATTGTAGTCATAGCTATAGGCCAAAAAATCTCCTTTTAACCTCAATAATATATCATCTGCCGCAGTTAAAAGAGAACAGATAAAGAAGCCTCCCATTAAGAAAAATAGAAATTTATAACAGTTTTTCAATTTTTAAATCTTAATTGATATATTTTCTGATTAGCATCCACATTCCAAAGATAAGCCCCATCAAATGCCAATCCTCGAGGAGCCTGACCTGGAGACAAGTACGTTCGCAGCACTTCTCCTGTCAGAGTGATTTGATATATAGATAATGTAGTTGAATCAGAGACCCATAGAGTATCGCTATCAAATGTGATACCGTCGACTCTAGTTCCTGGATTTGAAAAAGCCGCTCTGATCTCGCCTGTTCCAGGATCCAACTGTAGAATCTTGTTCGACAATGAATCAGCTACCCATAAAGCGCCTTGTCCAAATGCTATCGCAGAAAAAGCCCCCTTCTGGAGATTGAGTCTTTTCTGTATCTCTCCAGTTATAATACTTAGTTTATAAATATCCACCTCAGCTTCGCTGCAAATCCAGAGACACTCGCCATCATAAGCAATTCCAGAAACTATCCGCAAAGGTGAGGTAAAAGCGCGTACTTGAGCTCCACTTAGCCGATTGAGGCTATAAAGAGTATCATTGTACCCGTCTACATTCCATAAGGTATTTCCGTCCCAGGTCAGCCCAAGGGGAATCAATGCAGGTGTATAAATAGTATTGACAACTTCAAAGACAACTTCTTCGACTTGAGGATCAAAAGGGTTGTCAAAAAGGCGATCTTGACATGTATATACCGAGAATAAACTAAAAAGAATAATTAAGCGTAAAAGCCAATCCTTTTTTTCCATTGGTATTGATTTCTAACTTGAGCCTTCTTTTCTCTTTGTTTCTAACAATAACATAAATATCAATCAAATTTATAGCCCAAATACTAGCCGCTACCAACATAAAAATATTTCTTCGTTTATCATACTTTTCAGTCAATTCCCGAAATTTAACCACATCTGCAACATTATCCGCCTGCTTGTACCTGCTGTAATATGTATTTCCCTTATGGTTGTACGAAAAAATCTTGTATATACTGAAGATCTCAGCAGAAAAAAATATCACGCCTTCTATATATCTTTTTTCCGAAAGCTGTCCCCAACCTGGTATGAGTAAGGATTTACTCAAAGATGTAAAAATAATTTCTTTTTCTGCCTCTTCGGTCGGGTTTCTTTCCTGGGCTATACTATGTGCAAAGAGAACAAGAAAAAAAATCATAAAAATAGCCAACCTTAATCTGTTCACATCAACATTTTATAAACATCACAAAAGTTACACAAGCTTTAACTTAAGAGAGTAGGATAAAATGAATGTCAGTCAAAAGATATTATTGTGAAGGTATTTTAAACTTCTGAACCCTGTTGTTTCCTTTATCAACCACAAAAACATTTCCCTTACTATCTATATTGAGGGCGAATGGCACAATAAACTGACCTCTTCCTGTCCCATAATCTCCCCATTCCATCAGGAATTTGCCGTTTTCGTCGAATTTGAATATCCTATGCCTTACAGAATCAACTATATAGATAAAATTGTATATATCTATATAAATTCCCTTGGGAGCTCTCATTTCATAATCTTTATCTTTCAAACTTATCATTCCCCATGAAGTCAATAATTCTCTCTGAGGCGAAAATTTTTGAACCCCCTGCCTATCTAAGACAAAAAGCTCATCCCTTTGATTGAATGCCAGAGCAACAGGGAATTTGAGTTTTCCTTTGGTGCTTCCCTGCTTTCCAATTGTTCCCTTGTATTTAAGAACATTGGAAAATATTTTTATGCAATTATTCAGCTTATCTGCAACAAAAATATCATTATGGCTGTCTATTGCCACTCCCAAAGGAGTATTAAATTTATCAGGACCACTGCCCCCCTTTCCTCCCTGGTGCAAAATATATCGTCCAGAATTATTAAACTTTATAAGAGTGTGTTTTTTAGCATCCGTTACGTATATGTTATTCCCCTTGTCAATGGCAATACCAGAGGGATCTTTAAGGCTTGGGAGGCCGCTTCCTCCCACTTTCCATTTTTTATCAGGGAGACGTGCTTCTGGATTAAACTTTTGAATTTTCTTTTTGCTTTCATCGACAACATAGAAATTTCCCGTAGAATCAAAAGCAATTCCATCTGGATTATTAAAGATATTCGTAGCCCCTCCTCCCCAACTTGTCACCCAATCATATGTGCTGGCGGTTAAATGCTCATAGATTTTATAAGTCTCCTCACTGTCTTCAAGCTGAATCTTATCTGTCCATCTTATATAATTCTTTTTTTCGATTTTGATTTCATGAGGACCGAAAGGCACATATTTCAATACACAATTCGTCACTTCTCCTGTATCTTTGCCATCTATAAACACTTTCGCTCCAGTAGGAAATGATCCAATCTTCATATCTCTCCCACTCTTTTTCAAATCATATGTTTTCTCATCCTGTGCTTTAATCATGAAGAACATTTCTTTTTGGGTTTCGTACCCTTCTTTGATTATTTCGATTTCAAATTCAGGGAGTTCGGATTTGTGGACTTTAGGAGAAGGGCCCACCGTTTCTCCATTAATCCGAACGATGGCACCCTGTGGGTTGGTATCTATAACTAAGCTGAATTCAGGGATTAAACCATTAAAATGCTGTTTTGCTAGATTGAATAATTCCGCAATATTTCTATCTCCCTCTCGTCGTAATCTTTCCTCAGCAAGACTTTCATCGGCTTCAAACATATTTCTTAATTCTTTGAACGCCAGATTTTTCTTGCCTTGTTTTTCGTATGCTTGAGCAAGCCAGTAATAGATTTCCGCACCTAACTCTCTTTGTCTCTCGGCGTCATCTATCCTGAATGATCTGGCAATCATCGGCCGCAAGGCCTCAATAATTTCAGCCGGATCTTGTCCGTATCTTACTAATTCATTCTTTATGCTTTGAATTTCATTACTAATCTCAGCAATTATTTCATCTTGGGATTTCTCGCCGAACACAGGAGAGCTAGTAGCCTGTGTCAGATCCTCCTCGCTTGCTTCTTTGACATTCACTTGGTTAATATATCCAATCTGCTTAATTCCTTCTTCCGCTTCGATGTATACCTCATACCAATCACCTACTTTTTTCTCTGCATCTAAAATTTTGTTATAAGGCACCCTAGCCAAGGTTCTTGCTGACATACTTGGAGCTTCTTTTACCCTGGCCTTATCAGTTATAACTTTAAGCTTCAGTTGTGCTGCTTCAAGAGTAAAAAAGAAGAAAAAGATTAAGCAGATTATACAAATGCCTAAACATATTTTTTTAAATAACATACCCATACCTCAAATATATTAATCTCTGAATTCAATCTATTCTTTGATATTTAAATACCTTCCAATCCTCTCCTTGTTTTTTTAATGCCCAGATGACTGTCCCTGCAAATACTTCTACTGGCCGCTTTGTTTTGATATCTACTGCCATTATCCTTTTTGGGAATGTTACTTGGGCATTGTTTTTATCTTGGAATACTATCTGGACTTTATCCATTTCAACAAATGATTTTATTTGATCATATTTATTTATTAAATCTCGCGCCTCTGCGGCTCTTTGTGCTAAAAGACTCGGTCCTATAAAAGAAAGTAAGACTTCAAGCTCTTGATCTTCCTCAGCCTTCTTTTCCAGCCCTATTATTTCATTAATGGCTTTGATTGAATCCAAATAAGATTGGGCAAGATTGCGAGTCTGTCTGGCCTCTTTATTTTGTCTGTCTCCCACCAAGACTTCATCCATTTTCTGGATGCATTTTGAATACTCTTGGTTCTTAAAAAATCGCCTCCCGTCTTCGAGTAATTTATTAATCCTATTATCACTTTTTTTCTTCCGGACAGGAGGAGCCTTCTTACTAGGAGAAAAAAAGTATCGAACTTCTCTTTTGCCGGAATCCTCAGGAATAATATTTGAAGGTGTAATATTTGTGTCTATTAAAGAAACAATATCATTTTGTTTTGGCAAAAAAATCTGTCTAAACTTTGGTGACAATAAAAAAGCACCCGCAAAACCTAGAATTATGGCAACAGGCAGTATGACTCGAAAAAAAAAACGTTTTTTTTCCTTGTCTTCTTCCGGCTCGAGTAAAACCGTTTCCTCCAGGCTAATAGGCAGAGTACACTTTTGAAGGTCCTCCATAAATTTAAAACAGGTCTGATACCGGTCTTTTGGGTCTTTAGCTAAGGCTTTCTTAATCACTGGCTCAAATATCTTTAAAGACTCATCCTTGACTTCTGACAGAAATGGAGGTTCCTCATGAGCAATTTTATAGATTACTGTAGTAATCCGATCGCCTTCGAAAGGTCTTCTGCCCGCAAGCAGTTCAAAAAGAATAACTCCCAATGCAAAAATATCTGCACGATTATCAGCCGTACTGCCCATGACCTGTTCTGGTGCCATATAGCTTGGCGTGCCAAGCACAGTGCCTTGAGTTGTCATGTTTGACATTTCAATACGCGCAACGCCGAAATCCACAAGATGAATTTTATCTTTTCTATCTATCAGGATATTAGCTGGCTTTACATCCCGATGGATAACACCCTGGTTGTGAGCATATCCTAGAGAGTCACATAAACGGTGCATAATTTGGACAACTTCAGTAATAGAGTATTTCTTGCCTGATTCAATGATTTCTTTAAGACTCTCTCCATCAATCAGCTGCATGACAATATAAGTTAGATCCTTTTCCCTGCCAACATCGTATATCGTGACAATATTTGGATGCTCCAATTTTCCAACTGCCTGGGCTTCCCGCATAAACCTTTTCATAATATCGCTTTTTCCTGATTCATCGGTAATCATATCAAACCGGATAGTCTTAATAGCAACTTCACGATCAATATCAGGATCCAGAGCCCTGTATACAATACCCATAGCACCCTGGCCCAGGGTTTCAAGAATCTTGTACTTACCGATTTTTTCTACTTTCTTCATTTTTACAGCAGTCGAAATTCGATCAGTAAGTGGTGTCCTCTAAAACATTCCCTTCAGAGGAAATTTTTACTGACCAACATATAAAAAAATATATCAAAACTCCATTCATGTCAAATTCTCATTTTTCTTAATTCAGCTACTTATATACCTTTTTAAATTTCGATATCTTCCTAACATCACGAGCCTGATCTAAAACATAGACATATTCTTTATCAAATGCAACAGCGCAAGGTCTAGTAAATGCCCCCTCAAACTCTCCAAACGTTCCCATTTCGGATAAATACTCTCCTTTAGAATTATATTCAAATACCTTATATGCATTATCCCTATCGGCAACAAATACATGATCCTGGCTGTCAATCGCTATTCCGAGAGGATACCCTTCGCATGACCAAGAATGTATATTTTTTCCTTCAGAATCACAGTACACAATATTATTAGATTTTCTATCAGCAACATAAATGATATTCTGGCTGTTGATTGCCAGGTTTACAGGCTCATTTAAAGTTAAGCTCCACTCATCTATCTTCGTTCCTCCACTATTAAATTTCAAAATCTTGCCGCTATAAGTCAACACATAGACATTGCCATCATTGCCTACAGCTACGCCTCTAGTATCATGTGGATGTGTATCAAACTCTTGTTTTAAAACTCCATCTGTATTATATCTTGTAACCTTTCTGTTTTCATCAGTTTCTGTCACGTAGATAAAACCATTATTAAATATGATCTGATGAGGACGACTGACTCCTTCCCATTGATCTACATACTCACCGCTCTTATTTGATTTAATATCTAATTTTACAACTCTATCATTACCAGTATCAGCAACATAGATATGAAAATTATGATCAATGGTAAAGCCATAAGGTCCATCACCTTCACCAGAGCCAGGTCTAGGTCTTCCCCATATTTTGTCTGTCTCTTCTTCAGTATCCTTATCAGTAATATGTGGACCCACAAATTCCCACGTGTATTGTGCCTCAACTATGTCAAAAAGCCCGCTTTCTCCAAATACATCAGGATCTTCAGTATGGCTTTGAATCCTGATCTTATATTTTCCAGCTTCATAATTCTGCCCTACTTCCCAAGTATATTCTCCCTTACTACCCTGGATCGCGATATCTGTTGCAATTGTTATTTTCTCGGTTTCTTGATCATCAATTAAAAAGATATCGATATAATCCAAATGTAAAATATGTATTTCTCCGAGTTTACCAGCCTTTTGTCTAGATTTAGTGGGAGAAAATGATTTATTTGTTACAGGATTACCAATTCGGCTTAATCTACCTGCTCTCGGCATTTTCATCAGAGCTATTGTATTTCCTTTGTTGCTTTCATTTCTCCTGCGACCGTTAATATTAGGCCCAGGAGATCCAGGCATATGTTCTGATATGTCTCTAGCCATCTTTCCATTTACAGGTACAAAGACTTCGTTAAATTTGGATGAACCAGACGAGGCTATTCTCATGTTCCTTGGGGGACCTTTGCTCTTTAACTCTTCCCCCCTTATATCTAGAGCGTGGCCACCTGTTCTAAATATCAAAGCTTGCCTCCGCATTTGGGAAGCAATATTTCTGCCAAAATTTGACAATGATTTTGAAAGCATATGTGATTCACTCTGGGAAGACGTATCAATCTCCCATTTGATTTGCACTTCCGTATCTGGTTTTCTTTGAATTTGTTGCCCCGCTCTAGGGTTAGTAACTGTAATTACATGCGGAACGAGCTCTATAGTCTCTGGGGTAGTTGTTGTGCCTGCTGTAACAGTTACTGTTTCTTCATAGTCCTGATAATCCTCTCTTACCAGCTTTATTGTATGACTTCCTGCTTTGATATCTTTCAACAAACAATTGGTAACTTTATTTTGGTCAACCCCATCCAGAAAGACCTGGGCTCCAGTCGGGTCTGAATTTATCTGAAGACTTCCTGTTGTTATTTCTGGTTCTCCTTTAGATAAAAGAAGAGCAGCAGCTCCAATTCCACATACAACCACAGCACCACCTATGATATACAACAATGACTTTGACTTTTTTGCTAATTCAAACATGGGTGTTAATGTTTCTTGTCCAGCAATTACTTCGACTCTTTCCTCTTTTTTCTTTCTTCCCCACTTAACTCTTACTTTAACTTTTCCGGCTTTTCGAGCAATCGTTAAAGGAGTCTTCCCGGCAGATGATTTACTGCTATTTAAATAAACATCTGCTCCTTGCGGATTAGAAACAACTCTTAAAATTCCATATTCCTTTTTTACTGAATTGAACAGCTCAATATATCTGAGAGGACATTCATCCTTATCCAGCCTTCGGAAATAATCAACAAGAAGAAGATTTTCTACTGCATCCATAAATTCTTTGCTGCTCCTCTCTGCATTTTTCTTAAAAAAAGCCAGAGATAGGTAAAAATAAACATCTGATTTTTGCTCTTTTGTTACTGCCAGCTTTTTCGCTTCAGACAATCGTTGTATGGCTGCATTGTAATCCTTCCAGTTTAGAATCAAACTTTTACTTTCTTCAAGCAGTTCGTCAAAGCGCTTTTTTTGAGCTGGAGTAAGAGTCTTTCCAGGTTTTTTTACACGAACAACAGGCTTTGACTCCTCTTTAGATCCAAAGCAGTCCATCCCGGGCAGGGCCTCATATGCGACTAAAATAATAAAAGCCAAAATCATAGAATAAACAAGCCCTTTAGAGTGAAAAATTTGATTTTTCATGATTTGATCCCCTTTTATATTGGACTCTTTCGTGAAAACAACATCTCTCTCCATTTCAATAAATCAAACAACGTATAAAGACCTTGCTCTAGTTTATTGAAGAAAACACGTCCATTCTGCTTATAAAACTAAGGAAGCTTTCATACTCGTTTTCTATTAAGCCTCTTTCAAGTCAATCCCGCGTCAACAGTTCTTCCATCGTATCAAAACGAAAGATTTTGTCAAGATATACAATAAAAAGATTCTTACGATCTCCTCCTATTATTTGACACTTCCTGATAGAACTATTATTCTATTCCTGCAAAAGCAGAAAAAATATGGACATATTGTTTGACTCAAGTAAAAAACAGACAATATATATACATAATGAGGACTGAAAACTAATCAAAGGGAGGAAAAAATGGATGTGAAGATTGATGTCAACCTTAACGTTGCTAGTAAATTCGGGGAAGAAAAGGGACGAGTCAGGGCCTTGGCCTATCTCCAACAGGGAACAAAAAAGAATGAGTATCGCCTGTTTCTGGACAGCGGTAAAATGCTTTTGGTTAAAGTTGACCTTGATTTTGATAGTTTAGCTGACAAGATTTTTGAGGGAATCGAGCTCATGTTTCCCCCTGCTTAATGTGACTCCATAGAAAGACCACTGCCTGGTGTGCCAAACAAAGAAAACTCCCATTAAAAGAACAAAGCTGAATTTGAATAAAGAGTTTTAAAGGATGAAGGGATAGAAAGAAAGAGAAGCTTAAAGGGGAGGGATTTAGGAAAGGAAGGATTTAAAAATGGAGGTTATATAAACATATACTGTGTATTTTAAAATTATTCAACTGGTCTGATCAATCCGGACAACCTGAACAGTCACATTATCTATTCCACCTCTCTGATTGGCAATTTCAACCAGCAACTTGCATGATTCCTCAGGAGTATTGGATAAAACGATCTCCCTAATTTCTTCCAGAGATACTTTTGCCAATCCATCTGTACATAAAACAAAATATTCACTGCTTTGTAGTTGTATATCTTCCTTAATGTCAACCTCTACATCTGATTCTATACCTAAAGCCCGGCTTAACACTGAACGTTGAGGATGAGTATCAGCTTCATCTTTAGTTAAAATATCGTGGCGAACCAAGTCTGCAACTTCTGTATGATCTTTAGTGAGCTGCTCGATTTTTTTCTCACAAATACAATAGATGCGACTGTCTCCAACATGGGCGGTATATCCTCGGTCTTCGGATAAAACCAAAGCCGTGCATGTCGTCCCCATTTTCTGATTAAGAACGTAATCACCTGCTTCTTTAAAGATTTGAGAATTGGCACTCTTATATGCCCGTAAAAGGCTTTTTGGGATATCTTCGTCAGTGTCAGCAAAATAGCTTTCCTGGACAATGTTTATTGCCATTTCACTTGCTTTCCTGCCCGCGATATGGCCACCGATCCCATCTGCAACCAGAAATAGCTGTCCCTTAGGACAGAGGGAGGGCACATATTTTTCAGGGAATACGCTAAAACTATCCTGATTAACCGAACGGCGAAGACCTTTATCCGAAAGACAAGCATATTCAGTGGCCGGTTCAAGCTCTTTCGTATCAGGCGATTTCTTTTTTTTCCCAATGATTAAACGAAATATTTTGTTTTTCATCTGCTAGAAGAACCTCTGATGCGGCCAAGAGGATTATCAAAATCATATTCAAAGTGTCTAGGATTTTCTCCAATAACCGCAGCAGAGAAAATGCGAAATACATAATCATATGTTTGTTTAGGAATTTGATTCCTGTATTCTTCCATCAAACGCCAAAAATTTCTATCTCGCGGATTCTTAGGCATTCTATTAATAAGCTCAACGACTCTCCTCTCGCCCCAATTATAAGAGGCAATGACTAGTAATCCGGAGGCCTGGGCATCTGTTTCATAAATATACCTGATATACCTGGCGGCTGCCTTGGTCGACTTTCTAAAATTATGTCTTTCATCCTCTGGATCTGGTTTGCGAAAATTAACCAAGGGCCCGACCTGCAAGTCGTATCTTCTTGCAGTACCTGGAATGAACTGCCACATTCCTTTCGCATATCCAAACCGTGTGGGAGGCCCGCAGGCTTCTTTCCTAAACGCACTTTCCTGGAGGGCTATATAAAAAAATTGAGGAGCAAGACCCTGCTGCTCTAACTCCCTAACAATAAGGGTTGTGTAATTATTATCCTGAGCCCTTTTTATAGCATTTACGAATGTATCGTCTGTGTGCCACTTTTTTATATATTTTTTTACTTCCCGGGCAAAAGCTTTAGGCAGATTCACCTCACATTCGCCAAAAATTCGTGCAATTCGATAAATCAGCCTATCCTCCATACTCTTCTTTCTGCGGTACCCTAGCTTATCAACCAATTGATTGTATTCTTGGCTTATCTCAGTTGGAGCGTGTTTAGCTTTTTCCGCTTCTGTGAGCTGGGCGATTCGTAACTCCTGCTCCTTCATTTTATGAAAAAGCTCGGAAGCTGTTTGTTTCTGCCTCTGTATCTTCCCATGCTGAAAAATGGCATAGCTTCCTGTAATCAATAGCAGAAAGGCAATGACCGCAATAATTGTATAGTATTTTAATTTCGTTTTTTTTTGAACACGTTCGAAAGCCCGCCGGATAAACATGGTTTGCTCAGTGGCACCAGGTTGAGGCAATTCGCCAAAATACTTATTAACATATTGAGTGACTGAAGGGTCTTCTTGTGCATCGGTTAGATCAAGCTCCAATTCTTCTATACTTAAAGAAATGAGGGGGCCACTCTCCCCCAACTCAATGGTCAAATCTTCTCTCAAAGGGACACTTTCAATCTTCTTCCCCTCAACATAGGTACCATTTGCGCTATTTAGATCACGCACCCACCAACAGCCTTCCTCGAAGTCTACTTCCACATGTATCCGGCTGATAATATTATCATCAATCTGGATATCACATTCATCGCCACGCCCGATATTAAAAGATTGAGTGAAAGAATATTCTCTCTTAACTGTTTTCCCTCTCTCGACTGTAACACAGACCGTTGGAGGAGAATCAGAAAGTTTCCTTCCTTCACTCATGTTTTAAAGGGTTTAATTACTGGTGAGTCAAATTCGCTTTAATTTGATTCTAATACATTCAATTTCTTCAACATCAAATTCTTTAAGAATAAATAAACCTCTCCAAACTTGATAGAAAATACATTCATCTGGAATAAATACCAGTGTATCTAAGTGAACATTGATATTTTCATCTCTATTATCAGTTTCGTTCTTATTGTAATAGATTTCAGCCGGTCCAGCTGCCTCGAATTGACCATCAGTTTTTATTATTGTTATCAATGGATATAAGCCAGGAAGGCGAAATCTACAGTAGCCATTCGGTGTAAGGTGTTTCATCTCCACCTGCTCATTTCCATGCAAATAACCAGTCACTTGCAAATCCGGGTGCGCACCATTGTAAAATTCAAAGCGAAAATCCTCGGGCATCTCTGGTGCTATTTCGGATTCCCATTTTTCATCCATAGTGCCGATATACCCGACACGGGGCTGCCAACTCCGCCCATAAAAACCGAATCCTACGGGCCGTGGCTGAGAATCCCAGGAATTTATCAAGTATCTGGGATCTTCCAGGTTTGGCAGCAGTTTCCCATTTATGCACTTTTTGGACTTCTTGGCAATGAAACCACGGCCGATCAAGTTTTCTTTGCACCACTTTCCACCCTTATCATCAATCCCCCCAAAAGCTCGTTCATAAACCAAGGGCATCTGTATAAAAAGTTCTAGATCACTTACTACAGGAATCATTGCCAGCCGGGATGGGAAAAGCCAGTAACGATCGCCGAAAACACGGATGTTTTTTAGAATCCGGCCAACACGTAACGCCGCATCAAGAACCTTGACTGGCTGTTTGCCGGGAGCATAGGCATTCCCTACAACAACAATATCCGCTCTTGGCTTAAAAGGGACCATGTCCGATTCTATTCGAATACTCCCCGTCATTTCGTCATCATAATATTCGTCCGTTTCAACAAGTGGAATTTGATTCTTTGCTTCCTCCACAGGGGCATCGTTACGATCAGGGATAACAAACGTGGCTTTCACAATTATTGAAAGAGTCGGTCTTCCCGAAGGCCCTGTCCCGATGAAGAAGCCATTTTGAAAAGGCGTTTCGTTTAAAGTTTCCACTGGCTATTTGTGTTGTAAGGTTTGGATACTGCTTTCAATACCGACTTCTCTTACAATTCTACTCCTGTTATCAAAGGTCCATTTAGTGAAGTGCTTTCCTCAATAACTTAGTTCAATACATTATCCGAAGACATCAAACTACTCAGCCTGCTGCAGTTCCAATCAACACAGTAGGGCATCCCATCATAATAATATTAATCACCATCGGCGGCACAACTGCTCCTGGCTCCGATAGTTTGTCCCCCATACGAGCCGCAGGTTTTCCCCCTATTAATACATTAAAAGCTCCTGGAGGAAGCGTTATTCCAGGGCCGTGGGGCGTACCAGGTCCTGCTGGTGGAGGAGCATTAGGAATTGGGCAAGTACTTTGATCTCCCACGCGCCACGCTGGCTTTCCTCCAATCAAAACTGTTGGGCATGGCGCCCCTAAAAGTGGCGGTCCATGCATGGTGCTATCACCTAATCTAGCTGCGGGCAATCCCATATTTTCACTCCATTATGTATTAAATTTTTTGGACCATCTCCAAAAGAGTTGGTAGGATCATAAGGATTCAAGGGGTCAAGGGGTCAGGGATTCGAGTGAAATGCTTAAGAATTACAAAGAATTAAAAGTTTGCACAGGAGGGAATAGGAGAGGTTGAGAG
>Ga0209986_10003056_pt1 | contig 14852 bp, 13 predicted proteins | sample BlataG_FD_183168 | JGI IMG/M metagenome (GOLD analysis project Ga0209986, IMG submission 183168) | Deep subsurface microbial communities from Black Sea to uncover new lineages of life (NeLLi) - Black_00105 metaG (SPAdes) (version 2) | ecosystem: Environmental > Aquatic > Marine > Oceanic >...
GCAGGTTCTTCCTGCGATTGGTGAGTTGGAGAAGGAGGCCAAATGATAGAGAACGTCGAATCGATCGTCGAACGGGCCATGCAGATAGCGGATGAGCTCCCTGAGAAGTATCAAGTGGCGGCTTTCGCCGAGCTTCTGCGATGCGCACTTGAGTCAGCAACGGTTTCTGCCGAGCCGCGTGTACCAGCGCATCGAGATGCGCAGCCACCACAACCCTCGGATCGGTCGCTGGAAGAAGGAGTCGTGGCTGGTTTACCGCAAGACCATCGTGTGAAAGAGGGCTCTCGTGACCAGCAAACCGTCTGGGCTGTTATCAAGTTGCGGGACGATGGTCTTGAAGCAACGTCGACGTCCGTCCTCAAAGCTATCAGAAGCAAGCTTGGAGTAACCCCAGAGAGCCCTGAAAACACAAGTCGTCGGCTCCGTGGCCTGACGCCCAGGCACCTGAAACGACGAAAGAGAAAGAAAGGGCCGGGATACGCATACACGCCTACGGGCAGTGCACTAGAGCTCTTCGAAGGGCTTGGAGAGGGAGCTGAAGAATGAGTCCGGCTGGTTCCCTCAAGAGCGCTCTGCCAACGATTCCGGCGGACATTGTTGATGCGCTTGAAACCGAATTTGCAGAACTAGAGTCTCGGTTCACGCGGGGGGATTGGGGACCAGCGGAGCTGAACGGAGGCAGATTTGCCGAGGCAGTGCTCCGCTTCTTGGAATGGCGACAGTCCAACGGCCAGTATACTCCTATCGGGAACAAGCTCAAGAGAGAGGCCATCCTCAATAGGGTGAGCAACGATCCCTGCTTGCCAGAGGGCCTGCGGTTTCACGTCGCCAAGTGTAGCGAGATTCTCACGGACATCCGCAACAAGCGAGACGTCGCGCATCTAGGGACAGTGATCGATGTGGATGAGATGGACGCTCGGCTGGTCGTGAGACTTGCGGCGTGGACCCTCGCGGAGATCGTCAGGGAGGAGAGCGGCCTTTCCGGGCGGCAGGCCCAAGCACTTATCGATAGGCTGAGCGCAAAGCGAATCCCCCTTGTCGAAGAAGTGGGCGGCGATTTGGTGGTTGTGGCGACTCACCTTCCGGCCAGAGAAAGGGCTTTGGTGGCTCTCTATCGCGTTTTTCCAGCGCCGACCAACATGAACGTGCTAAGGAAAGCCGTAGGCTACCAGAATTCGACACGCTTCAGAGACATACTCCATGACCAAGCCAGAGCAGGGATCGTGCACATGAAGGGGCGTGATGTCTATCTCACTCGCAAGGGCGTGGCCTGGGTGGAGAAGAACGTAGAAATGGAGTTAAACCTCTAGTCTATCTAGAATGGCGTAGCGCTGCTGTGTCGAGTGAAACCCAAGCTCTGGGCCCACGGAGGGTTTCTTCGTCTCCCCGGGATCAACTCCAGTGGATCGATCTCTCGTGCCGATTCGAAGGGACATCATGACCGGGCGTTCACGTCGTCGTGAGACTGTGCGAGCTGAAGTGGCGGTCGGTGGCGACCGCGGGGGTGAGGGGCGGCGAATGCGCCTTGCTACCCCACTCGACCCGTGAGGTAGGCCTCTGTCTTGGGGTCTTGTGGTGCGGTGAACATGGTCGCTGTGTCATTGTACTCAATGATCTCGCCAAGCCAGAAGAGGCCTGTCCAGTCTGAGGCTCTCGCTGCCTGCTGCATGTTGTGGGTCACAATGACGATGGTATATTCTCGCTTGAGTTCCTGCATCAACTCCTCGATCTGAAGCGTCGCCATAGGATCGAGAGCTGAGCAAGGCTCGTCGAGCAGAATCACCTCTGGCTCAAGGGCCAGGACCCGAGCTATGCACAGCCGTTGCTGCTGACCGGCGGCCAGATCGAGGGCGTGGCTACCCAACTTGTCTTTCACCTCGTCCCATAGAGCGGCGGACCTCAAACTCCTTTCCACAACCTCATCCAGATCGCAGTCCATTCCGAGCACCTCGGGGCCGAAGGCGACGTTCGCATAGATGGATTGGGGGAACGGGTTTGGCCTCTGGAAGACCATGCCCACGCGCTGGCGTAGTTCCACCACGTCCACCTCTGGGGCGTATATGTCCTGACCATCCAGAAGGACCGTCCCCTCAAGCCTGGTGTCGGGGATGAGCTCGTTCATGCGGTTCAGGAGGCGTAGGCAAGTAGATTTGCCGCAGCCCGAAGGCCCGATCAACGCGGTGATCTGTTTGTTCTTCAAGGCCAGGCTGACGTTGCTCAAGGCCTTGCTGTGGCCATAATAGAAGCTGACATTCTGTACTTCCATCCTGTTGGTGAACGCCATGCTGTCTCCGCGGCCTATGGGCCTGCAAACCTCACGATTGTACCATACAAAGAGACTCAGGAGCAAAGGGAGGGTGTGAAAAGAAGCCAGCAGCCTCGAGAAGCGTTTTTCCACATCGTGAGGTGTGGGAGTGCGGAACCCCGACTTCCAAAGCCAGCGCTCAAGCAGCAATCGGGGTGGCGCCCAGGTTGCTGGAGTCCCGCAGGGACTTGGTGACTGTAGCGTGGGAATTCATTCCCGCGCGGCTCCTGGAACAATGCCACGACTCTGCCAGGAAATGGAATCCACTGGCTCAGACTGGTATGCTCCAGAGGGACTCGCTGCGGTGACCACCAGGGCTTCAGATCGCACCCTGGCATGAGCGTGTTCCCCTCTTCAATACCCCAACTTGTGTGTTTGCCGGTCAACGAGATGGAGCACCTGTCGTGCAGGGTCAAGCGAACTGCGTAGCCGCACGGCATGCCGTGCGGCTACGTCAATGTGACCGTTCAGCGCAGGCCTCAGCCGTTCAATGGGCCGGTTGAGAAGCCCACCATCTCTTGGTGGCGCCACGATGGTCCCGACACGCGTGAGGGACGCCGGAGACGGTTTGTCCACACCCTCGAGCAACGGATGCTTGACGGCCGACAGAGCAGAGGTTATAATCATTTGTGTGAAAAGGACTAGGAGACTGCCCTTGCTGCTGTGCCGGCGTGTGGCCTATATCTTCATCTCCTGTCTTTTCTTCCTCTCAGCTAGTTGTGGTGAAGGTGGTTCTCAACAACCTGTCGCCTCGACCACCACGATTGTCAATGTAGGCTCGGACACCATGGTCAATTTGGCCTTGGCCTGGGCTGAGGCCTACCACGAACTTCACCCCGAGATCTCTGTCTCAGTAACTGGTGGTGGGTCTGGGACGGGCATGGCAGCGTTGATCAATGGCTCCACTGATATCGCCAATGCTTCCCGGCAGATGAAAGACGAGGAGCTTCGGGAAGCCGAACACGCGGGCATCACGCCCGTAGAGCATGTGGTCGCGCTAGATGCCATAGCAGTTGTGATCAGCCCTCGGAATCCCATTGGTGAACTCACCATCCCACAGATCTCCGACATGTATACCGGCCGAATCGAGAACTGGCGGGACGTGGGGGGCGAGGACAGACCAATCATCCTGGCTTCCCGCGAGAGCAACTCCGGGACCTACATGTACTTCCTGGAGAACGTGGTGCGCCGGGGAGACCCAGAGAACGATGACCTCTTTTCCCCGGAGTCCCTGCTGCTGCCGTCCTCCGAGGTGATTGGCCTGGAGGTAGCTCACAATCCCAACGCCATAGGCTATGATGGTCTGGGATATGTCACCCCAGCGCAGAAAACAGTGCGCGTCGCCGTCAGCAAGGACGGCCCCTTTGTCGCACCTTCCATCGATACGGTGAACGACGGCACCTACCCCATCGCCCGACCGTTGTACATCTACACCAAGGGGGAGCCCCAAGGGGCGATCAAGGACTATCTGGACTGGATTACGAGCGAGGATGGCCAAAGAATAGTGGCTGAGCTAGGGTTCGTTCCCTTGCCAGGGTCTTGAGTCCGGCACGTTTGAGGTCGTGATGGAGTAGGACGTGAGAATCCCAGCATTGCGGCAAGGCACGCATTGGCGAGCGTTTTTCATCGAGCAGTTGATTCGGCTGACGGGCGTGTCAGCCATCGCCTTCGTTCTGCTCATTCTTCTGTTCCTCATCAAGGAGGGAGCACCCGCTCTCGTGGAAGTCCCTCTCTCCAACCTGATGGGACAAAGGTGGTACCCTACCTTCGGCATCTATGGTTTGCTGCCCCTGATCTTGGGCTCGCTCTTGGTGACAGTAGGAGCTATCGCCGTCTCCATGCCCCTGGGGGTGGCGACCGCGGTCTTCATTGGCGAGATAGCTCCTGAGTGGGTGCGGGATATCCTGAAGCCCTCGATAGAGATCATCGCTGGCATTCCCTCGGTGGTAATCGGGTTCATCGGCATTCAGCTGGTCTCTCCACTGGTTCGTCAGTTATCGGGGGCACCCACCGGCCTCACTGCTCTGACAGGCGTGTTGCTCCTGGCTTACATGGCGCTACCCACTATCATCAGTATTGCGGAGGACGCCCTAGATGCCGTACCCCAGTCCTACCGCAACGCGGCCTATGCCCTCAGCGCGACCAAGTGGCAGACCATCTGGCGGGTGGTGTTGCCTGCGGCGCGACCTGGGATAGTGACTGCGGTGATGCTGGGCGTGGGCCGAGCCATCGGGGAGACGATGACGGTGATGATGGTGACGGGAAATGCGGCGAGAATGCCGCTGGGACTTGACGCCTTTCTCCGGCCAGTGCGCACCATGACGGCCACCATAGCGGCCGAGATGGGGGAGGTGGCGCGTGGCAGTACCCACTATCAAGTGCTGTTTCTAGTGGGCCTCGTGCTGTTTGTCCTCACTTTTGTGATCAACCTGGCGGCGGCGGTGGCGATCTTCCGTCGAGAGCGGGGCGGCGGAGGGAGGTTTCTGGCATGAAGCTGCCCCGCTACAAGACGCAGAAGATCGCCTTTGCCATCATCACGGCCGCAGGTGTAGGCGTGGTCATACCTCTAGTTCTAGTGATTGGCTACATAGTGGCTCAGGGCATCGGAGCACTGAGTTGGGAGTTTATCTTCGGCTTTCCTCGCGGCGGCATGCGTGAAGGGGGTATCTTTCCCGCGCTGGTCGGTACCGTGTGGCTCACCATCGGCACGGCCGTGACCTCCATACCTCTCGGTCTGGGGGCGGGGATCTATCTGTCCGAGTATGCGGCGGACAATGCCTTCACTCGCACCATACGTTTAGCCATCATCAACCTGGCTGGAGTCCCTTCCGTGGTCTATGGCCTCTTTGGCCTGGGACTGTTCGTGCTCTTTCTAAGGTTTGGCATGTCCATCATAGCCGGCTCTTTGACTCTGGGTATTATGACGCTGCCGGTGATGATCAGCACTACCGAGCAGGCTCTGTCCGCTGTGCCCCAGAGCTTCCGTGTGGTCAACGCTTCGCTAGGCGGGACCACGTGGCAAGGGATTCGCAAGGTGATACTGCCGCAAGCCCTGCCAGGCATCATGACCGGAGTCATCCTGGGACTGGAACGGGCTGCGGGTGAGACCGCTCCCATTCTCTTCACGGTGGCCGCCTTCTACCTACCTCGCCTTCCTCACTCCGTTTTCGACCAGACCATGGCCCTGCCCTACCACCTGTTCGTGATCTCTACCCAGGTGCCGGGCATGCCGATCAAGATTCAGTACGGCACCGCGTTGGTGCTGATGGTTTTCGTGCTGGGCATGAACTTGGCGGCCACACTCATTCGGCGACACTACCGCCGGCGTCGTCAATGGTGACGCAGGGGGGACAATGTCTGGAGAAGCGAAGCTCGTCCTGAACGATGTCAGCTTCTACTACGGCGATCAACCTGCCCTGAAGCGGATCAATCTCCGTATCTACGCCAACGAGATTCTCGCCATCTTCGGCCCGGCGATGTCAGGGAAGAGCACTTTGCTCCGGATCTTCAATCGACTGAGTGATCTCGCCACCGAGGGGCGCTTGGAAGGTGAAATACTGCTAGACGGCAAGAACATCCACGACCCAGATGTCAGCGTGACTCAGTTGCGCACCAGGGTGGGCATCGTCTTCGCGGTGCCGGTGCCGCTGCCCTTGTCCATCTGGGAGAATGTCACCTACGGACCTTTGTTGGGGGGGCGCGGGAGCAGGGCCGATCTCGATGAGCTGGTCGAGGCGTCGCTCAAAGCGGCAGCATTGTGGGAGGAAGTGAGGGATCGACTCAACGAGCCTGCCACGGCACTGTCTGGAGGACAGCAGCAGAGGCTATGCCTGGCGAGAGTGCTGGCGCTGGAACCGGAGGTCATTTTGCTGGACGAGCCCTGCTCCGGGCTCGATCCCATCTCCACTATGAAGGTAGAGGAGGCTCTGCTCGCTCTGAAGCAGGACCACTGCATTGTCATCGTGCCTCACAACGTGCAGCAAGCTTCTCGAATCGGCGACAAGGCCGCTTTCCTCTTGATGGGCGAGTTGGTGGAGTACGGGGCGGGGGAGCAGATCTTCACCAGGCCACAGGACGCGCGAACCGACGACTACATCACCGGGCGGTTCGGCTAGGGGCCGTGCTCTGGAAGATGAGCGCAGGACTGGAACGACGGCTGTTCTGGCTACACCGTAGGCGAAGACCCTGGGAGGCGCCGAGGTCTTTGTTGGCGGAATCTGAGTGTGATCTGCTAGAGTCAATGGAACAGATAGTGGAGAAAGGAGATGCGTAACGGTGCTAAGCAAACCTCTTGAGGAGGCCATCAACGAACAGATCAATAAGGAACTGTACTCGGCCTATCTGTATCTCTCAATGTCGGCCTACTGCGAGGCGGAGAGCCTGCCCGGCTTCGCCACGTGGATGCGTGGCCAGGCCCAGGAGGAAGTGGAACACGCCATGAAGTTCTTCGACCACGTCAACAACCGGGGCGGACGGGTGGTCCTCAAGGCGATTGAGATGCCTCCGCCGGTGTGGAAGTCGCCTCTCGAGATGTTTGAGCAGGTTCTGGGGCACGAACGGAAGGTAACGGGGTTGATCAATCGGCTTTATGAACTCGCGCTGAAGGAGAACGACTACGCCACCCAGATGGAGTTGCAGTGGTTCGTCACAGAGCAGGTCGAGGAGGAGGACAACGCCGGGCGAGTCGTGGGGCAACTGAAGAGAGTTGGCGATCAGCCCATGGGCCTGCTCATGCTGGACAGGCAGTTGGGCGAGCGGCAGGGGTAGGCGGCGGAAGACGGCACGGAACAGCAACTGGAGCACTGTTGGGTACTAACGCGGTCCTGGGAGTCTCTTGGCGATCGACGTCCGGTGACAGACTGGGGACCGATCGGCAACTGCCTTGAGGCTACTTTCGTTGGGACCAGGTACACCTCTTCTGATTCACAGGGACAGATGGTCCGGTAAGTGTTCCAGGCAGATGGGCAGGTGACCGACGAGAAGCACGCGACCATAGTGGAGTGTCTCCCATGGCGTCAAACACATTGACATTGATGGCTTTCTTCGCCCATCCGGACGACGAAGCCTTTGGCACGGGAGGGACGCTGGCCAAATACGCGGCCGAAGGCTGCGACGTCTACCTAGTGACCGCCACGCGGGGCGAGGCGGGTGAGATTGTCGTGCCTGACCTGGCGACCCCCGCCAATCTTCCGCAAGTTCGCGAGCAGGAGCTACGCTGTGCTTGTGAGATCTATGGCATCCGTCCTCCTCGATTCCTGGACTATCCAGATGGACTGTTGCCCATCATCCATCAGGGGCAGGCGGTAGGTAAACTGGTGGGCATCATCCGTGAATTGAAGCCGCAGGTGCTGATCACCTTCGGACCGGACGGCATCTACGGCCACTACGATCACATTGCCGTTCATCGCTGGGCAACGATCGCCTTCGAACTGGCCGCAGATGCAGATGGTTTTCCCCATCAGTTGGACGGCGTTTGCGAACCGCATCAGATCAGCAAGCTCTACTTCCGCGTGCTATCTGAGGAACGGATCTCCGGCATGTCGGAGGATGGCAAGCCCCCGTCGCTGATGATGGACGGGGTTCCTTTCAGCATCGTCGGGCAGCCCCACGAAGAGATCACCACGGTGATTGATGTGAGTGAGTACGTGGAAGCCAAGCTACGAGGCCTCGAGTGCCACGTCACACAGGTGGGGTACGATAACCCGTTCGGCGAGTCTGCGGAACAGGTGTTGGAGGAGCCGTGGTTTCGGGAGGAGACGTTCACCCTGGGACGCTCGAGAGTTGGCTGGCCGGAGGAAGTGGAGACCGACCTCTTTGCCCAGTTGAGGTAGTTCGTCTTGAGCGCCCAGCGCTGAGCGGCGCAACGTCCCAGGTCCCGCCCGGTCTGAGTTCTCTCCGAAGAGGGTACTGTGAACCATCTTGACACGGATGCCTCGCACGCCGAGGGTGTCGGTCAGCACTATCTGGATCCTGCGCTTTCCTCGCGACGAGGCTGGTTGAGATGGACATCAAAGCTCCTGTAGCCATCACGCTGGCTCTCATCCTCGCGTTCGTAGGGCAGACGTATTTCTCCACCGAAGGCCCCGCCATCGACGGGGTGATCCTCTTTGGCCTTGCTGCCCTCTGCCTGCTTCTTGTCCCACCACGGCGTGACCAGGAGGCGGGCGGCAAGATGATCGACGGGAAGCTGGGCAGGCTCAACCTGCTCCTCGTCGGGCTGGGTGTCCTCTTCGTCATCTTGTGCTTGGTGGACCTGTACTTGAGCAGGGCCAGCAATCGTGCCCTTTTCCTCTGGCTCCTGGGTCTGTGTCTCTTCGTCGCTGGGTTCTGGTATGGCTCGCCCCGCCCCAGGTGGCGTGTGCACCGGCGTGAGGTGCTCGTCCTCTCGTTGATCATGCTGGTGGCTTTCTTCATGCGCACCTATCACCTCGATACCATGCCAGCCGGCATTTATCTGGACGAGGCGGATAACGGGGTGTGGGGGCTGCGCTTCACCCAAGCTCCGTACTCTCCGTTCACTGAGAACAGGGATAGCAACGCCGCGCTGCACTATCAGCTCCTCGGACTGGCACTGAAGGTCTTCGGCGTGGAACCCATCGTGCTACGAGCGTTCGATGTGCCGGTGGGTTTGGCCACTGTCTTGGTCTTCTACCTGCTGGCGCGGGAGATGTTCAGCGTGCCCGCAGCTCAGATAGGGACTTTCCTACTTGCCATCTCCCGGTGGCACGTGCACTTCAGCCGATTGGCTTTCGTGGAGATAGTGCCGGTGCCGCTGTACCAGGCATTGGTCATCTATTTCCTGTGGCGAGGGATCCACAAGGGCCGCAGGCTAGATTACGTCTTCGCAGGGCTGGTCTTCGGCTTGGGTTTCCACACCTACATCGGCTACCGCATCTTCCCACTCATCATCGGGGTCTACCTGCTGCATGTGTTCCTTTCCAGAAGAGAGTTGATCCGGGGGCACCTGAGAGGCCTGGCCGCGTTCGCCCTGGCTGCGTTCCTGACCCTGTCACCCCTGGTCCTGTACGTTGTCCAAAGGCCAAGCATCTTCCTGCGGCGCACCGAGGCGGCCTCGGTACAGCAGGACATCGAGCGAGAGGGCAGCTACCAACCATTGCTGGATAACGTGCGCAAGAGCCTCTTGATGTACAACCACGAGGGAGATCCCCGCGCACGGCATAACCTGCCTCATGAGCCGATGCTCGACGCCTTATCAGCTATGTTCTTCGGTCTTGGGCTGGGGTACAGCCTGTTGCGGTGGCGCCACCACAGGTACTTCCTGCTTCTGGCGTGGCTCTTCCTGGGGCTTCTGCCGGGGATCCTCTCTCTCGCCGATTCCAACCCCCATTCATCCCGCACTCTGGGCAACGTGCCGGCCGTCTTTCTCTTGATCACAGCATTCTGGGATCGGGTGTGGGCAACCTTGACCCCTCTGCTCAAAGGGGACGGGCGCCGCTATCTGTCTCTGGCCGTGGGCATCATCCTGGCTCTGAGCCTCTGGGACAACTTCGACATCTATTTCAACCGCCAGGCGTCGAACGAGTCGGCGTACTACGACTTCGATCCGGCCCAAACCGAGGCGGGGAAGTACGTCAAGACTCATGGCCACGACAACCTCGTGCTCGTGTCCCAGGCCCTCGCCAACCACTCCGACCTCAAGTTCATCCCACATGGCGTGCCCTTCACCACTTTGGACTTGAATAGCCACCTCCCGTTGCGGCAAGAGGTCGAACAGGACGTCATCTACGTGCTGGAGTTCACCCACTCCTCCCTCATCCCTCGCCTACGGGCTCTGTATCCCGACGGGGAATACGAGGAACACCTGGACCGCTACGGCCGCACGATGTTCTACACCTACAAAGTGGGACAGGATCGGGTCGCGGCCACCCAGGGCCTACGCGCTGCATACTATGAGGGGCCGGACTTCGAGGAGCCACCAGCAGTGGAGCGAGTGGACGAGGGGCTGGATTTCTCCTGGGACGAGCCTCCTTTGGAGCCGCCTTTCTCGGTCCGCTGGCAAGGCTCCCTGTACGCACCTGAGTATGGCTCCTACACGTTCGTTCTTGAAGCGACGGGCTCTGCGAAGCTGCGGCTGGGAGGGGAGATGGAGCTCGAGGTGGAGGGCAGGCGGGGGGAGGAGAGCGTACTGCTGCCAGCCGGGTTTCACGCCCTCGAGGTGGAGGCGGTGGAGGAAGAGATCGGTGGGCGCCTTCGTCTGAGCTGGGTCAGGCCGTGGGCCGAAGAGGAGGAAGTCCTGAGCGATGTACTGTATGTGCAGAAGTTGTACGGCCACGGGTTGGTGGGCCTCTATCGTCACGGCACCTCCTGGGACGGGGAGCCCGTGGTGGTGCAACTCGATCCCTTCATCGCCCCCAACGATGTCCTATCCTCGCCGTACAGCATCGAGTGGCTGGGCAAGATCTACATCCCCGCCAGTGGTTCCTACGTTTTCGGCACGATCTCCGACGACGGGTCGCACCTCTATCTAGACGGGCGACTGGTGGTGGACAATGGGGGTCATCATGGTGACATCTACAAGCAGGGGGCCATGCAGTTGGAAGAGGGCTTCCATGATATACGGTTGTTGTACTTCCAGGACGGCGGCGGGCGGAAGATAGAGCTGTACTGGGCACCGCCTGGCCATGTCAGGGATCAGGTGCCGGTGGAGCAGCTGTTCCCTCCCGGGGCAGAGTTGACTATTCCTCCGCCCTTGCCCACGCCTGCGGCAGTGCTCCTTCCCACGCCTCCGCCCATGACAGAGGGTTTTCGGCAGGCGACCTTCGCCAGGAGTTTGGGCGAGGAGGGTGACGGCCCGGGCCAGTTCCAGCAACCTCGTGGAGTGGCAGTGAGCCTGGAAGGGATGGTGTACGTGGCGGACACTGGCAACGGTCGCGTGCAGGTCTTCGACATGATGGGCGAGTTCGTGGACCAATGGGGTCAGGAGGTGTTGGGAGAGCCCTTCGACCTGGCGCTGGATCGGGAAGGGCGAGTGTACGTTCTGGACCCGGGGCGTGACAGCCTCTTCGTCTTCTCACCTGAGGGGGAGCTTCTGAACGCGTGGGGGACAGGTTGGGGGCTCTTCGACCCGCGAGGTCTTGATGTACACAAAGATGGTTACGTCTACATCGCCAACACGGGTGGCAACACGGTGCTGAAGGTGTCTCCACACGGCGAACTGATCGCGCGCTTCGGCTCACCGGGCTCTGGCGAGGGCCAGTTGAACCAACCAACCGACGTGGCCGTCGACGGCGACGGCAATATGTACGTGGTGGACACGGAGAACGACAGGGTGCAGGTCTGGGACCCGGACGGTCACTACGTCAGGCAGTGGCCCATCACCCGGGCCAACACCTTCGACAGCCCTCACATCGTGTGGGGCATGAGTGGCGTCCTGTTCCTGACCGATCCGGAGATGGCACGAGTGTGCGTCTACGATGCATATGGGAGGTTACTGATCCCATGGGGCGATAGGGGCTCCCTGGAAGGGCAATTCAGCAAGCCCATCGGCATCGGCTTTGACCAGCGGGCATCGGTGTATGTGGCTGACACCTACAACCACAGAATCCAGGAGTTTCTGCTGTCTATGCAGCGATGAGTGAGACTAGGCTCGCACAGGTGTCGCCCTGGCGTCAGTTGCTCTGGATTGTGCGGTAGTGAATGGATCGGCGTGCAGATGGACAGCGGCAGAACTCTGTGATACAATTGGAGGACAGGAAGTGCCCGGCAATGGCTTCGTCTGGGGTAATCCGTTGGCGCTGAGGGAGCCAACAGTGGCTCGATCGACTGAGGAGCGCGGGATGATGCAGACACAGCAGCCTAGGATGGAATATGCTGAGCGGCTCGCAGAGGTTCTGTACTCATTGCCGCAGGAGTTCCGAGCGGAGCTTTTGGAATCCGCCGGACAGTACCTGGCAACAGAGGGGGAGGTAGAGCAACTGAGGCTTGCTCTCGGCCTTGAGGATACCGATGAGACCGAAAGGTCACCTACTGAGGGGGGTGCGTTTTCTTGGGGAACCGCGCGTGATCGTAGACGCAAGATCGCGTTTGGCTGGTATGGAGGTAAGTTCAGCCACCTCAACTGGCTGTTGCCGCTTCTGCCAAACACGCAGCACTACTGTGAGCCGTTTGGAGGCTCCGCGGCTGTACTGCTCAATCGAGAACCTTCTCCAGTAGAGACCTACAATGACCTTGATGGCGAGGTAGTGAACTTCTTTAGGGTGCTGCGGGAGCATACCGAGGAGCTGACAAAGGCGATAGCTCTCACCCCTTTCTCCTTGGAGGAATTCGCGAGTGCAGTCTCAGAGAGACCAGAGCAACTCTCCGAGCTTGAGCGGGCAAGGCGTTTCTTTGTTCGTGCGCGACAGGTTCGAACCGGGCTAGCTCAGACAGCATCCGTTGGTCGATGGGCGCACTGTCGGCTCACCAGTCGAGCTGGAATGTCTGGCGCAGTATCAAGGTGGTTAGGGAGCACAGAAGGTCTTCCGGCCATTGCGGAGCGGCTGCTGAGAGTTCAAATGGAAAACCGCCCCGCCATTGACGTCATCGAGCGGTATGACAGCGAAGGGACGCTCTTCTACTGCGATCCTCCGTATCCCCATGAAACCAGGGGAGACAGCAGAGCATACGAGTTCGAGATGACCAGCGAGGAGCACATCAAGTTGGGCCACGTGCTGAGCCAGGTCAAGGGAAAGGTCGCGATTTCGAGCTATCGGTGTGAGTTGATGGATGAACTCTATGAGGGGTGGCGCTGCACTGAGGCCCCGGAAAAGAACTGCCACTCTGTGAAGAAGCCACGCAGGGAAACACTCTGGATGAACTACTGAAATAGCGAATCATGCCGATTGACACTGAAGAGCTTAGAACCGTTCTCGAGCAGAGCTTCACACGAGCTGAGACAGCCTTCTTCGAAGACAAGGTCCCGCGTGTCCCAAGTGTCTTCGCGGATAGTTGCGACGTTGTGTTCCGTTCCAAGACACAGGCGTACCGCGAAGTCCTTGTGGGGTGTCTGTTGGCGAGGACCCATGACGAGACCACGGATATCCGTCTGCCCTATGTCAAGCTTGGTGCCAATGCTTTCAGTGGGCGCTCCTTGGACGAGCGTGTGGTCAACCCATTCTTGCGCGGCAAGAGTATTCCCAGTTCGAGGGGCCCGTACCTCAGCGTCTTCCGGAGGAGTGTCAAGTTCGATGAGAGTACAGGGACTGGACTAAAGGACAAGAGCGGCTACGAGGCGTTTCTGGCATTGCTCAGCGTGATTGAGCAGGAGGAAGAGGACTCTGGGCTGCTAGCCTTGCTTGACTACGTCATGCATCGCTTCGTCCTCCTCCGTGAGGAGGCCAAGGTAGACCTGATCACCTTTGACAGAATCAGCCTCACCCAGTACAAGGAGTTAATCAGTGGACTACTTCAGAAGCGCAGTGGCGGGTTGTTTCCCGTGGTGTTGGTGTTGAGCATGGTCGAGACAGTGAATCATGTCTTCTCGCTGTCTTGGGAGGTGGAGCATCAGGGCATCAACGTGGCTGACATGGCTGCCGGAGTGCCGGGCGACATCACCATCAGACAGAACGGGAGTCCACTCTTGAGCATTGAGGTTACTGAAAGGTCGGTGAACGACTCCCGCGTTCGAGGCACCTTCAGGGACAAGATCACTGCCATGGGAGTCCTCGACTACGTGTTTCTTGTCCACCTGGAAACCATCGGGCGTGAAGCAAGAGAGCAGGCTGAGAAATACTTCGCTCAGGGATACGAGGTGAACTTCGTCGACATCAACGAATGGCTGTCAAACACACTGGTTACGGTCGGTCGAAAAGGGAGGAAGTTCTTCCAGGACAGGCTGACCCAGCATTTGGGACAGGACCAAGTGCCAAGGGTTCTGAAGGTCGCTTGGAACGAAGAGATGGAGAAGCTGATCACATAGCCACTCAGAGTCCTGAATCGCAGGTTGCACCAGGCACCTCGGCGAGGCCAGCGAGTGGCATTCTCGCCTCCGGAGGGACCATATTCGTCGCCCAGGGGATTCCTGAGAGACAAGCCAAGGTTCAAGTGCGCGCCTGTTCTCGGCATCTCGTGCGAACGAGGCATAGTCACTGAGGACCGATCAGGTGCAACCATTTGTCAAGTGGGTTATGCTGGACGAGCACGGCGGCGCAAGCCGCCTTATTCGTGAACTCGCGTTCTGGGCATTGGATGGGTCACTCGCACCTTGGAAACAACGGAGATGGCACCCCCCGGCGCATCTCAAGATGCCAGCACCTAGTCCCCTTCTTCTTGACGATGCTCGCCTTTCTGCTGGCGGCGCTGGGTCAGGCCTTGCTCAGCAGGCGAGTCCATGAGGAAGGCGCCGTTGTCCTCTTCGGCGTCGCCATAGTCCTCATCCTCATTGCCTTCCTCCGACCTGTCAGAAAGCAGAAGGCGGACCAATTGCCTCCATACAGGTGGGACTTGGGCGGCATGTTGAGCCTGCTCGTCGCCTCCATCCCGGCCTGGGTGGCCAGCATCCTTCTCGTCCTGCGGTGGGACTATCTACCCACGGCCGTGCCTCTGTACA
>Ga0209986_10003057_pt1 | contig 14850 bp, 18 predicted proteins | sample BlataG_FD_183168 | JGI IMG/M metagenome (GOLD analysis project Ga0209986, IMG submission 183168) | Deep subsurface microbial communities from Black Sea to uncover new lineages of life (NeLLi) - Black_00105 metaG (SPAdes) (version 2) | ecosystem: Environmental > Aquatic > Marine > Oceanic >...
TTGAACTCTATCTGTTTCTTGCTTTTATGATAATTGCAGCAATAGTTGCAACTGAAATAAAAGATCTCTTGTCTGCGGTTATTTCGCTGGGCGCAGTTGGTTTTTCAGTAGCTATTATGTTTATTTTAATACAGGCTCCAGATTTGGCGATTGTCCAAATTGTTATTGAAGTTCTCACTATTGTAATTTTCATAGCAGTAATTTCACGAACCACCCATATTGATGAAACAATTGGCAAGAAATTATCGAGTACTCATATTTGTGCTATTGTTTTGTACGCATTTTTTACCATTTTATTTTTAATAGTTATGTTTAGATCACTACAAGAGATACCGGATTTTGGAAATCCAATAATGAAAATTGCAAGTGAATATATTAAGCTCGGGCTTCCTCATGCTGGTGGAGCAAATATTGTTGCTGATGTGATTCTTGATTTCCGTGCACTTGACACACTGGGTGAGGCGACAGTATTATTTACTTCGGTTATCGGTGTTGTAGCATTAATGCGAAAGTCAGGGAGGAAAAAATGAAGGGAATGAGTTTGATTGTTAAAACGATAACCAACATCGTAATCGGGTTTATATTTATTTTCGGTGTATACATTATTCTACATGGTCATCTAACACCGGGTGGTGGCTTTGCCGGTGGAGTTATTATTGCCGGTGTTTTTATCTTGAAATTTCTCGCATTTGGCAGTGGGGCTAAATCGGAAAAGAAAGCCTCAACCACGGCTTCAATATTTGAAAGTATGGGCGGGCTTCTCTTTATTGGCATCGCGATATCAGGACTTTTGCTGGCTGGGACATTTTTCTTAAACTTCCTTCCAAAAGGCACGCCTTTTCATCTGTTGAGCGCAGGCATTATTCCGTTCTGTAATATTGCCATTAGTATTAAAGTCGGTGCCGGGTTATTTTCTATTTTCCTTGCTCTAGCAGCAATGAAGTACGTAATGGAGGACTGATGAAATTTCATATTTCATATTTCATATTTCAAATTGAAAAAATAAGAGTTTTGGTATTAAGGAGCAGGATATGATTGTCTTTGCGAGCTGTATCATCTTGTTTCTGATTGGCCTCTATGCCGTTGTTACAAAACGTAATTTAATTAAAATTGCAATTGGTTTTGCGCTTATTGAATACGCAATAAATCTTTTTTTCGCTTTTGTTGGCTTTAAACGAGGTGCCCTGGCTCCGATTATAACCCAGCTTGATACACCACACAATTTTGTTGATCCAATTCCCCAGGCTTTGGTACTTACAGCGATTGTGATTGCACTTGGAACCACAGCACTTATGCTTACTATAATTATGCGCATATATGATCGTTACAAGACATTTGACATTGCGGAAATTAAGAAGCTGAGAGGATAAGGAGGTAACCGTGTCATTCATTCCCATGTTTTTTGCATTACCTTTAATAAGTGCTTTTCTTATTCCAATACTTGGAAAAATTTATAAGCCATTGGTGTGGATAGTATGTACAGTTGTTTCTTTTGTATTATTCATACTTGCCTTGTATGGTATTGCAGTTACTCAACAGATTCCTATGATTGTTTACAAAATGGGTAATTGGCCTCCACCACTTGGCATTGTTATGACATTCGATTCTTTCTCAGCATTTATGGTGCTTGTTATTTCAATTATTGTATTTGCTGGTAGTCTATTTTCCTTGCGTTATATGTCACATTATACAGGACAGTGGAAATTCTATACGTTATTTATGTTAATAACTGCAGGAATGATGGGAGTTTCTATCACAGGTGACTTGTTCAACATGTTTGTCTTTCTGGAGATTGCGGCGATTTCTTCATATGCACTTGTTGCTTTTGGCGTTGATGCCGAAGAATTAGAGGCTTCTTTTAAATATATGGTTATGGGTGAGATTGGTGGATTGACATTTCTTCTGGCTATAGCCCTTATTTATGCAAAGACGTCGACCCTTAATCTTGCTGATATTTCTAATTCATTACAGGTGATGGGGCACACACCATTTTTCTGGATGGTTTTGGGAATGATGCTTTTTGCATTTTCTATTAAGGCTGCTTTGGTGCCTTTTCACTCATGGTTACCAGATGCTCATCCGGCTGCACCAGCGCCTATCTCAAGCCTTTTATCCGGTATTTTTATTAAGGTTCTTGGTATTTATACTACGGCGAGAATAGTTTTTAATGTCTTTGGATTAACACGTGCAAATGACCCACAATTTTTTAATGTCTTAATTGGTTTGGGATTGTTGTCCATAAGTTTTGCCGGGTTGACCGCGCTCAGTCAGAAAGATTACAAGAGACTATTAGGTTTCTCCAGTGTTTCCCAGATAGGCTATATTATGTTAGGATTTGGGATTGGAAATTATTATGGTGTTACTGGTGCCATTTTCTTTATTCTGGCACACGCCCTGGCAAAGGGATTGTTGTTTTTAACGGCTGGTTCAGTAGTACATGTTACAGGTACCAGGGATTTAAATAAACTTGCAGGTCTTGGTGAGCGGATGCCCACTACTGCCTGGAGTTTTCGTTTTGGTGGTCTTTCTTTGGTTGGTATACCACCTTTGGTTGGCTTCTGGGCGAAATTCTATATTATTATCGGTATAATAAAAGCAGGATTCATCTGGGTTGCACTGGTTGCAATTCTCCTTAGTGTTCTGACTTTGGCATACCTTCTGAAGATAGAGAACAACGTATTCATGAAAAAAGGCCAGATTGATGCAAAAGAGGCACCGTTCACAATGAGGATAGCAATGGTTTTTCTTGTGGTTTTGATTGTGATACTTGGTATTGGTTTTCAACCAATTATAAATTTTATTGTTGGTCCAGCTGCTCATGCTTTATTAAGAGGTCTCGAGTATTCTCATTTAGTCTTTAATAGTTTCGCAGCGAATTTCTGAGGAGGTATAAATGCGCTACATAATCTATTTTATAATCGGTTTTTGTTTATGGCTTTTGTTGACCTTGAGTGTTAATCTTGATCATTTGATTGCAGGAGTGATTGTTGTTTTAGTTGGAACAATTATATTTGGGGGATACTTTACTGATAAACCAGTAAAATTTTTGCAATTACACAGGCTCTTCTGGGTTATTATCTATATACCGGTATTCATCTGGTATATGTTCAAGGCTAATATTGATGTTGCCTACCGAGTTTTACACCCGGAAAGGCCGATAAAGCCTGGAATTATAAAAATCAGGACGACTTTAAAAACAGATATCGCCAAGGTCTTTTTAGCAAATTCAATAACCCTGACACCGGGAACAATGACTTGCGATATAGATGATGATTATCTTTATATCCACTGGATCTGGGTTCAGTCTACAGAAATTGAAAAGGCTTCAAAAATTATTGCCGGGGGATTTGAAAAGTATTTAAGGAGGATATTCGAATGAGTATTATTATCAGCATTCTCGCAATTGGCGGTTTTTTATGTCTCTATAGAATATATCAAGGTCCTTCAATAGCTGACCGTGCAGTTGGTGTAGACATAATGGGTATACTTTTTGTTGGCATAACCGCACTCAGTGCCTTGTTTTATGATCTTCCTTATCTCATGGATTTATCTATTACGCTTGTTTTGTTCAGTTTTATCGGTACATTGGCATTAGCCAAATATCTTGAGAAAAGGAGTCTTGATGATTAGTCCTATTGGCTGGATCATTATCTGGATCGGTGTGGCTTTTGATATTCTTGGTGCTATCGGATTGGTTCGTTTCCCTGACGTATATAACCGGTTGCAGGCTTCGACAAAATGTGTTACATTAGGAACATTTGGTATTATGGTTGGCATTTTTCTCTTAAAGGGTTTTACACCTATGGGAATAAAAGCGCTCATTTGTGGAGCATTTTTGCTCCTGACAAGTCCCGTGGCAGCACATGCCCTTATGAAAGGTTCATTACACTTTGGAACCAAGCTGTGGAAGGGAACAATTGTTGATAAATATGGTGAAGATAAACTGGGTGGTGAACAGATTGAGAAGGAGGAAAAGTAGATGAGGAAGCCTAAATTAAGAGAACTTGGTGAGGCAATAAGAGCAATATTTTTAGGACCATATACTTCAAAATTTCCATTTAAACCATCACCCGCAGCTCCGAGATTCAGGGGGATAATAGAATTCAATTTTGATAAATGCATTTTGTGTGGTGCCTGTGTTGAGGTGTGCCCGGCATATGCACGTACTCAGGAAGATGATAAAATTAAACGGATACGCAGAGAAATTCATCATCAGGAAAGATGCATTTATTGTGGACAGTGCGTTGCTTATTGTACTACAAAAGAAGGTATCAAACATACACAGGAATATGATTTATCGCAGATAAAAAATGAAGGATATGATAATGTAATTGAGAAAGAATTGATCCTTTGCGAAAAATGTGGTGAGGTAATAACAACACGGGCGCATCTTTTATGGATAGCAAAAAGGGTTGGAGAATTAGCATATGCTAACCCAAATCTATTTTTGGTTTTGTCCCAGGAATATGGCGAGGAAGCAATGCCAAAAAGTCCTGATGTGGCGCCGTATCGTAGCGAGCACTTAAAATTCCTATGCCCGACATGCCGCAGAACAGTATACCTGAACGAAATCTGGGGATACTGATACTACGTAGTAGACAGTAGACAGTAGATAGTAGGCAGTAGAGACAAATAATCAAAATCCAAGTAACAAGGAACCAAAGTCCAAATAAATTTTAAACAATCAAGATACAAAAAAGGTTATAGTATGTAGTCGCGGGGTTTATTGGGTTATTCTTTTATGTTATTGATTATTGGTTTTTATTTCTTGACAAACGCAATGAACCCGATATGATTAAATATGAAAATAAGATTAAGATGTTTGTTTCCTTTGTTGAGTTGCACATTATTATTGATGTTTTCTACACGATGTGCATGGCAGGCAAAGATGTTCCACGAAAATGCTTTCCAGACTGGTAAGATATTGGATAAGGGAGAGACTGAAGTTGGTGTTCATTTGCCATTGAACGCTACAGTAGCACATGGTCTTTTAGAATCCGGTTTTGAATTCAGAAGTTTTGCCGGATATTCTGGTTGGAATACTGGCGGTATAGGTATTGCGATGGGTAAAGCGATTACAAAAGGTGATTTGTTTTTTTCAAGTGGCACTGCAGATGCAGAATTTTTCTTTAACATTGATCATAACTTTGCAGGTATGCGTTTTACAGGTACTTATGCACTTGGTTGGTATCCTATAGATCAATTCGGTTTATATGTTCCATTAAAGGTTGGTTATTTATTCTATGATTTGGACGGTGCAAAAGGTAATGGTGTTTCTTTTATTCCCGGATTAGGCATAAGCTTCGAAGGTAAAAAAATTATATTCCGCGTCGGTGGTAATGTGCCTTTGCCATCTTCAATTGATGAAAATGTGATACAATTACCATATCTTGCTGTTCAGATATCACAAAGGTGGTAGCCGATTAATTTTTAGACTTTTACGCCACATGTAGTACCTTTTACTCTTCGAGAAATATCTTAATTTCTGTAATCTATATCATATCATACACAAAGATTAACCTGAGTCAACATTTAATTGTAGTAATGCATTCGACAATTATAAAACCAGATAGGCACTCACTTCGTTCGCCCAGCTCTTTCACGAAAGGGCTGGGTTCGCGTTCTATCTCCCTTCAGGCAGCCCTTTTGATGAAAAGGGCTGGGTCGTATCATAGTTACTCCTATCTGAGTCCAGCATCTTATCTGAAGGATAAGGGGCTGTTGGATTTCAATTTATTTGAATTCCAATACGATTAACTAATTAACTAATTATAAAGTTTATGTATTGTATGTTGAGGTTGATAGAGATAAGTTAAGAATAAATAAGGGATGAATAAGGTATTTTTCAGTTGTAACCACTTTATAATTAAGTGTTCTTGAAAAATAGAATAGCAATTAAAAGTGCTGACATCATTCTTGACTCCCTGAAGATTGAAGATATAATTGATGAGGAATTAGTGTCACAGAAGATAAAGGAGAAATTTTTAAAATGAAGAAAATTTCAGCAATTGGGAAATTACAAGCGCAATTTGGGTTTGGGTCAGACCAATATGCGATTGTGGTGAGTATTTCCAAACAAAAACTTTATTTTTTAAAAGGCGAAAAAGTTATTCAAAGATATTCTGTCTCTACTTCTAAATATGGGACAGGCAATAAAGAGGGTAGTAATAAAACGCCTTTTGGTATGCATTGTATTTCTAATAAAATAGGAAAAAATGCTGAAATTGGTTCAATTTTTAAATCATGCAGAAATACCAGGAAAATAGCAAAAATCGGCGCCGACATAGAAAAAGATTTGATTACCACACGGATTCTAAAGCTGCGCGGTTTAGAAAAAGGTGTTAATAAAGGTAAAGGTATTGATTCATACGAGCGTTGTATTTATATACATGGTACTGCAGAGGAACATTTGATTGGAAGACCTGCATCCCACGGTTGTATAAGAATGAGAAATGGGGATATTATTGAATTATTTGCATTAGTACCAGGGGGGACTTTGGTCAAAATAGTGAGAAGATAGAAGATGGTAGATAGAGAATAATAGATAGCCGGTGACCGATAACAGCAACCTGGTGGAGTGAGAAAGTTTCGGCTGGAATTAAGGACCGCCTTCTTGACTTTCCCTTTTTTTGGATTATAATGAACAGGTTATATGAATAATCCCAGAATTTTGATGGTCGATCCTGAAAAGGAAATTAACAAAACCTGGTTTCAGGTTTTTTTTAGATTTTCCTAAATATTTCAAGGAGATATAAGTGAATAAAAAAAGTTTTTTTTGCGTGTCATTAAATGGAGGTGTAAATGAAGGTATTCCCTACTGGTGTTAAAGTTGCTCAGGGAGAGGTGCATATAGAGAAGGACATCTGCAAGGGGTGTGGGTTTTGTGTTTCATATTGCCCTATGGATGTTTTGGAGATTTCTACAGAGTTTAATGCAAAGGGGTATCATTTTCCCGTTGTTAAGAATCCGGGTAATTGTATTGATTGTGGTTTGTGTGGGATGCTATGTCCAGATTTTGCAATTTGGTCTACCTTAAAAGAGAAAAAGGAAGTAGTTGAACTTTGAACGATTAAATGGTAAAGAATATTGAGAAATCACATCCCGCTGATTGCTTTTTACATGCAGATCCAGTTTCTTCTGTTTGGTGTCCCGGTTGTGGGATCGGGACGGTCATTAATACCTTTATCCAGACTGTAGAGAAATTGAACATTGACTTAAATGAGATATGTGTGGTTTCTGGTATTGGTTGTACAGGGAAAGTTGCCGAGTACTTAAAATTTAAATCTTTTCAGGTTAATGATGGTGAAGTGATTAAATATGCAGCTAAGGTTAAGTCCGAAAATTCTGATTCGAAAGTCGTTGTCTTTTCTAATAATGCTGATTTTCTTGTATCTGGCGCAGAAGATTTTATAGAGACAGGAAAAAATGATGTAAATATTCTTGTTATACACATCAATAATATTATTTATACGATTACAGAATACCGGGCTATTCCAACTACCCCATTTATGAGGGCTTCGATTGATAAAGATTTTGAATTGCCATTTAATATTCCCCATTTGGCAAAATCATGTGGTGCCCGATATGTAGCCAGGTGGACACCGCTCCATGCGGGATGGCTCATATATTCTATAATAGATGCTTTCTACAAAAAGGGTTTTTCTGTAATTGAAGTCATCTCACCTTGCCTAATGTATTATGCAAGCAATGACAGAATGGCAGATGCAGCAGGGCGGATAAAATTCTACGACACTAATTCAGTAATAAAACATGATGAATCCACAGAGAACCTTGATATCAGGATTAATAATAAGATTATAATAGGAAAGTTTGTAGACAAAAAATGAAGGCTGAAGTTCATATAATAAATGAAAGATGTAAGGGGTGCAACATTTGCATAGAAATCTGCCAGGCAAGTGTGTTAGAAATATCTGAAGAAATTAATTCAAATGGGTATCATCCGCCTGTTGTTAAGAATATAGAAGCGTGCATAAACTGTGGTATGTGCGAGATGTTTTGTCCTGACTTTGCTATATGGGTTACTGTTACAAAAGAAGCGGAAGTTAACATATGATTCACAAAATTATAGATAAAAAAGATCTCTGCCCCGGCAATTATCTAATTGAGGTTGAGGCACCTAATGTAGCTCAGAGATTTCAGCCCGGACAATTTGTAATAGTTCGTATCGATGAGAAAGGCGAACGAATTCCTTTAACCGTAGCAGATTTCAATACTCAAAAAGGTACGATAACACTGATATTCCAGGTAGTGGGTAAAAGCACAAAGCAGTTGGGGATTTTAAATGTCGGTGATGTGGTCCTTGATTGCGTAGGTCCTTTAGGAAATCCGAGTGAAATCAAGAAATTTGGACGGGTTATCTGTGTCGGCGGTGGAACTGGGATTGCCTGTATTTATCCGCTCATAAGAGCGCTGGCAGATGCTGGAAATGAGGTTATTTCAGTGATCGGTGCCCGCACCGCATCATTATTGATATTAGAAAATGAGATAACTGCGCTGGGCTCTCGAACTTGTGTTGCTACTGACGATGGTTCTAAAGGACATCATGGTTTTGTGACTGATGTACTAATGAATCTATTAGATGAATATAGGAACTCTGGAGGCGTTGATCGGGTGATTGCCATTGGTCCACCTGTGATGATGAAGGCGGTGGCAGATATAACCAAGCCCCGTCAGATTAAAACTATAGTAAGCTTGAATTCTGTCATGTTAGATGGTACGGGAATGTGTGGATCTTGCCGTGTTTTCATCGATGGTGAAATGAAATTAGCATGTATCGATGGTCCAGAGTTTGACGCCCACAAAGTAAACTTTGAGGATTTGATAAGTCGCCTCGAGATGTTTAAAGAAAAAGAGTCCGAGGCGATAAACTATTATTCAAGTAAGGCAGGAGTTAAAAAATGATCCAGATAGGCGGCACACGCGTTGTAATGGAGGAACAACCAGTCAATGAGCGAATAAAAAATTTTCGCTCAGTACCATTTGGCTACGATGCAGAAGAAGCGATTGCCGAAGCCCAGAGGTGCATTCAGTGTATACATAGTCCTTGCGAAAAACTGTGCCCTGTTCATATGGACATCAAGGCGATGATAAGGGAAATTGTCGCAGGTAATTTTAAGCAGGCTTTTTTTATCGCCAAAAAAGACAATGCAATACCGGCAATTACTGGAAGGGTGTGTCCCCAGGAAGAACAGTGCGAAGGTGTTTGTCCATTCTCGCTGACCTGCAATGGAATTAACATTGGTAAGTTAGAGGCCTTTGTGGCTGACTGGGCAATGAATAATGGGGTCAAAGAAGGATTTCATATTGAGGAAAAACCAGAAAAGGTTGCGGTAATTGGCTCGGGTCCTGCGGGCATTAGTTGTGCCGTAGATCTGCGCAAATACGGTTATAAGGTAACTATGTTTGAGGCTCTGCATAAGGCTGGCGGCGTGTTGCAATATGGTATTCCTGCCTTTAGGCTTCCCAAAGATATTGTGGACTATGAAATATCATATCTCACTGAAGTTGGTGTTGAGGTTAAGCTGAATCATATTGTTGGACAGAACATAATGTTTAATGAACTGCGCAAGAAATTTGGCGCAGTCTTTATTGGAACAGGAGCCGGTGCACCCCAATTTCTCGGTATCGAAGGAGAAAGACTTAAAGGACTTTATTCAGCCAATGAATTTCTCTTCCGGACCAATTTGATGAAGGCTTATAAATTCCCGGAGTATGATACTCCGATTGTATGTGGCAACACCATTGGAGTTATCGGGGCTGGAAATGTAGCTATGGATGTTGCACGATGTGCCATCCGACTTGGTGCCAAGGATGTATATATACTTTATCGAAGAACCAAAAGAGAAGCACCGGCAAGGGCCGAGGAGTTGCAACATGCCATTGAGGAGAAGTTGAAGTTCATAGAGTTGGTAAATCCAACAAGGGTACTCGGTAATGAGGACGGTTGGGTTACTGGTATTGAGTTGCTTAAGATGAAGCTTGGTGAACCTGATAAAAGTGGACGTCCCAGACCCATAAAAATCGAGGGCAGCGAGTTCACCATGAAGTTAGATACAGTTGTTGAAGCCCTTGGAAGCAAACCTAACAGGCTTTTTCTTGACCAAACCCCTGAATTGGAGACAACTCGGTGGGGCACGTTTAAGGTCGATGAAAATTTGATGACTAATATCGAAGGCGTTGTAGCTGGAGGTGATGCAATAAGGGGTAATGCAACGGTTATCCTTGCTTTAGGAGATGGTCGGAAAGCCGCGGAATCAATTCATAATTATATTTTAAGGAGACGAAAATGAGTAAAAAAATTGGAGTTTTTATTTGTCATTGTGGCACTAATATTGCTGGAACAGTTGATGTTGAAAAGCTTAGACAAGTATTTAGTAAGTATCCTGGAGTTGTACTGGCAGAGAATTATTTTTACATGTGCTCTGATCCGGGACAGAAATTAATTCAGAATACTATTAAGGAGAAAAAACTCGATAGTGTAATTGTGGCTTGTTGTTCTCCGACATTACATGAAACTACTTTTCGTAAAACCTGTGAACTGGCTGGTCTTAATCCGTATCAATGTGAAATTGCCAATATCCGGGAGCAGTGTAGCTGGGTTCATCGGGATAATATGGAAGAAGCTACGCGCAAGGCTATAAAGATAACAAGTACTATAGTTGAGAAGGTAAAGGAGAACGAGTCACTTGAACCTATTAGTATACCTGTTACGCGACGAGCGCTCGTTATTGGCGGAGGCATAGCCGGTATACAGGCGGCTCTGGATATCGGTGATGCAGGATATGAAGTTCTCCTTGTTGAAAGGAATCCCTCAATAGGCGGTCATATGATTCAACTCTCCGAGACCTTTCCTACGCTTGATTGTTCTCAGTGTATTATGACACCTAAAATGGTCGAAATATCGCGGCATCCTAAAATAAAATTATTAACATATAGTGAAATTCAAGAAATCTCTGGTTATATAGGTAATTTTAATGTGAAAATTTTGAAAAAACCGAGATATGTTATTGCAGATAAATGTACACTCTGTGATAAATGCATTGAAGTATGCCCGGTGGCAACAACGAATGAGTTTGATCAGAGACTTGTAGCGCGTAAGGCGATATATATGCCATTTCCTCAAGCGATTCCTGCTACCTTTACAATAGATGCTGAAAAATGTCCGGGTTTTTTACCCATAGCCTGTGGTAAATGTGCTGATGTGTGTGAACCCAAGGCTATTGATTTTGATATGCAACCCGAGATAGTGGAAGAAAAGATTGGGGCTATTGTAGTAGCAACGGGATATGATTTGTACTCTGCTAAAAATCTTCCTGAGTACGGCGGTGGTAAATTGGAGGACGTGCTGGATGGTTTGCAATTTGAGCGTCTTTTATCAGCGACCGGGCCAACCGAGGGTGAGATCAGAAGGCTTTCTGATAATAAAGTACCCAAACGGGTGGTGTTTTTGAGTTGTGTCGGATCCAGGGATACCGAACATCATAAGCCGTACTGTTCTAAAATATGCTGTATGTATATGGCAAAGCATGCGATGTTATATAAACATAAGGTTGCTAATGGTGAAGCGATCGTATTCTATATTGATGTTCGCGCCGGTGGGAAAGGCTATGAGGAGTTTGTTACCAGAGCTCAAACTGATGATGATGTTGTCTATATTCGGGGAAAAGTATCAAAGATTTACAGAGATAATGGTAAACTTGTGGTTTTGGGCGTGGATACGCTTGCGTGTAAGCAGATCGAGGTTGAATGCGATATGGTAGTTCTATCAATGGCCATGATTCCGAGTAGTGGGAGTAATGATTTGCTTTCTAAATTAAAGATTGCTGCTGATGAACATGGATTTTTATCAGAGGCACATCCAAAGCTGAGACCTGTTGAGAGTATCTCAGCCGGGTTCTTTGTTGCCGGTGCTGTGCAGGCTCCTAAGGATATTCCTGAAACAGTGGCTCAGGCATCAGGTGCGGCGAGTAAGGTAACAGATTTATTTTCAAGTACAGAATTAAAGCATGAGCCTATTGTGGCAGTCGTTGATGAGGATGTGTGCAGTGGTTGTGGGGTATGTATTCCATTATGTCCTTATGGTGCCAGAGAATTAGAAATCGACGGGGAGAAGCGAGTGGTTAAAGTAAATGATGTGTTGTGTGAAGGCTGTGGTTGTTGTATAGCAGCGTGCCCCTCGGGTGCAACTGGTCAGTGGAATTTCATGGATAGACAGGTCTATAAGATGATAAACGCGGCACTCTTGAAATAAAAACTGTGGATGATCATTATACACATCTCGCTGATTTAGCGGCATTTGTGAGGTTATTAGATTTGCCTCCTTTGTTTCGTCCTTTTATTAAGACACCAAATCATAAAAAGGATAAAGGCGAAGAAGATACACAAACTATAGTTTTTAAAATCCTCGGGACTACTGATTCATATTATGCAATAATGATCAAAAAAGAAGCAACTGTAGAGTTGGTAGAGCAGAAGATTCGCAGAAATCTGGGAGTTGTTAAATTAACTGATGAGGCAAAGAAGAAACTAAAAGAACTCCTCGAAAAATTGCGGTGCGGCGAGTTTGTTCATTTTATAAATCCCAAGTTCGCTCGAAACAAATATCCATATAAGCACCAATAGAATCGACCTTTATTACTATTGACATTACCAACTCAGTAAAAATGGGGGTATAATCGAAACATCTCATCCAGCTGACTGTTTCTTACCTGCAGATTCAGTTTCTTCTGTTTGGTGTCCCGGTTGCGGAATCGGGACAGTCGTTAATACCTTTATTCAGACTGTAGAGAAATTGAACATTGACTTAAATAAGATACGTGTGGTTTCTGGTATTGGTTGTACAGGAAAAGTTGTTGAGTATTTAAAAATTAAATCTTTTCAGGTCAACAACGGTAAAGTGATTAAGTACGCAGCCAAGCTTAAGTCCAAAAATACTGACTCAAAAGTCGTTGTTTTTTTAAATGATACTGATTTTATGGCATCTGAATCAGACGATTTTATTGGTACGTGTAAAAAAGGGGTTGATCTTCTTTTACTATATATTAATAATTTTATTTATCGTATATTTATCGAACATAGATCTTTATCAAAAACTCCGTTTGTGGGAAATAGAATCGACAACAACACTGGATCACCACTTAATATTCCCCATTTGGCGAAATTATGCGGTGCTCGTTATGTGGCAAGATGGACACCTCTGCATGCTCGTAGATTAATGTATTCGATAACAGATGCCTTGCAAAAACCAGGTTTTTCTGTAATCGAGGTTATCGCACCGTGTTTAATGTATTATGCAAGCAATGGGAGAATCGGGGAAACTCTTGATAGAATGAGATTTTTTTATGAAAATTCAGTAATAAAACATGGTGAACCTACAGATAATCTCAATATCAATCATTCAAATAAAATTGTAGTAGGAAAATTTGTAGATAGAGTTATAGATGGAGGGTAAGGTATGAAGACAGGGAGTCGAGAGAATCTGGAGATAATTCAACTGTAGAATCTCTTGATTTCCCAGAATTTTTGATTATATTTAGTTGTGGATTATAGATATAAAAATCCCCCTAAAATAATGATAATTGATGATGAAAAGGTTATTTGCGATGCCTGTGCCCAGATTCTTAGTGGAGAAGGATGTCTGGTTGAGACAAGTTGTGAGGGTGCAACAGGTTTAAAAAAGGTTGATGATTTTAAGCCGGATATCGTATTTGTGGATTTAAAGATGCCCGGTATAAGTGGCATGGAAGTTTTAGAGGAAATAAGAAAGAAAGATAAAAATATTGTGTCGATTGTTATTACTGGCTATGCGACAATTGAATCGGCAGTAGAGTCGATGAAAAAAGGGGCATTTGATTTTTTACCAAAGCCATTTAATCCAGATGAGTTAAAGATTATAGCCAGAAGGGCATTAGAAAAGAGAAGGGTTTCATTAGAGGCAGAACGATTAAGAGAAGAGAAAGAAAAGATGAGACAGAACTTTATTGCATTGGTCTCACATGAATTGAGGACACCTTTAGTTGCAGTGATGCAGTATTTAGAAGTTTTTGCCGGCGGTGTGGCAGGTGCGATTTCTCAAGAACAAGCAAAGATTGTCAATCGGATGAAAATTCGGCTAAATGAACTTCTCGGGCTCATTGACCGATGGTTAAAGCTTTCAAGGATCGAAGAATTGAAATTAAAAGAAGGGTTTGAGGATTTTTCTCTTTCTTCGGCGATTGAAGAAGTCGTTAATTTAGTTAAACCTTTTGCTCAGGAAAAGAAAGTAAATATTGAAGTAAAATCAATGTCGAATAGGATCATTATCAATGGTGATAAAACAATGGTTAAGGAAGTTTTTACAAATATTATTAATAATGGAATTAAATATAATCGCGAAGGTGGAAAGATTATGGTTGAATCAAGGGAGCAAGATAATTTCTGGGTGTTTGATATTAGCGATACTGGTATTGGCGTTGCTGAGCAGGAGATTGCACATATGGGAGACGAATTTTATCGCGTAAAAAGAGAAGGAAGTGCGGCTGGTTCCGGGCTTGGTTTGGCAATTGTGAAGAAAATATTAGCAATTCACGATGGAAAATTGGAAATAAAAAGTGAGGTGAACCAGGGCAGCACATTCAGTATTTTTTTACCAAAAATAACAAGGGGTAATGGGGTTCCAAACCCTAGCCCATAGACTATTTTTTAAAAAGGAGCATGAAATGAAGAAGACAAAAATTTTATTTATTAACGATGACCTTGATTTTTCTGAGACAAATAAGATTATGCTTGAACAAGCAGGTTATGAGGTTATTATCGAACAAAGTGGAAAAAAAGGAATTGATAGTGTAAAAA
>Ga0209986_10003060_pt1 | contig 14846 bp, 12 predicted proteins | sample BlataG_FD_183168 | JGI IMG/M metagenome (GOLD analysis project Ga0209986, IMG submission 183168) | Deep subsurface microbial communities from Black Sea to uncover new lineages of life (NeLLi) - Black_00105 metaG (SPAdes) (version 2) | ecosystem: Environmental > Aquatic > Marine > Oceanic >...
CTTGGGCGACACGGGGCGAAGCCGAGGTTCGCCGCCGGTCGCCAAGGGCCCCGCATCCTGCGGGGCTGGATACACGCGAAACATCGGCCTCCTGCCGATTTTCGCTTGGGCGACACGGGGCGAAGCCGAGGTTCGCCGCCGGTCGCCAAGGGCCCCGCATCCTGCGGGGCTAGATACACGCGAAACATCGGCCTCCTGCCGATTTTCGCTTGGGCGACACGGGGCGAAGCCGAGGTTCGCCGCCGGTCGCCAAGGGCCCCGCATCCTGCGGCGGCTAGATACACGCGAAACATCGGCCTCCTGCCGATTTTCGCTTGGGCGCGACGGCAGCTACCCCATCGGCAGTTGCACGGCCGCGGCAGCAGAGCGGATTTCTTTCGGCAGCGGAAAATAGACGTCCTCTTCCCGAACTGTTCGCTCTTCCACGGTCACGCCGGTCGACGTCGAGCCAAACCGCTGCTGAAGCCAGGCCACGCAGTCCTGCACCACCCGCTCTGGGGCACTGGCTCCTGCCGTGATCGCCACGCTCTCACTGCCGGTAAACCAACTCGGATCGATTTCGTTGGCGCCATCGATCAGATAAGCCGACACGCCCTGCTCCCGGGCCAGTTCAGCCAGTCGCTGACTGTTGGAACTGTTCTGGCTGCCGAGCACCAACACCAGCTGGGCTTCTTGGGACAGCTGTCGCACCGCCTCCTGCCGGTTCTGCGTCGCATAGCAGATATCGTCCTTGGGCGGTCCAACAAGCTGCGGAAACCGAGCCTTGAGCGCGGTGATAATCCGCGAAGCATCATCAACCGAGAGCGTTGTCTGGGTGAGGTAGGCCAGCTTGTCGTCCGGGCTGAAGGGCAATGCTGCGACCGCTTCGGTCGTCTCGACCAGGGTGAAGGCACCAGGTGCCTGGCCCATTGTGCCAATGACTTCGTCATGGCCTTCATGGCCGATGAGAAAGATGTGATAGCCCTGCTTCGCGTAGCGGATGGCCTCAAGGTGAACCTTGGTCACCAGCGGGCAGGTGGCGTCAATCGCCCGCAGCCGTCGCTCGTCGGCCACGCGGCGAACCTCGGGGGCAACGCCATGGGCAGAAAACAACAGGGTCGCTCCTTCAGGAACCTCCTCAACGGCGTTCACGAAGACCGCGCCCTCCCGCTCAAACCGATCGACCACATGTTTGTTGTGAACGATCTCGTGAAAGACATAGATAGGTGTGCCGTAGAGACTGATTGCCGTCTCCAGGGTCTCGATCGCCATGTTGACGCCGGCGCAAAAGCCGCGAGGCCCGGCAAGTAAAATTTTCATGGATGGGGGCCGCAAGGGCCTAGTGGGAAATACGGAGAATATTTTCTGATGCTGCTCATACTGTAAGATGCGGTCGTCGGATCGACTAGCACGTTTTGCGGAACCAGCACGCCCCATGCCGCCTGTTGATAATGCCCTCGGCCAGGCGGTCCGACGAGATCCGCCGGCTTGGCAACTCGCCCCCCTGCCCACCGACCTCAGCCTGGCTGCCGCCCGGGCCTTCTGCCGCCGGGTTGCGGGAGCGCACTACGAGAATTTCACGGTGGCCAGCCGACTGGTTCCGGCTGCTCTGCGGCAAGATCTTGCCAATGTCTACACATACGCCCGCTGGAGCGATGACCTTGCCGATGAGTCGGTTGGCGATGCATCGGCGTCGCTGGCAGCCTGGCAGGAGGGGCTTGAGCGTTGCCTGACCGGCAGGCCGGACCATCCGGTCTATGTCGCGCTCGCCGACACGATCCAGCGACGGCGACTGACAATCGAGCCATTCGCCGATCTCCTCGATGCCTTCATGCAGGATCAATGGCGGGATCGGTACACCGACCGGGATCAACTGCTCGCCTACTGCCGGCGGTCGGCCAATCCGGTCGGTCGGATCGTACTCGCATTGGCGGATTGCCGGGATCACCAGCAGGTGGCACTCGCCGATTCAATCTGTACCGGCCTGCAGTTGGTCAATTTCTGGCAGGATGTCCGCCGGGATCGGCTGGCTGGCCGAGTCTATCTGCCGGTGGCCGACATGCAGCGGCACGGCGTCAACGAGTCGATGCTCGACGCCGATCGAGCGATGCCCGAACTCGTCGGGCTGATCCGGGACGAGGTGGCCTGGGCCCGTGGCTTCTTCGATCGCGGCGAGCCGCTTACCCGCTCTGCGCCGGTCGTACTGAGGCCGGCCATCGGGCTGTTCATCGCCGGTGGCCGGGGGGTCGCCGACGCGATCGAGCGGGCCGGGTTCGATCCGCTGCTCGAACGGCCAACCCTCAGCCGGCGGACCAAACTCGCCCTGGCCGCCCGCGCAGCGGCGGGGATGGTCTGGGGTCGGCTGGCAACACTGATCGGTCGGGGGTGAGCAGCCGATGCAGCGAGCGGACGATGCCATCTGCCGGGCGGTGCTGGCCAGCAGTGGCTCCAACTTCGCCCTGCCACTGCGGCTGCTGCCGCCGGAGAAGCGCCGGGGCTCGATCGCCCTCTATGCCTTCTGCCGGCTGGCGGATGACATCGTCGATGATCCGGCGGACGGCGTCGGAGCTGCCACGCAGCTTGACCGCTTTGAGGAGCAGCTTCGCGACGGGCTGGTCGGCCGGCCTGTTGATGAGCCGGTCCTGCGAGCTGTCGCTGCCACTGCCGGCCGTTTCAAGGTTCCCGCCGAGCACCTCTTCGCAATCATTGATGGCGTCCGGCTCGACCTGGTCGCGCGGCAGTATCAGACCGTGGCCGAACTGGTTGCCTACTGCCGCAAGGTCGCCTCGGCGGTCGGCCTGGCCGCCGTGCCGATCTGGGGCCTCCGCGCGGGGGTGAAGGCCGCCGACTGGACGGCCGCGGCCGATGCCTGCGGACTGGCCTTCCAGTGGACGAATATTCTGCGGGACGTCGTCGAGGACAGGGCCCGCGGCCGCTGCTACCTTCCGGCTGAGTCATTCCTCGCGGCCGGCTGCGCCCCGGACGATCTGGCCGCAGCCCGGCCGAGCCCGGCCCTGGCCGCCCTGGCAGCCGGCGAGGTTGCCCGCTGCCGCTGCTGGTTTGCCGAGGCGGCCAGTCTCGACCGGCTGCTGTCAGCCGATGGCCAGCGGGTCTTCCGGGCGATGTATGGTGTCTATCGTGAATTGTTCCGGGCCGTCGAGCAGGCCGGGGGCGATATTTTCTGCCGCCGCGTCCGGCCGCCGCGGTGGCGGCTGGTTGCCGGTGGGCTTGGCAGCATCATCAGGGGACTCCGGTGAAAACCACCCAGACCACCAGACCCAATTTTGCAGGCAACAGTTCGGCAGTGGTGGCCGGGCAGCGGCCCCGGGTCGTCATCGTCGGTGGCGGGCTCGCCGGGCTGGCTGCCGCGGCCGCTGCGGTTGAGGCGGGGCTGGCGGTGCATCTGGTCGAGGGCCGCCGGCAGTGCGGCGGACGCGCCGCGTCGTTCGAGGATGCCAGCGAAGGCGTCTTGGTCGATGCCTGCCAGCATGTGGCGATGGGCTGCTGCACCAACTTTCTCGACCTCTGTCGCTTGGCGGGCATCGGCCAGTGGCTGCGACGGGATCGGACGCTTTGGTTCATCGGTCCCGACGGCCGCCGGGCTGGCTGCACCCCGGCCGGTTGGCTGCCGGCACCATTGCATCTGGCGCCGCTGCTCCTGGGCATGCGGCATTTCAGCCTGCGGGAAAAAGCTGCTCTCGCGGTCGGCATGCTGCGGCTGGCTTCCTGGAAGCCGGCCGCAGGCGAGGCCGTGGAGCCGACCGCAGCCACCTGGCTCGCCGCCCGACAGCCCGAGCGGGTGATCGAGCTGTTCTGGCAGCCGGTGATTGAGAGTGCCCTCGGCGAGTCGATCGACCTTGTCGGTCTCTCCGCAGTAAAGAAGGTTGCCGTTGACGGCTTTCTTGCCCACCCAACCGCCGCCGATCTCTGGGTACCGACCCGGCCGCTCGGAGATCTCTTTGGTGAGCGGCTGGTTGACTGGCTCAAAGCCCGGGCGGTGACGATCGGGTCAGGCCGGCAGGTCACTGCGGTCGAGTGGGATGCTGATGGCCGGGCGACCGGGGTCCGGGCGGGCGGCGTGTCGATTGCGGCCGACGCCGTCATCCTCGCGGTGCCCTGGCGGGCGGCGGCGCGGCTGGTTCCCGAACTGCTGCCGCCGGTGGACGATGCGTTCGCCGGGTCACCGATCACAGCGGTCCATCTTTGGTTCGACCGGCCGATCATCGATCTTCCCCATGCGGTACTGGTCGGCCGGGTCTCACAGTGGATCTTTCAAGGCGAGCAGACCGGAAGCCACAGTCCAGCTGCGGCAGGCGAGGGCCGGATGCATCACTGCCAGGTGGTGATCAGTGCCTCTCGGGGCCTCTGTGGCGGTGACCGGGCGCTCCTGCTTGAGACGGTCATCGATGAGCTGCGACAGATTTTCCCGGCAGCCGGGCAGGCCCGGCTGCTGCGATCCCGAATCGTCACCGATCCGACGGCGGTGCTCTCGGTCCGCCCGGGGGTCGACAGGGTGCGGCCGCAGGCTGAGACGGCGGTACCGAATCTCTTTCTCGCCGGCGATTGGACCGCGACCGGCTGGCCCTCAACGATGGAAGGAGCGGTTCGCAGCGGCCGGCTGGTGGCCGCTGCGGTTGCGCGGTCGCTGGGACGCACCGCTCCGCCGCTTACGGCCGATTTACCCAAAAACGCCCTCGTCAAGCTTTTCGTCCGGGGCTGACCCGGCCGTGCGATCAGCCCGCCCCTGTCGGATCGTGAGTATTGGGTCAGAAATATCACCGGCCCCGACAAATTTCTTGCGTGGTCCAGAAAGCTGAACTAACTTCAAAAGGGTTACGGTTCATTCAGGCTGTCAGCCCCGGCCTGCTGTCGCACAATGCGACAAGTTGGCGCGACAAGCTGACAGAATCGATTTGCTATCGAGCTGCTACTGCCCAAACGCAAGGAATCTGCGAATGATCAATCAGGTGAGCCCCACTGAGCAGGGGGTAAATGGAATCGGGTCGATGTCGACCGCTTGGGCGGTTGTTGAGGCGGCCCGCGCTGGTGCCGCGGATGCCCGTTCGGCGGCGGCGAATGCCCTGCCGGCGACGGCGCAGGCTTTGCGGAGCGGTCTTCATGCGACCGGCTTCGCGATCGGCTTCACCGTCTGTTTCCCGGCTTTCCTGGTCGCCCGGCTGATGCCACGCGACAACTGCGTTGCCTTCGGCCTCGTCGATGGTGGCCGGGCAGCCTGCGATCTGGCCCGTGAAACCGTTCGTCCCGTCGGGCGGACCGACATGCTTCCAGAACTGGCGGTTGTGCAGGCCTGATTTTCCCTCGCAGCGTCCGAGCAACTCGGGCGCGCTTCCCCCTCATCATCCACGGTCAAGGAGGGCCGCCCCACTGATCCCCGCTCCCTCATCGCAGGAACGCTTTCATGACCCGCTCTGAGTTCGGTTATTTCTGCGCCGGTGTCGCCGCCGGTGCTCTGGGCCACAAGTTCTACCCGCAGCTCCAGCAGAAACTGTCGCCCTACATGGCTGGTGCGATGGTATTCGCTCAGCAGGCCTTTGGCGACGCGATGAAGTCGGCCATGGAAGCGGCCGAGGCGATGCAGGCCGGTGGCGGACCGGTTGGGGCTGACTTTTTTGCCACCGCGGCCGAGCCGGCTGCCGCAGCCGATCAGCCAGTCAGCGGCGATGATGAGGCTGCCCGTGGAGCGGCCTGACCAGAGGGCTTCGGCCTGCACCGGCCAACTGTTTTCGCAATCGGTCCCTCAGCTTTTGCGTCCGTCACCTTTCGCCACCGAGTCATCCCGATGAGCATTCGCGTCACCTTCCCAAAGGCCGGGCAGATCAAGGTGCACGGCCCGATCTTCGCGGATGCTGCCAGCGAGGAGTGCCGCCGGTTCATTGAGCGGGTGTTCGAGGCCGAGGAGGTCGAGCATGTCACGCTGGCCGGTGGGGCCGAACCCGGGGCGGTACTCCGTTTCGCCACCGAAAAAACTACCGCCGCCCTGTTGTTGGCCAAGCTCTCCGAGCAGCTGACGCGGTCGGTGACGGAGAACGCCACGACCGATGCGGTGGCTGCTGGCCGACCGGCGGTACCACCAACCTCCGCCTGGGGGCAGACAGGCCGCGGAGAGGTCCAGCTGCAGCGGCACGATGCCCATGTCTCCAGCTGGTGTGTCGTGCGGGAACGATTTGGCTATGTCAAGCTGCGGCACCCGTCCCTCCACCGCCGCAGCGAGGTGGCCCAGGCGGTCGAACGGGAGCTGATGAGTGTGCTCGGCATCGAGAAGTACGCCACCAACACGCTGCTCTCGACGCTGGCGGTCGATTACGACCCGCGGCACCTCTCGCGGCAGCAGGTGGTCGAGATTCTCGACAATGTGCTGGCTGGCACCACGGTACCGAAGAAACTCGACAAGCTCGACCTGTCGATTGCGTTGTGCACCGCCAGCCTGCCGCTGGCGGCGGCGGCGCAGTTTGCCTTTCCGCCGCTTGTGCCAGTGGCGGCAGTGCTGTTTGCCTACACCTCCGTTCCGACGTTCCAGGGGGCCTACGAGCTCACCTTCAAAGAGAAACGCCTCGGCTGCGACACGCTTGACGCGCTCGTCGTGGTCGGCTGTCTGGCGACGCTGCAGCTGTTTCCGGGTGCCGTCCTCTGCTGGTGCCTGGCCCTCGGCCGGACCCTGGTGCAGCGGACCGAAGACCGCTCCAAGAAGATGCTGCTCAACGTCTTCGGCAAGCAGCCGCGATTCGTCTGGGTGGTTCAAAATGGTGTCGAGATCCAGGTGCCGATGCAGGATCTCAAGGAGGGCGACATCATCGTGGTCAACACCGGTGACGTGATGCCGGTCGATGGGGTGGTCTCCGAGGGCTACGCCATGATCGACCAGCATGCCCTCACCGGCGAGAGCACCCCGGCTGAGAAGGGGCCGGGCGACCGGGTCTTCGCCTCGACGGTGCTGGTGGCGGGCAAGGTCTTCGTGGCGGTCGAGTGCAGTGGCACCGAAACCGCCAGTGCCAAGATCGGCAAGATTCTTGCCGACACCGCCGGCTACAAGCTTTCGCGGCAGCATGCCGGCGAACGCCTGGCCGACCGGGCGGCCGGCCCGATGATCGGCTTGGGGGCCCTCGGCTATGCCACCCTTGGCCCGGCCGGGGCCGTGGCGATCGTCAACTGCGACCTCGGTACCGGCATTCGAATGGCCGCCCCGCTGGCGATGCTCAGCTCGCTGTCGCTCTGTGCCAGTAAGGGCATCCTGATCAAGGACGGCCGGGCCCTCGACCTGATGAGCGAAATCGATACGGTGCTGTTCGACAAGACCGGCACGCTCACCCGCGAGCGGCCCGAGGTTGGCACGATTCATGCTTGTAATGGCTGGGACGAGGAGTCGATCCTGCGGTACACCGCGGCGGCCGAGCAGAAGTTCCACCATCCAATCGCCCTGGCGATCCTGCACGCCGCTGAGGAACGCGGCCTCAAACTGCCGGCGGTGGAAGAGAGCGAACTCAAGGTTGGCTTTGGCATCACCGTCCAACTCGACGGCCACTCGGTCCGGGTCGGCAGCCGGCGGTTTATCGAGCAGGAGGGCCTGCCCATCACCCCCGATGTGGCCGCCGCCCTCGAACGTGCCCATGCACTGGGCAACACCATGGTGTTGGTGGCAATTGATGACGCCCTCGGTGGGGCGATTGAGCTGCAGGCCGCGATCCGTCCCGAGGTCACCAAGATCGTCAAGGGGCTGCGGGACCGGGGCATCAAGCATCTCGCGATCATCTCGGGTGACCACGAGGCCCCGACCAAGCGACTCGCCGAGCAGCTCGGCATGGATCGCTACTTCGCCCAAGTGCTGCCGGCCGACAAGGCGGACTATGTGGCTAAGCTGCAGGCTGAGGGCAAGAAGGTCTGCTTTGTCGGCGACGGGATCAACGATTCGATCGCCCTGAAGAAGGCCAACGTCTCGATCTCGCTGCGGGGGGCTTCGACCATCGCCACCGACACTGCCCATATCGTCTTTCTGGACGAGGGACTGGCCCACCTCTGCGAACTCCGCGACATCGCCCAGAACCTGCACCGCAACGTCAAGCGGAGCTGGAACATGATCGTGATCCCGAACGTCATCTGTGTGGCGGGCGTATTTACCGCTGGCTTTGGCATCTGGGCCAGTGTTGTCTTCAACAACATCACCGCGGTCGCCGCGCTCGCCAATGGCCTTTGGCCGATGCGTCAGGTTGCGGCCAACGAAAAGAAGCGACGGCAGGCGCTGACTGCGGCGGTTGCCGGTGAACAGCCAGGGGGGCGGCAGGCGGCGGCTGAAGTGGTCCCGGAGTCGGCCGCTGGTGGAGCGGCTGGCCGGGGCGATCGACCGGCGGGGAATGGGCAGGGCAACGGTCGCGCCGGCAACGGTCACGCGGGAAACGGTCACGCCGGAAGCGGTCACGCCGGAAGCGGTCACGCCGGCAATGGTGCTGCGGGCCGGCGGGGAAGCCGCGATTCAACCGATTCCGCCGGCTCGGTGGCCGGGGGGCTTACCGTCGAGAAAGCATCGCAGCCAGCGACTTAAGGCAAATGCCACAGGGCTGCTCAGGCGGTGGGTGAGCCGTGGCTGAGGAACGCGAAACGATGGCGGCAGGCCCGGAACCACAGCATGCAACTACCGTCATCCCGCTCGCGGTTCGCGTCGATGCCCGCCGGCGAATCGTTCATGTCCAGTCTCCTGCCCTAAGGCGAGGCCAGCCGCAGTCGCGGCTGCGTTTTCTTGCCCGGGCGTTTGCCTGCCCACTGGTGCAACGAGTTACGGTCAATGCCCGAAGCGGTACGGCTGAAATCAGCTTGCTGCCTGTGGGGGCTCCATTGACCAGCATGGTCAACGAACTGGCCCGGGCGATCCGGGGTGAGGTGGCTCCGATCGATGCCGCCGTTCCTCGCGACTGTCTCGACCGGGCCCGGGTCACGGTCGAGCGGCTGGGCGGTCGGCTGATCACCTGGCGGGTCGGCTCGGCTCGGCCCGATGTCCTGCGGCTGCGGCACCCGCGGCTGCGGCGGGACCGGGTGCTGGCCCGCCGGCTTGAGCGGATGCTGGTGGCGATTCCGGGGGTGAAGGAGGTTCAGCTGAGCAGTTGGACCGCTGATCTGGTGGTCCGGTTTGACCAGCAGCGGCTCGACACCGAGACGCTGCTGACGGTGCTGCAGCATGCGGTCGATGAGCAGGCGGGAACCCCCCTGGCCGCGTCACCACTCGAGATGGCCAATACCTCGGCCACGCTCGGCGTCGCTGCCCTGGCCGACTTCGTGGTGCCGGCGCTGGCGCCGGTGAGTGCCTGCCTGCTTGTCGGCAACAACCTGCGGACCTTTGCGGCGGTTGGGGGTGACATCCGCCGCCGTCGCATCGGGATGCCGACGCTCGCCACGGCGATCATTCTCGGCACCCTGGCGACGGGCCAGTTTCTCGCCTCGGGCATCATGGCCTGGTCGTACGACTTCTGGAAGCGGCGGCACCGCCGCGACATCGAGGCGGAACGGCGGCTACTGCTCGATGATGCCATTCCGCTGCCAGCCTGTTCCAGCCTCAGTGCCGGCGCCGGTGACGGCCAAGTGCAGCCGCTGGAGGCCTTTGCCGTCGGCGATCGGCTGCAGCTGAACACCTGGGATGTAGTTCCGGTGGATGGGGTGGTGCGGTCGGGTGGTGGTGTGGTCGACGAGCGGTGTGTCCGCGGGATTGCCGGAGCCCGTCGGACCATCGCCGGTGAACGACTCCTGGCCGGCACCATGCTGCTGGGAGGTGAACTTGAGCTGGAAGCCACCGCTGCGGCAGGCGACTCGAAGATTGCACGGATCGCCGGCATCCTTCGGGAGGCGACGCTGCACCGGCCAGGCCGGATGGCAGTAACGGCCCAGGCCGAGCGATTTGCGGAGGAGATGGCCGGGCCTGCGCTGGCAACCGCCGGCCTGGGGCTGCTGGCAGGTGATGTGACCACGGCAGTGGCGATCCTGCGGCCCGATTATGCCAGCGGTGAGGCGGTCGCGGTTTCCTTTGAGGATCTCGATGCCGTGGCCTGCGGGCTCGCCTCGGGCTTTCTGCTCAGTTCCCCCGCCGCCGTCGATGCGTTGGCTGCCGCCGAGACGCTCGTTGTCGTAGAGCATGAGGCCCTCAGTGAACGGTGTGTCGAACTGGCTGCTGTCGAAACATCGCTGTCGGAAGAACGCGAGGCGGTTCGCTGGGCGGCGAGTCTGGCCCGGCACCTTGCCTGCGAACGGCGGACCGCGTTGGCCGAGGCGGCGCGGGCACGGCGGTGCGTACTGGCCGATCCTCCGGTGGAATCCTTCGGCGGCAGGGACGGGCTCGCGATCACCTGCCGGCACGGGGGGCGAACCTTTCTGCTCCGGGAGCCGGAGGCGGCGGTCGCAGGAATACCAGCCGGTCTGACCCTTGAGATTGATGGCGTGCTGGTGGCCCGGTTTTCCTTTCGCGAGTCACCCCGCCGGCGGTGCCGGATGGTTGAGGAACTGCGTGAACTCAAATCGATCCGCGTCATCCTGCAAGCGGCCGGCTCGGCCGAAGACGCCGCTGGTGTGAGCGGCCGGTACGCCGACCTCGGCTTTGATGAGATTCGCAGCGGGACCGACCCCGAGGCGGTTGCCGCGACTGTCCGGGCCATCCGGCGCACAGGCCGGCGGGTCGCCGTCGCTGGACCGACCGACGCGATTGCGGCGGCCGCCAAACTTGCCGATGTGGCAATCGACCTCGGAATCGATGGCGACATGGCAGCGGCGGCGGCAGCGGTTGGCATGGTCTCGCTTTCCGGGCGGCTTGACACGCTGGCGACGCTGGTGGCAGCAGCCGGCCAGCGGCAGGCCCGGCTGGCTACCGCCCGCCGGCTGAGCATCCTGCCGAATCTGGCCTGTGTCTTCGGTGCGTTCTTCCTCGGATTTACCAGCCTCGTCGCGGCGGTCGTGACCAATGTTGGCACCCTCAGTATCTACAACCGGTCGGCGCGGCAGCTGCACGCCAACCGGCGGCAGCATTGGCTGCAGCATCGGCCCACGCTGCCTGTGCGACTGCGTTCGATGCAGCCCGCCGTCGATGCCCGGGCAGCCATGCCGCAGGCCGGCGGCCACGATCAGCCCGCTGCGACCGCCGCAGATGTGAGGAGTCGATGAGAATCCCCCCCACCACTACTGCGTTCGAGCCGGCTGCTGACTACACTCCGCAGCGAGCGGCGGAGACGGACGCTGGCCAGCCTGGCAGTCAGCACACCCGGCCCGTCGCCGCCCAGGTTTCGGAAGCCACCGCCGGAAAGGCCCCGATGCAACCGCCGCAGGAGATTGAGGCCCGACTGGCAGACCTGCCGAAGGAGGTGGGCGTGCTGCTGCTGACGATCGGAACGATGGGAGTTGTCCTGCCCGGGATTGTTGGCACACCCGCACTGCTGGCCGGAGGCCTGATGCTCTGGCCCCGTGGCTTTCGGGTGGTCAACGGCTGGCTGGAACGCAAGTGCCCGAAGCTGCATGGCCACGGTGCCGCCCAGCTCATCCGCTACCTTGATGACCTTGAACGACGCTACCCAAACGCCACCCGCAGAGGATGATGATGACCGACAGCCCACTTCCTCCAGATTCGACCAATGGCCAGCCCCGCGTGACGGCCATGTGTTCGCCAAGCCTCTCGCCCTACGAGGCGGCCCGGGTGCGGGAGATCGCTGCCTGGAAAAGCACCCGCGTCAGCCGGCTCGCTGAGGTGATCGACACCCTGACGGCGCCGGTGACCTGGGCCGTTGGGCACTTCATCCCCCGGGCGGCTGTTACCAAGGTGGTGACCTCGATGGAATGGGTCGCGCACCGGTCAGACCCATTGAATGAGGTGCTCAAGGCGGCTGGTGTCGACAGTCTGGCCGCTCTCCGTGACGGGCGGCTGGAGGAATGCGACGCCCTGAGCTCGATGTTCACCGCCCGGGCCGAGCGATTTGCCGTGGTCGAGTCGGCCGCCACCGGCTTTGGTGGCCCGCTGTTTCATGTGCCGGCCCAGCTGATTGCCGCGTTGCGGTCGATCACCCGGATTGGTCACTGCTACGGCTACGAGCTGGACGACTCCCTTGGCCATGCCGTGGTGCTCGACATCCTCGAGATCGCCACCCTCGACTCATTCGCGGAACGCCAGCGGCTGATTGAGCGGCTCCATGTCGCGATCGATCGGCAGGAGGAGGCCCTGCCGGGCGGTGAGGACCTGCTCCACCGCACCAGCCGCAACCTGATCGCCGAAGAGGTGGTCGACCTAATCCCAGTTGTTGGCACGGCAGTTTCGTTCCTGTTCGACAGCCAGTTCATGCACGGCATTGACGAGGCGGCCCGGCGGATTTTCCAGGAGCGTTGGCTGCGTGACCACGGCCGGGTTGAGGAGATTCCGCCGGCCCCGGTGGAGACAAGACGCAGCAGCCTGGAGGAGTTTGGCCTGGCCCTCGGCCAGGGGCTTTATTGCGTCGGTGCCGTGAGCGGATTCACCATCAGTTTTCCGTGCCGGCTGGTTCAGCGGGCATTCGGCCGGGGTAGAAATCCGGTCAGCCTCGGGGCTCGTCATGGCACCGATCGGGCCGTGCATGATGCCCGGGAATTCCTTGCTGGAGTGAAGAGTTCTTACGAAGAACAGGCCGTGGCAGTCGAGCCGCAGCCAGTCTGAGTGGCTGATTCCCGGCTCAGACCGAAATCGACGGCAAGAGAAACGAATGAGAAGTTTGCACCCGGAGGGTGGGCGAACTAAATTCAGAAGAGACCTTGGAGCCAGACATATGACCAACCCAGATACCGCAGCGCAGGATTCGACCTCAGCCGATCCGCTCTCGGCCGTTGCCGATGCCATGCAACAGGCCGCTTCGAGCGTTCAGGAAGGAGCGACGGCCGCCCGCGATGCAGCGGAAAAGGCACTGCCCTCAGTCGGACTGTTCGCCAGCCGATTCGTCTACACCACCTGCTATGCCGTCTCCTACGGCGTGGTCTTTCCGATGGCGCTCGTCGCCCTCTCGGTGCCGCAGAACAATCCGTTGGTGCATGGCATGGTCGACGGCTCCCGGGCTGCCCGGAACAAGGTCGATGAGTTGCTTGGCGGTGGCGGTCAGGCCGCGGCCGACGAGTCGGTCTGAGTGGCCCGACTGCCGATGAGGCCGAACGTACTGGCCGAACTTCACTCCGGTTCAGCCGCGACCGGCAGGCTTTTCCATTGCCCGGGCTAGATCACCGAGGCCGCGAGCCAGTACCTGGGAGTGTCCCAGACTCTGCTCCCAGAGTTTCCAGAGATCGACCGCGGCCCGGGGGCGGCGGCCGATAGCGCTGAGGGCGGCTCCCAGCCGGTGCATCGCCGACTGTGGCTTCGTAAGCCTGACCACTTCCTGGGGCAGGGCCTCGTCGGCCGTGTCGGAGATGACCCGGCAGGCAAGGAACCCAACGCCAGCCGTGGCGGCGACGGTGGCGACAGCGTAGGACTCCATGTCGACCAGGCTGGCCCCGGTGGTCGTCTGCAGCAGTTGCTTGGCGGCCACATCAACCACAACATCACTGACCGTCACCAGGGTTCTGCAAGTGGCCGGCTGGTCAACCCCATGGGTTTCTAGCAGTTCACGATCGACCACCAACGGCGGTCGCTGGGCTGCACTGCCGTCAACCAGCCGGTCGGGGAGAACCAGCTGCCCCCGGGGCAGGCTCGCGTCGAGCCCGCCGGCGAAGCCGGCCGAGATGAGCCGCTGAGGACGGTGGCCGTCGATGATGAGTTGTGCCGCCCGCGCCGCGGCAGCCTCGCCGATGCCGCCAACAGCCCAGACAACCGGTCGTTCAGCCAGCAGGCCTGCCGAGATACTGAGACTCGGGCCTCGATACGTGACCGTCTCTGAGACTGACCGCTCAAAGCTGTGGGCTTCAATCGGTAGGGCGAAGATGATGCCGAGACAACAGTCGGAGCCGGAGAGGTTGGCGTGTGGCATTATGAACAAAGGCGGTGTGCCAGCGTGGTGGGGGAAGAGTTGATTGCAGGCCTCTGCTCAGGGAGGGTGAATCCCGGCGAGCCCAGCTGTTCGGGGAACAAGCCGTCCCTGGTTCTCGCCAGTGAACGCTGGCGAGAAACGACACACGCTGGAACCCCTAGTGGCGGCAACGCGGGTTTTCGGGGGTGTCTGGTCGCCGTCTCCTGCTGCGGCAGACCTGTTCCACAGGCTGCTGATGGTGTCTGGCAAACGGCAGCGGTCTTGCCTGGAGAAAGCATGTTTCGGGCACCTCCCCCGGGGTGCCTAATCAGCGGCTTCGTGAGGCTGGGCGGACCACTACCGCCGGTCTGCTGAAGATGGTCGGCGGTTCTTCAACGCTGTGTTGAGTGACTCCGCCACCTTTGTCGCCAGCACACACGAACCCGCTTGGGTGTAATGGACGTCTGCTGGTTTGCCGATCTCTGTCATCCGCGGTAGGGCGAAGGCGTAGAGGTCGTTGACGGCAATTCCCGCCTGCTGCATCACCTCTAGTGCCGCCGCGTTGTAGCGGACCTCGTCACCGGGGACCCGGCCCTTCACCCCCTGGGGGATCGGGGTGGTGGAGCACCAGATGAGCTCAGCGCCGGTTGCCCTGAGCCGCCGCGTGAGTGTCTGAAGATTTTTCTGGTAGGCATCGAGTGGCACCTGAACCGGTCCATTGGCGACGTCGGTGAGGCCGCCCTGCGGGTCGACATGCTTGAGATCGTGCAGGCCCCAATTGAAGTGAATCACGTCCCATTTGGTGTCCCCGAGCCAGGCGTCGAGTTGTTCGAGGCCTCGGGTAGTCGGGCCACCGTTGGTCGGGATCCGATGGACGTTTGCCTTGCCCGCAAGCAGGGTGCGGGTGGCAAGCGTGTAGCCAATGGAGAT
>Ga0209986_10003061_pt1 | contig 14845 bp, 30 predicted proteins | sample BlataG_FD_183168 | JGI IMG/M metagenome (GOLD analysis project Ga0209986, IMG submission 183168) | Deep subsurface microbial communities from Black Sea to uncover new lineages of life (NeLLi) - Black_00105 metaG (SPAdes) (version 2) | ecosystem: Environmental > Aquatic > Marine > Oceanic >...
AGTAACTAAAAGATGGGAGGCCACTCAATGAACAAAGAAGATATTGAAAAAAAGGAATCTGAATTGCTTGAAAATGACAATAAAATAGAAGTAAAGCCTTATGAAACTTTTAAATTGCATGAATTGGCAAATATGTTTCCTTTCAACATAACACCAGCATTAATTGAGAGCAAAATAGCCCATGCTATTGCTGCAAAACAAAGAATGTTCAATACATTAACCCCGCAAATGGCTTTTATGATTATTACCTTGCTTATAGCTGCTGCTATTGCCGCAGTCATATTATATAAATTCATGGGTGGTGGAGCACCAGAAGTTATAGTTAAGCTAGACCCTGGATTACAAATGATTAAAGGAAATTTAACTGGGTAAAAAGATGGAAGAAGATACAAAAGAAGTGATTAATTTTGAAAATCTTGGATATTATATAAAGATAATAGAAAAGGTTTTTGATGAGAATGGAGTTAATCAAATAGAGCAGGACTTGATACTGACACAGACACTAGCGAGAGTGAGAGCCAAGCAAAAGAATGTACAGGCGCAAGATATGATGCAAAGTATGCCATTGGGGGGATTGTTCAAAAGGCTTTTTAAGGAAAAAAAAGATGATGATTTAGAATGAACGCAATAATAATTGGTGTGGGGCTTTTGCTCCTTTTCATCATTATAATAATATTCAAAGACATCAGAAACAATCCTGGAGTTTATGGTGGGAGATAATGAAGTTTATACGAGCTGATTATATTATTATCATTGCATTTTTATTGATGCTGGGTACGCACTCAATAACAATGTATTTGATTGCAAAATACACTGACCCTAAAGATGTTATAGAAAGTGGCAAGGCAATAGTTGCTGTAAGCGAGGGCAATCCATTTGCGGCATTTTTTTTACAATTTGAAAAATTAAGGTTATTATATTCACTTGTTTTTTTACCTGCGGTTTTATTTTCACTTTATTATTACATAAGGCAAAAATACATAAACAGAGATGTGATAATTGTGGAATTGTTTGCAATTACAGCAGCCATGATTGCATTAATAAATTTTATGAATGATGCTGGATACCTCGCTGGTTATCTTGTAAGGTAAAATGGGAACAGGAATAGAAGAATCAATAATAAGAAGAGAAGTTGACAGTCATAGTTCAGCCCTCACAAACAGAAGCATTAAGGATCTTCTAGATATTAATTCAAGAGATGGTTATGATTTATTGGCATCAAAACCCAACCCTACTATTTCACTTAGATTTTTCTCTGGATTAATACAATCATATCAAAGAGTAAAGGATTTATTCAATCCAAAAACAGTCAATGAAAAAATAGGGAATAAATTGATTGAGTTGAATAATGAAGGTTATACAATAATCTTGAGAATGAGAAAAACTGGCAAATTTAAAAGTATTGATGAGATTGAAGAGTTGAACAGGATTTCTTTCTTTATGCAGAATCTTATGATTACTGGTTTGCAGAATTTAAATTATTTTTTTAGGATAGGCACAAAAGAACCAAAGGGGATTGATGAAGCCTTGAAAATATTTGACAGGGCAATATGGAAACCAAAGCATGTTCTTGGAGGTGGAAAGAATGATACTGGAAAAGTTCCATCAAAGCATGAGGGACAACCCAAAATTTCAACCTAGTACAATACACGCCTATAGAAAAGCAGTTCAAGAATTGGTTTATACCTATGGCGAGAACCCTACTATTGAACATCTTAATAGGTTTATAGCAGATAAATGCACCAAGAGACAACCTCATGTTAAATATGCTATAAAGGAATATTTAAGATTCAAAGAAAGAGGGCAAGACTATGGAAAGTTAAATCAGGCAGTAATCAAAATACCAATGAAACAAAAGAACTTTCTAAAAAGAGAATATATTAATGAACTCCTTGGTCTTGTCAAGGATCCTATGCACAAAGCATTTGTGGTTATACAATCCTATGCTGGAGCCAGGGCCAGTGAAGCCATAACTATTGAAAAGAGATGGATTAAAAGAGGAATGCACAAAGACAGGTATGGTGATGAGGGAGAAATAATAAAGATAAGGGTTAAAGGTAAGGGGGAAAAACCAAGAAACCTCTATTTAAAAATGGATCTATGGAAGTATCTTGAACCTTTCTACAAAAGATGTTATAGATATTTGTTCCTTAATGAAAGGACCATTACTTATATGACTTACTGGAATAGTGTTGAGACAGTATATGCCAGATATTATAGGGAATTGAATGACGCAGGAACAAAGCTTGGATTGGATATAGGTACACATGATCTAAGAAGGAGCTTTGCAAACACTATGAGACTTGAAAGGAAGGACATAACAATAGTTCAAAGAACCTTGGGGCATAGTAATATAAGAACTACTATGAGATATTTTGATGATAATAATAAAGAAATAGAGGATGCAATGTTGGAATATCAAGACAATATATAGGTTATTCTAGGTATACTTTTTAGGGGTAGGGTTACTTTCATTTTCTGATGCCATAAAGATTGAAATTAGGTAGGCTTCTGTGTGTTCTAGGGCCATTCAACCCCTATGTACTATTTACCTATAAGCTAGATTTTTTAAATCAGAAAATAGTATATTTTCTGATTTGCTAGGGAAAAAAAATTTCGTTTCCCCATTTTCCTTAATTATAATATAATATGTCAGAAAATAACACTTTTCTGACATTTTGAATCGCTAAGATACACTATGAATATGTTATTTTTGCTTGTTCTGTCTGTTTTTTTAAACAATAACCCTAACTTTTTTAAACAGTATACCTTTTAGTATACCAACACGAAAGTATTAAATACCACCTTACTTATAGGTATTGTTGCATGACAGAAATTGAATTAAAAGAACTGGTATGTAAAAAGTGTGGGCATAAATGGATACCCAGAAAGGAAACAGTTTTGATATGCCCAAAATGTAAATCAGTAAGATGGAATCGGAGGGTTGAAGATGGATGGGAACATAACTAATTTTATTTTAAATAACTTTGGGTATATTATAATAAATTTTGTGGTGGTTTTAATTGTAGTTGTTTTTATTTTCTTGCAACTATTATCTATTAAAAAGGAAATTAAGAATATGAACATACTTATTGTTGGATTGGCTCAATTATTTAAACCAAACCCCAAACCAACAGAAGGACCTAGAGTGCCAGAGGAAGAACAGGAAGCATTAGAAGCACAAAGACTTATGGAAGGAGAAGAAGAACCAAAACAAAAAGAACCAATGGAATTTTATGATTTAAAAAAGAAAGTAAAATTTACAACAACGGACTATGAAACCATGACAAAAAACAAAAGAAGGTTTGCTATTACTATTGCGCCAAGCGGAGTGAAGTCATGCAAGATGTTAAAAAAAGAATAATATTAAATGATTGGAGGTAAACTAAAAATGAATCTTATAGAGTATGAAACCAAAGATAAGAAGAAAGGAAGGGCTGCCGACATTATGAGCGTATTGAATGATATGGACACAATGGAAAGGTTTAATGGCGTAACAGAATGCAAACTCTCTGATAACTGGTATGCCTTGAAAAGAGATTTGGCAGATGCCCTTACTGTTGAAATGCCGAAAGAAGAGAATAAATGAAGTAAGTAATAATTTTATGAAACAAATCCATTTGCCAGAATCAACAGTATTTGCAATCAGAACAGTTTATGACATATCAAAAGCAATATGGGTTGGGTTGTTTGCCTACCTTATTACTATAAGTGGCCATTATATTTTTGGTTTTGGTGCAAAAATATTGCATGACATTGGTGTGGTAGCGGCTTTGATTTGTTTTTTAATTGTTTTTATTCATTTTGGAATTAAAAACAAATGGTTTGAAAAAATTGAAAAAAGAGTTGAAGATGAAAAGGAAACATCTGAATAAATTTAAGTTGTGGATCAACAACAAGCAGAAGCAGAAAGAAATGGATTTGAACATTTCTGTAATAAGTTTCGCTTTTGCTGGGGTGCTGGTAGGTTTTATGTTACTTTTTCTAGCTTACTATCTTGTGATATTTATATTCACTTTTACCTCCCACTGGCATAATATTGATATTGCTTTGAATCATGTAAACCAAGAATGCAACGGTTGTATATGGAATGTTACAGATACGGGAATTACCTGGTCTGGCAAAATGGGCAATCAAACATTGGCAGAGGGCTACATATATGGTATGCACTACACTAAGAAAACATTTTTTTATTCTAATATAACAAGTTACTTTCTTGGTTTTTTAAGCGTAACTTGTTTATTTCTTTTTATTTCATTGGGAATTGAAAGCCGAAAATTAGATGAATTTCGAGAGAAGAAAAAATGCAAAAAAGAAGGAAAGGGTTCTGCAGACACAAGCAAGGAATGATAAATGGAAGATGTATTCAATGCGGTGCAATAATACCCCTGCAACAACTAAAATATAACTTTGATCAAAAACGGATGAAAACGAAAGAAGAAATGACATACTCCCAAAATAAATCCACCTAAAGGTGGGGGTTTCTTAACGCAAACCCCTTAACTTAAACTGTTCGGTCAAAGACAAAAAAGTTTAATGTGGGGTTCGCTAAGAACAGAAACCCTAAGCATAGTCAAACCATGTTATCATAAATTATGGTGATAACATGGCAAAAAGCAAATACAAACATTTCAATCCGAAAACATACAAGATTGAGAGTAAGATTGCAACGGTGAGGACATCTCATCACTGCAAATACAACATAAATTATCACATCATCTGGATACCTAAGTATCGTAAGGATGTGTTAGTAGGAAAGGTGGCAGAAGTGCTAAGAACAATAATAGATGGTCAATGTCAGGAACTTGGAATAGATAATCTCGCATTAGAAATAATGCCAGACCATCTGCACTTATTTGTAGGTTGTAAGCCTACAATCACACCATGCAAAGTAGTTAATAAGCTGAAAGGTAACACAAGTATTCAGCTTAGGCGTGTCTTTCCTGACATAAGATACTTAGGCTATAAACAGCACTTCGGCAAAGGATTTAAAGCTCTCTGGGCTAAAGGTTACTATTGTGGAAGTGCAGGACATGTATCACAAGAAGCAGTAAGACGATACATTAACGAGCAAGAAGGAAAAGATGTGTTTGAATATTCTGTCTTTGGTAGTCCTAATCAAAAGATAGGAAACTTTGTTCAAACAAAGTTGGAGGTTTTTTAAGATGTTAATAAGAAAGATAGTTGAAGTAGAATGGTTTGATGCTCAATCAAGTTTAGAAACATGGTCTATTGAAGAATTAGATAAATTAGAACCATTACATACTTTTTCAGTTGGATATTTATTACAAGAAAAAAAAGATTATATTATTCTTGGATTTATGGATTTTGCTAATGGGTTAATAAAACACCATCAATGTATTCCAAGAGGTATGATAAAAAATATTAAGGTGATTCGTGATGGACAAAAGAAGTAATTGGTTTAAAAGAGATTCCAATTTTAAAAACTATCAAATCATAGTTTTTGGAATGATTATGATGTTTATTACTTTTTGTTTAGCATTATTTATATCACAATTTGGAGAAAATCAATTAATGGGAAATTATGATTTATATCAATGTATCTACAATAATGCAGATAATAATGGTTTTTCTCAAAACCCTATTATGATAGATAAGATTCAAGATGAATGTATTTGTTTTAGAAATCATAATTATGAGAACTTAATAGAAGCAAATTGTAGTAATTATAATTCTCTATTTGATGAAGAATCTTATTTTTTAGGTCTTGTTCGTGGTTGTGATATTGGTTGTATAGATTATGATTTAAGAATTAACAATGTTTATTGGAATACAACTGAAGATAAATACTCAGTTTTAGATTCAAAGAATTACAAAAAGTGTTCTGCTTTTTGTGTGGAGAGTTATTCAAGATGAGTAATATTAAACATATTTTCATTGATATGCAAAATCTTACAGATGACCAACAACTAAAACTATGGTCTAATTTATGGAAGTTTGCTGATAAAGAACTTCCATCAGAAACTAATCTTATGTGTTTTGTAGTTTCAAAGAACAAACCAGAGGTTACTATACGTGACCTCTCGCAGAAAACCCCAAAGGAGGTACGGCATTCCTCCCACTAATAAATTAGTGGGTATCCTGCCTAAAATTTTATGAAAGAGGAAAGAGAAGAAGAGTTTAAACATAAAGAGTTAATATCGGGGTGTTGATTTAAGGCAAGAGCCAGGCAGATGTATTGTACATATAAACACTCCTTCAACTATATTCTTTCTTTGCCTGGCTGCCAATTATCTAAGGATAGATTATTTTAAGGCATTTTCTGCAGTACTTTGCTGATGTTTTTTTGGCTCTAAAGAATCCACCACATCTTCTACATTTTACCTTATACCTTCCAAATTTATGTTTCTGGTGTTTGGTCATTTTGTGAATACCTTTAACTTTGTTAAGTACAACACCAACGACAGGCTTAATATATTAGCCACTATTATCGGCAACGCATTTATCATAAAGCCATAAATTATGTACAATGAAAATCCTATTATCAATGACAACAACCATAAGATTGAAAAACTCTCTACATTTCTGGTCCTATAGGATTTAATAGCTTGGGGTATGAAACTAGATGTTGTTATTATTCCTGCACTGAATCCAATTATTAATGGTATGTTCATTTTGAAAGGTTGGAATTCTGGGGTTTTAAGAGTTATAAAGGGTTTATTGTATGAGTGCCTAAGTTTGTATCATATATATTATAGGATATATGGGATTACTTATGAACCTACATAGTTTTTGGCACATTCATCACATATTAGTTGACCATCTATTTCATACCTACAACCTTCAATAGGTGAATTGTTACATTTAAAACATCTTGAATAATATTTAACATCTAGTTTTGAAAGTATAGGTTTAAGTTGGTTTTGGGGTGGTTTTTCTACCTTTGTTTCTTGTGGAGAATCTGTAACGGTCGTAACGTTGTTTACGGTTGTAACGGTTAGGGGTGGTAGTGTAGGGGGGTCTTTATTTTTTTCAGGGGTCACCCCTAGTATCGTTACAACCGTTACATCGTTACAGTCATAACCATACCTTTTTAGTAAATTCTGAACTACCCCTATTTCCAGTGGAACACATCTTTTTACATCTCCATAAACCCTTTTCATAGTAGTTTTTTTGAATCCTAAAGTCTTTAAGATTGAACTCATACCCCTTGGTTTTATCTCTAAACTTCCTTCCTCAATAATATCCTTTGTAGTAAAATCACCAATACCTCTTTTCAATAAGCTGTGTATTGCCCCAACAACACCACCATAATAACTATTTCTTCTTTCATCAATAAGTTCTTCTTGGTAGTTCTTTATAAATACCTTGAATTTCTCCAGTTGTTTTTTATCATCACAAAACAAACTAATGAAACTATTGACAATCTGTTTAACTCTTGGCTCTAAATCCAAACCCAAATCAATACTTTTATTAGGATCAATATTATTATAGTTTCTAAATCTCCACATCAACAACTTGTTCCTTATCTTTTGTGTTGCATTGAAGAAGTCATCATTCAAGTTATATGGAATATTTTTTCTTGTTGTCTCTTTCATTACTTGTGTTATACATCTGCTTTCAGTTGCTTTGTCTTGGAAGGTTCTCCTTGTGGCCATTATCTTTGGGCAATAAGGATCAAACAAACTTATCTTACTTGCGTCGTTTTGATCGCACCGCATAACAAATTTCCCTTTCTCGTAACCCATATTAATAATTTTTATTATATCCTGGGCCTCGTCGCTCTTGCTGAAATCAGCCTCATCCATTATTAAAGTACCCCTCCACTTTTCTATAATCCTAAAAACAGGTGCAGCAGTTGTTGCCCCACTCGTTGCAATAGCCTTGTAATGTATCTGTCCAAGAACATCTAAGAATCTCGTCTTACCAACCCCAGTATCACCCAAAGCCCTCAAATAATTTAAGGTATGGAATCTGTCATAAACCCAACTCCTTTTTATATTCCACAAAGCAAACTGCAATACATCATCAGGTATGTCAAGCCACTTAGTTATAAAATCCTTTATTTCCTTGTCAAGTTTATTGTCATTGCCGTATTCCTCTGCTTTTGTTGGCAACAGTATTGCTTTCTTTTGTACTTCCTCTGCTGTTACAGGAATATAAACCAATTCATCAACTTGAACTTCATCCTCATATTTTACTTCTTTGCCATCCCATACAGCAAAAAATACACCTTTGTTTTCTTTATAGCATTGCTCTACTAGGTGACCTTTTACCTTTAGGAAACTCACTGGCAATTTTTCGTCTCCCTTTTTTGTCATTTTTTTTAATTAACCTATGCAATTTTTTATAAGTTTCATGCCATTTATTATTAGGCATAACAATCATTTCAATATATAATTTTAATTCCTTTTTTATTGGTAACCTACCAACACTCCTGTAAAACATCTCAGTTATTGGTGATGGACTTTTTTCAACCCACTTATCTTTCCAATGTGGTTTGGGGTATATTGTTATTTTCATCTTGATCATTAACCCATTTTATTTTCTTAACTATATCTTCTTTGGGTATGGCCATAATCATTGTCCAAGAAATCTTAATCACCTCTCTAAACATCAATTTTTTTTATAAGGTTTCTAATTGCTTCATCATAGCTCTGATTTGGATGCACCTTAATTTTATCCAAAAGAGCCTTTGTTGATGGCATCAAAGAAATTGTTGTATATTCTTCATCCATTTTATTTACCTCCTATTATTAATAATTATTTCTAATTATAACTTATATATAAACATTTTGTATACTCTAGAATATATGTACTAAACATCGTAAGCATTGTTTAAAACCTTTAAGCACATAACCAAAAACTATTTAAATAAGTATAAGTATAATAAATGAATATGACAAAAACAATCAGATGCAAGAAGTGTGGGTATTTATGGGTAACAAAATCAAAACTATTAATGGTCTCATGCCCAAGCTGTGGCACAAAAAATAAAACCAATCTAAAATGACTCTATGGAAATACATGCTCCTAATATTATTTTTTTGGGTAATTGCAGTACTGACGGTAGTATTTGCATTGGATATGATTGAGATGGTGTTTGGTTAAGATGAATAAAAATTTATTATGCTTAAAGGATCGGAGAGGAATGGAAAGGACGGGAATGGAAAGGACAGGATAGGAAAGGAGAGGAAAGGAGAGGAAAGGAAAGGATTATATAAAATTTGAGATGGTGTTTGGTTAAAATGGGTAAAATTGTTTTAATGATTGGAATTGCAATGATTTTAATAATTTTAAGTGGATGTGTATATCAAGGAACAAACCCCACAGAGTTTCCGAAAATGTCTTGTGATGAAATATTTGAAGAATATGCTGAATGTTCAAATAAAGCATCAGCATATCAATCAGCTTGTAGAGAAACATTACAACCCTTTGTCATGAAATGTTATAATCCTAAGAATGTAAATGAAGTTAAAAAGTAACATAACCTATTGAAGAACTTGGAAAGTATTGAAGGAAAAAAGGTGATACTGATGTCAAATTGCCCAATCCATCACATCCCAATGAAAGTTAGAATACTGGGACTGGACATAACAAGAAGCCCAAGCAAAGCAAAGTTAAGCAAAAAAGAATGGGAGAAGTATGTAGATGACCAGCATAAATTTGCAGTAAAGATGTCATTCCAGAATGCAGTTTTGATATGTCCCAAGTGTTGTTATGTTAGGAGATTAGAATGAAAGAAAAAAATCAAGTTTCACTTAAAACTGCATTAATAATTTATTTTATAATCACACCAATTTTAGTTATTACAGGATATTTAAATAATATTTTATTAGCAATATATATATTTTTTTTGTTTACCCTAAGTTTTTTTTTAACCATATTTGAGAATTTTTAGATTAAAATGACCAACCCAAACAAATGTTCAACAAAAGGATGCAAGGAAGAATATGCCCTGACAATAAAGGGCAAGAAGATATGTTGGAAATGCTGGTCAAAATTATGTAATCAAGAACTGATAAAGGAGGAGATTAAAGATGAACAACCCCATCAAGGAAATATCTGAAAGAGAGTTTGGTAACAATGAGTTCAAGGCTGGATGGAAGCAAGGATGGAAACTATTTGCAGGTCGTACAAAAGCAGGAAAATGGAAGGAACACTCCAAGAGAATGAAAGAAGTTTTCAAATAAACTTCTGGAACAGATACTGGAACTGGTACGAGAACCAGACATTCATAACCGAAATCGGAATGGAGGAAAAATAAATGAAAAAATATATTTTACAAGTTGAGGCAACTTCAAGTGATAATGATACGTCTTTAAGACAAATATTAGGAACTAACGCAGATAAAGAAGTTGTTGATTGGTTAATAGAAAATGCAACAATATTTAGAGAAGTAAATCGTGAAGATTGTGCTTAAAAATGTGTGAAGGGAAAACATATACACAAGAAGAACTAAAGAAGATGTCAAGGGAGGCATTAAATTGGGAACTGTATGGAGATTTTATGGACTAATCCCATTCCGATTTCGCCCTCTTTGAGAGGGGTTTTATAATTATCGTAAACATCAATAAAAAATATTCATAACGTAAACTTTAGTTTTTTACTGAAGTTTACTAGACATTATGCGTAATTTTTGCTTACTAAAAAAGTAAGGGAGGAAACAAAATGGAATTTGAAAATATGGGAATTGGAAAAGAACAGCCACCAGTTGTTGCAAAGCCAGTATCAGTTACTGGTTACAACGAGGAGGATGTTATGTTTGAGAAACAAAAAGAAACCAGCAAGAAACTTGTTTTGAAAGTAATACATCCAGATATTACCACTATGGAAATATCAAAGGTAAAGTTTGAGAAGAACAAGAAGCTAAAAGAAACAGGCTTATGGCTTAGTAAAGACAAGGATGGGAACTTGCCATATAATAGTGCAGTGGCAACACTATTGAGATTTTATGGTTGTGGCAAGATATCAGACATTGTTGGCAAGACAATACAGACTACACAGGATGAGAATGGCTTTTTGATTGTAAAAGCATATTAAGCTCCTCATGGAGGGAGTTGTTGGGCAGGGTTTTTTCTTGAAAATTCTCGGAAATTTCTTGAAAATACACCTCTTTTTACCTGCCCTTCAATTCTAATTAAAACAAATGAAACATAAGAAATGGATACCAGCATTATTGCGTAGGACTGTGAAAGTCCGCAGGAAAGGAAACAGGGGCGTAATAACATTAACTGTGCCAAAGAAGTTCATAGGTTATTATGCAAATATAACAATCTACAGCAAGAGAAAGTAACATAATCCCTGACTTTAGAAACAATAATGGAGGTAAAGAATGAGTTTAGATTATGTAAATAGTTTAACTTTTGAAATGGGTATTGCATTATTAACTATTTTACTTTTCATTGTTTTTATGATTATAATTGAAACCTATAAAGGAATAGTAAATGCTAAAAATGACACTTGAACATCTATTAACGGAGGTAAATAAAAGATGAACAAAAGAATGATTTTGCTGATTGGGATTATTGGAATATTATTGATTAATGGTTGTAATCCTTCAGATAGAGAGTTAAATGGTAGTGTTAATCAGACATGGGAAGATTGCAGTATACCTTTTGAAAGGTTTTGTGAAGATAATAATATGTCTCCTTACAAGCAAGACAGATATTTATTGGGTTTTCAACCATCGTGTATAGACACAAAAGGAGAACTGCATTATTATAAAATAGAGATTATGTTAAATAATTATACTGTTATTATAGGAAATACAGTTTATGATATAGAATGTGAATAATACACAATAATGGAGATAGAATGACTACATTAGGAGAATTGGATAAACTTGCTGAAAAATTTATTATTGGACACAAAAGATTATCAAAGAGACAGAAATGGATATTAAAGAAAATAGAAGAATTGAAATTACAAGAAAAATGAAGAAAGATTATACAAAATTTGTCTGTGATGAATGTGGGAAAGAAACACAAAAAGAGAAAGATATTGGATTTCCCTATGAAGAAAAATGGTGTTACATATATAATTTTACAGCCAAATTTTTAAGATTATATGCTCCTGCTATTGAAATAGATGTTGGAAGAGTTGAAGAAAAAGATAGACATTTTTGTTCAGAAAAATGTTTGTTTGTTTATATAAAAAAGAAGATAGCAGAGAGCAAGAAAGTAGAACCAGAACCTATTGATTTAGAGGAATGTAAAGAGATATATGAGAAAACCAAAAAACCAACTTTTCAAAAGAAAAGGGATATAATTCACGCTAAATTCAATAAAAAATATCCATAATGCTTTATTTAGTTTTTGACTAAATTTAGCTTAACATTCAAAGACATTAAAACGCAAAGTCGAGCCAAAACGAAAATGCTAAACAAACAGAAAGGAAATATGTATGGATTTGTAACTCATACATGGAATCCAATTAAAGGAAAATGTAGTCACGATTGTAAATATTGTTATATGAAGGTATTTCCTCAAGGTAAATTAAGATTAGATGAAAAGTGTTTAAAAGATAATTTGGGTTCTGACAATTATATATTTGTTGGAAGTTCTACTGATATGTTTGCTAAAGAAGTTCCTAATGAATGGTTATTAAGTGTGTTTGGCTACATAAGGAAATATCCTAAGAATACATATCTATTTCAATCAAAAAACCCAAAAAGATTTAGTGATTTTGATACTGAACAGAAAAATATTATTTGGGGAACTACAATAGAAACCAATATGGATAACCTTATTTCAAAGGCACCACCACCAAGAGAAAGGGCAAAAGCAATGTCTATGTTGGAAGGAATTAAAGCTATGGTTTCTATTGAGCCAATTCAAAATTTTAATCTAAAAGAATTAGTATTCCTAATTAAAGCAATAGAACCCAAATTTGTAAGTATTGGTGCAGATTCAAAGAAAAGTAATTTAGTAGAGCCATCAGAATCAAATATAATAAACCTGATTAAAGAATTAAGGACATTTACAGAAGTAAAGATAAAAGATAATTTGGCTCGACTTTGCCCTAGCGAGGGTGCGTATAATACGCCTTATACGGCTCAAAGCGTTTCACCCAAATTGGCAAATTCCATTACGAAAATATAGTTGCCAACTTCGTATAAGGCGATACATTATGCGTAATTTTGCTACGGCAAAACTTAAAATTTAGCCCACGAGGTAAAAAAAGATGAATGAACCAATTAAAATAAGAAAGATTTGGGGGAAACAAGTAGAGTTTCATCCATTCACCAATATGTTTTATGTGAAGTTTGGTGATAAAGAGTTCAGAGAACCACAATTAGACCATTTAATAAAAAAGGTTGAAATGAGCCAAATAGTTTTACTTGATGAAGAAGTATATTTCAAAACTATTAGTGGATATGAAAAGAAAAAAATTGTAAGATTAGAATATTTTGGAGAATACTTTTATGATGATGCTGGAAGACAACAAAGATTAGAGGAATGTTTCCCAATTACAAAAGAGAATGAAAAAGTTATGAATGAAACACAGAAAATGAATAATGAAGGATGGAACTTAATTCATAGAGCTGATAGAATAAAAGACGAGAAATTACAGAAGTTTCCCCCAAATCATTGGCAAAGAGTTTTAGATAAAAAGATTAAAGAATATTCAAAAGTGGATAAGGGCTAAATTTTAGTCCTAGCGGACACGCATAATTCACGTTATGCGGTTCGTCTGCGGACTCACCCAAATCCAAAATATCCATAACTATTAATTTAGTTTTGGACTTCGCATAACTTAACATTAAATTCAATAAAAAACTCGTCGGAGGTAAGAAAAATGGAAATTGCAACATTAAAAGATTTGAAAGAAGCTATGAAAGATATACCAGATGAAATATTGAAAGATTTTGGTGCTGGTGTATTTGAAGATGAACATATTGAATTACTTTATTGGGGTGATGAACCAGAAAGTAACTATTTGAAGTTTGTTAAGATGTATCCAAAATTAGAAGATATTGGTAAATGGATTACAAATATAGCAATTTCACAAGATAAATTTACTATGGAAACAGAACTTATTACAGATGAACCTATAAGTTCAGAGGATAAAATAGAGTTAAAACCAAAAGAGAAATAATCCGACGAGTTTTTTACTTTTCGGACGAAACTTTCCCACACTTCGTATGGGAAAGGGATTTAATTCATGTTAATGAGTTCATTCCTCGTTCGCCAAGCTCACTCGTCATTCACCCCAAGATGGCTTCGCCATCCTGTCATTAACATTACATTATAAAACATAAATTTAAATTATAAAAAGGGGGTTTCGGCTCTCGGAGAACAAAAATGAGTTATATGGGTGAACTTGCTATTAAAAGATTGAATGAGGAAAGACAAAGAGATATTGGTAATTTAATAAATAAAATAAAAAAAGATGTTGATAATATGACACCACAACAATTACAAGATTGGTGTAATTCCAAAGAATGTTATGATTATTTGAATAGGTGATTTAAACAAAGCATTTGAAGACGTAATTAAAAAATAATGTTTAAAATCCAAGATGCGAAAGGTTGAGTAAAATACCGCCATATGCTACGGTTGACGAGTTGAAAAAGTCTCGTTGTATGGTAGTTGGTTCGGAATAAACTCCACCTCGCAAGGTCTTGGATTTTTGAGAAGATGAACTACAAAATATTAATAATTTTGTTTGCAACGATTTTATTAAAGACATTTCCATTTCCACACCCAACTGGAGAGTTTGGTGGTTGGTTTGAGATACCTAATGTAATTTATATTTATGATGTTGATAATTTAACTGATGAGCAATATAAAAAGATTTTAATACACGAATATTGCCATTACTTATGCTGGGAATTGTGGAAAGTCCATCCACAGGATCATAAAAAATGCTTTACAGGTAA
>Ga0209986_10003062_pt1 | contig 14845 bp, 21 predicted proteins | sample BlataG_FD_183168 | JGI IMG/M metagenome (GOLD analysis project Ga0209986, IMG submission 183168) | Deep subsurface microbial communities from Black Sea to uncover new lineages of life (NeLLi) - Black_00105 metaG (SPAdes) (version 2) | ecosystem: Environmental > Aquatic > Marine > Oceanic >...
TTGAAGCCAGGGCGTACAATCAGATTCAGACCTTTGAGGCCGGTATTAAATGGGCCCGTACCGAGGGCTTCATATCAGCGCCTGAAACCAATCACGCTATTGCAGCGGTTGTTCAAGAGGCCGAGCGTGCCAAGGAGGAGGGAAAAGAGAAGGTGATCCTCTTCAATTGGAGTGGGCATGGGTTGGCAGATCTCGCGGCATATGATGCCTATCTTTCGGGAAAGCTTATACAGTACGAAATGCCCGAAGAAGAGATCTCAAGAGCTCTAAAATCCATAGAGGGTTTGCCGAAGCCGTAGATGTATGACGATTTGGAAATAAGATGCCCGAAGCTGGGAGGCGAGGTTACATTTTCTTACTGTCAGAGTGAGGAGGGAGACTTCCCGTGCCCACGCATCATTGACTGCTGGCAGCCGCGCATTCCTGTGGAGTCATATCTCAAAGGTGTGCTCACTCCTGCCCAATGGGATCACTGTTTCAATCAAAAACCTAAAGACAAAATGAGTACCTTGATTGAGCTCATACAAGAAGCAAAAAAACGGATCAGTGGTTAGGATTTCTCCAAGATGCGGTCGATCCAGTAATCTGGACGCCTGTGACAATGGGCAATTGCAATAACGTAGATGTAATGTTGCTCAATTGAATAGAGTATCTTGTACGGGAATTTGTGAAGGAGGCACCTTCTCACATCATTTTTTTACAGTTCTTCGCCAAAAACGTCCTTGAATGGGACTCCTTGTGTCTTGCCCTCCCTATGTGCTCTTAATCGTTTCTCAGCCTCCTCGGCCCAGATCGCGTCAATGTCCTTATTTGGCTCATCAAGGCTACGAACGAGTCCATCGACCAACAACAATCGATCTTGCGGTTTTAAGACTAATGCTTTCTTAAGCAAGGATTCACTGGTTTCCATGGTTCGTTCCTTTCTATGCATAAAGTTCTTGTTCAAAATTATGCCTTCGCTTTTCCCACCATTCATGGGTAATTTGCTGATGTGCAGCAACAATCAAATCTCTACTTGGGTCGGATATCTAGCAGGCGTTTCGTTCCATGCTTCCTCAAGGGCTTTCTTTAATTCAGTAATCTCTCCGGCAACGTCTTCCAGGCGCCTGATGGCTTCTTCACGTGTAATCATGACGATCACCTCCAAACTGTTGCGTTGCACATGCCTTCTCCTGCCGAAGAGTCATGTGCCTAATGACGGATGGATAATAGAACCCTCTCGTCTCAAATGGAGCCATAGATTCTCAAATAACTAGTCTAATTTAGATCGAAATAATATGCAATACCCAAATGAAAAGCCCATGAGCGCAACCCAACAAAACGTAATTTTTCCGCCAATATTGTTCACCCAATCTTTCTGCACAATCGATGATGTTGTTGGGTTTAGCGCAGGGTTGCGCTCTCCGAGGCGTAGGCTCGTGCCTCTACGAGCCAGAGGCCTGACGGCTTGAAAACATTGCACTTCGTGTCGTGCCTCAACCCAACCTACCAGGCTGGGGCATCTAACCTTGCTATCCGTGGCATGGGAAATGCTCCGCACATCAGGACATCGGCCGCCAAGCACTTTCTGTACCAACGTCCCGTCTCTCGTCCCTTCCCCTCTCTCGTCCCAAGGTGATTCAAAGGAGCTCCTGGAATGCGTAACACATTCTGCTTGACAAATTATTCTGTCCGGGCTATATTCCTTTCATGGCATGGGACGTTGAATACACTGACACAGAGGCAAACCTTACCGGGTTTTCTATGCGTTCGACCCAAGACGAACGGCAATACTGCTGATCGGGGGCAAAAAAACAGGTAATGAGAAATGGTACGATAAAATGATTCCAATAGCAGACAGACTTTTCACTGAACATTTGAAAATCTTGAAAAGAGAGGAGGAGTATTATGGCTAAGCCCTTTGAGTTACTCCGTAACAAAATGTCACCAGAAGCACAAAGACGAGCCGAAGCAAAAACACGCAAAATGCTGGAAGAGATGCCCCTCCAAGAATTGCGTCAAGCTCGTTCCTTAACTCAAGAACAGATGGCAAAAATATTGCGTGTAAAACAGGCCTCGGTTTCCAAACTGGAACGTCGCACGGATATGTACATAAGCACCCTGCGCACTTACGTTAAAGCTATGGGCGGAAACCTGGAAATAGTGGCCCAATTTCCGGAAGGAGATGTGAAAATTGCTCAGTTTGGAGACCTTGACAAAGATACAACTCCTGCTGAGGCTTAACCGAGGGAAGGACGATCCTCCCAGATTTCGCAAACCTCGTCCAGTCACTCCGCAAGCTTTTCTTTGGTGAGCTTATCCATTGGAATGTGAGTAACACAGATTCCGGCCCTCTCCAGCCCCTGGGCCATTACGGGTGCCTGTGAGACATTCACTGAGTGGACGAGGACCGGCACATGCCTGGAGACGTTCATAATGATGGCGTGGAGCACATCGCTGCCACATAGATGACGGTCTGAGATTTCGTAGATCGTTGTTGTTGGGTTTCGTGCCTCAACCCAACCTACCAGGTCTCCCCTATCTCCTTCCAGAGGTCTTGCCTTTTCTGCCCTTGACTCTGTAACCAAAAAGCGGTATGTTTCGTTACACATATGGGAGCCCAATTAGCATGCAATCCATTGAAAATAAGGTAATTAGCAGGATATACGGCAAAGGGAGGGGTTGGTGCTTCACTCCAAAAGCCTTTCTAGATCTTGGAAGCCCTGAAGCCGTCCGCATCACCCTGCACCGGCTTGACAAGAAGGGAACTATCCGTCGACTGACCCGTGGTCTTTATGATTACCCGAAGAAACACCCGACCATCGGCTTCCTCTCGCCAAGCCCGGAAGAACTCGCTAAAGCCCTGTCAACGCGAGACGCGACACGCCTTCAATCTTCGGGGGCTTTACGCTGCTAACTTACTAGGCCTCTCAGAACAAGTCCCAGCGAAAATCGTCTTTCTGACGGACGGCCCGGCACGTCGGGTCAAAATCGGCCGTCAGGAAATCGTGCTCAAGAACACGACCCCTCGCAACATGGCAACAGCGGGGAGGACCAGTGGCACGGTGATACAAGCGCTGAGACATATTGGGAGCAAGCAGATTATCCGGCACCATATTGAACATCTGAGGAAGGCCCTGAGCGCCAGTGATAGGGCGCAATTGAAAAGAGACAGAGTCTACGCGCCCGGCTGGATGCACTCGATCATCAACACCGTAGTGAGGGACCCTGATGATTGAATTTGCGAAACTACCACTTGATGAACGCGTCCCCTATTTTCAGGAGGTCGCCAGCCGCCGTGGTCTGACCAAGCTAATCGTTGAGAAGGATTTCTGGGTATGCTTCACGCTCCGACTTCTGTTTGCCACGCCGGAACTCGCAGACAAGTTCGTCTTCAAAGGAGGAACGTCACTCTCAAAGGTCTTTGGGATCATAAAACGTTTCTCAGAGGACATTGACCTATCCGTTGATCCAGACTGGCTTGGCTTCGGTGGCGAGAACCGGCCAGACGCCGCATCGTCCCGATCTCAATTCGTCAAGCGCTGGAAGAAGCTGAACCAAGCGTGCCTCACCGCCGTCGAAGAGAAGGTCCTGCCAGTGCCTGAGCAGGCGATTCAAGACGTGCTCGGAAGCCCCGGCGCCGGTCAGGGCTATCTCGCATTTAAGGAGGACGAGCAAACTCAATCGCCAGTCCTGACCTTTCACTACCCGACCAATGAGCCGGATGCACCGGCGCACATCCATCCGCAAGTCAAACTGGAACTCGGTTCCCTCACTGAGCAGCGACCGATCGGTGACCACACGGTCACACCATGGGTTGCCGAGGAATTCCCGAACGTCTTCAAAGAGCCGGAATGCCGCGTCGTGTCGTTAGAAGCCGAACGGACGTTCTGGGAGAAGGCGACCATTCTTCACGCCGAGTATCACCGTCCGCAGGACAAGCCCATGCGTAACCGGCTTTCGAGGGACTGCTATGACATGTGCCACATGGCCGAACATAAATCCGGACAACGTGCGCTGACTGATTCGGCTCTTTTGGAAAGCGTTGTGAAACACAAGCGAACATATTTCCACTCCGGATGGGCCAACTACGACACGGCAAAGCCAGGAACCTTCCACCTTGTACCACCAGAGCATCGGCTTTCGGATTTAAGGACAGATTATCAGCAGATGCATGAAATGTTCATTGAAGAACCGCCACCCTTTGACGAACTGCTCAGGCAACTGAACGAAATTGAAGACAAGATCAACGGCAAACTGAAAGTGTAGACACCAAACATGTGGGATTCAGGCTCATAAGAAGCAGTTAGTTACTTATTTACGGACCCCTTGCGTCAGTAGCGGCGCTTATCAAAGCCAGAAACAGGAGCATGAATTCCAAAGCGGGCACGGGGCCAAGATTCAGGGCAAGCCAGCTCACGCCCACAAAGGTAACAGGCTCAGGCGCACTATCGCTCGCAAGTTGGCGTGCTTTGTGCTATGAAGTCGGCCATAGAGCCGGGCTAGGTTCCGTCTGAGGGTGTTCTTCACGTTTTAGATCGCTGGGTGTTTACAATCCGCCCGAATATTGATAAGCTTACTTAAACGCAGCTGAGTTTTTCATTATGCGCCATAGAGCGTCGTCCGTATCATCACAGGGTGGCCGATATGACTGCAAAAAAACAAAACGATGAGAAAGAAGCTCTCCGAAGAAGGAATTTACAAGATTGTTGTGGCGCAAGCCGATAACGATTCGGCATGGGAAGAACCCATTCGTGTTCGTAAAACGAAGCAGTCTTCTTTGTGGATCCCTGCCTGACCTTGCTGCACGAGCAGATTTCTTGGCTCAGTTAGCATATTTAGATCACGTCGCGCCCCTGGCCCAGACCGGGTTTGCTTTGCATCAGCATTTTCGATTCGCTGTCGCGCCAGGGCGGGCAGGGTTTTTCTCTCTGTGGCATGGTCCATCTTGTGTCGCGCCCCTAGCCCAGACCGGGTTTGCTTTGCATCAGCATTTTCGATTCGCTGTCGCGCCCCTGGCCCAGACCGGGTTTGCTTTGCATCAGCATTTTCGATTCGCTGTCGCGCCAGGGCGGGCAGGGCGGGCAGGGCGGGCAGGGCGGGCTCTTGGTGAGGGGAATTGAGCGTTGTTTACCATAGATGATATAATATGGCTGGATAGGATAGTTGAAAAGGTTGCATGGAAGCACAATGTTTTGCCCTCTGAGGTGGAAGAAGTTCTAACGGGAAATTGCAGATAAGAGATATGTCCATATATGAGGCCTCTGATTTTTGGGATGAACATCACTTTGGAGAATTCGATGATGTTCAAGAGGTAAACGAAATTCAATTCTCGTTGAAAAAGAAAAAGTATGTAGGCATCGATAGAGATCTATATGCCATAATTGAGAGCAAGGCCAAAATATTAAACAAACCTGAAGATGTTCTCATTAATGAATGGTTATCTGAAAAGGCAAGTACCTAGAAGATAGGGCTACATACTCAAACCCACTCCTCCCACCGTCGGTCAAGGATTTCCGGTGGTGACGGGCACCACCAGGTTCCACCCTCCTACCAGACGGCCAGCCTTTTCCTTCTTATTTCTTCTATCGTCGGTCTGTCTGCAAGCTCTCTGAGCGCAGGCTGTAGGTTGGGTTAAGCGGAGCGCAACCCAACAAAACGTGATTTTTCCGCCAATATTGTTCACCCAATCGTTTTGCACAATCGATGTTGTTGGGTTTAGCGCAGGGTTGCGCTCTCCGAGGCGTAGGCTCGTGCCTCTACGAGCCAGAGGCCTGACTGACGGCTTGAAAAGATGCACTTCGTGTCGTGCTCTCCGAGGCGTAGGCCTCAACCCAACCTACCAGGCTGTTGGGAACGGAAGGCACCCGGGATTGCGTTTGTCGGTTGCCGAAATATCGGTGCAACGGACACCGTGCAGCATATATGGATTGGTGGGCAGAGCCCACACTACATGGCTCGCAGCCGTATTTTTCTAAATAAAACCACCGCAGTGGTGCTTATCAAAAATAGAAGCAGGAGCATGAATGCCAAAGCGGGTACTGGGCCAAGATTTAAGGCAACCCAGCTCATGCCCACAATGGGTAACAGGCTCAGGCGCATTATCGCTCGCAAGTTAGCATGCTTTGCTATGATGTCGGCCATGGGACGGAAGCAGGTACAGTAGAAATCTAGAAAGGTCCTGCTGGAATGTTGAAATGTCCGGGATGTCCCCAATTTTTCCCCGGACACTATGCTCAAGGGGCTTCCGTGTGGGGGGTTCTTCACGTTTTAGATCATTGGGTGTTTACAATCTCCACAAATATTGATAAGTTTACACAAACGAAGCTGAGTTTTTCATTATGCGCCATTTTATCCTCGTCACTAAATGGAGTAGAATAAATCAGTGGTTAACTGGAATCGTTTCATACTGTCGAACTTCGAATATGACTTTGAGCAAGATAAGCCCGCTGCTTTAGGTTCCAGGGCTAAAGATCATGGATGTAAAGCATGGTAGATATGGTAAGCGATCACATACTGAATGAAATCATACGCAGGACTGTTGACACAGCACATCCGAATAAGATCATCCTATTTGGGTCCGCCGAACGTGGGGAAATGGGACCAAATAGCGATCTGGACCTTCTTGTCCTAATGCCATCCGGGATCCATCGGCGCAGGACGGCCCGATCCATTTACCGGAACCTTATTGGTGTGGGCTTTGCTGTAGATATAGTTGTGGTCACCGAGCAAGATATAGAACGCTACAAAGACAATATCGGTATGGTTATCAAACCAGCTCTTGAAAGAGGGAGACTCCTCTATGCAAAGTGACCGAAACGATCTTGGGACTCCTAACCATTGGCTGAGACGGGCCAAAAGCAACCTCTTTCGCGCCAAGCAATCGAAGCCTGAACAAGTTTTTTGGGAGGACCTTTGCTTTGACGCGCAGCAAGCGGCAGAAAAATCGGTGAAGGCGCTGCTTGTCTTTCACAAGATACCTTTCGATTTGTTCACGATATCGCAGAGCTTTTGACGGTTTTGGAGCAGAACGGTATCAGCCTGCCCGAACCGATACGGGAGGCAGCCGAGTTGTCCGATTACGCGGTGGAAGCTCGATATCCAGGACCCATAGAACCAGTTACCGAAGATGAGTACAAGGAAGCGGTAAAAATAGCTGAAAGGGTGATTTCCTGGGTCGAAGGTTTTATCCTACCTCACACGGAACAAAACACAGACAACTAACCACATATGAGAATCGATCAAATCCTGCCTGCCCCGTAGGTGGGAACCATCGTACTGGGGTAAATCCTGTCTGACTTGGAAAAGGACGGGGCGAGCCATCAAATCGACAAAGAAACGCGCCCTATGCACGGTTACCTTGAGAAAGCATTGGGCCGTATCCCCCGACACTAAAAGCCAGCGCCAAAACGCAAGGCCAGCCAAGGATAAGTATGGTGACTCCAGAACTCCCTTTCCAATTCACGGCTCTATACTGCTTTAAGCCTCATGACCTCGCAGCGGTATTTTTCTAAATAAAACCACCGTGGTGGCGCTTATCAAACCCAGAAGCAGGAGCATGAATGCCAATCATACCCTCTTTCCCTTCTGGCCGTGGGGTAGGCTTGGCCCACCGTTAGTGTTTTCGGTCACGTACAAGACGGCTGTTGGGAACGAAGGCACCCGGGATTGCGTTTGTCGGTTGCCGGAATATTGTTGCAGTGGACAATGCGCAGCATGCATGGAGTGGTGGGCAAAGCCCACCCTACATGCTGGTCATGCTCGCCCATATCAACCCATCCACGTGGTTTCCTAAAGCTACCAGGGTCTCTTAACAGAGCCTGACAGGTGTCCCGCAGGTAATGCCATCTTGCACAAAGAGGATAGGACTATTTTGGATGTTCCAGACCAGAGGGATCTTGTAAGGGAGTATCTGGCCCGGATAAGTGGGGTTTTGCAGAGTTGAATCTGGGATAGAGGGCGTCACTGATGTACCGGGAGATTACAAAAAATATCTGCAAATGTCAAAATATCCTGTTATATACACACATCACTATACGTTTAGCAGGGTTGTTTTATGGATATAACCGCATTCAATCTCTCAAATCCCTGGCGAACGGGCCGGGGCTTGGATGTCCCAAGCATCCAGAGAGCTGTCACCGGGGAATTAGTGAATTGGCTCGATGAGCCTGAGATTTTGATTCTCTCCGGCGCCCGGCAGGTTGGAAAAACCAGTATTCTTTATCAACTGATTGATTGGCTAATGCGAACCGGCCGTGTTGGGCCTGATGGCATTTATTACTTTAATCTTGATCTTTCAGGAATCTCGGAATTTCTGGAAGACCAGGGAAGTTTTCTGCGTTTTCTGGACGCACAAAGGGGGCGGAACATCTTTGTGTTCATTGATGAAGTGCAACGTCTTCCTGACCCGGGCATATTCATCAAGGCGCTTCAGGACCTGCGTCTTCCGTTAAAATTTATTTTAACCGGCTCATCATCACTGGATATTCGTACAAGAACACACGAACCGCTGACAGGGCGAAAGCAGGTTTTCCGTATAGAAGCGCTCTCGTTTTCTGAATATGTAAAGACTGTGCCGGCTTTATCTTCGCTGCCTGCTCTTGATACCCAGAATTACAGTGTCTACATAGGTGCTCTCAATGATGCCCTGCGCGACTACGGACTTTACGGTGGTTACCCGGCGCCGGTTTTAACCGATGATCCCGAAAAAAAATTATTAAGACTCAATGAGATCTTTTCCAGCTATCTTGAAAAGGATATTGCAGGATTCCTGAAGGTGGAGAATATCCCTGCATTTCGAAAGCTGGCAGCCTTATTGTCGGCACAGCAAGGCGGACTCGTTAATATACAGGAACTGGCTTCCACGCTAGGCATCCATCGTGAAACAATCACAAGGTATATACATTACCTGGAAGAAACATTTGTCATAAAAAGATTGACGCCTCTTTTTTCAAATCCCAGAACAGAATTAAGCAAGATGCCCAAGATCTATTTTGCCGACGCCGGATTGCGTAATTTTGCTATGGGGAGTTTTAGTGATTTGCGCACGCGCTCTGATACCGGTAAGATCATAGAAGGAATCGTTGCCTCTCATGTTTTCAGGAATCGCCTTCTGTCTCACAGAGTCAACTACTGGCGGACCAAGTCCGGTGCTGAAGTCGATTTCATCATATCAGGCGTCAAACCGGTTCAAAGCATAGAAGTGAAGCCTCCCTGTGCTCTCGCACAGGGCATCCTGAATTTCTCTCGGGATGGCGGAACTCGCCGAAGCCAGAACCCTCCTTCGCCAAGGCTTCGGAGGGTCGCCACGCCATTCATCCCCGTGCTCCCGCACGGGGCATTCTGGCGAAGGCGAGTAAAATCCGGGATTCTGAAACAAGTAACGATCAGCCGAGGGTATCGTTCATTTCTTTCCAAATACTCCCCCGAAAAAGCAATTCTTTTAAACAGTACCATATGGTCTGAAACGGAAATAGCCGGACACACAGTAGAGGCAATCCCGACCGCTGTTTTCCTGTTAGGGCCCCCCCACCCTTGACGCAGGAGTCTCCTTTGCTTTTGGGCTGTCCGGGAACTGGGTATGTCGCTCACGGATCTGGCCAAGCATCTGGGAAGCAGTGTTCCAGTCGTAGGGTGTGCTGTGGAGAGAGGAGAGGCTAATTACACGAGACAATAATAATCAACTGGTTGATTGACTTTTTTAGTTTCTTAAGGGCGTCCCGCTTTACCGCTCAATTCTCGTTGAAAAAGAAAAAGTATGTAGGCATCGATAGAGATCTATATGCCATGATTGAGAGCAAGGCCAAAATATTAAACAAAGCCTGAAGATGTTCTCATTAATGAATGGTTATCTGAAAAGGCAAGCACCTAAAAGATAGAGCTGCATACTCAAAGCCACTCCTCCCACCGTCGGTCAAGGATTTCCGGTGGTGACGGGCACCACCAGGTTCCACCCTCCTACCAGACGGCCAGCCTTTGCCTTCATGTTTCTTCTATCGTCGGTCTGTCTGCAAGCTCTCTGATCGCAGGCTGTAGGTTGGATTGAGCAACGCGAAACCCAACAAAACGTGATTTTTCCGCCAATATTGTTCACCCAATCGTTCTGCACAATCGATGTTGTTGGGTTTCGTGCTCTCCGAAGCGTAGGCTCTACGAGCCCTCCGGGGCGTAGGCTCTACGGGCCAGAGGCCGGAGGCCTCAAGCCAACCTACCAGGCTGTTGGGAACGAAGGCACCCCGGATTGCGTGTCTCGGTTGCCGAAATATCGTTGCAGCGGACAACGCGCAACATACACGGAGTGGCGGGCAAAATATCTGATTTTGACAAAGAATCTTCGCTATGCTAAAAGGTTCATTATCGATATCGTGGAAAAGGAGACGAAAGCCATGAAACATGCAGCAGCAAAAAGCACCGTTGACATGCTCCATAAAATCGAAGCCATTGAGAAAGAGGTTATGGATTTGAAACTATCTGTTCTAAGAAAAACTCACCCCTTCAGGAAAAAAGGTTATATCGCTCAAGGGTATTCTCAAGGGTGTGGAGATTACTGAGCAAGATATTAGCGCTGCAAAAAAATCTCTTTATAGCAAAGTAGGATTGTAGAGTATTTATGAACTTCGCAGCAGACACACACGCCCTTCTCTGGTGGTTTACAGACAGCCCAAAGTGGCATAGTTCAACAACGTTTCAGGCACATACCGTGTAGAGGAAAAGATCTAAGGTTGGGATGATAGGTTTGGATAATGGATTTGGTTTACCTTGACTACAACTGCTTTCAGAGGGGGTTTGATGATCCTGGACAGGTCAGAATCCAGATGGAAGCTTTGGCGTGTCAAGAAATCTTCATGATGGCAGAGCGCAATGAAGTTCGATTGGCCTGGTCTTTTATGCATCAAGATGAAACTCTTCTCTGTCCCTTTCCAGCACGAAAATACGAAGCCCTTCGCCTTGCTACGCTCTGCAATGTGCGAGTAGCTCCAAAAGAAAAAATCTCTCAGCTTGCTCAACCATTTCAGCAAAGTGGCGGGCTTTCAGCCAAAGATGCCATTCACCTGGCCTGCGCAGTTGAGATTAAGGCCCACTATTTCTTAACCTGTGATGACAAGCTGATGAAGCAAGCCAAAAAGCTGAACTTGGCACTTGTATTGATGAATCCAGTGGACTATATCAGACAGGAAAAAAACTAATGGAGAAGGAAAAGGTTATGAATGACGCGGAGATCAGGGTGAGTGGAATAGAGGTTTTAAATAAGGCTCTCGGCCCTGCGGCTGCCCTTAGGTTTCTGACCCTGCTCCACCGGGAACCTACTGATTATGTAGAAGTTTCTCGGCGGCTCTATGAAAGTCAAACGATAGAAGAGATATTTGAACGGGCCAAACAGCACTGGGAAGAATAGATGAGTATAACGGTCAGAACCCTCCCGCCTTTTTCTTTCAGATTGCTCTGTACTGCTTTAAGCCTTATGACCTCGCAGCGGTATTTTTCTAAATAAAACCACCGTGGTGGCGCTTATCAAACCCAGAAGCAGGAGCATGAATGCCAATCATACCCTCTTTCCCTTCTGGCCGTGGGGTAGGCTTGGCCCACCGTTAGTGTTTTCGGTCACGTAAAAGACGGCTGTTGGGAACGAAGGCACGCGGGATTGCGTTTGTCGGTTGCTGGAATATTGTTGCAGTGGACAATGCGCAGCATGCATGGAGTGGTGGGCAAAGCCCACCCTACATGCTCGATGGACCGTTCCCCCAGTCCTTCAATCAGCTTAGTGGTCAACCCGGCAAAGATGGGCTGAACAGAACCGGCCATGAGGCCATTTTATCCGTGTAGACCATGGGGTTGTTGAGAAGATCAATCCTGGAGCAGCGTGGTCTCGATTTCCTGGATCAAAAAGGGCATATTGGGACGCGTGAAACTCGGCTTGGGTGCTGGGATGCGGTGGTGTTTGATGTTCGGCGGGATATGCTTATGATGAGGATGAGTGCTGGCCAGTTTCGAATCTGCGGGGTGGGGCTGAGAGTCATACCAGTACACTTTGTCGTTGCCGCGCAGGACTTCGTAGCTGTAACCTTCAATGGTCAGTGGACCGGTATCCCAGGTTAGGCGCTCATACACAACTAACCGATGTCCACCGGGGAATGCGAGATCACCTGTCAGTTCGGCGAGATGACGGCCGCGCCGAGCGACAATCAGCGTCGACCGAATAATATGAGGAAAGCGCTGTGGCAGCGTGTAGACAAATGTCTCGTAGTCACGCAGGGACTTGAATGGACTCATGGCGAGCAGTTTTTTCAATCATCTCAGAGACTGTTTGTGTATCAGCACGCAACGACTGGATGGCAGTCCTGTACTGCTCGCGCCGGCGTAACCAGACTTTGTACGCGCTGGCCCAGGCGGTCCAATCTCGCACCCATGCCTCATCAGGGGGCTCTTCGCCATTCATGTACGATTCGTAGAAGGTTTCCGAAAGCACCCCGTACTTGCGCTCGTAGGTGCGCATCTCATCTTCGAGGGCATAGATGTCTTGCAAAATATCGTCAAGGATCATCGCACTGCTCCTGCCGCTTGCCATTACAATCCACTTCCCCTTTTTTATAGTCCAGGAAGGACTGCAATACAAGCGCAAAGTGGGGATGTCAGAAAAGGGTCACATATACCAGATCAGAAAAAAGATGGACGATCCGCCGGAGGTTAGACCATTTTCTTCTTTTCCAACAGATTTTCCATCACCCCTTTTGCGGCGGCGACCTCGCCGACAAAGGTCTTTGCGGAAGTGGGGCTGAAAATCAGTGGGCTATTCCCTTCAAGGATATCGTACTTTGTGATGGCCTTTACCTGGACAGGGCCAAGGTCCTCTCCCACCTGGCTTAGAGCAACGATTTGGGAGTCAAAATCATCGTTGCAAGGTCAAGGATGGGCTCTTTTTTGAGGCATCCTTTTGGAATATCAATCTGTTAGCGAGGTCCGACCCCAAATAACAAATGCCAGGCATCTGGGAGGCAGTGTTCCAGTCGTAGGGTGTGCTGTGGAGAGAGGAGAGGCTAATTACACGAGACAATAATTATCATCTGGTTGATCGACTTTCTTAGTTTCTTAAGGGCGTCCCGCTTTACTTTCTTTTCATGATGAATCTCCTTCTCAGGAAAGCTCACTAGGCGCTCTTGGTTGGCACGCGAGCCTAAAACACACCCTTTACAATCCCCATAAATATTGATAAGCTTTCTCCACGGCTCCGCGGCTCAGTTCAACAGCGTTTTATCCATCATCCCGCTACCGGAGAACGAAGGGGCTCGCGTCCGACATTCCGCTTCTGCTCAAAGTTCATCCACACTATGCCATTCTGCGGGACGACGGATAAAACGCTATACGTTAGGCTGCTTAGCTGTGCACGACTCAGAACATGAGCGTAGGGCAACAAATGACTGGCTCCGGCGTTTTATACTGAGACTAAACGAATTTCATGACAATTCCCAACGCAGAGCGTGCGGTAGTGGACATTCGGAAATTACGCGATTATTGTCTTGATCCAGCGCATGACGAGGGCAAACACAAAGCGCGTTTATTCGCGGCGGCTGTTGGCATGACCGCCAATGACGCTGAGCACTTGCGCAACGTGCTATTACAAACGGTTAAGATACACGAGGCGCAATTAGGGCGACGTGATGAATATGGGCAACGCTACTTGGTTGACTTCATGCTCGAATGGCGCGGCAAGCGGGCAATGATTCGGAGTGGGTGGATTATCGAACATGGTTCGGTCACACCGAGATTGACTAGTTGCTACCCTTTGTGAAACTGGGAGGTGACGAATGACGAACACTATCAAACTACTTGACGTGGTGGCACTCACGGTTGACCTACCCGAATACAACCTGTGGCGAGGGCAAGTTGGGACAGTGGTCGAAGTCCTTGCGGCCGGCACTGCGTTTGAAGTCGAATTTAGCGACCGTGAAGGGCGCACTTACGAATCGATAGGTTTGCGCCCAGATCAGATAATGATGCTACACTATGAACCGATAACTGCGCACCCGAAGCCTGTAAGGGTGCCAGCGTAGATAGTTAGTGTCCATCCACGAACCTTAATATGCTGAAAAAAAAGATAAAAAAGTCAAAGACATCGGGGCCGGGTCTTCATTTTTGACAGGAAGGGTGGCACACCGCATCATGCGTGACATTTTGCCCTTCTTTTTGGCAAGAAGTTTTTGTATGATACCAACAGCTTAGCCTAACAAAAGGATCATCGTGTCCAGATAAATCCAAATCGTTGGGATTGGATGTAGGTCCATGAAATTCGATGGTGTTACCCAGTGGGTGATCGCATATGATGTTGAATCATATACCCCTTTGCAGGGCTTGCCCTAGCACTGGGGAGGATGGTGCTAACGTCACACAACTCTTTGCAGGGCTTGCTCTGGCACTGAGAAATGAGGCGCATGGCACTGCGAGAGTCCCACTTGATTAAAGTTTAGCCAACAGATCAATAGTGACGCCTGAGGGTAAGCCCTGTGAGGGGAGTCCGAAGCCAGGCGGAGCAAGAATACAGGCTGTGTGATTGAGCCCCGAAAAACCTGCCCGCCATTGCCTGGTTGGGTATTGGGGACGTTCTCAACATTTAAACTTGTTGGGTATTGGGGAAGTTCTCAACATTTAAACTTTGGGTTGCTATTAGGGAACTATTAGGGGACCTTGCTTTATGTTACTGATAATTGATAACTTTAAATGTTGAGAACGTCCCCCATGTTGTCCTGAATAATCACGCACATATTCTCTTGCGGAGCGGACCATTGGGGCTGCCCACCTATATGCGCCGCGTACTTTCCGGTTATGCCGTCTCTTACAACAGAAGGCATCGCAGACATGGCCATCTTTTTCA
>Ga0209986_10003064_pt1 | contig 14832 bp, 13 predicted proteins | sample BlataG_FD_183168 | JGI IMG/M metagenome (GOLD analysis project Ga0209986, IMG submission 183168) | Deep subsurface microbial communities from Black Sea to uncover new lineages of life (NeLLi) - Black_00105 metaG (SPAdes) (version 2) | ecosystem: Environmental > Aquatic > Marine > Oceanic >...
TGAATAAAGCGGCACTCCAAATGCCTTTCTCTCCAAGCGTTGCAGTACTCCTTTTGATTCCCACGGTTCTTATTGTTTTTTTATCTATTTCAGCAGAAAAATCTTCTTCTAATAAGTTCCCCCGCCTTTTGAAATGCTTCTCATATATTTTGTGATATTTATCCACATAATTTGTTTTTGGTTTTCCCGCCGACTCAGAATCTCCTTTAGGACAAAAGCCTCCTGTAATGATTCTATCGGCCTCAATGGAAAATATGTCGAGTTGACAGTCTCTTACGCCGCAGGATTTTTCTTTAAATAGCGCCCTACAAGAAATTTTTTCTTTTTCAAAGAACATGTCCACTAAATTCCAACCCCTGAAGGCAGACTCACACCTCTTATTTTGTTCCTCCAATTGTTTTATGTTCTCAATGATATCTAACGCCTGGCCCCATGCACCGAACATTTCCCTATGAGGAAACGCCTCTATTTGTTTGTCTGTTACTTGCGCAAGTGCAGCAAGAAAAGCTTTTCCCAAGGGGGGGCCGCCCTGGGCAGAACATTTCTCTCCGACATGTTGCGAGCCACCTACAAATTTATGATAATAGCTCTCCGCAGTTCCCCTTATTATTGCAGCAGCTATTTCCTCTTTACTGAAGCCCTCTGCGATCAACCTGTTTTCATCCATTTCCATGAAAACGCCGCAAGTTGCATCAATTACCGGAATCCGCTCAGCTCTTAAGGCATATTCCTGTAAAGAATTTTCTACATTCAAATCTATAATGTCAGCCATGTTTTCCAGCGTCTGGCCGGAACCTGCCTGACAACTATAATTCATCTTTGCCTCTTTAACCACGCCATTGGAAAAGCTCGTGAACTTCATGTCCTGGCCGCCTATTTCAAAAATAGTATCAATCTCAGAATCATAGTGTTTAACGCCCAGAGCATGACAGGTAATTTCATCAGTTATTCGATCTGTAAGCTCTATCCCTTTTCTCGTTAGCTCTTCAGATATTTTCTTGCTAATTAAAATCTTTTGATACAGCTTTCTCGCAGAACCCGTAGCACCGACTCCCCTCACAATCACCTTGTCTTCATGTCTGCTTAAGTATTTTATAACGCGTTTTAATGAGCTTTCCGGATTGCCATGAGTTTTAATATAGATTTTGTCAAGAAGTCGCCCTTTTAAATCAACTAAAGCGCCTTTTGTTGTTGTGCTTCCCCCGTCTATTCCCAATACAACTTCTGTTCCTTTGTCTATATTTTCCACGATATTTTCAGATTGGTCATTTACCTTTTCAAGATAGCCAGAAAGAGGTGAAGCAAATTGTCTTTTTCCTCGACTATGCTCAGCAACTTTTTTGAGCTCTCCAATATTAAAGGCGAAACTGTTGTTTTCTTCTATCCCCTTTAGTGCTGCACCTATTGCTGCGATATTGTGATAATGCTCCGGCCTGGCTATAGCAATGCCAAGAGATGTTTCCAAGTTTCTTCTTATAAGATCATTATTGAAAACGCATCCAGTTACTATCGCGGCATTAGGCTTTTCGGAACAAAATTCTCTTGTTCCAAGGACGTCGATTTTGTAATTCCTTGCCACTGTTTTGAAAAGTCCCGCTAAATTATCCTCTCTTTTTGCGCCTTCATTCTGCTTATGGATTAAATCAGATTGAATAACAACGCCACATCTTGCTAAAAACTCACTCGGCTCTTTTGATTTTTCAGCTTCCTTTTCTGCTACAGAAAAAATCTTTTCTAATCTTGACTGTAATTTTCGCCTGTTTTGAATTCTGATTTTGTCCCTTTCTTTCTCGTCCCCGGTTGTTGGTGCATCTTCAACTTCAGGGTTAGGAATTTCGCCTTCAAACAACCTTCTACATTGCTTTTCTATTAATATCCCAGAACCGCCTCCGCATTTAGTTCCAGTTCTCCACTCCTGAATAATCTTTTTACGATTTATTTTTTTCACATTAAAAAAGTATGCGTCTTTTGCTCCTATATGGAATATAAATTGTGCCTCCGGACCAACTAATCCTGCTCCCTTGGGAATGGTTACACTATCAAAGTCGTAAGTTAATCCCTCCATAACGCTTGGGAAAGACTTGGCATTACTGCCTGTAACTGATGTGTTTTTTATCCTGCTCTCGCTGAATTTTTGTGTTATGTCCTCCCAAGCCTCTTTTACCGCTCCAATGGGATCAGCAAAGTGCATTATTGGTTTTGGGGAGTATATTATTTTTTTATCTTCGCCAAGAACCGCATAGTGCACGGAACTACTGCCAACATCAAGGCCGACAAAAAGGTCCATTACAGAGCCTTTCTTTCCTTCTTTCTCCATATAATCTCCTGACGCCCAATCGCCACTTAAGGCTCGGTTTTCCTCTTAAATTTTCAACGACAAAAGTCCAAGTATTCTTTCTTCAACAACCATAGCTTTTTCTTAATTATACACTCTTACATAATCTTCGCATATATGGCTCTATGCTAAAATCTAAATGAACTATGTTTATGCGCAGGCAACACTATGCAAAGCCTACCTAACAGCTTACGCCAAGAATTATCTGCCAAAGAAAGGGCTTGGCTAAAACACTCAAAGATTATCAATAAGCTGCTATTCGCAGAAAACAATTAAAACGCCAGAGATCACACTGGACGGATACGCCACAAAAACCGAATAAGATGAAACTGCTATTAGTTGAGACTATACAAGGGTTAACACAAAACCTCTTTTAGAAATTATCATTGTCTCAAGTCGGCAATGTAGCAACCATAAGCATTTTACTTTCCTTATTCAACTACCAGATGCGACTTTCCATTTAGATATCATCGTAACTGTCAGTATATCCAACATCAGCGCAAAAACAAGTGTTTAATCTCAAAACTGCTGTCCATTAGCCTGATTAATCCATTAATAACCTTGTGGAATCCTACAGTAATTAGCCCTCGCAATAAAAAATGCTTACCACTGTTCGTTCTTCCAACTAAAAGCACAAATAATCTAATACCTTTCCAACAGGAATACGCAAGTATTCGTCTTACATAAACACTTGCAACACAATAGGTTATATTTTGGAAGGGTTTAAAACCTAACAATCTTGGGACTGATATGATTACTAATAATAAATTTTAGTATATTATTAAAATATTAGTCTTTTTCCCAGTTCTTCAAATACCTTCGTTATATCTCGATACGAGACCTCATAATGGCGATTGTTGAGTCGCTCTATTTAAGCGCGTGGTTATTTACGCTCATAATCTGGTTAAATATTGTTGTAGAAAAAACCTTGCTTTTGATGTTTTTTAGAGTATACTTTATAATTATAGTGAATTTTGGAAACAGAGATGATAGGAAGGATTCCTAAAGTAATAGTGGTCGGTGGCACCTATGTTGATATGGCAATAAGGTGTCAACAAATTCCCCCCCCGGGGCAGTGTGTTATCGGTTCTGCTCTTTCATACACAACTACGGGCCCGGGTCCGAATCAAGCCATAGAGGCTTCTTTGTGCGGCTGCAAGGTACATCTTATCAGTAAGGTCGGAAGCGACCCCTTTGCTCAAATGGCTATTGACGGGCTGGCAGGGTTGAAGGTCAATACAGATTTAGTTTATGCGGCTGAAGCCAAAAATACCGGCGTTATTGTGACCTTAGTTAATTCAAAAGGGGAGAATGCGAGCTTCGTATACACCGGAGCCAACAGCTCTCTAAGCTCGCATGATATCGAGGCATCGGAGCAGGTTATCTCTGGTGCTGATGTTTGTTTGGTTCATGGCCGTTTACCACACGGAGCGATAGTAGCGGCGATCCGATGCGCAAAACTACATAATACGAAGGTGATTCTCAACCCCGCGAGGCCAATCGAGCAGCCCAAACGAACAAGCGGCGAATTACCCCTTGAGTATTTCTCAGTCGATATCCTGATTCCAAATCTTTACGAGGCTGCCGACATTACGTATAAGTCTGACGCCAGTATCAGAACGGCGAAGCTGATCGGCTCTGATTTGGTTGCTCGTGGTGTTACTTGTGCTGTCATAACTATGGGTAAGCGCGGCTGTATGGTTGTTGATAGAGTTAGTGCTAACCACATTCCAGCTTTTGAGGTTGAGCTTGTTGACCAGACAGGCAGAGGGGATGCCTTTGCCGGGGCTCTTGCAGCTTATTGTGCTGTAAAGGATGACGTAAGAGAGGCAGTCAAATTCGCCTCTGCTGCGGGTGCGTTAGCTTGTACGAAATTCGGCTCGGTAGAATCCCTGCCTACAAAAGCTGAGATTATAGAACTTCTACAGAAAGAAGATGTTGAGTGATTACCATTTACCCGCCCCAGCCTGCCGAGACGGATTCCACTATTCGCCCTTTCTAAGCAAATATTGTGGGTTTTGTGAGATGGTAAGCTCAAAACCATTATTTTTCCAGGTTGAGGCAGTTTTGTTTTCTTCTTTACCAAGGAAGTGGATGATTCTTACTTCACCGGTTTTTATCGGTAACGTTACCTTGTGTTCTTGGCCTATTGTCCAGACCGCTATCGCCATGTCTTTGTCCTTAGTCAGTTTGAAGGCGAAATCTTTGTCACTGCCCAAATCGAGTCGTTGGTCGATGGAGAATCCGGCGAGTGTAGATGATAGAGTCTTGGCGGTAAAGTATGCTGCCTTGGGTTTTAGGTCATGCATTACGGTTCCAAAGTGATGTTCTCTCTCGTTGGGGCTGGTGCCATCGTTCTTCCAGTCGTACCAGATGCTGACGGGGATTTTCAGGTAGAGATTGACCAAAAATTCTCTGGCCAGATACCGGGCCTGCTGTTCATTAGAAAGGCGAGTGTTGTCCCAGTTGATGTTCGAGTAGCCCCATTCACCCGATATGATGGGTATTTTTTTCCCCTGTGGGGCGTAGCGTTTCATGAGCTCGCGGAGACGAGCGTAGTCTTTGATGACGGTTTCGGGTGGGTGGGGACGGTAAGGATGGACGCTAAGGACGTCAATCCACTTTAGCAGCCCTCTCTTGAAGCAGTCCTCAAGCCATTTGAAAGGGATTGTCGATGTAGCCGGAGCGACGACCAAGCCGGTGTTGTCGGCTTTTTTAAGTCTGTATGCCGTTGCTTTGACGAGCTTGCAGTAATCGTCAACGCTTGGCTGAGGTCTCCAGAATTGCTTTATATTAGGCTCGTTCCATATCTCCCAGAGGATTCCTTTCCCTGAGTATCTGGCAGCGGCAGCTTCGGCAAAGGCGGCGAATGCCCTGCGGCCTTGCTCTGTACGGACGGACCTGTCTGATTCATATAGCCGATTGCTGTAGTCGAGAATATACAGGATTCGTATGCCTCGCTTGGAGCATCCTTTTGTCAGGTTGTCATAACCGGACTTCTCGAATTCGTAAACTCCCTTCTTTCTCTCGATGGCTTCCCAGGTCAGGTCCATCCTGATGAACTTAAAACCTGCATCAGCGATCAAATCCAAATCCCGCGGTTGGTCCCTGAAATGTATGTTGACTCCGAAGCCGTTTGGCACCGTTAGGGCGGGCAATTGAACCGCTGCCGTACAGGAGCACGTTGCCAACCCTAAAATTACACAGATGGCGAACCCGGCTACGGCTCGCTTTGCCGAGACGAGAGGTATGTAATAGCGCTTAATCATTGGTTCAACTCTCCTTTACCTACTCAAATTGTGTTATTTATCCTTAGCCGGTATATTTGAGCATACGCAATTGGTTAAGGCATCTTCGGCGAACAAGACGGGCAGTCGACACTGTCGATAGTAGTTAGTGTAAATGTTAATTTCACCTCTGTCCAGAGTTTTTGAAATCAGCCCAATTGTGTATGGATGGCAGCCTCATTTCAATCAAAAGTGAACATAGGTAGAGAGTAAAATAGAAAAAAATAAATTTTTTTTTATTTCTTATGCTGCAAAGACTTAGGTTGAAAACAACAACCTGAAAAAAGCCTTTTTTCGCATCAAACGCGCACCTTCGTCTAATTATAGAGAGTCGATAAAAAATTCAGACAGGATTGACATGATAAAACAAGACCAAGACATAAAAAAGCCTGTTAATTTTGTCAAAAAAAGGAAAAAAAGAAATGGGATTTGACCTTCATATCTTTAAGGACAAGCAGCTTGAGGCGGATTACATCGAGTGGCTTGTTGGTGAACGCTCGATAGATATTCACACGCGCTTTGCGAAGATGTGGCAATATTACTTAAACCCCGTACAAGAGGCAGACAGTATCGGGGCACGACGGGAGTCATCAACTGGACGATGCTATGTGCAGGCCCAGGAATATGGGCTGCCTCCAAGGATAACGGGGCTCGTACACTCGGCAAATGCAGGTGTCTTCGGTGGACAGCGAGTCCGTGATGTGCAACGAAAAGAAGTGGTAATCGAAAACGATATCGCCTGGCGAATAAACGCCGAGGTGGATTTCCTGTTCGGAAAGCCAATCAGCTTTGTTTCCAAATCGCCGAATGGTCAAAAACAATCACAAATAGAGGCTATACTAAAGGAAGTGTTTGCGGCTAACGGCGGTATCGGATTCTTTCAGGATATGGCAGTGCTCGGAGGTGTTTACGGATTCATCGATTGTCTCGTCAGGACGGGTGATGAGATTATAGAGAGCATTTACTCCTCCGCCGAAAGGCGTCCAAAAGCGGACTCACAAAACCTTTCTTTTGAAGATGTGCTGAAATTGGCACGGACAATCGACCTTGAATTGATTGAAGCGCCGAGAGCACTGCCTGTTCTGGAAGAGAACGACTATAGGAAAATCAGATATTACGTGCAGCACTTTTACCAGAAGAAAAACACGTTGAGTAGAAAAAGCACTTTTCTTGCCCGCCTTATCGGCGGGTCATCAGGCAGAAGGACCAGCGATAGTCGGCAGGTGGTTGCGGTGACGGAGATTATCTCTGCCTTAGCCTGGCAGAGGTATGAAGACAAGCAACTCGTTGCGGAGGGCGAATTACCGTGGGGATTTCTGCCGGTGGTGCATATCCAGAACATCGCCCAGCCATACTATTACGAGGGTCTGAGCGATGTCGAGTCGCTGATACCGTTGCAGGATGAGCTTAATACCAGATTGAGCGACAGGGCAAGCAGAATTACGTTCCAGGCCTTCAAGATGTATCTTGGCAAAGGGATAGAGGGCTTTGAGGACAGGCCGGTATCGCCCGGCAGGATGTGGTACACCGACAATCCGGAGGCGGCTATCGAAGAGTTTGGGGGAGATGCGGCGACGCCAAGCGAGGATTTGCATATTGCTGAGATTAGAGAGGCAATGGATAAAGCAAGTGGAGTAACGCCGCTCGTTGCCGGTGTATTGAAGAGCAAACTCGGCAACCTAACCAGCGCCGTAGCTCTTAGGTTGACGCTTATGGGGATGCTGTCGAAAACAGAGCGAAAGAGATTTACATACGGCGAGGGTCTCAAAAGAATTTGCAAAATAGTTCTGGCTATGCTCGATAGGGCCAACATCTACAAAACCAGTGAGGCGGATAGAGAGGTCGATATAATTTTCCCCAGTCCGCTGCCTGAGAATATGATGGAGAAGCTAAAGGAGGCGCAAATCAAAAAAGAATTAGGTGTGCCAACTGAGCAGGTGCTCAGAGAGTTAGGTTACGAGACCATGAATGAGAGAGAAAATTCTAATCAGGAGGTTTTATGAACCCGAGTGAGGCGCAGGACATTTTGTCAGTAGACACCGCGGGACACAGCGAAAATGACAACTTGAGACTTGTTCCAGTGTCCGAATCCATCCGCTATCGGAAAAGAGCACAGAGTGCCGAGAAAAAAATTGAAGCTTTGGCTGAGCAGTTAGCTGAGGCAAAGGCAGAGGCAAAAACGACGGCTGAAAAGTTGAGCAGCATTCAGGTCGAGCAAGAGTTGATACGTAAATTAGCTGCTGCTGGGACGGTGGATCTGGAAACGGCTGTGTTGATTGCCAAAACCAGAATAGAAAGTGAAACCGAAGCGGATATGGATAGTGTTATAAGGCAGTTGAAAAAGGAAAAGCAATATCTGTTCGCCGGCACCGGCGGAGCTGTGACGGCAAAAAAGACTGCAGGGGCTAAGGAGCGAGTAGAAAGCGGCCAGACGGTTCTTGAAAGGGCGGCCAAGAAAGCAGCAACGACAGGTAGTCGAACAGATTTGCAGGAGTATTTGAAACTGCGAAGAAATTTTGTTTGAGTAGATAAAGTGACCAGTGACATAACTGGTTCTAAACGAAAGGAGAGAAGTAGATGGCTTTTACAGGAAAAGCAACTTATTCAGCGGGTACGACTCTGCCGGAATTGGCTGAAGATGTATCAGATTTAATCGGGATAATTTCACCTTATGAGACGCCTTTGCTGGATGCTTTGGGAGATCCGATGCGAGAGGCGACGAGCGCGCATCACGAATGGCTTGAAGATGAGCTTTTGCCTAATAAGGATGCGGTGGACGACAGCACCTTTACTGACCCGGCAGCCGATACCGATTTTGTAGTTGATAACGGCAGCAGGTTCCGTGTGGGAGACCAGATTCAGGTAGAAGGGTCGGAGGAGTTAATGCTCGTTACCGGTATCAACGGCGATACACTAACGGTGGTTCGCGGCTATGCGGGCACTACGCCGGAAGACCTTGCTGATGACCAGGTAATTAACATTCTCGGAAATGCAGCTCTTGAAGGAAGCGACAAGCCCGACGCGAGGTTTACCAATCGAAGCAGGTGCGGCAACTACACCCAGATATTTACGGCTGCGGTGGAAGTGAGCGGGACCGATATCGCTGCAAGCCAACTGGGTCTGGCTGATGAGCTGGATTATCAAAAGCAGGAACGGTTGCGGGAGCTGATTCGTGACCTGGAAAATACGGTTATCAGTGGTGGACAGCCAACCGGCAATCCCGAAGGCAGCGGCTCGGTAAGAAGGTCGATGAAGGGAATTATTCAGCACCTCTCAACGAATGTTTTCTATACCGGTGATTCCGGCTTTCCGAGTGGTACCGACCTTGATGAGACCAAGGTCAATTACGTGCTCAGGAAAATATGGGAGAACAGTAACGGCAATGTGGACTTGATTGTCGTCGGTGGTTTTCAGAAGCGAAAGATAAACGCGTTCTGCGCAGACAGCCGAACCTATGCGGCTAACGATACCACTTTCACCAATATGGTTAGTGTTTACGAAAGTGATTTCGGCATCTGCAGAATTGTTACTTCGCGGTGGATACCACAGGATGGAGTTTTGTTCTTGGATTCATCGAGGCTTAGCGTGCTGCCTTTGGCGGGACGGGGCTTCCATTTCAAACCTTTGGCGAGCAGTGGTGACTATGAGTGCGGCGAGCTGATTGGAGAATATACCTTGGAGCTCAAGAACGAAACTGCACACGGACTTATTCGCGACCTAAGTATCAGCTAAACCGTGTGGGTCGACATCGGATGCAATCCTAATAGGTCTGGGCGTCTTTGTGTGGGTGCCCAAAGGAGAAACAATCCTTTGGGCACCTGACCGGCCCGGTTACACGAGAAGGAGACTAAGAAAGATGGTTAGTTTTTCAAATGATGTGGATATTTTGAAATACGAGCCCGTACTGTTCGGAGAATTACACCTATCAGGGCAGGTATTGGCAGCAGGGACAGGCGGGATGCTCAGCGGGACGATGTTTACTGCAGGTGGTGCAGATTTTGTAAGTGCGCAGGTCTCAGCAGGTGGAGTTGTATATCTGCAAACTGCAGATGGTTCGCTGGATGGGGCGTATGAGATAATATCTGTGGATTCGGCAACGCAGCTTAGCGTTTCAGTAATCAGGTCAGATTCAGATGATACTGCCGTGGCGCCGCCAGCTGCTACTGGTATATCCTACCGCGTCAGCACGTTCGGTCCACAGGCCAGTGAAGTTGGTTTTCGGTTGACAGAACACTTCGGTATTAGGCCGGGTAATCCTGCAAGTATCTATGATGCTGATGATGTTCTGGATACGGATGTCTTAAAGAGAGCGTCGGTTTTTGGGGTTGTCTCAAGTGTGTATGCAATGTTAGCCAGTAAGGCCAAAGACGACAATTTCTGGAAGAAAAGTCTTCACTATCAGAAACTTTTTGAGAAGGCACGAGAGCGGTGTCGGCTTAGTATTGACGTCGGTTCAGACGGGGTGGCTGATGTCACCAGAGCCGGAGCGTCTGCAAGGTTGGTCCGGGATTAGTTTGCGAAAGGAAAACCAATGAGTACCGCCTTGGACGGGCAAAGTTTGTTTGACGAGCAGCAGTTAGAGATTGAGTTGGGTGCTGTTAGCCGCGATTCGATAGAAAGAGCGGTGCCAGGACTGGACGGTGTGCTCAGCGTTGATCTGGGTGGACGCAGCAGGGAAATAAAACAGAAAGGCGTGCTTCGGGCGAGAAGCCGATCGCAAATGGGTGAGAGGATCAGCGCAATATCGGCCTATATAGATGGCAATACGCATACGCTGGTAACCGGCAGCGGAGAGGAGTTTGAAAATCTGCGGCTTGATGTTTTCAAGGTAAGCAAAGAGCGAGCCGGCGGCGGTGGTGTAGCTATCGATTATGAAATCGTTTATACACAGTTAAAGGTTCAGCAATAATGGCACTTATCAGTAGTGGGATAGACAACATAAGGGCGTTTGAGTTACCCTGCGGCATTTGGGCGGACGGTGGGCATGTCGGAAGCCCACGGACAGCTTTGGTAAAGTGGCGGTCGTCTTGGGCTGATAAGTTTTATCAAATCTATGTCAACGGCCAATATGCAGGGGCGACGGTTGACAGTCAGCAAAGGCAAATGATTGTTCAGTTACCTACCTCTTTAGAGTCACCGGTTCGGATTGAGGTCTTTGCAGTTGAGGCCGAGCAGGCGGATACCGATTTTAGCAGTGAGATTGCTTCGTCGATTGGTCAAAGTGGCCAGGTGAAGGTCAGTATGCTGCGTGGTCAGAGTTTGCCGATTGGTACAACCGCTCAAATCTACTTTGACAACGGTACGGGCGAAATCGATTACGACAAGGCGCTCAATGATTTGCCGATAAGAATCTGGCCGGCCCGCCAAGATAAGGCTGGGTTTGGAATGAGCAGGTTCGCCGTAGGTGATTTCGGTTATGACTCGGCGGCGGCGGTAGGGCTTGGAAAGGGCAGTTTTGGTCATGGTCAGTTTGGCCTTGATGCTGATTCATTCGAGTGGATAAGTCCAGCGTTGTGCGCAGGCACTTTCAAATTTGCCATCAAGGTTACCGACGAGGCGGGCAATGAAAGCGACAGCAGAGAGACCCGCCAAGTTACCGTGACACCGGCAGCAAGACCTGCTGAGAAGATAAGCATTTCTTTGTTTGATAAGCAGACGAATCAATTAGTGTTAAGTATCTCGTAAGAGTGTAGCAAGGAGAGTATTATGGCTGAAGTATATCCATCTGATAACGAATTATTAAACCTACAATCTGACAGCGAGACTGGTGTTGAGTATATTCCTACAGGCACATCGCCGTATTATTTGCAGTTTAGAAAATTACTGTACCGGCTGTTGCTTGCTACACGGCGGGCGAACGATTTGCGGGTCTATGACGAGGGCGGACTGGATATTGGCGTCAAAGACGGCAAGTTCTGGCTGGGTACGGAGCTGGTCAACTATGACGGCTCGTCGGGCAATACACTGGCGGATGATAAAGCAAATATTTATGTGTACCTGGATTCGGCTGGCGAGCTTGTCAGTAACGAATACAGCAGCTTCCCTAATATGGCGACCACGCCTCATATTCGCCTGGCGATAGTAAGCACTTCGGGTGGGGACATCGAGTCGATAACCGATTGCCGCATGGGTCACAATTTTGTGATGCCATATGAGGCTGGGGGTGTGAAAAAGACGATCGAGGCCCATACTGCTGATGACGCGCTGACAGCAGAGGAATCCGGCAGCGTTCACACGAATCTCGGCGCCACAGAAACAGTTACGCTTACGCTGCCGGCGTCAGCGCCGGAAGGTACGATATTTACTTTCGCGGTCCAGGCGGCGCAGGAACTGCGAGTTGAGCCGGGCGCCGCAACCATTCGGGACGACAGTGGTCAGACGGCGGGTAAATATAAATCAGCAGATGCAATTGGTGAGTGTGTAATGGTTGTTGCTGACTCAAATGGCGATTGGGTAACCATCGCCAAGTACGGGACTTGGACAGAGGAAGCGTAGGACACGTTAAAAGAGTAAAAAAATGAAGAACCATCCAATATACATTCGGCTCAAACAGATCGCTCTTGACGGTGATTACACCGTCGAGCAGGTCCGGGCGTTGACGTTTAAGCAGGCGGCGGGATTGCTGGGCGAACGCGGCTTTACTTCTACATTCCTGGATAATGCCAAACGCGGCATTCTTATGGCACTTCAAAACCGGGACGATAAGGCGAACCTGCAGCAGGTCAAGTCAAAAGTTAAAACGTTCCTCGATGCAAATTTCCCGGGCTGGGAGGCCGAACACGGCAGAGATAGCGACAAGCCTTATGTAACTATATGGCTGAAAGGAAGGCCTTAACAAATGGCAACTGTCTTTAATACTGATGATACTATATTCTTTGTGGGTGGGACAGGCACAAAGACCGGATTATTTAATGCAGGGGGCTGCACGAAGGCATGGTACGACGCTAATTTTACGCAGCTATCGGACATAATGGATGCTAACGGCGAGTGCATAGATTCTTATGATGGTGCTATTTATACTCACTCTACCAAACGCATATCACGGACCGGAGAATTTACGAACAGTGAAATTGGGATGGTAGTGTATGTTTATGACAATCAGGGCGTTCCTACAATAACCACGGGCAGATACAAAATTACGGATGTTGACCCCAGCGGCAATTGGATTGAGGTAAATGACATCGTTGCCACCGGAGATAGTGATGATGTGGTAGCAAATGTCGGAGGTGCCTTTGATAAGTTGCAAACCGCACTGGACAATACCGATGCAAGTGCTGCCGCTCCTCACAACGTGGATATTCTTACCAATAAGGCAAAAACGTTTTCAGGCATCGGCGACCAGATAGACGTTGATACCGGAGGCGGCAGCGGTGCATCTGGAACCTGGAAGAGGATAATAGGCATCGATGACAGCGGGATTGAATTAGCTGAAGGCTCTTACGTTGATTTCGATGGAAACGGTCGGGCCTGTCACGCGTTTAAGATTTTGAACGTTCAATGTATTGAATTCAGGCATGTTCATGCCGGAAATACTGCTGCCACTCATTATGGTTTTTATTACACAGCCACCGGGTATTGCCAGGGTCTTCTCCTGAGGAACTGTAAATCCACCGGGTGCAAGTATGGCGTGTACAGTGATACTGTTTATATCAGGGGAATTTCTATAATAGGGGGTCATTATAGTTCAGCAACAGGCCCTGCTCTTTACTTTGCAGGCTGTCGATGGGTTAATGTGCTTGACGCAGAACTAACAGGAAGTTTAGCGGGAGCATTGATAGATGGGGATGTTGTAGGCATTTTGCTGATTGATGGCTGCGTTCTTCATAAAACAGGCAATTACTTTGGGGGAGTATATACTGATAATTGGGACACGTTTCTTATTATAAGTAACTGCGTGTTTTACAACATAGACGATTGTATAAGGCTCAACGATGCAGAGTCAAGACTCGTTCAATATAATAACGTCTTTGTGCTTCATACCGCTTCAACAGGCAAAATCATCAACAGGATGGTGGGGGCAATTAAATACAGCGATTACGGTTGTGCCTGGGCAATAGATGGGGCGCCTGCAGCTCCGGGCCGTTGGGGTGGAACCGGTTTGCCGGAGCATAGCATTGAACAGGACCCACAATTCGTAGATGCGGATAATGGTGATTTCAGACCACGGAATCCAAATGTATTGCGAGGAGGCAAGCCTGATATAGCTGACAATGAAACTGAGATGGGAGCTATTTTGCAGAAATACCAGTTTGCAAGGCGGGCAAAAGCGGCGAATCTTGGCAGGCTGCAAATTATTCGGTAGGAGCTAAAAGAGATGGCAAATACGGCGATTGAAATACCTTTTTATGTATCAGAGGATGGAGAGCCACTAACCGGTGCGGCGGCTCAAATGGACTTTGAAAACTTAAAGACATTGGCGGGCACTGATAAATCCGGTAGCGCCCCGACAATTAGCGAAATCGGTGGTGGCTGGTACAAGTTCAGCGTTGCTTACGGAACAGCGCCGCTTGATGCAGGCGATCTTGTGGGGGTGGTAGACGCCGACAAAAATGGCAGTAACAACCTGGCTAATGCCGAGCGGTATATTCCTATCGAAGTTCGGCTGGATTTTTATGCTCTGATGCGGCTCGTTAATAAAATGAGTCAGAACAAGAGTACGGGCGATATGGCAATAAAGGACTCTTCCGGCGACACGGTCCTGGAGTTGAGTATTACCGACGGTGAGGACACAATGGACCGCGATCCTGGGATAGCTTGATAATGGATGCTAAATTTTTCGATAGTTTATATGAAGGTGATTCACTAAATGGTGTCAAGCTTGGAATGGGCTTGACCGGTGGGGATTTTTGGCCTCGCGTTGCCGGTTGCTCTATGCTCTATCGTGGGCCCAGCATGGACTTGATAGACTTTACGAACATGCTGGCTGTGGCCGAGGCAAAGGCTTCTGAAATTTCGCCGCCAAGCTACATTTCGCACGATGGTGGCTCGATATATTTTTACGTTGTTCGTCGGGTCAATAATTGCGGCTGTGAGGAACATACTTTAGCTGCTGCGGTCAAGGTTTCGGTAGATGCCAATGGTGAACTGGCGGAGCCGCAGCCCAGTAATGTTTTCGAGACAAGAGCCGAGCAGATAGACGGAAATAAGATATGGCTTGTCTGGTATTATTGCCCCATCGAACAGCAGTCGCCGCCGGCGTGTTTCAAGGTT
>Ga0209986_10003065_pt1 | contig 14830 bp, 10 predicted proteins | sample BlataG_FD_183168 | JGI IMG/M metagenome (GOLD analysis project Ga0209986, IMG submission 183168) | Deep subsurface microbial communities from Black Sea to uncover new lineages of life (NeLLi) - Black_00105 metaG (SPAdes) (version 2) | ecosystem: Environmental > Aquatic > Marine > Oceanic >...
CCAAGCCTGGAATCAGCGTCTGAAATCCACTCGAAAGGCTGACCATCGATAGAACCAGCAATGGCGGTTGCCTTGTCAAATGCTTGCTCTCGCAGTTTCTGCGACGCTTCGTATTTTCCTTCCGCAGTCATTTGGTTGGCCTGTACCAACCAACTAATCCACTCAGCCGGCTCGCCGAAAACGAGCGGTGAGCGTTTGCCGGCAAATATCTCAGCCCGCAAAGCCTCGCAATTGAGCGCCGCTCGGCATACCTGGGCCATAAGCAAATTCATGGGGTCGAGCTCCGCCGCCACGTTTAGCTGAGTCAGGGCTCGTTCCCAATCTCCCTGGACAGATAGCAACTGGAAAAGGAAAACCCGGAGCTTGGCATTAGCAGGATCAGAGCGTATCTGATCCTCAAGAACAGCAAGCGCCTCGGTAAGCTGGCCGGCTTGCAGTAATTCTTCTGCTTGCATGTCAGTACCCTCGGTAGCTGTACAGAATATATCCCAACCGGCGATGTCTTGGAGGACAGGCCGGTAAACGGTCGTCAGCCTTCAATGTGGCGGTATCAACCGCCCGAGTTGGTCTCCAAGTCCCAATTAGCGGGGATGGCGCCTTCCGCTTCTGGAGTGTATATCCATTCTATCTTTCTGTATTTAAAGCTTACCTCTTCGAGGGGTAGCGCTTCCCCGCCCTGAGCGGAGCCACCCGGGCGGACCGACGAGACAATAGCCTTTGTCATTATGTATTCCATGTATTTCTGCTTCTCCCCCCCGGCGCGGCACAGCTCCATCCTCACTTCATCTACCTCCTTGCCGTTGCAGCAGAAAATATTCAGCTTGGGAGAGGCTTTGTCGAGCGTCTTCACAATGGAGAAGTCCTGGTGGTCGCACCGCTCTGCGCTGAGGCTACCACCACTGCTTACCGACCCAGAGCTCGGCTGTGAAAGACCGTGACTGAACGACAGCACTTCAATCCATTCCGCGTGCTTGTCGTCGGTGCTCTCACCCGGTATTCCAGCAATCTTCAAAAAACAATCAAAAGCCATCTTATAAACTCCTTAAAAAAACTTAGTAATCCTCTTGGTTCCGATTCTTAACTTAGCTACCTAAAACATCTTAGGAGCTTCACATTTAAATTAATCCATTATCCTCCGCCTTTAGCCGAAGGCAGCTTGGATACTAATCGCAGCGAAACAGACAAGCCCTCGAGCTGGTAGTGCGGCCTCAGATAGAATTTGGCGGAGTAGTAGCCAGGGTCTCCTTCCACATCTTCGACCACAACTTCCGCCGCTGCCAGAGGATACCTGGCCTTGATTTCTTCGGAGGCGTGGGGGTCGCCGGTAACGTATTGCATGATCCATTTATTAAGCCAGGTTGCCATATCTTCGCGTTCTTTGAAAGACCCGATTTTATCCCGCACAATGCACTTGAGGTAATGCGCGAATCGGCACGTTGAGAACAGATACGGCAATCTTGCTGCAAGATTTGCATTTGCCGTTGCGTCGGGGTCGTCATATTCGGCAGGTTTTTGCAGCGACTGGGCCCCAATAAACGCCGCATAATCTTCGTTCTTCCAGTGTGACAACGGCATCAGGCCGTTCTTGGCTAATTCCGCTTCCCGTCTGTCTGTGATACCAATCTCCGTTGGGCATTTCATATCCACACCACCATCATCGGTAGGGAAAGTATGGCAGGGAAGCCCTTCGACTATTCCGCCGCTCTCGACTCCGCGGATACTTGCACACCATCCAAACTCCTTAAAGGACCGGTTAATATTCACGCCCATTGCGTAGGCTGAGTTTGTCCAAAGATATTTTGAGTGCTCGCCTCCGGCTGTCTCCTCTTCAAAATCAAAGTCTTCGAGAGGATTCGTTTTGGCGCCGAAAGGTATCCTGCCGAGAAATCGCGGCATCGTTAAACCTATATACCTGGAATCTTCAGACTCACGCAGAGACCGCCATGGGGCATAGTCCGCCGTTTGGAAAATTTTCGTCAGATCGCGAGGGTTACTAAGCTCCTGCCAGGAATCCATATTCATCAAGGTGGGGGCGGCCGCGCTTATAAATGGGGCGTGGGCCGCAGCGGCAATCTGGGCCACCCCGTTAAGTATTTCAACGTCCGGCGGACTGTTATCAAAATTATAGTCACCGATGAGACAGCCGTACGGTTCGCCGCCCGGTGAACCGAATTCTTCTTCGTATAGCTTCTTGAAAAGCGGGCTTTGGTCCCAGGCTGTACCTTTATACTTCTTAATGGTCTTTGCCAAATCTTTCTTGGGGAGGTTCAGCACACGTATCTTCAGCGTTTCGTCCGTTTCTGTGTTATTTACGAGATGATGCATACCTCGCCAGCTACCCTCGAGCGCTTGAAAGTCCTCGTGATGCATGATTAAATTAATCTGCTCAGTCAGCTTCATATCTATCTCAGCAATGATCGCTTCGATTGAGCTGACCGCATCTTCGGAAATGAGCGTTGTTTCTGCCAGGGCTTGTTCAGCTAAGGTTCGCACTGCCGAATTGATGGCCTCTCTTGCGTGGTCGGATTTCGGTTTAAACTCTTTCTTAAGGAGTAAGTCGAACTCATTTGGTTCTATTGCTACAGCCTCAGCGGCCTGTGCTTCTTCTTTTTCTTTCTCTTTAGCCATCGGACTGTTCCTCCTTAGAAGTGTCGGTAGATTCAGCTTCCTGTTTTGGTGCAGAAGTCAGGGCACTTAGCAGGGCCTTGTCTTTAAGGACCTTCGCCATCAGCTCTTCGGCGCCACTTTTACCATCCATGTACGACAAGAGGTTTGACAATTCCGTCCGGGCCTTCAACAGCTTGTTTAAAGCGTCAACCTTACGCGCCACAGCCGCTGGGGAGAAATCATCCATACTCTCAAAGCTGATATCGACGCTCAGATTGCCTTCGCCCGTAAGCGTGTTAGGTACTTGAAAGGCAACTCGGGGTTTCGTTGCTTTGAGCCGTTCATCGAAATTATCTACATCAATCTCAAGGAACTTGCGATCTGCAACTCCGGGCAAACTCTCTGCCGGCTTGCCGGATAAATCAGCCATCACACCCATTACGAAAGGTAGGTTGATTTTTTTCTCTGCACCGTACAGCTCCAAATCATACTCTATCTGCACACGGGGGGCTCGGTTACGAGCTATGAATTTTTGACTACTCTTCTTTTTTGCCATGCTTACTCCTTTCTCAACAAGAAATACTTAGCGCCGAAACCATCGGCAATCTTAAACCTGCAGAATAGCAGAATATTGGTTACTAACCCGATTTTTCAGTACCTGAATCGCTACTGCTAACTCCACCAATCAATTCAACCTGGCTCATGCCAGCCGGACAAAAATCCTTAACGACTTCCAAAAAGTTTTTCGAGACTAATCTTTGCGCTCTGCGCAGAAGTAGGGGGACCGGACTGGATGGTTCGTGGCGGTCGAAATACTGGCAGACTTTATCGAGAGCTAAAAGGGCTTCCTGGGAGGATTGGATATCGCCTGAAAGTGATATTGCGCCTTTCTTTTGTTCGGTACCGGCTACTGCGGCGCCCTCATCGACAGCTTCACCGTGCCCCCGCTTTGCAAGATATTCCTGCACACGTTTTTGGATATTTCCAAGAACTCCTCGGAAACCACTAACGTCCGGAGTCTGGCCTTGAGAAGCGCGTTCAGAGAACACACTCATTATAGCGGCTATATGTTCAATAGCTTCTTGGGTGGCTTGGGATGTTGCCAGGAGCTCATCCGTTGCGGTATCCTGAAATGCCGCATCAATTACTGCCGTATCGGGAGCTTTTGCTTTCTGGTCATCTGAAACAGCAATCTTTCCTTTTGCAACCTGGATGTCTCTAAGGCTAAACCTTCCCATCTGAACTGAATTACACAAAGGCACTTCTGCCAACCGCTGTTTGAATTTCATCGGGTCCTGTGCACTGACCGAAGTCGGGGACAACGATTCTAAAATATTGATTCGCTCAAGAGGGTCGTTATTATCGTCAGGGTCAAGTTGAGGGTAAAGATTATCCCAGAAACGCTCCAGCAGTCCGCGTAGCAAAGATAAGCCATCGCGCAGGCCGTGGATCCCCTCTAACATTAGAAGGGAAATAGTAAGGTACATTGCAACCCTAAGGTCTTTCGAGCGTTTTAGCAGCTCGGAACTTTTTTCGCGAACCTCCCGCCAGTTCGGCTCTTCCGCCGCTTCCTCCACACCCGCCACGACCCCGCCGGCGGCCTTGGTTCGCAGCATGTCTTCGAGAGCCAGGAAAGAGGCGTCGTAGGAAAGGTCTTCGCCGCAAGGGGACTCGGCGCTCACTTCAGAAAGAAAACTTTCGTTATCAATCGCCATCGTAAATCCCACCAAATTAATATATTAAAAGAACCCGCTTTTAGCCTAAAGCAACATTGCAGCCGTATTTTCAGTAAAAGAACAAAAAGCTAAGAACATTCTAAAATATCACAATCGAAATCGACTGTAAACCTCAAATTCAACGAATTCTTTACCTGCCACTCAGAAAGCTTCGATTACTGTCCAGCCAACTTATACCTATTTTCAGGCTCCGGCAAAAATTTGAACCTTCCAGAATAGACATTCTCATGACACTATCTGCAGAAAATCCTCTGCGATCATTCTCTAATATTCGGCAATTAGCGCAGGACTGTCAAGTTTTTTTTAAAAAAATACGCAACTGCTCATTTAAAATATACATCTATTTACTAAATGGCATCTTACGGTGTTACAAAAGAGAGCAGAGTTGATTGTAAGGCCTTCCGTGTAGTATATAATACGCTTGGCGTAATTCTTGGCATTGGATTGAACGAAACTCGAATGGTTTAATGGGAGAGGATTTTTCAGATCCAGCAGTCTGGCAGGTCATCAAATCATCCCTGAGGATGGATTAAAGAACGAAAAAAGTCAGCCTACAAGGTACAAGACCGATTGTTCCGCCAATTGCCGCCCATTGTGGAATTTTCGGCGATTTTTAGTTGATATTTATTTGACATTTTACCCTGCCAGTGCTATTATTCCAGCACATTTACAAAGTGGTTTATCTGTCAATTTAACTCATTTAGGTACGCTTTGAGGAATACAAGACGGGAGCAAAGAAAGGAAGTGAAGGTGTTGTTGAATGGAGCGGGTTTTGTGTTTGATGTGAGGTGATAAACATTAATGGGTATTGAGGTTGTAAACGATATGCAGAAACTAAAGGAGATTTACAAATGGCTAAAAGCCTTACCACACTTACAGTACGTTATGATATCACTGATGAGCAGCTCATCAAGACTCTAAAGAAAGTTCTCCCTGATCTTCTTGTGAAAAAGATGGGTATAAGTCGTACCCAGGCAGAGCAAGCAGCCGAAGATCTGGCCTATGAAATTGTGAATACAGCACGTATATGCAGTGAACAACATTTAGTTGGAGAGGTTTCAAACAAGATAAATCTTAATGCTCCCTCGAAGCAAGAATGTGATGATTTCAAGAGGGCGGTGGATGAAATTATTCAAATCCGACTTGTTAAGGAGTTGCCAAAAAGAAAAAGTAGTGTAGTCAAGACAACCGCCGGAAAGCTCTGGCTCCATTTGAGGGTTCGAATTCTGGGCCTTCCGCCGCTTCCGGAGGAAGAAACTATCAATGCTACTATAGGACCGCGAGGATAGCGATTAGATTCGGTTGAGTTCATAAATCGCGACATACGAAGCTAAAGAACTGTTTGTCCGTTCGAAGACAAACGAATTTGTTTAATTGTTTTGAAAAGAGCCTGATATGCCAAATTGGATCGTTGCGGCCCACGGATGGGGAAAACGAAAAACCAGTACTCTGCGCACTTTGCTTGCGCCAACCAAGAAGTATAAGTATGGTGTCACGATTGTTCCACCCGCCATTGAGTTAGTGGTCTACACTCCACAGAATTCTATCATGGGAATGAACTGGGGATGGCAGCTATGGTTTAAGCTCGCCTACAACCTCAATGGCGGTGAAGATGCGGCCTACGGTCAGCACCACAAACGCAAGACGGGAGGTTCAATTGTCCCGGATTACCGGACAACAGGTGACAACTCGTTTCCCACTGGGGTATTTGAAGTAGGCTGTTGCAACGATGTTCCCACTGTGCTTCCCATACACGAGGGAGACATTGTTCCGCTTTCTCGAATCCTTAAGAGAGCTTGGATGACTCGAGGTGTCAAGCGGGTCTACTGGCTTTGTTGTACGCAGCTTGATTTCTCAGCACCTATGTATGAAATATAATATTGTAGTACTTGTTTATAAACCGGCTGTTACAGGTTATCTCTCTGGTCGGGGTTATTATCGGTGGAAGTTGAACGTCCCGCATGACCTTCAAACAGCCTCAGACTGTGGCTCTGTTGTTGAATGAGTGAAGATTATCTCTGCACGAAGCAAGGTTTTCAGTAGCTTTCAAGCAAGGATTGGGCACGGGCTTGAGAAGCTTGGCCGCTTGCCTCCAACGCTGGGTGCCACCCAGATTAATTTGCTTTAATCCTGCTGTTGCGATCAGTAATCTGTGTGATAGAATGGCGGGGAGGCGATCCTGGAGTGTTGAAGTGATTTGGAAAAGAATGTTTGCACTACGTCGGCAGGTGAAGTTTAATAACTGCGCAGAGTCTCCAAGGATTTTCTGCAAGTCAGAGTGGGGAAGTTGATATGACACGGACGTGTAGAGAAAAAACATTTGATTTGAATTGGCCGCTGGACGGCAAGACATTCAAGAAGGTCGTGGCTGATGCGGGGTATTCACAGACGGCACTGGCTGATACCCTGGGCATATCGTGCGTACACGAACGGCAGGATGTAGAGGTTGTCTATCGACGTGTCAAAACGGACAGCCCCTATAATATCCTGGTTCGCTTGTTCTGGCTTGGACGGGCGGTCTCCGAGCCAGTAATTCGTGAGAAGTTGCCGTGTCTTGATGTCGAGCAGTTGGAAGGGGTCGGCCTGCTGCACTGTCGGGATGGTGAAGTCCAAGCTAATGCCAAATTGGCGCCCTATCACGACTTGTTACTGGTGAGCGATTTCGGACCGGAAATTCATCGTGAGTTGCCAGCCGACCATGTCCTTGGCGTGGGCGCTGCATCTTTGACTCTTGGAAGTTTGACCGTACGCCGAAAGGTAAAAACTGCTCTCGACATTGGCACTGGCGCCGGTATACAAGCGTTTTTAGTTGACCGCCACGCCGACCACGTCATCGGGACGGACACCAATCTACGGGCGTTGAACTTTGCCAGGTTCAATGCCGTACTGAATGGAATAGACAACATTGAATGGCGCGAGGGTAACCTTTATGAGCCGGTTGCGGAGCAGAAATTCGACCTGATCGTATCGAATCCACCCTATGTGATTTCCCCTGAGTCCCGGTTCGTCTTTCGTGACACGAATCTGCCGGGCGATGCCGTTTCAGAAAAAGTGGTGCGCGGGGCCGGGGAGAAGCTGACCGAAGGGGGTTTTGCCTGTATATTGTTCAATTGGCATCATCAAGACGAAACGGACTGGGATTCTCGGCCGAAAAGCTGGATGTCGAATATCGGCTGTGACGGCTGGCTGATATGTTTCAAGACCACGGATCCCTTGACCTACGCGGCCGACTGGCTGCGAACCAGTGTAGGGCAGAGTTCGACGGAATACGGACGGTGTCTGGATGAATGGATGGCATATTATGAACAGATGGGCATCACGCGGATTAGTGCCGGTGGAATGGTTATGCGAAGACGAAGCCGGCAGGCCAACTGGTTCCGGGCCCACGCGATCGATAAAGGTCGCTGTGCCGGCTCTTGCGGAGACCAGATTGAACGTATATTTGCTGCCGAGGATTTACTTCAAAGCCTCAACGACGACCGGCAGTTGCTGGAGCAGTGTTTTCTGTTTGATGAACACCACCGCTTGGAGCATCAGTTGGCAGTTCGGGACGGCTGTTGGGCTGTCAATAGTGAGCACCTTTATGCCTCTGAGGGGATTCCATTTGCCGGGAATATGGACATGTATATTGCCAACTTGCTGGCGGGCTGTGACGGCCGGCGAACCTTGCGCGAGCTTATCGAGGTAGTGGCCGACCGAATGAAGACCAACCCGGAAACAGTAGGCCCCGCCTGTTTAGCCGCTTTTCGCAAGCTTATGCAGGCCGGTTTCCTAAGTTCAGCTATTGAGCCTGAGACGGCGAATCCATAAGAAAAAGTGTACAGACGGACACCCCTTGACTACAAAGCAAGTTCGGTTTACTCATGCGGGTGTCTTATTCGGAATTCCCTGTGTCATCTCAATTGCCACCTCAGACGCTGAACTTCAATAGCATCAAGGTGTTCAGAAAGAAATTCATGGTATATCCAGTGTAATGTCCGGCCGAATTATGTCGGGATTCTTACCGATGAGACCCCAGTTGGCTAAGTAGATTACGTCCCAATACCCAGGACTACCGTAGTATTTTTCTGATATCTTAGACAGTGTATCGCCAGGTATAACTGGATACTTACCGGGCGGCAGGAGGCGGTTGACGCCTTTGAGCGGATCATCATCCGAGCCGCCCACAAACTGATGAAGTGCCATTTTACTTAGCAAATTCCTGAAGTTTGCCTTTATGGGAGCGCGACGAAATTCCTTTTCTGTTTTGTCTTTTATTATCGTGGTGGCGTTGACTGCCGCTTTCATGGCCTCATCTGTCAATCGCTCTTCCTGTTCACTCCCTAACGACTGAGATGCTGCCAAGTCACCAAACATGACACGTAGATTCTTCTCGGATGGATTTGCATTGAGCTGGTCTATCGACTTCTCGAGCATCTTATCTGCTGCCTTGCTCGCTGCTTCGAGAAGTGATTGCGCCAGTGGGTCGTCCTCATTTTTCAACATCTTCTTCTCCGCTTCGAGAAGTGCCTTCTTTATACCTTTCTTTGTTGGCTCGACCACAATAGAAGATGGTTGCGTTTTTGGCTCGGGCTCTGGAGGCGATTTTGGAGTTATGCCGACCGGACCTCGTGGCGTCCCTTCCGGAGCACCGCGTGGGCAGAGTGACGGCCGTTTCGGGTCCGCAGAGAGCTGTTGTTTATTAAAAGCAGCAGAGAGCCTCTCGTATTCGAGCTTGGCAATCATATAATTCTTGAAGGCGTAGAGGTAATCCTGGACCAGCATTTTTTGTGTAAACTCGTCAATAAACTTTATATTGGGTGCTCCTTTGTGCATTGGTTTGTATGAGTCCGCAGGTGTAATCTCCTCCTTGGAGTTTTGTAGCCTGGCACGTGCCTCTTCAAGTAGGGTTTTTGCAAGGCTATATCTCATCTCGGCCAGTTGCACACGTAGTTTCGGGGACGCGTTATGCCAATTTTCGCGATAGTAGGTACCCATGGCATTTTCCTAATGCTTAAGTCAAGATTTCCAAAAAACCGTTCGCCCACAATATTTGTGAACGGCAATATGATAATTATAACGGCGACGGATGGCCAGTGCAAGTAAGGATTGTTGATGCTGGGACCGCTTTGGTGAGCCCCAGAGTGCGATCCTACAGGAGAAACCAATAGCACAGTAACTCCGCCAGAATTTCCACCTAAAAAACATTTTGGTTATCCGCTGGTATGCGCTGTACAGAACATGCTTGTCTGGCAAGAAAATTGACCTAACCAGGCGTTTCCTTTATGATTTTGTTCACTTTTTTGGCAAAACAAACCATTATTACACAATATCTTATTTTTCCGGGACGACTAAATTAAAAATTTGTTGACAGAGTGGGGCATTTTAACTAAACAGTATATTTTATTTATAGTGGTAAGGAAAGTCATTCGAATAAACTGATGAAGGATGTCAATCTACGAAACACTAACCTTTTAACATACGCCAAGATGGCAAGAGGGAACGACAATGGCTGAAATAAATCGCACATCTCTATTTAGCAAGCTCAACAGTTTGGGCTATAAGTCTATCGAAAGCGCTACAGTTTTCTGTAAGCTGCGAGGCAATCCATATGTGGAATTAATACACTGGCTGTACCAGATTCTGAAGTTGCCCGATTCGGACCTGCACCATATTATAAAGCACTTTGAAATAGACCCCTCCAGACTTGCCAAGGACATGATGGAGGAGCTGGATCAACTGCCGCGAGGGTCTACATCGATTTCAGACCTGTCTTCTCATCTTGAGGAATCTGTAGAGCGGGGATGGGTTTACGGAAGCCTGCTATTCGGTGAATTGCAGGTTCGCACAGGCCATTTGATAGTTGGCATCCTCAAGACCAGCGGTCTCAAGAATGTTCTTCTGCGCATCTCAAACGAGTTCAGCAAAATTAAGCTCGAGCAATTAACGGATGATTTCGCGAAAATTGTAGGTGGTTCACCGGAAGAAACGCTCACAGCAACCGATGGTTCCTCCCTCCGAGCTGGGGCCGAAGCCGCTCGTGGTACCGGAGAGATGGCACCGGCTGCGATGGGCAAACAGGAAGCCTTGGCGAAGTTTTCGGTGGACCTTACCGAAAGGGCTCGGAGCGGTGATATGGACCCTATTGTAGGACGCGACGACGAAATCAGACAAATAGTTGATATTCTGATGCGCCGCCGTCAAAACAACCCGATTCTGACAGGCGAAGCGGGTGTCGGCAAGACGGCAGTTGTTGAAGGTTTTGCCCAGCGCATCGTTGCCGGCGACGTACCACCATCAATTAAGGATGTGTCGTTGCGTACGTTGGATGTAGGTTTACTCCAGGCCGGTGCCAGCATGAAAGGTGAATTTGAAAACCGTCTGCGTCAGGTCATAGAGGAGGTTCAAAGCTCGCCTAAACCGATTATTCTGTTCATCGACGAAGCACATACTCTCATTGGGGCCGGGGGCTCAGCAGGGACAGGTGACGCCGCAAACTTGCTTAAGCCAGCGTTGGCTCGCGGTACGTTACGGACTATCGCGGCCACTACGTGGTCGGAGTATAAAAAATATATTGAGAAGGACCCCGCACTTACCCGTAGATTCCAGGTAGTCAAGGTTGACGAGCCCGAAGAAGAAAAGGCAGTAATGATGATGCGGGCAGTGGCTTCGAAACTTGAGAACCACCACCGCGTTCAGATATTAGACGAAGCTTTGGATGCAGCAGTTCGTCTCTCTCACAGGTATATTCCTGAACGGCAGCTTCCCGATAAGGCCGTGAGTCTGACCGATACCGCAAGTGCAAGAGTCGCCATAAGCCAGCATGCAGTGCCGCCGGAATTGGAGGATTGCCGCCGGCGGATTCAAGCATTGGAAACGGAAATGGAAATCATCAGCAGGGAGAGTGCGACGGGCGTAGACCACACAAAACGCGAATCTGAAATCACCGAGAAACTTGAATCCGAACGCGAAAGATTGGCCAAACTGGAAGAACGCTGGTCAAAAGAAAAAGAGCTGGTTGACGCTGTTTTAGATATTCGGGCCAGATTGCGCAAATGCGGTGAGGGCACTATCGAACAAGCAGAGATTGCCGAAAAGGAAACGTCAGAAACCGTCGAGAAAACTGAGGCTGCGCCTCAGGACGATACGGGCGAGCCTGCCGAGGCAGCGCCCGAAAAATCAGAAGAGCTGGATATAAAGGACAGAGAAGAGTTGCTCAAAGAGCTCAAATCACTGCAGGAGCAGCTAAACGAGCTACAAGGTGAGAGGCCCCTGATTCTTTCCTGTGTGAATGCACAAGCCGTCGGTTCAGTAGTTGCCGACTGGACGGGGATCCCGGTCGGCGGAATGGTAAAGAATGAGATCGAAGCGGTTTTGAATTTATCGGATACGCTCAGGCAGCGTGTTATCGGCCAGGACCATGCACTGGAAGCAATTGCCAAACGCATAAGGACGTCCCGCGCCGGCATAGAAAACCCGAACAAGCCGATCGGGGTAATGTTCCTGGTCGGACCCAGCGGCGTGGGCAAAACCGAATCGGCACTTGCTTTGGCTGAAGCTTTGTATGGCGGTGAAAATAACTTGATCACCATCAATATGAGTGAGTTCCAGGAAGCTCATACGGTTTCAACGCTCAAAGGCTCACCTCCCGGATATGTCGGCTACGGCGAAGGGGGTATTCTAACAGAGGCCGTGCGACGACGCCCCTATAGCATTGTTTTGCTCGACGAAGTTGAGAAAGCTCATCGCGATGTGCACGAGATATTTTTCCAGGTATTCGACAAAGGCCGAATGGAAGATGCTGAAGGCCGCCTGATTGATTTCAAGAATACAATTATTCTCCTGACGAGCAATGTCGGCACTGATTTGATTATGGATATGTGCAAAGATCCGAAGCTGATGCCCGATGTCGAAGGCATTTGCAAAGCTCTCCGTAAACCTTTGCTTAAAGTCTTTCCGTCAGCCCTTCTCGGTCGTCTTGTTGTCGTGCCTTTTTATCCAATCAGTGACGAAACACTGAAGCTTATAACTCATCTGCAGTTGGGCCGAATTGGACGACGTACACAACAAAACCACAAGATACCCTTCAGTTATGACGATGACGTTGTGGACCTTATCGCCAGCCGGTGCACGGACGTTGAAAGCGGGGCTCGGATGGTCGATTCCATCCTAACCAATACTCTGCTTCCGGAAATAGGCCAGGAGCTGCTGACCCGGCTTATGGAAGGCAAAACCGCAAAACGGGTCCATGTCGGCGTCAAAGACAGCGAGTTTACTTATTCGTTCGACTAAGGCAGTGCTTGGTGTAAAATGAATTCTGTTTAAGGCGGTTACTAATGGCAATAACTCAAGAAAACAGAGAGTTGGAGATAGCGACCCCGTTGGGAGTGGACGTGCTTTTGCTAACGCGCATGTCCGGTACCGAGCAACTCGGTCGGCCGTTCAGGTTCGATTTAGAATTAGCCAGTGAAGACGATCAGATAAAAGCTGAGGACATTGTCGGGAACAACGTGACCATCCGCCTTCTTTTGGCCGGCGAGCCTCGCTATTTCAACGGTTATATCAACCGCTTCACCCAGCTAATAGCCTCAGGCAGGCTGGCACGCTACCGGGCAACCGTGGTACCCTGGCTGTGGTTTCTTACCCGAACCGCGGATTGTCGCATCTTCCAAGAAATGACGGTCCCTGATATTATTGAAAAGGTTTTTGGCGATCACGGGTTCACGGATTTTAAGCGATCCTTGAACCCTGAGTACCGCACCTGGGAGTATTGCGTGCAATACCGTGAGACCGACTTTAATTTTGTCAGCCGACTTATGGAGCAGGAGGGAATATACTACTTCTTCGAGCACGAGAACGGTAAACATTCATTGGTCCTGGCCGATTCAGCCGGCGCACATAAACCTTATCCTGATTACGACCAAATCAAATGCCATCCTGCCGATGCGGGAGTCAGCGATGAGGAGTACATTTCGGACTGGAATGTGGAGACCTGCGTTCAACCTGGTTCGTATGCTCTGAACGATTTTGACTTTAAGGATACATGGAAGGATCTGAATGCAAGGGCCATCGTGAGGCGTGAGCATGGATCTTCAGAGTTTGAAATCTTCGACTATCCAGGGGAATACACCAAGGTTAAACCTGATGGAGAAGATTATGCCAGGAAACGTATCGAGGAGTTGCAGGCCCAATATGAGGTGGTCACGGCAGCCTCCGATGCCCGGGGTATCTGTGCCGGCTGCACATTTAAACTTACCAACCATCCTCGCGAGGACCAGAACCAGGAATATCTGATTACCTCAGCAAACTATAACATTGATGCCGGCGAGTTCTACTCTGGTAGTGGGGGAGGCGGCGGGTGCGTTTATTCCTGCAGCTTTACCGCTATCAAGGCCGCTATTGATGCCAAGCAGCCCTTTCGTTCGCCGCGTATCACTCCAAAGCCATCAATTCCAGGCCCGCAGACGGCAATGGTTGTCGGCCCTTCCCGTGAAGAAATTTGGACAGATGAATATGGCCGGGTTAAGGTCAAATTCCACTGGGACCGTTACAGTGAGGCCGATGAAAACAGCTCCTGCTGGATTCGGGTCGCCCAGGTCTGGGCCGGCAAAAAGTGGGGGGGGATTTATACTCCCCGCATCGGCCAGGAAGTCATAGTTGAGTTCCTCGAAGGCGATCCCGACCAGCCCATCATAACGGGGCGGGTTTATAATGGCGAAGCGATGCCGCCCTACGGGCTGCCGGGCGAACAAACGAAATCGACCCTCAAGTCCAACTCCAGCAAGGGTGGTGGGGGCTTCAACGAAATCCGCTTTGAAGACAAAAAAGGCAAAGAGCAAATCTTTATCCGTGCTCATCACAACCAGGATAACCGGGTTTTAAACGATAGCTTAGAGTACATCGGCAATGAACGGCATCTGATTGTTAAGGAAAACCAGCTCGAACTGGTCCAAGGCGACAAGCATCTGACAGTCCGGGGAAACCAGAACGAAAAGATAGGCGCCACGATATCCAGAGAGGCCGGCTCAGACATCCAGGAAAAAGCGGGTATGAATTATGCCTTTGAAGCAGGAAGCGATATCCATATTAAGGGCGGAATGAACGTGGTCATAGAAGCCGGGGTGAAGCTTTCTCTGAAAGCGGGGTCCAATTTTATTGACATCAGCCCGGCGGGGGTGGCGATTTCAGGCACGCCGATGGTAATGATCAACAGCGGCGGGTCTGCCGGCTCCGGTGCCGGTTGTCAGCCCGAGGCGCCCGAGGAGCCAACAGAAGCGGATACTGGAGAGCCGGGAGAAACGAGCGAGCCGCCCAGGCCGCCAGAACCGCCCACGCCGGTACAGTTCTGCGCGCAGGCGACGGTTATGCAGCAGGCCGCCGCGGACGGCACGCCGTTTTGCGAAGAGTGCGAAAAAGCAAAACAACAACAAGCCGGCCCATAAGTCAGTGGATTCGGGAGAATTTGATGGACGAAAAAGTTATAACTCAGTCGCTTGTCAAATATTTGT